>Ga0209745_1002120_pt1 | contig 11445 bp, 10 predicted proteins | sample BarGraNGADG00312_FD_184495 | JGI IMG/M metagenome (GOLD analysis project Ga0209745, IMG submission 184495) | Arctic peat soil microbial communities from Barrow, Alaska - Barrow Graham LP Ref core NGADG0004-312 (SPAdes) (version 2) | ecosystem: Environmental > Terrestrial > Soil > Wetlands > Peat... | reverse complement strand
CGCGACAGACCCCGCGGCCGTCCCCGCGGTCGCCACCGAACCCGCCACCACGGACCCCGTGACCGCCACAGCACCCACCGCGACGGACCCCGTGACCGCCGCCGAGCCTGCCGCCGCCGCACCTACGCCCGCGGTCCCCGCCGCGGCTCCCACGACCGCCGTCCCCGTCGCGGTTCCTGCGAGGGCACCCGAACCCGCCACAATCCCGGCGCCGACTCCCACGAGTCCGCCCAAAGGAAGGGGATGCGCAAGCACGCCGAGCCCAGCCAGACCGAGGATCAGCGGCGCGATGACAGCTCGCATGCCGTGGTTGACGTCGCCCAGCTCCAGCACGAGAGCGTGGCACTCGACACATTCGTCCAGGTGAGCTTCGACCTGCACCGTCTCGCGCCGGGACAGACCACCGCGCACATAGGCGCCCAGCTTGTCGTTGACGCCGCGGCAGCTGTCATGGGGAGGCGCAGCGAGGTGCTGCTGCAAGTAGGCCTGTCGCAGACCCTCGCGCGCCCGGTAGGAGAGAGCCGCGACGCCGTTCGGGGTGAGCCCCAGCAGAGGGGCGATCTGCGCGGCACTCAGCCGCTCGACCTCGGTGTACCAGAGCGCGGCCTGCCAGCGTTCTGGGAGGGTGGCATAGGCCCTAGCGACGACACCACGCTCGAATCCCGCGAGCGCCGGATCCTCCACGGACCCCTCTGAGCCGAAGACGGTCTCGAATACCGCCATGTCGTCCGTCGGTTGGACCCGGCGGTCGCCCTGCGCGCCGGCGTAGGCAAGCCGGCGGACGACCGTGAACAGGTAAGCACGGAAAGCGACGTCCGGACCACCGCCCGCCCGCACTACGGCGAACACGCGCATGAAAGCATCCGCGACAACGTCCTCGGCGTCGGCAGACGACCGCGTGTACTGGCGGGCGACCGCGCGCGCGGCTGGGGCGTGGCGCTCATACAGAGCTCCGAAGGCGGAGGTATCACCACCGCGGGCTGCAGTGATCAGCTCCGCATCGCTGGAGAACTCGTTCCATATATCGGCCGAACTGCCCATCTCGCCGCCCCCTAGGCAGGTACTCTCCCTTTGACCGACAGAATGCCATGAATCGCGCGATCGGGATATAGCCCGAACCAGTCGGACGAATCGCGTCATGCCGGACCCATCCAGCACTCTCATGTGTTGTGAAGCTGACCGATGAGGCGGCCGCGCTGCCGCCCCGTCTCCGCGAGCAGTGGCGCAGCTTTAGCGCGGAGTCGGTGTGGCTGCGGCCCGCCGACTGGTATCACCCTGCCGTGGACGCTGTCGTCGAGTCCGTGCTGACGGGCACCGACCCGGCGCCCGCCGCGGCGCGCCTCGGCGCCGTGCGCGGCGAGTGCGGTGTCGGAATCGCCGAGACGATCGACGACCTCGCGTGCCTGTACCGCTCGCTCGGGTGGAATGAGCCGCCGCTCGGTCCGGTACGCGCCCTCTGCGAGGGCTGGGGCGCCGCGAAAGATACCGCCCCCGTGCACGCCCACTGCCTCGACCCGGAGACGGGTCTGCCGACCGCCGAGTACCTGCAGGTCCGGCTCGCTGAGACCTACGGCGCGGCGTCGCGCACCGGACTCCTCGCGAGCCGGACCCACGGCCTCCTCCTGGTGGACATCACCCTCACTCCGCTCGACCCTTGGTCCCGGATGGCCCGGTCGGCCGTCGTCGGGCAGGCGCTGGCCAGAACCTATGGCGACGGATACCCGATGGCGTCGCTCGGCAACGGGGTGTTTGCCGTGCTGGTCGCGCGCATCCCAGCCTTCGGGATCAGCGTGTCCCGGCTGCGGGACGAGCTCGCGTCGCACGCTCACCGACTGAGCATCGACAGCCTCGTGCGACAACCCCCGCGGGTCTGGTTCGAACCGTTGCCCGAGACCCACGCAGGTGCTCTCCAGCTGCTCTCGCACGCCGGGCGCTGAGTGATTCTCCCCGAAGGACCCAACAAACTTCACCCAGCCGGGTTACCGTCAGTACATGACCACCAACGGCGTCGCCGAGAACGATACCGGGGCGATGCCCGTTCTCGCGGTCGGAACGACCGCGGACATCTACCTGGTCGACGACGAGCGAGTGCTCCGCCGGTACCGTGACGGCCACGACACCGCGTACGAGGCAGCACTCATGCGCCACGCCGCCGAGCACGGCTTCCCGGTCCCCGCGCTGTACTCCTCCGACGGCTGCGACCTCGTGATGGAGCGCCTGCACGGACCGACCCTCCTCCAGGCCCTGGCCGCTGGCGAGTTCAACCTGCAGGATGGCGCCGACATCATGGCCGATCTGCACCACCGGTTGCACGCGGTGCCGGCTCCGAGAGGTGCAGTGGCGAACGACGTCGTCGTCCACCTGAACCTGCACCCGGGGAACATCATCCTCAGCGAGAGCCACGGTCCGGCGCTGGTGGACTGGACCAACGCCCGGCTCGGCTCGGTCGACCTCGACATCGCGATGAGCGCGATCATCCTCGGCGAGGTCGCGGCCGACTCGAACGGCGACTACTCGCGGGCAGCCCGCGCGATGCTCGTGGCGTTCCTCGCGGTCGTGAGCGGCAACCCGCTCGCCCAGCTCGACGCCGCCGCCGCGTTGCGGCTCCGCGACCTGACTCTGGTGGCTGACGAGAAGACGCTCATCGCGCCGGCGGCCGCCCTGGTGCGCCGGTACTCCTGCGACGTCATCATCGGCGGCGACACCGGTTCCTGAGCTTCACTCGTCCCTGTGCGTCGTCGGCCGCCACAGCACGAGCACGCCCGGCGTGGTCGTACGCGCCGGTCTCCGGCCGCGCGGAACGGCGACGACGTCGCCCCCAGGTCCAGCGGTGAACACCCGCCGACCCGGTTCCGCCAGCGCACGCAAGATCTCCACCTGCGCCCGCAAGCGCTCGACCTCGGACTCGAGCGCAAGGATCCGCTTGATCCCCGCGAGGTTGACGCCCTGCTCCTGGGAGAGCCGCTGCACCTCACGCAGGGTCGCGACGTCGCGCAACGAGTAGCGCCGCCCGCGGCCCCGCGCCCGGCCCGGCGAGACGAGGCCGAGCCGGTCATACTGCCGCAGGGTCTGCGGGTGCATGCCCGCGAGCTCGGCCGCGACCGAGATCACCAGGATCTGCGCATCCTCCGGAGCCATCTCACCCTCCGCCCGCGCTCCACGCACCCGTCCGCCGCGGTCCCGCCGCCCGCGCCCGCACGCTGGTCATTCGACAGCCCGGGCCGCCAGGTCCGCCCGGGGGTCCTCGCTCGCCGTCGCGGCTGCGAAGGCTTCGACGGCCTCCCGTGCAGCGACGCTCAGCTTCTGCGGCACCACGACCTGCACCGTCACGAGCAGGTCGCCGGTGCCCTTGGACGTCGTGATGCCCTTGCCGCGCATGCGCAGCACCCGTCCCGACGGCGTCCCCTCGGGCACGCGCAGCCGAACCGTGTCCCCATCGAACGTGGGGACCGTCACCGTGGCCCCGAGCGAAGCCTCGTCGAACGTCACTGGAAGGTTGAGCCGGATGCTGTTCCCGTCCAGGCTGAACACCGGGTGCGGGCTCACCCGCACGGTCACCACCAGATCGCCGGCGGGCCCACCCTGCTCACCAGGTCGGCCCTTGCCGCGCAGCCTGATCTTCTGTCCGTCCCGCACACCGGCGGGAATACGGGCCGTGACAGAGCGGCCGTCGACCCCGAGCGTGACGGTCGATCCCTCGACCGCCTGACGGAACGGGAGCGTCGTGGTCGCCGCGAGGTCGACCGCCGGGCGGGGCGAACGGAACCCGCCACCGCCGCCACCCCCGGTCGCGCCGAACAAGCCACCGAGGATGTCTTCGAAGCCCGCCCCACCACCCTGCTGGCTGTAGCGAACCCGCGCGCCCCCGGGTCGCCCCCCCGCACCGCCGAACACCCCGCCGAACAGGTCCTCGAAACCGCCGCTCGAGCCACCACCACCTGGACCGGCGGAGAACCGCGGCCCACCCGTCATGGCGCGCAGCTGGTCGTACTGCTGACGCTGGTCGGGATCGGAGAGCACCGCATAGGCCTCTCCGACCTCCTTGAACTTGGCCTCGGCCTTGGCGTCACCGGGGTTGTGATCCGGGTGCAGCGTACGAGCGAGCTTGCGGAAGGCCTTCTTGATCTCGGTCGCGTCTGCGCTCTTGGGGACGCCGAGCACGGCGTAGAAGTCCTTCTCCATCCAGTCCTGGCCCGTCATTCTCGGGATCTCCCGCCGCTCACGCGTCCGGGTCGGCGACCGCGACTCGAGCCGCGCGCACCACCCGGCCCGCAACCCGGTGGCCCGGCTGCATCACGATGGACACGGTCGGTTCGGTCACGTCCTCGGAGTGCTGGTGGATGAGCGCCTCGTGCACCTGAGGGTCGAACGCCTCGCCGACCGCTCCGTACCGCTCCCAGCCGAACCGGCCGAGCGCTGTCTCGAGCTTCTCCGCAACCGATGCGAACGGGGTCCCCTCCAGCTCGCCGTGCTGGCGGGCCGCCTCGACGTCGTCCAGCACCGGGATCAGAGCCTCGATCACATCGCTGACGGCCTGGTCCCGCGCGACCCCGCGGTCACGCTCGACGCGCTTGCGGTAGTTGAGGTACTCGGCCTGGATCCGCTGGAGGTCGGCCAACCGCTCCGCCGCCAGCGCGTGCGCCACGAGCAGCTCGGCGTCCGCGCCCGTGGGCTCGAAATCGAGCCCAGCAAGCGGGTCCGCGTCGGCGTCGACCGTCGACTCCTCCCCCGGGACCACCGCCGGCTCACGCACTGCGCCCGTCTCCGGGTCGATCCGCCGCTTGTCGGTAAACCTGGGGGTCGTCTCGTCCGGTCGACCGGTGGGGTCGGGCTCACCCTCCCCACCGGTGCCGGGAGCAGGGTGTCCGGTCACTTCTTCGCGTCCTCGTCGTCCACGATCTCAGCGTCGACGATGTCGTCGTCCGGGTTCGCCGACGGCGCCGCGTCGTCCGCCGGGGCTGCGCCCTCGGTGGCCGCACCCGCCGCGTTCGCCGCGTACAAGGCCTCGCCGATCTTCTGGCTGACTGTCACGAGGGCGGAGTGCTTAGCCTTGACCTCAGCCACGTCGGTGCCCTCGAGCGCAGTGCGGAGCTCGGTGACGGCCGCCCGGACCTGAGTCGTGACGTCCTCGGGCAGCTTCTCCGCGTGCTCCGTCAGGAGCTTCTCGGTGGAGTAGACGAGCTGCTCGGCGGAGTTGCGGGTCTCGGCCTCCTCGCGGCGCTGCTTGTCCTCGGCGGCGTGCGCCTCGGCCTCCTTGACCATGCGGTCGATCTCGTCCTTCGGCAGCGCCGAGCCGCCGGTGATCGTCATCGACTGCTCCTTGTTCGTGCCGCGGTCCTTGGCCGAGACGTGCACGATGCCGTTCGCGTCGATGTCGAACGTGACCTCGATCTGCGGGATGCCGCGCGGGGCCGGCGCGATGCCGGTCAGCTCGAACGTGCCCAGCGGCTTGTTGTCCCGCGCGAACTCACGCTCGCCTTGGTACACCTGGATCAGCACCGACGGCTGGTTGTCGTCCGCCGTCGAGAAGATCTCGCTCCGCTTGGTCGGGATGGCCGTGTTGCGGTCGATGAGCTTGGTCATCACGCCACCCTTGGTCTCGATCCCGAGGCTCAGGGGCGTGACATCGATGAGCAGCACGTCCTTGCGCTCACCCTTGATGACGCCGGCCTGGAGCGCTGCGCCGACGGCGACGACCTCGTCGGGGTTGACGCCCTTGTTCGGCTCCTTGCCGCCGGTGAGCTCACGCACGACCTCGGCGACGGCGGGCATCCGGGTCGAACCGCCGACCATGACGATGTGGTCGATGTCGCCGACCTTGACGCCCGCGTCGCGGATCACGCTCTTGAACGGCGCCTTGGTGCGCTCGAGGAGGTCCTCGGTCATCTGCTGGAACTGCGCGCGAGTGATCTTCTCGTCCAGGTGGATCGGGCCGTTCTCACTCATCGACAGGTACTGCATGGAGATGTTGGTGCTCGTCGCGGAGGAGAGCTCCTTCTTGGCCTGCTCCGACGCCTCACGCAGCCGCTGCAGGGCGATCTTGTCCTTCGAAAGGTCGACGCCGGTCGAGTTCTTCACCTGCTTGATGAGGTACTCGACGATGCGGTTGTCCCAGTCGTCCCCGCCGAGGCGGTTGTCTCCCGACGTCGCACGCACCTGGATGGTCGAGAAGTCGTCCTCGTCCTTGCCCACCTCGAGCAGGGAGACGTCGAACGTGCCGCCGCCGAGGTCGAAGACGAGGATGAGCTCGTCCTCCTTGCCCTTGTCCAAGCCGTAGGCGAGCGCAGCCGCGGTGGGCTCGTTGACGATCCGCAGCACGTTGAGGCCGGCGATCTGCCCAGCGTCCTTCGTTGCCTGGCGCTGGGCGTCGTTGTAGTACGCCGGGACCGTGACGACCGCGTCGGTGACGGGCTCGCCCAGGTACTCCTCGGCGTCGCGCTTCAACTTTCCCAGCACACGCGCGGAGATCTCCTGTGCGGAGTACTTCTTGTCGTCGATCGCGACCGACCAGTCGGTGCCCATGTGGCGCTTGACCGAGCTGATCGTGCGGTCGACGTTGGTGACCGCCTGACGCTTGGCGACCTCACCGACGAGCACCTCGCCCGTCTTCGAGAACGCGACGACCGAGGGGGTCGTGCGAGCGCCCTCGGCGTTCGCGATGACCGTGGGCTCGCCACCCTCGAGGACGGAGACCACTGAGTTCGTGGTGCCGAGGTCGATTCCGACCGCTCGTGCCATGGTGATTCCTCCACTGCATACTGGTGTCCGCGGCGACCTGCCCGGACCTCTTGAGCCTGCTGCGCTCAAGTCTGCAGTCACTATGGCCCTAGGCGCAAGTCCACGACTCCAAACTTGAGTCCATCAGGCTCAACTATACTGGTTTCGTGGGAACCCTCGCAGGTGTCATCGCCGTTCGCCCCACCGGGCGGCATGCGGGTCGTCTTCCAGCGGGACACGCTCGTCGCGGGCCTGCGGATCGCGGCGGGCGACCGCACAGCGCTAGCGTGAACACGAACCCGCCCCGAGGAGGTCCCGTGGTCAGCAAACCCGCCCGGTCCATCTTTTCCAAGCTGATCGGCACCGCGATCGCGCTCGCTGCCGCGGTGGTCGCGAAGAAGGGCGTCTCGATCATCTGGAAAGCCTTGAGTGGGCACCAGGCACCGGACCTCGACGACGGCGACAACGGCGACAGCGATGGCGATGCGAGCCTGGCCGAGATCGTCGCGGCATCCGTGATCACCGGCGCGGTCGTGGCGCTGGTACGCGTGCTGGCGGTCCGCGCTGCGGCGCGTGCGATGCGCTGATCTGCCTGGGCGCGCCCGCGCGGGAGTGAACTAGCGTGTCCGCGTGGACATCCTGCGTGCAATCGCGATCGGGCTGGTCGTCGTCGGCACTGTCGTCGGCGTCGCGATCTTCGCGCGCGGGGTCCAGCGGATCTCCCGCACGATGCAGGTCGGCGGGTCGGCACCGGGCCGCACCCGACCGGTCGGGGCCCGCACGGTGCTCGTGCTGCGGGAAGCGCTCGGCCACGGGCGGTTCCAGCACCGGCCCGTCGTCAAGGTCGCGCACTGGGCCGTGATGGTGTCGTTCCCCATCCTGTTCCTCACCCTGGTCACGGGGTACGGACAGCTCACCAGGCCGACCTACGCACTCCCGGTGATCGGCCACCTACCGCCGCTGGAGTGGGCCATCGAAGGGATCGCCTGGGCGTCGCTGCTCGGGATCCTGGCCCTCGTCGTGGTCCGCCAGCGCTCGCACCCCCGGCGCGGGGGCCGTACGTCGCGATTCTTCGGCTCGAACCAGGGCCAGGCGTACTTCGTCGAGGCGACCGTCCTCGCCGTCGTGCTCTGCGCGCTCGTGCTGCGCGGGCTCGAGTACGCCCTCGCCGCGCAGGACCCGGCCACCGCACACCTCGCCTCGGCCTGGCACTTCCCGCTGACGGCGTGGTTCGGCGCCTCCTGGGTACCGGTGGCGCGCCGCACGCTCGAGTCCGCCGTCATCGTCGCGTCCGCGGTGAAGATCCTGGTGTCGATGTCGTGGTTCGTGGTCGTGGGCCGTCAGCCGGCGATGGGCGTGGCCTGGCACCGGTTCCTCGCCGTCGTGAACGTGTACGCCCGGCGTGAGGCCGACGGGGGTCCAGCCCTCGGGCCGTTGCAGCCGCTGCGGGGGGTGGACGGCGAGCCGCTGGACCTCGCCGCGCTCGAGGACCTGCCCGATGACGCCCGGCTGGGCGTGGGCGCGATCGAGGACTTCACGTGGAAGGGGCTGCTCGACTTCGCCACGTGCACCGAGTGCGGTCGCTGCCAGGACCAGTGCCCCGCCTGGAACACCGCCAAGCCGCTGTCACCCAAGCTGCTCACGCTCGCGCTGCGCGACCATGCCTTCGCGACGGCACCGTACCTACGGGCCACCGCCGCCGGGATCGCCGGCACACCGGGCGCGCCGTCAGCCGCCGACGGCGCCGCACCGGCCCTCGATCGGCACGCCCTGCGCCTGGTCGGCAACGTGATCGACCCCGAGGTGCTCTGGGCCTGCACGACCTGCGGTGCGTGCGTCGAGCAGTGCCCGGTGGACATCGAGCACGTCGACGCGATCGTGGACATCCGGCGCTACGAGGTGTTGATGGAGTCGGCGTTCCCGGCCGAGCTCGGCACGATGTTCACCAAGCTCGAGCGCAAGGCGAACCCGTGGGGTCTTGCGCCACGCGCCCGCCTCGACTGGGCCAAGGGCCTCACGTTCGACGTACCGGTTGTCGGCACGGACGTCGAGGACGCACGCGGCCTGGACTACCTGTTCTGGGTCGGGTGCGCCGGCGCGTACGAGGACCGCGCCAAGAAGACGACACGCGCGGTCGCGGAGCTGCTGCATGCCGCGGGGGTGAACTTCGCGGTGCTCGGCGAGGGGGAGTCCTGCACGGGCGACCCCGCCCGGCGAGCAGGCAACGAGCTGCTCTTCCAGGCGCTCGCGCAGGGCAATGTGGGGACGCTCGACGAGATCGGCGCCCGCGCCATCGTCGTGACCTGCGCGCACTGCTTCAACACGATCGCTCGCGAGTACCCGCAGCTCGGCGGGCGCTACGACGTCGTGCACCACACCGAGCTGCTGAACCGCCTCGTCGCCGAGGGCCGCCTGACCCCGGCCCGCTCGGCCCCCTCCCCAGCCCTCTCCCCCTCACCTTCGCCCGCCAACCCCGCCGAGACCGTGACGTACCACGACCCGTGCTACCTCGGGCGGCACAACAAGATCTACAACCCGCCGCGCGAGCTGCTCGGCGCGCTGCCCGGCGTCGAGCTCGCCGAGATGCCTCGCAACCAGGAACGTTCCTTCTGCTGCGGTGCGGGCGGCGCCCGGATGTGGATGGAGGAGCACACCGGCACCCGGATCAACGCCGAGCGCGCCGCCGAGGCGGTCGCCACCGGCGCGGGGACGATCGCGACCGCGTGCCCGTTCTGCACGGTCATGCTCAGCGAGGGCGTGGCCGCGCAGCCGCACCCCGACGGCGCGCCGGCCCCGAGGGTCGTCGACGTGGCCCAGCTCCTCCTGGAGCGAGTCCGCCCGCCCCGGTGAAGCCTTGACGCGCGGAGACCTAGAGGTCGGCGGGGTCGACCAGGAACTCGGAGGCGTCGGCCACTTCGCCCCCCACGGCGCGGTAGACCTCGCTGGCCAGAGCGCTGACCAGCGGCTGGGCCCGCCCCCGCGCGACGCGATGGGCGAGCGAAGGCCGCTCGAGCTCGAGCTCCTGGAAGTCCGGGGCCTCCCACCGCACGTGATACGCGATCACACCGTCCCCAGCCCAGGGCAGGGCACTGAGCACGAGCGGGATGGTGTCCTCTCCTGACACCTCCAGGGCGAGCAGGCCGTCGATCCCGAGATCGGCCTGCACGCCGTACCCGGTGAGCTCGTCCGGCGCGGAGAGAGCCGCGACATCGAAGGCATCGGCTTCCGCGTGCAGGTTCCGGCGCACCGCATCGGCGAGCCCGGTGGTCCCGAGGACCGCCCGCTCTCCGGTGCCGGGCGGCGGTCCTGTCCACGGGACGGGGTCCATCGCGAGCCGCGCGCGCGGCGTCACCCGTTGCACCACGGCCAAGGCCGCGGGTGGCTCGAGCCACACGTCCGAGTACACCGTGAGGTCGATCGCCGCCTCGACCTCTGGCATCAGGACGACGCCGCTCGGGGCGATTCGCACCGCCCCGCCGAGCCGCCGGGCCGCCGCGACGAGCCACTGCACCACGCGTTCCTCGTCCCGCACGGGCGTGGCTTCGGGGAACGCGCGGTTCAGGCCGTCGCGGTCACCTCCGGGGTAGGGGGCGTCGCCCCGTTCATGCGGCGTCTCGACGACGAATACCGACACGGACGACGCCGGGACTCCCAGCCGGGCGGCGTCGCCCGGGCCGAGCGCGTAGGGACCAACCAGCCGGGAGTGCCGGGACAGCCGCAGCACCCGCTGCGCGTCGGTGCCGCGAGACTTGCGGCCCCCGAACGACCCGTGCACCGCTGCGACCGAGGTGTCCCAGCCTGCGGCGGAGAAGCGACTGACCGCGAGCGCCTCGACCTCGTCGGCACCGATCCCCTCAGGCAGCACCAACAGGTGGTGTTCGAGCAGAGTCGAGTCGGACGAAGGGAACGGCGGCAGGCCGACCGGCCCGGTCATCGCTGCTACACCTCCGTGATGTGGAAGTTCTGCCAGGAGCGGGAGGCCGTCGGGCCACGCTGCCCCTGGTACCGCGACCCGGACTGGGTGGAACCGTACGGGAACTCGGCCGCCGAGGAGAGGCGGAAGAAGCAGAGCTGACCGACCTTCATCCCGGGCCACAATGCGATCGGCAACGTCGCCACGTTGGACAGCTCCAGAGTCACGTGCCCGGTGAAGCCCGGGTCGATGAAACCTGCTGTGGAGTGGGTCAGCAGCCCCAGGCGTCCGAGCGAGGACTTCCCCTCGAGGCGCGCTGCGATGTCGTCCGGCAGGGTCACGGCCTCGTAGGTCGAACCGAGGATGAACTCGCCGGGGTGCAGGATCAACGGCTCGCCCCGCTCGACCTTGACGAGCCGGGTGAGATCGGGCTGATCGAGCGAAGGGTCGATCACGGCGTACTTGTGGTTGTCGAACAGGCGGAAGTATCGGTCCAGTCGGACGTCGATGCTCGAGGGCTGGATCATCGTCGACTCGTTGGGGTCGAGCACGACGCGGCCTGAGTCGAGCTCGGCACGAATGTCACGGTCGGAGAGCAGCACGTCGCCACGGTAGCGCCCGTCCGGGGTCTCGGTGCTGTGTGAGGCGTACCCGGCACGGTTAGGTATGCTCGGTGCCGCGCGCCCAGCGGACTGGGCGCTGCGGGTGTAGTTCAGTGGCAGAACTTCAGCTTCCCAAGCTGATAGCGCGGGTTCGATTCCCGTCACCCGCTCCAGAGTGAATGCGCAGGTCAGGAACCGCCTCTAGCGTGTTTT
>Ga0209745_1002119_pt1 | contig 11450 bp, 10 predicted proteins | sample BarGraNGADG00312_FD_184495 | JGI IMG/M metagenome (GOLD analysis project Ga0209745, IMG submission 184495) | Arctic peat soil microbial communities from Barrow, Alaska - Barrow Graham LP Ref core NGADG0004-312 (SPAdes) (version 2) | ecosystem: Environmental > Terrestrial > Soil > Wetlands > Peat... | reverse complement strand
CAATGGACTCATGGCGGGTTTTCAAGATCATATCCGAGCTTGTTGAAGGATATGAAAAAATGTCCCGCATAGGCCCGAGTGTAGCTATTTTCGGTTCTGCACGTACTCACTTCAATAATAAGTACTACAAGCTTGCTGAAGAGATAGCCTTCAACCTGGTACAGAAGGGTTATGGTGTCATTACAGGAGGCGGACCCGGCATAATGGAGGCTGCCAACAAGGGCGCCAAAAAGGGTAAAGGCAAGTCAGCCGGAATAAATATAGACCTGCCCTTTGAGCAAAGACCCAATCAGTATATTGACCGCGACAAGCTCATTACATTTGACCATTTTTTTGTGCGTAAAGTAATGTTCATGAAGTATTCCCAGGGATTTATTGTTCTGCCTGGGGGCTTCGGGACATTTGACGAGTTGTTTGAGGCAATCACCCTGATACAAACCAAGAAAATCGGTCGCTTCCCGATAGTTCTTGTCGGGGTAGATTACTGGGCAGGACTGTTGGAATGGATCACTAAGGTGATGATGGAAGATGAGCACAATGTTTCTCCTGATGACCTGAACATTTTCAGGATCGTGGACACTGCTCAAGAGGCGGTGGCTTACATAGACCAGTTCTATTCGAGGTTCCTCCTCAGTCCGAACTTCTGATACTGCGGATTACCTGCTCCTTTCCTTGACATGATGGTCCATCTCACGTTCTGAGTCTCTTTTCTTTATGTCCTCACGTTTGTCGTACTGCTTTTTACCTTTCGCCAGGGCAATCTCAGCCTTGGCCAGTCCGCGTGCGTTAACAAAGACCTTGGTCACTATGATGGTGAGGCCTGTCTCGTTAACCTTTCTTTCCCACTTCTTCAGCTCCTTTTTGGTCAGCAGCAGCTTCCGCTCACCGAGAGGATCATGGTTGTTCAGGTTACCCCAGTAATACTCAGAAATATGCATCCCGGTAACAAACAGCTCTCCTCCGCGGAATGCACAGAATGAGTCCGTCAGGTTAGCCTTGCCCGCACGTATTGATTTTATCTCAGTGCCGGTAAGCTTAATGCCGGCAATGAGCTTTTCAAGGAATTCATAATCATGAGATGCCCTGCGGTTTTTAATGACGATATTGCTGGTGTCTGTCCTCATCACCGGATTCAGGTAAACAGGGCAAAATAAACCGTCTCAGCGAGGAACGAAAGTACAACCTGAAGCAGCCCGAAGATGATCAGCATAGCAACCACTGTGGCAATCATCATCGGCCGTTTCTTGTGCTCAGGCGGGTTGACCATCACCTCCATTCCTTTCCAGAAGATATATAATCCGTATAGGCCAAGGAGGTTTAAAAAGAGTAGTGATTCCAGTAGGCGGCTGACAGTCAGAGTAAGCAATATGGGAGTTAATGAGTAGGCTACCAGTTTATATGCGACAACGAAATCGTGACCAAGGTCAAGCGCTCTGGTGATCTCCTTGACGATGAAAGCAGACATGTATGCTCCGAAATACAGAAAGAGAAAGGTGTCGATGCATGTCAGAACCGAATACATTGGCTTGAGGGTGGTGTTTATGAAAAACATCGAGCCGAAGAATGAGCTGAGGGAAACGAGGATCACCAATGGCAGGAAGAAGCTGCCCCTGACGTAATTGATCGGCCTGTTCTCACGATGGACGACCTCCCATGCCTTTACAGGACTTATTAAAAAATACTTCGTACGATTGTATAAAAACCTGAAGTCCATGTATCCATTAAGGATGTGAACGGCAAAAGTAAGCAAAATAGCATTACTGTGCCCGCTTTTCGGCTATCTTTAATTTCTGATGGATAAGCCACTGCATGATATCATTGTGATCACCGGCCCTACAGCCACGGGCAAGACGCGGCTTGCGGCCATGGTGGCGGCAAGGGTGGGAGGAGAGGTCATAAGTGCTGATTCAAGGCAGGTCTACCGTAGGATGGATATCGGCACCGGGAAGGACCTTTCAGACTATATTGTCGATGGGAGGATAGTGCCGTCTCATCTCATTGATATTGCTGATGCCGGCTACAAATATAACGTCTATGAGTACCAGCGCGACTTTCTGAATGTTTACAGCGACATGCGTCAGCGAGGGTGTTACCCTGTGGTCTGCGGCGGCTCTGGCATGTATGTAGACAGTATAGTGAGCGGGTACAGGATGATACAGGTGCCTGTGAATGAGGAGCTGCGTGCTGCACTCACCGGGAAGTCGCTGGATCAGCTGACGGGAATACTTGCCCGGTATAAGAACCTTCATAACAAAACCGATGTTGACACAGTCAAACGCGCTTTGAGAGCAATTGAGATAGAAGATTACTGCATGCATCACCCTGTCGATGATAAGCCCTTCCCGGTCACCAATCCCCTTGTGACTGGAATTTTCTTTGACCGGGAGACAAGGCGTGAACGGATAACTGCACGACTTAAGGAGAGGCTGGAGGGCGGAATGATTGAGGAGGTGCAGAAGCTCATCGCAGCCGGCATCCATCCTGATGACCTTATTTATTACGGCCTTGAATATAAGTATGTTACGTTATATCTGCTGAATAAAATGAGTTATGTGGAGATGGCCCGGAAACTTGAGGTTGAGATCCATCGTTTTGCCAAGAGGCAGATGACCTGGTTCAGGGGCATGGAGCGACGGGGTATTAAGATCAACTGGATTGACGGGAGGCTACCGGATGAGGAGAAGGCGGACCAGGTAATGAACATGACTTTCAGACCTTTATGCCCATTTTCTTCATCAGCAGCGATGCATTGAAGCTTGAGCAGACACCCGGTGTCAGCTTGTAGTCAAAGAAGAGCTCCTCGCCGCTGATCTTTACATCAAAATGGTAGTTGTCTATCTTAACCTGAATATCATTTGACAGTCCGGCAAGTCTCAGGTCATGAGTGGCGACCATTGCTACCGTTCCGTAACCCGCAAGCTGTTTTATCAGTGCCACTGACCCTGTGAAACGATCGTCTGAATTGGTGCCACGGAGTATCTCGTCCAGCAGTAGAAAGACCCGAGGATCCTTCTCTGCTTCTGTAATGATTGACCGCAGCCTCCTCAGCTCCGCATAGAATGATGATATATTCTCTTCGAGTGAATCTGAGATCCGCATGCTTGAATGGATCCTGACGTGTGACATGGAAAACGATGATGCACATACAGGTGCTCCGGCGAGTGCCAGCACGGTGTTTATGCCGCATGTACGGAGGAAGGTGCTTTTGCCTGACATATTGGATCCGGTAATCAGTACAGTCTTGCCATTACCGGATGATTCAAAATCATTGTTGATCCGCCTTTTTTCAGGAATAAGCGGATGGCCCATGTTCACAGCCCTGAAAGTGAAAAAATCCGGAACGATCTCCGCGAAAACCCAGGAGGGATTGTTAAATGCCATGTTGGCAAAGGAAGACAGAGCTTCAAATTCAGCCATCGCAGCAAACCACCCGGGTATCTTTGCAGCATGTTGCCCTTTCCACTCCTCGAGTGCCAGGCAAAAGCGCATATCGGTAAATAAGAGAAGGTTAAGCGGTATCGAAACAAGTACATTTAGTCTGGAATCCAACCTGTTTACCAGTCGGGCTAGTGTTCTTACCTGCTCGGAGGCATCGGACTCTCCCATGAACGACCCCTGAAGCATCTTTAGTTTCCCGGCCCTGAACGTCTCCTTCTCTATCATACCGATTGCAGATGAGTAAGTCCTGAGAAGGTCAGATGATCTGCTTACCTGTTCGTGGAGTTTCGTTATTTTTCTGAACCTGGTAAAATAGACAATGAAATTAACAGTAAAGACAGGGGCAAGCAGTATAGCTGGAAACCCGGCAATGACCAGGGCAATTGATGCAAGGGCAAGTATGCTCAGGCACCAGATGACTGTTTTTTCCCGTCTCCTGTTTCTGAAAAGATCATCACTCCCGAGCCATATCAATAATGCGTATGGGTCGTTACCAGCGCCGGCATTCTGATACCCTATGGTGATGAGCTCCTGCCGCCAGTTGGTCATCGGTGTCAGCTCCTTCACTGCCTCCTGCCGGGAAATTATTTCATCAACAGGTGCTGATTGTTTCAGGTATCCGGCCAGCATATGGGAGGCCGGTTTGCTTGTAGTGCGGCAGATTAGCTGAAACAGGGAGGTGTGACCGAAGATGTCAAGGTCATACGTATAGGGATGGTCCCTCTCAGTGTACTCCTCTCCGCTGTTGTAACCAGAAAAATCACCGTCAAGGCACCTGATCTCCAGCTTATTGATCTCCTCAAGGTGCCGGAAGTAATTTCTCTGCCTTTCCGTAATCCCGTACCTGATTACCATCCATGCAAAGAGTATCAGGGAAACAAGCAGGACAGCAATGGCTGCAACGACAGATACCGTTGAAAGAGCTACGAAAAGTATCAGCCCACCGGCAAATGCAATAAGACGTCCCATCGACAGCCGGTTTGACAGCTTCTGCAGTCGCTCTGCCTTTGCACCGAACTCATCAGCTCTTGATTTATAGACCTCCTGTGGCGACATTGTGATTAAGAATAGTGTATAAAGCTACTTAATCCGGGCTGAAAATGAAAAACAGTCGAATTTTGCTGGTGATACATGAAAAACAGGTCTGAATTTGCACGAATGATTTTGTTAACTTTGACCGACACCAGACAGAATAGCCAGACTTGAGACTTCAGATCCTCAGACCCTCATACCCTCAGTCCCATGTTTAACATCGACACAATACTTTTTGAAGCCCTCGGCTACCGTATGAGCTTGCTTGAGTTGCTGGCTACACTGACAGGCCTCGCAGCTGTATGGCTCGCTGCCAGGAGCAATATCCTGACCTGGCTTTTTGCACTCGTCAACGCAGTACTCTTCTTCATTCTCTTTTACCAGGTCAACCTATACTCAGCCATGGCACTGCAGGTATTCTTTTTCTGCAACGCACTGTACGGATGGTATAACTGGCGGCAAAGTGAGAACGGCGATAAAAAACCGGTCACAATGCTCATACATAAGCAAAGGGTGATCTGGCTGGCAGTGATCATTTTGGGTGCATTTGCTCTCGGGACAGTAATGACACGGATTCACATCTGGCTTCCTGACCTTTTCCCTGAAAGGGCATCATTCGTATATACCGATGCCATGATTGCAGTGATGAGCATTGTCGCATCACTGTTGCTGGCAAAACTCAAGCTTGAGAACTGGATATTATGGATACTGGTCAACCTCATGAGTGTTGCCATGTATGCCATGAAAGGTGTTATGCTCGTCTCGATCCAGTATGTCATCTTCCTCGTTATGGCTACATACGGCTTTGTGGAATGGAAGAGAAAAGTATCCCCAAAACCGGCTCACCAATCTTAAATTTTTGCTCCATGAAAAACCTGTTTCAGCTCGTACTTATTTGTCTAACCATCATTGCATCATCATGCAGGGAGGATGAGAAATCATTCCTCGTTTCGGGATACTCTGCTGAGAATATTCCTGATGTGATGCTTTGCGCTCTTGACGGTAATGGCTCAGCCCGGATGGTATCTGAATTTACTGCCGGGGACAATCCCTCTTATTTTACATTCGGTGAAAATAACCTTGTTTATTTTGTTAACGAGGTAGACTCTTTTAATATGGCTCATGGTGGCGGCATAACGACATTACGCCTGGATAAAGAAAGCAGTAAGCTGACGCGTGAGAGCTCAATCAACCAGGGCGGGGGAGGCCCTTGTCACATAACTCTTTCTGCGGATGGGAAATATCTTATCACTGCCAATTACGGCAGCGGATCAGTGTCGGTGGTACGACTAAACGGCCACGGCATTCCTGAAAGAGTAACTGACGTAATCTTTTACGGTGAGATGTCGCATCCGCATATGACACTGTATAATGAAAGGACACGAATTTATTATGTCTCTGACCTGGGGCTTGACAGGATTCACCGGTTAAGGCTTGATACAACCATTGGCAGGCTGATGACTGCAGATGTGCCATACCTGGTATGCGAGACAAACAGCGGACCGAGACACATGGCAATAGACAAAAAAAGCTCAAACCTGTATGTCATTAACGAATTGAATTCGACAGTATCAGTGTTTAACGTTCTGTCCGATACTACTGATATCAAACAGACTATCAGCACCCTGCCTGAAGGATTCCGGGAGGAGAGTTTTTGTGCGGACATTCATCTCTCTTCCAATGGCAAAGAGTTGTATGGGTCCAACAGAGGACACAACAGTATTGTGACCTGGAAAGTGGGTGCAGGCGGAAGGTTATCATCACCAGAGCATCAGAACTGCGGCGGCAACTGGCCGCGGAGTTTTGGATTATCTCCTTCGGGTAAGTACTTCCTGGTTGCCAACCAGCGTTCAAACGAAGTGTCTGTTGTGTCTGCAGAAAGCAAACAACCTGCTACCGGGCTGAGCTTCAATGCCCCGGCATGCGTAAAATTTATCAGGTAGTCTTGCAGTCCTGCAGTCCTGCGGTCTTCAGTCCTCAGTCGCAAATCGCAATCAAAAATCCTCGGTGCCTGGTGCCTTACTTCAGATAGGTGTCCAGAAATCCGAAGAACTCCTTCTGCCATATGACCGCATTTTGTGGTTTGGTCACCCAGTGTGTTTCGTTCTCAAAGAGCAGTAGTTTGCTGGGCACGCCGCGAAGCTGTGCCGAGTTGAATGCCTCCATGCTCTGGGTGTAGGGTATACGGAAGTCGTTCAGACCCGAGATAATGAGTATGGGAGTATCCCATTTGTCAACCATTGTATTAGGTGAGAACTTATTGTAGCCTGCAGGCTGGGGCTTATCCCACGGAGCGCCCTGGTAGTCCTTGTTAGGGTACCAGTACTCTTCGGTAGCGCCGTATTCTGCAACGGTATTATAAACGCCGCAGTGTGCCACGAATGCCTTGAAACGCTTGTTATGCATGCCGGCAAGGTAAAACACGGAATAGCCTCCGTAGCTTGCCCCGACAGCTCCCAAACGGTCCTTGTCGACAAACGGCTCCTTAGCCATGGCGTCAATCCCGTCAAGATAATCCTGGATATTCTTTCCGCCGTAATCGCCGGAAATCTGCTCACGCCAGTAGCTGCCAAAACCTGAGTCGCCACGCCGGTTCACCGCCACCACGATATATCCGTTTGCAGCCATGATCTGGTAGTTCCAGCGGTAGCTCCACGACTGTCCGAGTGGTCCCTGCGGTCCCCCCTTGCAGTAAAGCAGAGCGGGGTATTTCTTTGCAGGATCGAAGTCGGGCGGGTAGATGATCCACATCTGAAGGTCTTTCCCGTCCTTCGTCTTAATATACCTCTCCTCTGTCCTGCCCATCTTAATACTCTCATAAATATGGCCATTGACATCGGTTATCATTGCGAACTCACCGGTGGTCATGTTGATATTTGCAACCTCAGTAGGGCGCGACATCGACATTACGCCGGCAACGAGCACTCCGTTCCGCATTTGCAGGGGACCCATGTCAAAATCACCCTCGGTCACCCTTGTGATCTTGCCGTCAGCAAGATTTATATTGAACACTGGTTGTGTTCCGCGGTAAGGGCATGCAAACCAAATTGAACCGTTACCGCTCCACTGCATGTTCTGCACGTCGTAATCCCATCCTTCTGATACCCATTTCCTCTCACCGGTTGTGATGTTGTAAACGAATAGTCTTTCAAGGTCAGATTCATAACCGTCCTCTTTCATGCTTGAGTAAGCTATCATTGAGCCGTCCGGAGAAAATACCGGGAACTTGTCATACCCCATATTACCTTCAGTAATGTTTACCTCCTCGCCGGACATGACATTATAAAGGTAAATATCTGTATTTGTGCTTAATGAGTATGCTTTACCGGAAAGTTTCTTGCAGGTATAAGCTATATATTTTCCGTCAGGGCTCCAGCTTATCTCAGTCTCGTCGAACCATGGGGCGTCAGGCGTCTCGAAGCGCTGACCCTCCATAATATCTTTCTCGTTGCTGATGGCTGTTCCGTCAAATGAAGCGGTGAAGAGGTGACTGTATGAGTAATCGCTCCATGAGTCCCAGTGTCTGTACATCAGATCATCAATGATTCTGACCTTGGCATTCGGGAAACCATATTTCTCATTTGCGGTCTGGTCGAGTTTGACGCGGCGGGTGAAATAGACCATGTCACCGACCGGAGAGAATGAAAGTATCTCAAAATCCTCCAATCCTGTTATCTCTTTCTTTTCCGATCCGTCAGGTTTCATAGTCATTATTTTTCCTCCGGTCAGGTATGCGATCCTGGATCCGTTGTCTATCCACTGCGGACCTGAACCGCCGGTCGTCGTCAGCTGCGCCTGAGTACCTCCGGACGAGGGTATTGAATAAATGTTAGTGGTCCGTGCCTCGGTCGAAAGGTCATAGTTCGTGACGGTATAGAGCACCGTTTTCCCGTCAGGTGAAAGTACTATTGATCCGATGCGGCCATATTTCCAGAGTATCTCCGGCGTCAGTATTCCTCCAGCTTTTTCCGTCTCAGAAAGGGTGACGTCGATGACTGTGGCTTCAGTTTTCTCTTTGGTCTCCTGTTTGCAGCCACTAAGGACCAGAAGTATGACGGCAATAATTACGAATGAAAGTTTTTTCATGGTATGTGTTGTTTTGATAATTTCAGTCGGTGTTGCACTATTCCAAAGGTAAATAATTAACTCATCGGTTAATTCACCCGTTCCTAACCACCCGCCTAAAATAAAATTGCATTGCACCTAAAGTTTTACTAAATTGTGTAAGATTGTAATTTTAGTTATTTGATCTGTTGACAAGATGGCGTGCTCCTTTCTAAATAAAACAGACAAATGGATCACTAAGAGGCTCAGTTATCCCGGCATTGACGAAAAGACTCTCAGGCAGAAAAGGATTAACTGGCTGGCAAGCATTGCTGTCACGGGAATGATTTTCTGCCTCACTCTTGCTTATCATTTCATTTTTCCGCAGTTACGTATACTCATCTATTACGGATTATTCCTGACGGTGGTCTTCTTGCAGGGCGTAATATACCCGATGATATTTAAACGGGTAGGGTTATGGCTTTTAATAGTTGATCAGACCCTTGTGGCTGTTGCTACATTCTTTGCTATAATAGAGCTTGGAGGGATCCCGTATTCTGGTGGCCTGGTAGTGGTCGGTCTGGCCATGGTATTCTTCTCTTTAAATTTCAGGAAAAAGAGTCACTCAGTATGGATCTACATCATTTATGTGATCACTATAATACTTGCAGGCGTTCTGCATCCTTATCTGACTGTTCCGCCTGAAATGACGCCTGAGGTCAATATATCCCTTTACGTGATAAACCTTCTCTGGATCTCGGGATTTGTAACGGTTTTTGTGCTGAACTTCATTTCACAGAGTGTCAAGCTTGAGCACCTTGAAACAACACGGTTAAGGGAGCTCGATGAGGCAAAGACAAAATACTACACTTATATAACCCACGAGTTCAGAACCCCACTGACGGTCATTACGGGAATGACAGATCTGATCCGGAAGGACCCAAAACAGTGGCTTATTGACGGAAGCGAGAAAATTGACAGGAACGCAGGATTACTACTCAACCTTGTAAACCAGATGCTTGACCTTTCGAAGCTGGAAGCGGGAGCAATGCCTGTCAGGATGATCAGGTCAGATATCAACCTTTATATCAGGTATATTGTTGAACTTTTTCAGTCGGTAGCTGTCGGTAAGAGGATAACCCTCAATTTTACTCCAGGCAACCTGTGTATGATGCTTGACTATGATCCTGACAAAACTGATGCAGATCGTGTCCAACCTTATCTCCAATGCTCTGAAGTTCACACCGCCGTCAGGCCACGTTAAAGTCAGCACATCGTTGACCGGTGACGGAAGATTTGAATTACGTGTCAGTGACAGCGGTACTGGCATTTCTGAAGATTTCCTGCCATATATTTTCGACCGTTTTTCCCGGGAGAAAATAAACAACACAAATACTAGTCCCGGATCCGGCCTGGGACTGGCGCTGACAAAAGAACTGGTCAAGCTCCTCGATGGTACAGTTACAGCTGAAAGTATCGTGGGTGAAGGAACCGAAATTACTGTCATCCTCCCGGTCACCTACGATGCTCCGTTGCAGGAGGGCCCGGGACTGCACGAGCTGAAAAGCAGAATATCATCATTCTTTATCCATCATGATAAAAAGGAATACAGGCAACAGGGTCACATACCCATGAGCGTAGAAAAACCTATTCTGCTGATTGTCGAAGACAATGACGATGTTGTCAGCTATCTGGTGAGCCTCTTTGCCGGGGAGTATGACGTAATAGTTGCCACAAACGGGGAAGAGGGAGTCAGCAAAGCCCTTGAAAATGTGCCTGATATTATCCTGAGTGACATAATGATGCCGGTAATGGATGGCATTGAGATGCTCGACATCGTGAAGAATGACCTTCGTACAAGCCACATCCCTGTCGTCATACTAACTGCTAAGGCTGATGTAGCAAGCAGGCTTGACGGGCTTGCCAGGGGCGCCGATGCATATATCGCCAAGCCATTTGAAATGAATGAGCTGAAGATACAACTCAGGTCACTCATTGAACAGAGAAAGAAACTGCAGGGAAGGTATGCCACAGTTGGCCACCCGATACTTTCGGATGAAAGGGATTTCCATATTGAGGACGCTTTCATGAAAAGGACCATGGCCCTTATGATGGCAAATCTGTGCAATGAGAATTATGATATCCAGAAGCTCTGTCACGAGATGACAATGAGTCGTACACAGCTTTACCGTAAATTCAGGTCCCTTACAAACAAGTCCCCGAATGATTATTTCCGTTCACTTCGACTTCATAAGGCAAAGGATCTGCTGGCCGGGACTAAGATTACTGTTGCAGAGGCAGCTTACAAATCAGGGTTCAAAAATGTTTCACATTTCAGCAGGGTATTTACGGAGGAATTCGGCATCAAACCCAGGGAAATCCATAAATAATTGATTTTTTCTTCATTTTGGCACAAATAGAACAAAGATTGGGACAAATAGAACAATGGTTTGGGCGGTCTTTATCTACCTTGCTTATGTAATTAAAATATAACCGGCCTGGGAGTAAGCCATAGGTATGCCCTCCAAGGGCATATTTCACCGGTTTTTCAGATTGGGTTAAAGTTCAAGTAGTTCTCAAAAAGTGAAGTGCAGGCTTCACTTCTTTTATAGCAAGAAGCGCCCGGATTAAGGGGGTTTTAAATAGTTCCAATATGGAGCGTATCAAATTTTTGGGTGCTTTGGTGAGTGAGGCTTCGGCCTCACTTTTTTCGTTCCTGGCACAAATAGAACAAATTTTGAGACGCATAGAAAAACGAACTATCAGACTGCTGTCTCTTTTACTACTTCACTTTTTCTTTTAACTGCTCGGTGATCTTTCCCTTGATCTCGTCGGCAAGCTCGGGATTGTCTTCAAGGAGCTTCTTCACCGCGTCACGGCCCTGGGCTAGCTTCGTATCGCCGTAAGAGAACCATGATCCGCTCTTCTTGATGATA
>Ga0209745_1002118_pt1 | contig 11450 bp, 10 predicted proteins | sample BarGraNGADG00312_FD_184495 | JGI IMG/M metagenome (GOLD analysis project Ga0209745, IMG submission 184495) | Arctic peat soil microbial communities from Barrow, Alaska - Barrow Graham LP Ref core NGADG0004-312 (SPAdes) (version 2) | ecosystem: Environmental > Terrestrial > Soil > Wetlands > Peat... | reverse complement strand
GGTCGCGTCGCTCGTATCCGTCCAGGCCCTGAAGGTCGCATACAGCGGAGCGCCGTCGCTGCCGACCCACAGCGTGAGCTTCGTGTGCTGCGGACTGATGGCCAGTGTGGCCACGTCTATGCCGCTCAACTTGCCGCTGTCCGGGGTCCACCACTGGGTGCTCTCGAGCTTGTCGGCCTTGACGCCGTTCTTGGTGTCGGAACCGTCGTACTGGAGCATGCGAGACTCGGACAACCCGAACAGCGGGCTCAAGACCAGGAAGGGCGACGACCCGCCTTGAGCTTTCCACGCACCTGAAGGCATCCGTCGCTGGTAGTAGGTGCCGTCTACGAGGCGGAACTCGTAGGTGATCCCGCCGGTCGACTGGGTGCCCGACTCGTTCCCGTGCGCGCAGTCGATTTCCATGTTCACGGTGGACGACGACGAGCGCCCGTTGACTCGGGCGTTCACAGAGACAGTCGTGCGGATGGAAACGTGGATGTTCAGCATCGGGTCGCTGAGCTGATCGAGCGTCTTGGTCACGATCGGCGGCAGCGTCGGCACGGGCGTCGGAGTCGCGGGCTTGGCGACGACGATGTCCCCTCGCGGGGTTTCTTTGGGAGCATCGAAGGCGCCCATCAACACCAACCCGCCGACAGCCATGGCCGTCACGACCAGGGCCGCGCCGATCGCGAGGACGAGACCCATCCCCGACCGATTGCCCGAACTGCTCGTCATCGGCGCTTCCACCTGCGGCGCGAACTCAGAGCCCGTGTACTTCTCTGCGTACGAACCGGTCCGAGCGTCGGGCGCATCGGGTGAGGCAACGTAGGCCGTCCCGCACCTGGAGCAGTTGGGGAGCCCCGCCTCGAAGACGCCGTGGCAGCGCCGGCAGCGAACGTATCTCTCTTCGGTCCCCGATTCCATCCCACTCTCCATGTTCGGCCGCGCGGCCGTTTCCGAGTCTCTTACCCCTTAGCGGCCGCCGGTTTGCTGCGACGGAATCCCCACAAACCGCAGGCCGAGGTCAGCGTACTGCTCTTGCTCGGGCTGTGAAGGGGCTTCCAGCATCAAATCGGTCCCGGACTGAGTCTTCGGGAAAGCCATGACCTCGCGAATATTCGTCTGATATGAGAAGAGGGCGGCCCAGCGGTCGATGCCCATGGCGATTCCGCCGTGCGGCGGCGCGCCGTAGTCGAAGGCCTCGAGGATTCCGCCGAACAGCTCGTGCATCTTCTCCAGCGAGTAGCCCTGGAGCGCGAAGCTGCGCTCCAGCAGCTCGCGCTTGTGAATTCGAACGGACCCGCCGCCGAGCTCCCAGCCGTTGAGGGCGATGTCGTACTGCATCGCCCGGGCACGACCGGCGGGGTCCGAACGCGAAGGCGCATACGGATCGCCCGACCCCGTGACCAGCAGCTTCTCGTCCTCGGGAACCACGCCGCTGAACGGGTTGTGGGTCGCATCCCAGCGAACCCGCTCCGAGTCCCACTGGTACATCGGGAAATGGAAGACCCAGCAGTACGCAAGGACGTTGGGATCGGCCAGACCGAGCCGCAGGCCGAGTTCCTGGCGCAGGCGGCCGAGGACGTCTGCCACGACCTCGTGGTTCGCATCGGCGACGATCAGGATCAAGTCGCCGGGCTTCGCCGCGGCGGCTAGGACGACGGCCTCGATCCGCTCCTGGCCCAGGAACTTCGCGATCGGCGAATGCGCCGTCCCGTCGGTGCCGACCGAGATATGGGCCAGGCCCTTCGCCCCGCGGCCGCGCACGAACTCCACGAGCTCGGCGATTCGGGAGCGGCTCGACTCCGCCATCCCCGGAGCCGCGATCGCCTTGATGCGTCCTCCCGCGGCCACGACCTCGTCAAAGACGCGAAAGCCGGTGCTCCCCTCCCCCAGCGACGGCGCGAGATCAACCAGCTCCATGCCGAACCTGAGGTCCGGTTTGTCGGAGCCGAAGCGCTCGATCGCGTCGTGATAGTCGATGCGCGGAAAGGGCAGCCGCTGGATCGGCCGATCCGGCACGACCGTCCGGGTGACCTCGACGATCATCGCCTCGACGAAGTCCATGACCCGCTCTTCGGTGACGAAGCTCATCTCCAGGTCCAGCTGGGTGAACTCCGGCTGGCGGTCGCCGCGCAGGTCCTCGTCTCGGAAGCAGCGGGCAATCTGGAAGTAGCGGTCCATGCCGGCCACCATCAGGAGCTGTTTGAGCTGCTGCGGGCTCTGCGGCAGGGCATATACAGTGCCCGGCTGCAGGCGGCTCGGGACGATGAAATCTCGCGCGCCTTCCGGCGTGGATTTCAGCAGGATCGGTGTCTCGACCTCGACGAAACCGGCCTTGTGATGGGCGTCGCGGATGGCCTTGACCAGTTCCGACCGAAGCAGAAGCCGGTCCAGAAGAGGCCGCCGGCGGATGTCGAGGTAGCGGTACTTGAGGCGCAGGCTCTCCTCGACCGGGGCGTCGGGCTCGTTGATGTAGAAAGGCGGCGTCTGCGCTTCGCTCAGGATCTCGACTGATTTGGCCTGGACCTCGATTTCGCCCGTCTCGAGCCGGGTGTTCACGGTTCCGGCCAGCCGGGGAGCCACCTTGCCCCGGATCTCGAGCACGAACTCATTGCGGATCTTGTCGGCGACTGCCGCGGCAGCGGGCGCCTCGGCCTGGTTGACGACGATCTGGGTCAAGCCGTAGCGGTCGCGCAAGTCGATGAATATGAGGCCGCCGTAGTCGCGCCGGCGATGAACCCAGCCGGCAATCCGAATCTCACGCCCGGCGTCCCCCGCGCGCAGCTCGCCGCACGTGACCTCGCGGTACGGGGTGGCAAGGCTGAACGCTGCTTCAGGCGAGATAGGGCGGGGCTCACTCATGCCCCTCATCGTACCGGAACCGTGGCCGAACCCGGGCGATCGGGCTGACTAGGTGGTCGGAGTCGGCGTTGGACACACCACGCCGCCGGCCGTCGAGCCGTCGGCCCAGCGGAAGCTGGCGACGAGAGCCTCGGCTTGGGCGCGTCCGGATGCTCCGCCAGCCCAGACTTCCACAAACACGTTGCCCATCCATCCGAACTCGGCTCCCGGCAAACGGATCTGCCACATCACGGCCGAGCCCTCCTTCGACTCGCTCACAGCGTTGGGTCCGAAGGTCGCCGTGGCTTGGTTGTAGCCCATGCAGCCATCCGGTGGTCCGTCGATCCGTCGCCAGACCCTGACGACGATCTTGCCGCCGGACACGTCCACGACTGGGGTGCAACCACCGCCACCACATCCGCTCGCCCACGTGCCCGTGCCCAGGACGACGTCGGTCTCATCTGGTGTCGCGATACTTCGACCTGAAATCAGTAGCCAGTCGGTCGGGTAGTCGAAGGAGTAGTTGCCGTCGTCATAGCGGCCGGATTGGGCAGCCGAATAGCAGTGGCCGCCACTAGTGGTATTGGCGGCCCAACGGAAACTGCTCACCAGAGCCTCCGCCTGGGCCAGCTGCGGCGCGCCACCGGCCCACACCTCCACGAAGACGTTGTTAGCTCCACCGAAGTCGGCGCCCGGCATCCGGATCTCCCACGTCGTCGTCGGGCCGTCCGTCGATTTCGAGACCGCATTCGGCCCTAGCGTGGCACTCGCGGCCGTGTCGCCGCCGCACGTGCTCACTGGCCTGCCGACCAGCTCGTATACCTTGACCACGATCCTGCCGCCCGAGGCGTTCACCACATCCCCGGTACAGCCGCCGCCGTTTGCGGTGGTGTAGCAGCCCGTCTTCCAGTCACCCGTGCCCATTACCGCGAAGACCTGGGAAGCGAGGCCCTCGTAGTACTCGCCGGCGAGCGTTGCCCAGGTCGCGGGGTAATCGAAGGAGAAGCTGCCGTTGTCGAAATGCCCCGGAGTGCCCGGTAGCGACGGTGAGGGAGAGCCCTGTCCGGCGCCGCGCGGCAAAGACGCGAATGCGATTGCCCCCACGAGCATCACAACCAGCGCCGCGGCCATGCCGAGCGGCAACCGACGCCCGTTCGGGCGACGCCTCGGATTCTTCGCCACCCAGGCCGACCCGTCGACGTTGAGTGGTGATTCCTCGCTCACCTCGCGGAGCGTTAGCCTCAACGCCGCGGCTACGCGCTCCTCTTGAGCCGTCAGGTTCGATTCATCGTCGGACATCGTCGTCTCCAAGGGCCGCCGCGAGCCGTCCGAGGGCGCGATGCAGCCGCGATTTCGCCGTTCCCAGAGGGATCGCGAGGGCGGCCGCGACATCCGGAACCGCCAGATCGGCACCGAAGCGCAGCCCGAGCACGGCGCGATCCTCCTTCGGCAGCAACTGCAGAGCAGCCATCACCGCCGCCCTCTCTGCCCAACCGGAACTCGGGTCGCGGCCGACCTCGGCTTCGAACGAGTCAGGACTGATCTCATGGAGGCGGATCCGACCTTGACGCCCCGCTCGATCCAACGCCTGGTTGACCGCGATACGGCGGAACCACGCAGCCCAGTTACCCGGATCGCGTAGCCCAGGAAGCTGGCGCCAGGCTCGTATCGACGCATCCTGCATCACCTCCTGGGCATCCTCGGGCGAGCGGACAACAGCCAGAACGGCGCGGTAGGTGCGCGGAGCTTCCTCTTGAATGAGCCGGGCAAAGGCGACCTCGTCGCCCAGCCGGGCCGCTAGGACCAGCTCCCGCTCCACCGCTCCCTCCATTCGGCCGTCATTACATATGACCGTGGCCTCGGGGCGAATCGTTCCCGTGATGGCGACGTTTCACATCGGGTCGCCGATCTCGACGATGTGGCCGTCGGGATCGTGGAACCGGAACACCCGCTGTCCCCATGGCTGGATCTCGATCGGATGGATCATGCGAACGCCCGACTCGCTGACCATCCGATAGGCCTCCTCCAGGTCATCCGCCTCGAAATAGATATCGAGGTTGTCCTTGCCCTGTGGGCCGTTGGCGAAGCCGCCCGGCTTCTTGTAGGTCTTCTCGAGCAGGTTCACGCCGTCGTGGATCTCGAAACCATGCTCGAACATCACGACGGTGCCGTGGTCCTGGCTGACCTGCTGCCCCAGGACGTCGCGGTAGAAGGCAGTCGAGCCTTCGACATCGCTGACGAAGACGATCGTCGCGACATGGCGGATCTTCACGCGTCTCCCCCTTTCGGGCGGTGGGTTCCGGCCCGGAAAGCGTTACCCGTGGTGATGGCTCTTGGCGGCGCGCGCCAGCTCACGAGCCAGTTCGGCGAGCGGCACCAGCCGCTGAGTGCCCGCTTCGAGGTCCTTGAGCTGGACGTGCCCTTCGGTCAGCTCGTCACCGATAATCACGGCGAAGTGGGCGTGGTCGCGCGACGCCGTCTCCAGCTGACGGCCGAGCTTGCGCTGCGCCAGCTCGGCTCGAACACGCAACCCTTCGGCGCGGAGGAGGCTCGCCACTTGCAGACGCGCGATCGTGTCGGCCGGATCCGCCCCGACGATGACCGCCAGCGGCGGCGCCTCGACTGCGGCGGCGGCTCCGGTCTCGTCGAGCGCCAGCAGCACCCGGTCGAGGCCCAGGGCAAAGCCGATCCCCGGCGTGGCCCGCCCGCCCAGCCGCTCCACCAGGCCGTCGTATCGGCCCCCGCCGCCGAGGGCCTGTTGCTGGCCCTCCGCGCCGCGCCGGTAGTACTCGAAGGCCGTCCTGGTGTAGTAGTCGAGGCCCCGCACCAGCGCCGGCTCGATCCTGTAGGGCACGCCGATCGCCTCCAGGTGTGCCCGCACGGCGGCGAAGTGAGCCGCGCACGCGTCGCACAGGCAGTCGCCGATCTTCGGCGCGGCCGCGACCAGGGCCGTCAGCGCCGGATCTTTCGAGTCGAGCAGGCGAAGCGGGTTCGTTTCCAGCCTCCGCCGTTCCAGCTCGGGAAGCTCAGCATCGTGACTCCGGAAGTAGGTCGTGAGCCGCTCCAGGTAAGCCGGCCGGCACGCCGGGTCGCCAATCGAGTTGAGCAAGACCTGGACGTCGGGCACGCCCGCCTCCACGTAGAAGCGGTAGCCCATCTCGATCATCTCGGCGTCGACGGCCGGGCCCGGATCGCCGATCGCCTCGGCATCCCACTGCCAAAACTGGCGGTATCGGCCCGCCTGCGGCCGGTCGTAGCGGAACATCGGCCCCACCACGCTCAACTTCACCGGCTGCGGCCAGGTGTGCATTCCGTGCTGAACGAACGCCCGAACGATGCCGGCGGTGGCCTCGGGGCGGAGCGCCCATGACTCCGCCTCCTCGGTCCGAGGCGCAAGCCGGAAGAGCTCCTTCTCGACTACATCGGTGACCTCGCCGATCCCGCGCTCGAAGACCGCCGCCTGCTCGAACATCGGGACTTCCATCTCGAGGTAGCCGTAGCGGCCGGCGAGTGAGCGAGCGATTCCCTCGAGTCGATTGAGACCGGAGCTGACATCGGGAAGAAGGTCGCGTGTACCCCTGGGGGCGCGAAATGACGGCATGGCGAAAGTCTAGCGACTGCGGAGCGTGTTCAACGCCGGGCGCTGCCCAAATGTGAGAAGGGCCACGGCGCCGGCCAGGGCCCTCCACATTGGGTCACGGTTACGCGACGACGGAGCCCGTGTCCTGAGCCATCGCAGCCTCGATGCAGGAGAAGAAGCGCCGGAGGGCCAGCACAATGGCCCGCTTCGTAATCCCCCCATCGACAGGAATGTAATAGTCGAAGAAGAACCGGCCGTCGCTCATGACCGAGGCCCTGATGAGCTTGACCTCGTCGTTGACCCGGTTCACGTACTCCAGCTTGGCGACAGGCTGGGCACCGTCATTGACGCCGAAGACCGCGTACACCGCGATCATCTTGCTATCGGCATCCGGGCGCAGAAAGCAGCTGTACTTGTCCTTGACCAGGACGACACCCTCTGTGTCGACCGAAGTCTCCATGTAGGCCTCGTCGAAGAGTTCCTTGAGCGAGCCCGAACTCAACTCTTCGGGATGCATGAGCTCGTCGGACATCTGGGCCTCCTGGCGTCTACATTGCCCGGGATCGATCGCCCCAAACGACGGGTCGTGACGGACGTGGACCGTATTTCCGACTATAGCGGACCGCGGTTTCCCGGGGTCAGGCGCAGTCAGCCATCGTCCGGCGGATCAGCCCTCGTCGGGCGGCGCAAAACCGAGCAGCGCCTCCAGGCGCGGATCGATCTCCGAGTCCGGGTGGTTGTGCGGCCCGCTGCTCAGCTCAAGGCCACAGTCGAGGCATAATCCCGGGCAGTCCTGTCGGCACAACGGCGCGATCGGCTCAGCCAGCAGGATGCCATCGCGGACCTCTTCCTCGAGCTCGAGCTCGTGGTGGTCCGTGAGTCGAAGAGCGTCGGGCTCGGCCCCCGTGTCGAGGGGCGCCCCGCTCGCCAGGTCGAGGGTCGGGAGGGCCTCTTCCTCGATGTCCAGCTCGACCGGATAGTCGATATCCCGCAAGCAGCGACTGCATAGCTGTGCGATGGACGTGGAGAGCCTGCCTTTGACCAGCAAGCCGCGATTCGTTCGAGTGAGACGCAACCGCCCGGTCACTCCGCGGTTCTGATGCAAATCCGGGCCGAGGTCCACCGGCGGCGAGCCGACTTCGAGGTCGCGGATCGATCCAATCGGTTCGCCGAGCAGGCCGGCGACGTTGAAGGTCAGGGCCTCAGCGGCGGATTGGCTCTTCTTCGCCTTCAGACTCTTCGTACTCATCGAGCGCCCCTTCTCCATCGGTGTCTTCAGCGACCGCGGGAACGGCGCGCCTGTCATCAAGCAGGTCCAACCCCAATCTGATGCTCTTGAGCGTCCGCATGACCTCGACTTCGAGCTTGGACAACACGTCGGCGGCATAGTCGTCGGCGCCGGCGCGGACGCCCTCCGCTTCGGAATGGGCCTGGCGCAGGATCTCCTGGCTCATCTCCTCGGCCTGACGCGTCAGCTCGCGCTCTTCGATCAAGTACGTCGCCTGCTCCTGAGCACGGGCGAGGATCTGCTCCGCTTCCTCGCGAGCCTGCTCCAGCAGTCGATCGACCTCCGAGTTGACCCGTTTGGCGGTCTTGATCTCCTCGGGGATCGTCATCCGCAGTTGGTCGATCAGATCAAGCGCATAGGCCTGATCGATGACGACGCTGTTCCGCAGAGGAACCTTCCAGCCGTCCGCTACCAGCGACTCGAGTCGCTCAACGAGATGAGTGATGTCGATCGGACTGGCCCTCCTGGGGCAGGTGTAGGGCTGCCGGTTTCTCGGATTATAGACTCGACACCCGGGCAGCCAAACGCCTGGATACGGCCGGGGGCACCATTTGAGTCACATCGCCGCCGAAAGTGGCGATCTCCTTGACCAGGCTGGAGCTCAGGTAGCTGTGCTCCAGGGCGCTCATGAAGAAGACCGTGTCGACGTCGGGGTCCAGCTTTCGGTTCATGTGGGCCATTTGGAGCTCGGATTCGAAGTCGGAGATGGCGCGCAGGCCCCGAACGACGAAGTGCGCGCCGCGTGTGCGGCAGAATTCGACGGTCAGGCCGTCGAACGACTCGACGTCGATTCGGCCGGCCACGTCGGCCGGGCAGGACTCGTCGACGGCCTCTCGGATGACCGCCAGCCGAACGTCGGTCGGGAAGATCGGCTCCGCCTTGCGTGGATTGACGAGGACGGCGAACACGACACGATCGAAGACGGCGACCGCCCGGGCGACGACATCGAGGTGGCCGTTGGTCAGTGGGTCGAACGAGCCCGGGTAAACGGCGATCTTCACCTGGCAGCTTCCTCCGACTCGGCCGCCGAGCGATCCGGGATGGCGGCGGCCGACTCTTCCTCGTCCCGGAGCGCGGAGCCCTCCCGGCGGTAGAACGTCAGGGCGGTCTCTCCGAACCGTCGGGTTCGCACCGATGCTAGCAGCCCCACGGCCGATGGTGGAGCGGTGCGCCAGAAGTGCTTGGCCACGACCCACGCCGTGGCCGTGAGAAGCGGGGCCCCGGGAACCGCCAACCGCGCAAGCGCCGACTCCAAGAGCTTGGGCTCGGCGTAGGGCGGGTCGATCAGAACGAGGTCGAAAGGACCGTCAAGGGCGGCCCGATCGCCCAGGTAGGCGACCACATCGGCGCGGGCGACGCGGCCCCGCTCGGCCAGGCGGGCCTTTGCCAGGTTCTCGGCGATGACGCGGCAGGCGACGGCATCGCGCTCCACGAAGATGGCATACGCCGCTGCTCGCGAGAGGGCTTCGATGCCTCCGGCACCAGAGCCGGCGAAGAGATCGAGAACACGAGCTCCGGGCAGGTCCGGCTCCAGGATTGCGAAAAGGGTCTGCTTCACTCGATCGCCAAAGGGCCTTGTCCCCTCGCCCGGCGCAATCAGGCACGTTCCCCGGGCCGTACCTGCGATAACCCGTCCGGCATCGCTCACTCGGGAGCCTTCCGTTCTGCGGCGCCGCCGGCCGGCCCCGTGTCCGCGTAGGCCGCGCCTTCGACCTCCGCCAGCACCTCGCCCGCGCCCACCCGGGCCAGCCAGCCATCCCGCAGCTCCGCCGCGAGGAGGTCGTGGCCGGGCAGAAGCGCTCCCCGATCGTCGAGCAGCCGCTCAGCCACGGCGCGCGCATGGGCCGCGCGCTCGCGGTCCTCCTTGTTCCGCAGCGAGGCGATCCGCAACGTGGGCAGCCCGCTCTGATTGAGTCCCAGCAACTCGCCCTCGCGCCGCAGCTCCAGGTCCAGCTCGGCCAGCTCGAAGCCGTCATCGTGAGTCGCGAGTGCTTCGAGCCGCGCCTTCGCCGTCTCGTCGTAGGAATCGGAGACGAGGATGCAGTAGGACTGCGCCTCTCCACGACCGACGCGACCTCGCAGCTGGTGAAGCTGGGCGAGGCCGAAGCGATCGGCGTCGAGGATGAGCATCACCGTGGCCTCGGGCACGTCCACGCCGACCTCCAGGACTGTCGTGCCGACGAGCACGTCCAGGTCGCCGCGGCGGAAGAGGTCCATCGTTGCGTCGCGCTGGGCCGCCTTCATCTGGCCGTGTACGACGCCGACTCGCGGCGCCGGCTCCGTCGGCTCGCCCATTCGCGTTGCGGCTTCCGCCAGCTGAGCCGGCAGCGCGGAGGCCACTTCGTCGGCGGAGCGGGCGGCCGATTCTTCGTCCTCCTCTACGAGCGGCACTACGACAAAGGCTCGGTGGCCCCCGCGAACCTCGCGAACCACGAGCTGGTACGCGCCTTTCGAAGGATCCGCCGCCATCCCGGCCAGATCCTCCGTGTGCCGGATACCAGTTCCGATCTTCAGTCGACCGGCCGGCGGAGTCCGCAGATCGGAGACGTCGAGGTCGGCCAGCATGATCTGGCCGAGTGTTCGCGGAATCGGCGTGGCCGTCATCAGCAGCACGTGCGGCGACCGGCCCTTCGCACCGAGAGCCTCGCGCTGTGCGACCCCGAAGCGGTGCTGCTCGTCGACCACGGCGAGCGCGAGATCGGCGAACTGGACCGCCTCCTGCACGAGCGCGTGAGTGCCGACGACGATCCGGCCGCTCGTGAGGTCGAGCAGGCCTCCCCCGGCGGGCGGCGCGGCGAGGAGCCGGAGCGCCTCTCGTCGCTCACCGGCAGGGAGCGACCCCGTGAGCAGCGTCACGCCGTGTCCGAGCGGCTCCAAGAGCCGCCGCAGCGCCACGGCGTGTTGTCGGGCCAGGAGATCTGTCGGTGCGAGCAGCGCCCCTTGACGCCCCGCGTCCGCCACGAAGGCCAGGGCCAGGGCCGCGACCGCGGTCTTGCCGGAGCCAACGTCGCCCTGGAGGAGTCGCATCATCGGCCGCGGCTGGGCCAGGTCGGCCACGATCGCCTCGACCGCCCTCCCCTGGTCCGGGGTCAACCGAGCCGGCTCCGCGGCCCCGCGGGCGCGGACCTGCTCGGTCAGTGCCGCCTCCACGGCCTCGATCGCCTCGCCGACGCGCTCGGACGGCACGGCCACAGGCTCACCGACGGCCACGCGGCGCTGCCGGTCGCGCGCCACCATGCCGATCTGCAACGCCAGGAGCTCGTCGAAGCCGAGGCGGCGCAAGGCGGCATCTCGCCTCGGGAAGTCCTCGGGGTAGTGGGCGCTCTCGAGCGCCGCCGAGATCGGCATCGCCCCGGCCGAATGCAGGGGCCCTGACGCAGGCGCCACGGAAGCCGCCCCTCCGGCCCCTACCGTTCCCGCAGCCTCACGCGCCTCCGCGGGCAGATACTCCGGATAGGTCGCGCCGACGGTGTCGAGCGCCTGCCGGATTGCCCGCCGGAGAGTGGTGGCCGTCAACCCGGCTGTCAGCCTGTAGACCGGCACTATGCGACCGGCGTGCAGGAGCGCCGAGCCGTCGTCGGGCTGGAACTCGGGGTTGTCGAAGCTGGTCGTGAAGCCGCGTCGGCGGATCTTGCCGCTGATCACGATCCACTGGCCCTGGCGCAGTCGGTTGGCGATGAATCGCCGCCCAAACCACGTGGCTTCGGCCTCGCCCGTCTCGTCGCCCAGATGAACCGTGGTCCGCTCGATATGACG
>Ga0209745_1002115_pt1 | contig 11457 bp, 9 predicted proteins | sample BarGraNGADG00312_FD_184495 | JGI IMG/M metagenome (GOLD analysis project Ga0209745, IMG submission 184495) | Arctic peat soil microbial communities from Barrow, Alaska - Barrow Graham LP Ref core NGADG0004-312 (SPAdes) (version 2) | ecosystem: Environmental > Terrestrial > Soil > Wetlands > Peat ... | reverse complement strand
TTGAATGCTCGGTCGTAGCGCCGCCTCGTCTTTTTCATGTACTTCCCTCCATGAGTTGATGTTGCTTAACTCATTGTCCACTCGGAGGGGTTCACTCCAGTATGCTGCCATATGAATCCTGCTGAAGAGACAAACCTCTCTAGAGAGCTCGTGAGCAATAAGGCCAGAGTTTACCGCTTTTCAGTAGTTATCGAGAAGGACAAAGACGGCTATTTTGCGTTCTCTCCCGAGCTGCAGGGGTGCTACTCACAAGGCGATGCTTATGAAGAAACCCTGGAAAATATCAGGGATGCTATCCGTCTCCATGTAGAAGATCGGCTGGAAAGCGGCGAAGAAGTCCCTCAGCCGGAATCCGTCAGCTTGACTTCCCTGGATGTTGCTGTATGACGGATAAGCTTCCCAGGATAAATGCAGCAGATGCCATCCGAGTGCTGGAAAAGGCAGGTTTCTTTCTAGCTCGCCAGAGTGGAAGCCACCCGATCTACAAGAATGCAGAAGGAAAAAGAACCACAGCGCCATTTCATTCAGGAAAAGAGCTTCATCCTAAGATCTTAAAGAGCATTTTGAGAGATTCGGATCTTACCGTTGTAGAATTTCTTGAACTGATGAAGTAACAAAATCATCGATCAGGCATCAATTAAATTCTTGAAACCACCCCGCCTGAGAGTGCAGCCCCCGGTCTCGGCCCACACGCGAGCACACGGGCGTGGGCAGGCGCATGCGGGCGCGGCCATGGGGCGAGCGGCCTCGAAACCGAAGGCAGCGCACGAGAATGCGGAGAGAACCGGGGGAAGGACGGCAAGGGCAGCGAGCAGAAAAATATTGCCCAGCCAATTTAAAACTTAGACCTTTTTGACCAGTCTGAATATAAGTCTCGCATCATATTTATTTACTGTCCATCCCTCTTTAAATAGGAGGAAAAGATGAAAATCCTTCAAGAGATCGAGAGCATCCTTAGAGACCAGAAGCGGCATCGGCTCTAAGGAGGCCCAAAACCATCTCCACATTCTTGCGGAAATCATCCAGGCTGCGATCATTTCTAAGAGACATGTCTGCGGCTTTTATAGCTTCATACATGCCCCATCCCATCTCCCGGCTCTCCCGCTCTTCCAGGGCTGCTGCACAGCAGTCTTGCTGACTAAGGATAGCGATGTTTCCTTCATTCTTGGGACTACTCCCGGGATCATCAGGACGGCCCCTGGTCGCCAGCCACTTCAAACGCGCTTCCGCCGGTGCATAGACCTCTACCAGATGAAACTCCTCCGCATGGGCGCGAAAGAAGTCCGCCTCGGCCTTAGAGCGCAGACCGTCTACGACTACCACATCCTTTCCTGTAGCCATGACCCGATCCAGGGTTCTCTTGGCAATAGCGTCAGGGCCGTCCTTTGCTCGCAGAGCATTGCCAATGCGGCCCAAATTCTGGTCGGTGGGCTCGAGGTTCTGTCTTGCTGCCTCCTGTCTTATGACGTCTCCCATTACGACAACTGCCAGACCATGATGTCTTGCGATCTTCGAGGCTTCGCCTTTGCCAGAGCCTGGCAGTCCCACAAAACCGATGATCTTCATCTCTCTTCACCCAATTTTCATTAGCATATTTGATTTTCTAATTTGTCCATTTGATCTTGGGAGCGGCTCTCACCTGAACCTTGATCCCCGTCCTGAAAGCTCTGGCCATTTCTTGCATCGCCTCCAGGGATACTGGCTCAAATCCGGGTTCCCCATTTCGAGCATGCCCTTGCTGCAGGATCAGGCTCTCCAGACGATTCTCTGGATACTTTGCTTTCAATTCCAAAAGCATTTCTGCAACTTCTGCAAGTTGGGAGCCGGAAGGCATCCCTGGAAAGACAGTGCTCCTTGTATCCAGTGCTACTCCCTGTTTACAGCAGATCTCAAGACTCTCTCGAACGAACACCGCCACGCCACTCACGCCCGTGGCTCTCTCGTAATCAGGCTCCGCAAGTGCTGTTTTGAGATCGAGGAATACCTTGTCTACCAGATTATTCTCTAATAGCCTCTCCAGCCGGTCCGGGTAGTAGCCTGAGGTCTCCAGGCCCGTGGCAAGATGCAGGCTCTTGGCGAGACGAAATAATCTGGCACAGGCTTCTGGTTGGTGGAGCGGCTCGCCTCCGGATAAGACAAAGGCATCGACGAAAGGCTTAGAGCTTGCTCTTTGTGATGCATCATCGAGGTTGATCTGCAAAGAGAGTGGTGCAGGGGTCCTGGCAGCCGATCGTACGCCCTTAACCTGAGCTACAATGCGGGAAGCGATCACATGAAAAGCGACGCTGCTCTCTCCCGTCTGAAGCCTCTGATTATGGCAGTGGGGACAACGCAGCGGACAGCCTCGCAGGAAGACAACCAGGGCCGCGCGACCCAGCCAATCAACAGTGGATAGTGGAACGATTCCGCCCAGGTTGACCTTCAACCTATCATCCCTTTCCCTGAGGCAGATCGATATCGATCTGCATTCCTGCAAGCCTGGTCAGCCTCTTTTTCAGCTCAGACTCGTCCAATCTTGCTTTTTCCTCCAGCGAGGTTTGATCTTTTTGACTTTGATCCAGGGCAGCCTCAAAGCTTCGTATGCTCTTTCGACCCGATGCCATCAAATCCTTCAGATGGACTGCCTGCCGGCTGCTCTCGTCGAGCTGCTGCCGGAGGTCTTTGATCTCCTTTTCCAGAGCCGAATATCTGGACCGGGCATCTTCCAGCGATTTTTTCTTGATGAGCAGGTCTATATGATCGAGAACCTTTTCCTTCTTTCTGTCCTTCAATCCCAGGGCGGTGAGATGGGCCCGCAGCTCAGAGAGGGAGCCTGCAATATCTTTGTCCGAAACCTGGGAGGGTGACGACAAGAGCTGCTGGAAGATGTCTTTATGCTGCAAATTGAGCCTTTCGCTCGACCCCTGTTTCATGATTCTACTCAATGCCTTGGTCAAAGGAGCAACAAGGTCTCTCAATTCATCTTCCGTCCGGGATAGATCTTCCTTTTTTTTCTCGAGAATTTTCTTCTCTTCTTCTGCTTTTCTTCCTTCCTGGCTCGCAGCCAACCTTTTCAAATCCTCTTCCATTGCAGAGAACTGGGATCTGGTTCTGGTCAGAGATTCCTCATTTTCTATTGTCTTCCTTCGCAGGTTATCGATGCCGGAAAGCTCCTCCTGAAGTCTTGCCACAAGCTCTCTGGAGTACCAGATCTCTTCGTGCAACTTTCTTCTCTTAGCAATCTCGCTCTCCAGGTCGACCAGAAGGCGGCTTAGTTGTGCCAGGTCAGAGTTGATGCTCTCCAGGCACTTGGGGAAGACTGCGCCGACATACTGTTGCGCTCTCCCAAAGGTTGTTACCGTTCTCTCCAGCCCTTTGACGAGAGCCCAATGGTGCTGTGAGGCGGATTCAATGTCTCTTCTTCTGGGAGGCATCAACTTCTCATTCATTGATTCCATCTGTTTGACAAGCTCGCCGCGAGCGGCAAGCCCTGCCCTCAGAAGCTTGGGTGGAGTGGATGGATCCGGCTCCGCAGATATCAGAACGGATACATCCTGAGATAGGCCTTTGGCCACACCATCGAGACGATTGTAAATCTCACTCAGGCATTCTTCAAATCCGGAATCCCTTTGTCGATCCTCTAACCAGGAATTTATATCTAGGAGCGGCAGGCTCAGAGCCTCGCCCCTGACCTTCGACCCGGAAAAGATATTCTTGAGCCACTTCAAGGCAGTCTCTCCTGCACTTCATGTATCTCTTTATGTGCCTGCATCTTATCTATCTCTTTTCTGTCATGCCACTCATGTCCCTCATCTCGCTCCGATTTCTTGAGCTGAGAGAAGACTTTCTCGGCAATCTTCGGGCCAAGGAGGCGAGCGATCTCGACCGGATCGGCGGCTTTCAGCTTTTCTATGCTCGTTATGCCCGACAAATAGAGCTTCCTGGCCCGGACCCGTCCTATTCCCTTCAGATTCAACAGGGCGAGCAGATCCTGGCCGGCTCCATAGTGGATGCGCAGGGCCAACTGCTCTGCTTTGAAGGTAATACCCAAATCGAGATGTTTGGACAATTCCGCCATGGAATGCATGAGCCATTCCGCAGTCTCGGCAGAACGACGTATGTCTCCAGGTCCGATGCGGTAGCGATCGGATATTAGCTCCTCTCTCACCTCGCCGATCCAATCCGATAGCATGGCAGAGGTCTTGGCCTCACGGAGCAGATAGTCATAATTGTCTTCATCATTCAGCTCGCCCTGATGCTGGTCGATGAACTCCTCCACCCAGCCGTCTGCTGCCTGAACATAGAGCAAAACCATATCAGGAGTCATGGTTATAAGATGAATGAGAGAGAGGTCAGAAGGCCTCTTTCTAGACATCGACTGGTCTCTCGCGTTCCTGATGCTGTCTTTATTGTTATCTTCCTTCTTATTCTGCAGGTTTTCCAGCATAATGACGGCGCTTAAGGGGTCGATATAAAGCTTGGAGACCAGAGAGCCGAGCCTGGTGGGAACAAGATCGCCCTCCGAGCTGTCCTCGATCATGTCGTTATCAGCCAGGAAAGCGAGAACCTTCTCGAGAGTGACATCCAGATGCCATGGGTCCTGCTGATGGGCATAAAATGTGGTGGCGATGAATTCTTTCAGCTCTTGCTCGGTCTTAGCGAATCCGGCTGTGATGGTGGAGAGCATATGGGTGCGAAGAGCGCTTTCGCTGGCGAGTTTTGACCAGATCTCCTCAGGAGTGCCTTTGATGTAGTGTTCCATCAGTTCAAGCGCTTCGGCATCGTTCTTAGCGATGAGAAAAGACTCGCCGTAAGGGTCAAGTCCCGGCCTTCCGGCGCGTCCAGCCATCTGGCGGTACTCGATGACGGGAATGGGGACCATGCCGGAACCGTACTCATAGCGCCGGTAGCTCTTTATCAGAACCCGTCGAGCAGGAAGGTTAAGGCCCGCTGCCAGGGTCGGCGTGCTGGCGATGACCTTGATCTTATTATCCCGGAAGCCCTGCTCGACAAGCTTGCGCTGCTCAGGCAAGAGTCCGGCATGATGAAATGCTATGCCCCTGGAAACGCACGAAGCCAGACGGTGGCAGGTTTCGCTCTCCCCCGTGGCGAGAATGCTCTCCGAAAGTGCCTCCAATGCGGCCTCCTTCTGAATCAGAAGGCTGAGCTTCGTGGCTGAGGCTTCCGCATTTTTGCGAGAGTTTTCAAAGATCAGGATCTGGGCTGCCTTTGAGAGTGTATCCTTGACCAGAGCCAGAGCTTCGTCCTTCTTCGTCTCCAGCGTCGCCTCTCCGTCGGAGAATACGAGCCTTCCCTGGCAGATGATTCCCTCCCGAAGACTGATAGGCCGCCATTCGCTGGAGACCAGCTCCGCATCCAGCCAGTCGGCCAGCTCCTTGGAATTGGCAACGGTGGCGGAAAGGCCGATGACCTGCAATCCAGGATTTAAGCGGCGCAGCTTAGTGATAGTCATCTCCAGAGTAGGGCCGCGGCCCACGTCATTCAAGAGATGGATCTCATCGACTACGAGAACGGTCAGGTCTCGCACCCAGGAGGCCCCGTTTCTCATGAGAGAGTCGGCCTTCTCAGAGGTGGCGATTATTATCTGGTTTTTGCCCAGACGCTCGTCTCTCTTGTCGAAGTCGCCGGTGCTGATGCCGACAGAGACGCCCAAATCCCTGAACTTGCAAAAAGAATCGTACTTCTCAGAGGCCAGGGCGCGCAGAGGAACGATATAAAGGGAACGCTTTGCCTGAAGTGCCGCTTTGAGCATGGCCAGCTCTGCCAAAAAAGTCTTGCCGGAAGCAGTGGCCAGTGCCAGAAGCATGCTCTCACCCTCCAGCAGCCCCCTCTCTACCGCCTCGGCCTGTGGCGGATAAAGCTCTTTATATCCTCTCTCTTCGTAAAGCTTGATGGCCTCCGGGGGCAGCCAGCGCTCTAAATCCTTTATCTCCAGCATCGATATCCTCTGAACTCCTATCATGACACTAATCTTGAACTAGATATATTTGAGACTCTTTGATCAACCCGAGGCTCCTCTAATCTTAAATACTACATGAAAGTAGTACCTGCGGGAATACATCCTGCACAGGAACCAAAAAAAGAATGACCGTCATCATATAAATGCATCTTCCATGGAGAGAACCTAATGTATGCCGATAGGATAAAAAATCTCCCGCCGTATCTCTTTGCCGCGATCGATAAGGCGAAGCAGGAAGCAAGGGCGAGAGGTGTGGACGTAATTGACCTGAGCGTTGGCGATCCCGATTTGCCGACACCTGCGCACATCGTTGAGGCATTGAGGCAGGCGGCAGAGGATACATCAAATCATCAGTATCCTTCCTATGAAGGAAAGCTTACCTTCCGCACTGCGGTTGCGGACTGGATCAAGAGGACCTTCAATGTGGACCTGGACCCCAGGAATGAGGTTCTGACTCTGATCGGCTCCAAGGAAGGCATTGCACATGCGCCCCTGGCATTCATCAATCCTGGAGACGTGGCATTAATACCGGATCCAGCCTATCCGGTCTACAGGACTGCCACAGCGTTTGCCGGAGGAGAGCCGGTGATTATGCCGCTCTTGAAGGAGAACAAGTTCCTGCCGGACCTGGAGGCCATTCCCTCTGAAGTGGCTCGGCGAGCCAAGATTATGTTTCTCAACTATCCCAACAACCCCATTGGGGCTACGGCTGACCGGAGCTTCTTCCAGGAATTGGTCGACTTTGCCAGGGAATACAATATCATCGTAATGCACGACAATCCTTATTCCGAGATCTACTACGATGGCCAGAGATCCCTCAGCCTTCTGGAGATAGATGGGGCGAAGGATGTGGCAGTGGAGTTTCATTCACTCTCCAAGACCTATAACATGACCGGGTGGAGGATCGGCTCCGTGGTCGGCAACAGCGAAGTCGTGGCAGGAATCGGCAAGATCAAGAGCAACATTGACTCAGGTACCTTTGGAGCAGTACAGGATGCGGGAATCGCTGCATTGCGGAGCCCTGATCGGGTTGTGGACGACATCCGCAAGATCTACCAGCACCGAATAGAGATTCTCTATCAGGCCTTGCGAGATCTAGGCCTGGAACTGGAGAAGCCCAGGGCCACTCTCTACCTCTGGGCTTGGGTGGGCGGAAGCTCCATCGAGTATGCAGCACAGTTGCTGGAAAAGACAGGCATCGTGGCTACACCCGGACTGGGCTTCGGAAAATACGGCGAGGGCTACATCAGATTCTCCATTACCCAGCCAACGAAGAGAATAGAAGAGGCTGTGGTGCGGCTGGAGAAGATGGGGCCGTGAGAGTTGCAGTTCCTCTCAAAATTCGGAGGGAGTTTAATTGCTAGAAAGTTATTCTGCAAAGGAATTAGAGGCTAAGTGGCAGAAGACCTGGGAAGAAAAGATGGTCTTCCAGCCTGAGCCCGATGAGCGCCAGAAGTTTTTCTTAACCATACCTTATCCCTATCTTAATGGAAATTTGCATGCCGGTCACACGCGCACTTTCACTATCGGTGATGCCGTGGCTCGCTACCGTCGCATGCGCGGCGACAATGTTCTCTTTCCTATGGCTTTTCATGCCACAGGGACGCCTATCGTCGGTCTCTCCGAACTCATCGCCCACAAAGACCCTCTCATCTGGGGAGTATATACCAAGCTGCACGGCATTCCTGAGGATGAGCTGAGTGAGCTTAACACGCCGGAAAAGATAGTGCTCTACTTCCGCCGCCAGGCCAAGGCAGCCATGCAGAGCATCGGCTATTCCATCGACTGGAGGCGTGAGTTCACCACCACCGATCCGGCTTACAGCAAGTTCATCGAGTGGCAGTATGGCATACTGAGACGTCTGGATTACGTGGTCAAGGGCAGCCATCCGGTGCGATGGTGCCCGCATGACCGGAATCCCGTCGAAGATCACGACATTCTCAAAGGCGAGGATGCCACCATCATGGACTTTTCCCTGATCAAGTTCAGGATGCATGATCCGACCGGTGATGCGACTGGTGATATGATCTTGCCCTGCGCCACCCTACGGCCGGAGACGGTCTACGGAGTGGTCAATCTCTGGCTCAACCCGGATGTGACCTATGTTCGGGCCAAAGTAAACGGCGAGACCTGGATCGTCTCCCGCGAAGCGTACGAGAAGCTGACCTTTACCGACAGGCAGGTAGCCTCTGGTCCAGAGGTATCCGGAAAAGAGCTGATCGGTAGGACCGTCACAAATCCGCTTACGGGCACTGAGGTTCTCGTCCTGCCCGCAGCTTTTGTGGACCCGGACAACGGCTCTGGAATCGTCATGTCGGTTCCGGCTCATGCGCCTTACGATTATCTGGCATTGAAGGATCTTTATGATAAAGATCTGTCCGAGTACGGCATCACCAGTGACCTGCGCCAGATCAAGTTCATCTCTCTGATTGAGTCACCCGGATACGGAGAATTTCCGGCGGTGGAAGTCGTAAACGAGCTGAAGGTGTTGGACCAGAACGATCCCAAGGCCGAGGAGGCAACGAAGCTCGTCTACCGGCGTGAGTTTCATAATGGCGTTCTGAAGGCCAAAACAGGCAAGTATGCGGGCGTCGCCGTCTCCAAGATCAAGGATGTCCTGCTTGCCGATCTGATTGAGAAAGGCATTGCTGAGGTCTTTTACGAGTTCTCAGAGAAGCCAGTCATCTGCCGATGCGGTACAAAATGCGTCATCATGCTGGTGCGGGACCAGTGGTTCCTGGAGTACTCCGATCCGGAGTGGAAAGCCAGAGTCCTGAAGTGCTTAGCAGGCATGCGCATCATCCCGCCGGAGTTTCGGGTGGAGTTCGAGAACAAGATCGACTGGCTGAAGGACAAAGCCTGCGCCCGGCGTAAGGGATTGGGCACGCATCTGCCCTGGGATAAGGAGTGGCTCATCGAGTCCCTGGGAGACAGCACCATCTACATGGCCTACTACATTCTGGCCAAGTATGTAAACGCGGGAATGTCGATCGACAGCCTGCCGCCGGAGTTCTTCGAGTACATATTCATGAATAACGGAGATGCCGCCGCCGTGGCTGTCCAGACGGGCCTGGCGCTGAACACGGTGCAGCAGATTCACGACGACTTTGCCTACTGGTATCCTGTGGACCTGCGCACCTCGGGCAAGGATCTGGTGGCCAACCACCTGCTCTTCTTCCTCTACCATCATGTGGCCATATTCCCGGAACGGCTCTGGCCAAAAGCCATTGCAGTGAACGGATTCGTCTCTCTGGAGGGGCAGAAGATGTCCAAGTCCAAGGGGCCGCTGCTCACCCTCCGTGAGGCCGTTGCCGAGAACGGGGCGGATGTGACGCGGCTCTACATCCTGGGCAATGCCGAAGGGACGGCGGACGTGGACTGGCGAAATGATGGAGTCGAGTCCACCCATGCCCATATGGAGAGGTTCTACAATCTGGCCCGTGAGATTTTAGCTGACAGCAACATTGATGAGAAGGCGGAGAAGACGCTCGTCGATCGCTGGATGCTCTCCCGGTTGCAGCGACGCATCCAGGAGGCCACGACTGCCATGGATAACATCCAAACGCGACGCGCGCTGCAGAGTGCCTTCTACCTGCTCTTCAACGATCTGCGCTGGTATCAGCGCCGGGGAGGCAAGAACCAGCTTCGTGCGGTCCTGTCCGCCTGGGTCCGGATGATGTCGCCCTTCACGCCGCACGTCTGCGAGGAGCTATGGGCGGCAGGTCTTGGCGAGGGATACGCATCGCTGGCCGAGTGGCCTATGGCAGATGAGGCTCTCATCGATGTAAAGGCCGAGAAGGCCGAGGATCTCCTGGAGCGGACCCTGAACGATGTGCAGGAGATCGTAAATGTGACCAAGGCCAAGCCCGGCAAGATCACGCTCTACACCACGCCCGCCTGGAAGCGGGAGATGCTGCGGCTCGCCGTGGACAGTGCTGCGGGCGGAAAACTCGACATGAGCGCGCTCATGAAGGCGGCCATGGCGACGCCCGCTATTGCGGAGCACAAGAAGGATGCGCCCAAGTATGCCCAGAAGCTGGCCAAGGCGGCCCACTCGCTCTCTGCGGAGGCGCTGGGGCTGGACGAGTTCGAGACCTTGACAAGGGAGAAGGAATATCTGCAGACGGCGCTGGGTGTGCCTGTGGAGGTCTTTTCGGCGGACGAGGCGGGAGAGGACCCCAAGGGCAAGAGCCGACAGGCGGAACCGGGGAGGCCAGCGATTTATATCGAGTGAAGCCTCCTGTTCTTTTTTCTCAGTGCAGTTATTGCAGTTATCAAAGGAGTCCGCTTATGCACCTTTTCAATTGGTTTGCAGCTTAACCGCCGTCGCTTGGCCGGCCGCGGCCTCGAGCGGCGCCCCTGACCATAGCGCGGGAGGCCCGCAGGCCGACTCGCGGCACCCCGGAAGAATGCGCTGATGCTTTCCTTGTTTGTATCTACGAAGTCCAGTCTGTAGTTGAATGATATTATCATATCTGATAACTAAGCGCAAGAGATTTAACAACTTCTTCCGGGGTTCCGCGCGGTGTTACGCGCTGGGGTGACGGGGCCCACTCCGGGCCGTGGCGGCCCCCCTAACCCCGCGTCCGCGGGGAACAATCAATGAAGCTCTGCCCTTTAGGTTTGGACGTTTTTAAAAAAGGTCCTGGGCAGAGTGCCTATCCGAACCGCTCACATGCCTTTATTGATGGTGAAATGTGTTTGGATTCGAGAATGAGGAAGTGCAAATGAGTTCTGATGTCCATGATTGCTGCCGTTGTGCAGGCAAGATGCGTGAGGGCAGACATGATTTCATGGCCAGGGTTGGGGATGAGATCATTGTCATCAAGGATGTTCCAGCCCTTATCTGCGATACCTGCAGCGAGGTCGAATACACGCTGGCGGTATCAAAAGAGATCGATGTGATCATGAAGGAATTTTTCGCGGGACGACTTCTGGCAAAGCCCCTGGCGGCTGGGGAGATCGCATTCAAGCTCCAATACCAGACTCGATAGTATATATTCAAATATCATTGGCTGCAAAAACGTGGAACAGCCACAATTTTCCTATTCATTAGGGTAATATTTAGCATCATCTTTATCTCTAAGCTACTAATTATATGACCGAAGAGGTAGGCTTTGAAATGTCTCGTGTTATTCCGCTCAGAGGACTTAAGGATACGACACTATGGAAAATGCTAGATACGGGCTTTGATGAAACTGCTGATGAGGAAGTATCTAGGTTCTTGGCCTCCAATCTGCTAGTTAGTTGTCAAGAAGCTAGCGAACGCATGAAATCAACCATATCATTACATAAACAATTTACTTTGCATGACGAAACACATCTCCTTCGCGTTACGGAATTAATGGCAAAGATAATGCCTGAAAGAACGCTTAAAGATTTGAATCCTATCGAAATATTGGACTGCACCCCTGATAGTAGACAGTTAGTTAAGCAACGGTATTTAAAGCAAACTCCACTTCGAACTGTTCTGGAGATCTATAGCCAAGAGCTGAATG
>Ga0209745_1002113_pt1 | contig 11459 bp, 10 predicted proteins | sample BarGraNGADG00312_FD_184495 | JGI IMG/M metagenome (GOLD analysis project Ga0209745, IMG submission 184495) | Arctic peat soil microbial communities from Barrow, Alaska - Barrow Graham LP Ref core NGADG0004-312 (SPAdes) (version 2) | ecosystem: Environmental > Terrestrial > Soil > Wetlands > Peat... | reverse complement strand
CAGACAGTCTAGATGGCTTAAGGAAACCGCAATTCTAGTTGTCGCTGGCCCGCAATTCTAACTATCGCTGGACCTCAGAAATAATTGTCGCTGATCATCATATTCTCAAATCCCAGTTTATGAAAATGACAAATCCTTCGTAGGACTTCTCACAGTTTATGCAGTGACCCGTTGGTTAGGCAGTTGCGTAGACGAAGAACTTGTTTCTTTGAAAGATACGACTATTCGGACAGTTCTTCGGGAATCGGAAGATAAAGATAATTATGAGTTTATGGGTAGGGATAAATCGGCGTTTGATGTGTTAAATGCCTTTACGCAATACGAAGAGAATGGCAATAGGTTGGAAGCCATCATTGTTACAGAGTCCGGTTTTCACAACCAGAAACCACTTGGCATAGTAACGGCTTGGGATTTAACAAAGTGTTATGGGGTTATTAGGCTATAGTCGCATACGTCAAAACAAGTGCGCATTGATACTATTAAATCCAAGTATCTAGATATCTAGAAAAGCATTGACCTCGCTATCGGGGTCATTTCAACTGATTCCCATCGGGTCGCTGTGGGTGGTTCGGTACGAGTTAACTGGAAGCCGTCATATCTCTGTCCACCACTTTCATTGACTGGATAACGGATACACAGGTATTCAACTAGTTCACTACCTGGACGATACATTGCTTCCACTCCCTTTGACCCGTTGGGAACAGTCACGGGTATCCACTCACCCCACCTGTCCCCTAATTGTTCACGGATGATAAGGGCTTCAGATACAACGTCGATAGGTATATCCCCACCCGAACCCAGCTGGATTATCTTTAGGAACAATCTTGACTCCGGCACCCCAAACACCCTTACTTTCTATTCTTCTTTTTGTACTTCTCCGATAGTGCTTGCCTTTTTTGTTCAGCCTTATCGGGTGCTACAAAGCAGAAATCGAACAAGGCTTCAAGAACGTCTAGCAGGTGTTCGGCTTCTTCGGGTTCCACGTCTAGTATTTGTGTCGTAACAGGGTCTTTCATTGGGTGTGCTCCTACAGCTCCACCTTCCCTAAATGTATGGAGGTCTTTCTTAATATACGAAGGGATATCGTTTGTCTCAATAAGTGCCTCTATCTCGTCGTACAGATTCTGCTTATCGTCAATCCCGAAATGGTGACGTATCAGATTCTGCAGACACCTACGAGAACACGCAGCAGAAGCGTTCGCAGATACAGGCAGCGTACGGCAAGCGTCAATGTAGTCCTTTGAGTATTCCTTTGGTACTTCCTGTGGTACTGGCGCCCGCGTCGTTGATATCGGATATGCCGCTAAGAGTTCAAGATTATTTTGGGTTCTATTTCCGTCGACATAGACGGTGTTGTATGACACCAGCCGTATGATTGCCTTCCCACACGTGGGACATTGCTGGTAAATTACAGACCACTCTTTTTCTTCATCTTGGAGTAGATATCTGTCCTCCCACCGAGAGAAGAACCCCTTTCGACAATGAGGACAATCCATACCGTCTGACGCTGTCAAATGAAACCCCCACGTTTGCTGCTAATTGCCAGCCAAAATATATACCAACCTCAAGACAGACGTAACCCCCCGTCAGACTTCGGCAGGGGGCTTTGTCATTTACTATTAGTTACTGTTGTCGCCATAGATAACAACTTCCGTTTCGTTAGGAACCGTTTCCATACGGTCAGCAACTCGCAGTAGGTTTTGCAGGCATTTCCTGAACCGTCGTAGGGTTTCACGCGAACCTGAATCAAGAACCCTGCGTGGGACTATAGACGTAACCAAGTCTTTTTCCTTGTCGTCAATATCCACCAGCATTGTAGTCACCAGAACAGGAAGTTCATTTCCATATCTGTTGGCTCTAGCCTCTTTTATTAAGGCTTTTCCAAGTTCTTCGGTGTATGGTAGCACCTGCATTTCCACATAGTATTTCATTTTTCATCACCACCTTTCTATTTGATTGTACCCAGAGGAATTACGTTCGTGTCGTTTTTCAGCAAATTAGTTAAAAAGATTTTTAACAGGGCTAAATTTGGCGTGACTTTGTTTTAAATCAGCACTCACAATATGGACGTATTTCATAGTCATTGTTGGTGTTGTATGGCCGAGTAAGAGTTGCAGAGAATGAATATCTCCCCCTCCACGAATATAGAGGGTCGCGCACGAATGTCTCAAAACATGGCTGGAACATTGAGAAGTAATTCCTGCTTTATCTCCAAGACGTTTAATAATTTGTCTTAAAGTGGCTCGGTCAATTTTTGTCTTTCTTGTTATAGATAAAAATAAGGCATTGTCAAAAGACTCTGGACGTGAACTGATATAACGGTTCAAGGCTCTGGCTGTCAGGTCACTAAAAAATACATAACGTGATTTATTGCCTTTTCCTTTTCGTATTAAAATGGAACGACCTGCTAAATCTAAATCTTCTAACTCTATTTGACAGCACTCTGAAGCCCGAACCCCTGTATCTATCAAGGTCAATAAAATCGCCAAGTCGCGTTTTGACTTTTTAGCAACTTTAATCAGTCTGTTTATTTCATCCTCTGTTAGTATCTTCGGAAACGTGGACGGGACTTTTGGCATAGGGATATTGTCGAACGGATTTTTAGTAATAGTTTCTTCTTTTACTAGCCAGCCAAAAAATACTTTCAAGTTTTTCTGATAACTTGACAGGCTCACTTTACAAACAGTCAAACTAGAAAGGTAGGAACGCAGGTCAGTAGGGGTTATCTCTGTTACTTCTTTGTTAATCCCTTCAAGCATTTTTCTGATTACAAATTCATAATCCTCAAGCGTCGCGTCTGAACAGCCTTGAAGTTCTTTAGACAGTAGAAAATCCTGTAAAATACTCTCATTATTTTTTAGCATTTTAATCACTTACTCCTAACTTTTTAGTTATAATCTTGCTAGTGTTTACGTAGTAAATTGGGTCTGTAATTCAGGAAAATAGGAATTACCTGGCGGTTAAGGAAATACCGGGTGAAATCTTCTGACCCTGTGCTACTATTTATCTACCCTTAACGCCGCGCGAAGGCAGGGATACAGTTGAGCAGAACAACCCGCCTCACCGTATGTATAGTGCTGATCGCCCTGCTGGTCGGCTCGCTCGGCCTGATGGCGTTCACTCTCACGAGGCCCGGCACGGGCTACGACCCGAAGAAAGTGAAGCTGGACGTCCACATCGACACGCGCGACAACATCGTCACCGCCGCGTACAAGCTTTACGGCGACAAGAGCCACAACATGTGGGTGGCGCGAACTCTCATCAAGAACACCGGGAAGGTCCCGGTCTACGATTTCTCAATCACATACGGGCTCAAGGACTTCACCGAAGACACGTCGGGCGAGACGTACCCGGTCATAGCGCCGGGCGAGACCGTCCGCGACTACTGCTGGCCGACACTCGACGGCGCGAAGATCGAGAAGATAACCACAAAGACGCCCGTCGAGCTGATCGTGAGCTACAAGTACCGCGGGCTGACCGAGCCGGTCAAGGAATACAAGCAGGTCTCCTTCCTCGGTAAGAACGATTTCATCTTCACGAGCCTCGCGAAGAAAGACATCGTCACCTTCACGGACGCCTTCGACAACTACAGGTTCATAACCGCCTTCATCACGCCGAACGAGGGCACGACGAAGACGTTCGCGAACATGATCGCCGGCGGCCTCGAGACCCGCACCAACGACGACGACGTCTACACCGCCTTCCTCAGGTGCTTCGATACGCTGAGGGCGCACGGCGTGAAATATATCCAGGAACCTCCCGCCTTCTGGGCGGGCTCCGAGGCCCAGTACGTCCAGTTCCCGCGCGACACCATCGACCGCAAGACCGGGACCTGCCTGGACCTCGCGATAACTTTCGCGGCCCTGATGGAGGCGGTCGGCATCAAGTCGTACGTCGCCCTGCTGCCAGGCCACGCCATCCCGGTGATAGAGCTGCCGAACAGCGGTGACACGTATGCGATCGAATCGACGTTCGTCGACCAGCAGTACGCGACATCGCATTTCCCCGGGGACGTGAGCGCCGGCGTGACGGCGTCCGAGTGCATCAACATCGCGAAGGACGAGCTCGACAAGGCGCGCGAGGAAGGCAAGCTGATCATGATCGACCCCAGCTACTGGTGGGAGCAGGGTGTGGTCCCGTCATGGTGAGAAGCTGGAGATTCCTCCTCGCTGTCCTTGCTGTCCTCTGCCTTCTGCTCATAGTGGTGGCGCCTGTCGCGGCCCAGGAGGACCAGAAGTCCTCCGAGCCCACCATCAACGAGGAATACACGGTCACGGTCAACGACGTCGGTGACGCACACATCGTAGACGTCCTCAAATATTCGCCGGACGACTTCGACACCATGAAGAAGGTCGTGAAGGAGAACCCGTCGCTGCTCTCGCGGCGGTACAAGGACGAGAACAACACGGGCGAAGTGAACAACCTGAAGACCTCGTTCAACGCCACGGACCACAGCATCAGCATAACTTTCGATACGCCCGGGTACAGCTACAACATGAGGGACTTCTGGGTCGCCTACGGTTTCGGGGAGAAGCCCAAGACCACCGGCAAGAAAGAGGTCACTTTCGAGAGCAAGACCGACATCAACAGCGAGTTCACGCTCTTCACCACACAGTCGATGGCGACGAAGTCGGTGATCGAGCTGCCGGACGCCGCGAAGAACGTGCGCTGGGACGAAGAGGCCACCGCGATAAAGTACGACATGCCTCCCGCCAGGGCGCAGCTCGGCTTCTTCAGCCAGAACAAGACCTGGCTCACTTTGCTCTTCGGGCTGCTGGCGCTCGTATTCGCGCTGCTGCTGGTGTTCGTGCTGACCAGGAAGACCCGGACCGCCGAAGCGGCCGCGACGACCGCAGGCCCGGTCGCTCCGCCCGCCGCGGCACCACCGACATCGCCTTCGCCCCTGAAACACTGCACGAACTGCGGCGAGGAGCTCAATCCCGGCAAGAAGTTCTGCGAGCACTGCGGCAAGCGCGTCCGCTGAGCTTCAGTCAGGCCGGTTTCTCTATTCGCACCCCGTTTTCGCCGTTTGCCTTTCCCGGAGCGGGCGGAACCGGGAGATACCGGCGTATATAGACAAGGAAACCAACCATATTGACAATTTTTACCAAATAGATTATAATAAGCAGGCTGCTTTGTGGTCCGCCGTCTTCGAAGAGGTGATTACTTGAGGAACATCGAGCCCCTTGAAATGAACGTAATGCAGAGAATCCGTGAAGACCTCAATGAATGCCTCGGAACGAAACTCAAGGTCAAAGCCAACAAAGGCCGCAAGATCGTCATCGAGAACCTCGCGGTCCTCGAGGAGACCTATCCCCACGTATTCGTGGTGAGGGTCGAGAACAAGACTTCTCCGTGCCAGAGGGTGTCCTACAGCTACGCCGACATAATCACGAGGACCGTCGAGCTGTCCCACCCGGAGACGGATGAGGCCCTCTTCCCCTGGCTGAACAGCTAGAGGCTCACGAACGTTTCGAGGCGCCCGCAAGGGCGCCTCTTTTTTATGCCTAGCCCGCGACAAAAACGGCGTTGCCCGTCGCCTGCCCCTGTGATTACAATAGGTGGCCGCGCGGCGACGTGCCGCGCTTCCGGTTCGCACTACAAGGAGGCACCGTTGGAAAACGCCGTAATCGTCGCAGGCGTCAGGACGGCCTTCGGCTCCTTCGGCGGCTCGCTCAAGAGCGTCCTGCCGGTGGACCTCGCCGTGCCCGTCGTGAAAGAAGTGATAAGCCGCTCCGGCCTCGAGCCAGGGCAGGTGGAGAGCGTGATAATGGGCCAGGTCCTGCCCAGGACCGACGAGAACAACCTGGTGTGCCGCCAGGCGTGGCTGAAGCTGGGCTACCCGTACACTGTCCCCGCGCACGGCGTTATACGCGGCTGCGGCTCCGGCATGGAGGCCATCGCCGGCGGGGCGCGCCAGATAATGCTCGGCGAAGAGGAGATCATCCTGACCGGTGGCTGCGACAGCATGAGCACCGCTCCATACCTCTCGAAGAACGCGAGGTTCGGGCTCAGGATGAGGGACGCCGTCCTTACCGACAGCCTCTGGGAAGTCCTCAAGGACCCGCTCACCGGGCTGATGATGGGAGAGACAGCTGAGAACATCGCGGCCAGGCACGGGATCACCCGCGAGGACCAGGACGAGCACGCGCTGATATCGAACCAGCGGGCCCTCGCCGCCATCAAAGATGGCAAGCTGAAGCCGCAGATCATCCCCATCGAGGTCAAGGAGCGCAAGAAGGTCAGCGTCTTCGATACCGACGAGCACCCCAAGGACACCACGCTCGAGCAGCTGGGCAAGCTGCCCACCGCGTTCCGCGACGGAGGCTCGGTGACGGCCGGTAACGCGTCCGGCATCAACGACGGCGCGGCTACCGTGATGCTGATGTCCGAGAAGCGCGCAGCGGTAGAGGGCATCAAGCCACTGGGTCGCATCGTCTCCTTCGGGACCTCCGGCGTCGACCCGGCCTACATGGGATACGGCCCTGTACCCTCGTCCAGGAGGGCTCTCCTGCGCGCCGGCATGGAAGTGAGCGACATCGACCTCTGGGAGATAAACGAGGCCTTCGCGGCCCAGTACCTGTACTGCGCCCGCGAGCTGGGTGTCGATCGCGAAATAGCCAACATCTGGGGTGGCGCGATCGCCTACGGGCACCCGGTCGGAGCGAGCGGCGCCCGTATCATCATCACCCTCCTCGAGGAGCTCAAGGACAGGGACAAGACCATGGGGCTCGCCACGCTGTGCATCGGCGGAGGCCAGGGTATAGCGATGATAGTGGAGCGGCTCTCCTAGGAGCCGTCCTCCATATCGGGGGGCGCAGTAGCTGAGGCATCTTCCACAGCCGCATCGACGGCCGTCCTCAGGCCGTCCAGCTCCCCGGGCCCGGGCCCGGCGGCCGAGTACCTTGCCTTGTTGAAGAGCGTCACGGCTTTCAGCGGTGTATCTATTCCCAGCCTGCTCTCCGCATCACCAGCCAGCTCGAGCGGAGTGGTGGAGACCTTTCGCGTCAGGCCGGCCGCGGTCAGCGCGGACGCCAGCCGCTCGTAGAGTGATACAGCATCGTCGCGCGGCCCGGGCGGGCCGGGCCCGGCCGAAGACGGGCGCCTGCGCCTGTACAGGATGAACCCCGCCGCTATCAGTCCGGCAGCGATCGCGACGAGCAGGATCCCCTTCCAGTGGTCCGAAATCCCTTTCGCCACCGCGCTGAACGCGCCGCCGACCGCTTTCCCCGCGCTCTTGAAGCCGTTTATGACGCTTCCCGGAAGCAGGTGTGAAAGGCCCCGGCCGATGTACTGGAACAGCGAGAACCCTGACCACGTGTCCTTCTGGCCGCCGGAAGTCGGCGAGTTCCATCCCGGCGTCGGGTCAAACTGTATCCAGCCGAACATCGGGAAGTAGACCTCTACCCAGGCGTGCGAGTCGCGCGCGGTCACCTCGTAATACCCGGTGAGCGGGTTCATCTGGCCGGTGTCGTAACCGGCGACTACCCGGGCCGGTATCCCCTGCGTCCGGCACATCACGGTCAGCGCCGAGGCGAAATGCTCGCAGAAGCCCTTCTTCGCCTTGAACAGGAAGAACTCCACCGAGTTCTCCTTGGGGTCCTGCTTCTTGACGTTCAGGTCGTAAGGGTACGTCTTCTGCAGGTAGTCGGACATCGCGACCACTTTGTCGTAGTTGTTCGTCGCGTCCGCGCACACGCTGGCCGCCAGCTCGGCGACCGCGCCCGACATCTTCGGGAGCTGCGTGTACCGGTCCTTGATGTTCTCCGGGTAAGGGCCGCGACCCTGGCGCAGCATGTCCGGCGTCGCGACGCTGACCTCGGAGATGACCGTATAGATCAGGCCCCTGTCCAGGATGACCGGTGTAAGCACCGACATCATCGAGTCGACCTTCAGGACGCGGGTTGGGAAGAACACGTCGCGCGGCAGGTACGCGGCGAAGAGCGTGTTCGGCAGCTTCTCCTGGACGAAGAAAGTCTGGACCAGCTCGCGGGTCGCGTACCTTCCCGGCTCCTTCGGGTAGCTCACGGTCATGGGAAGGCTGTTCGAGTTCAGCGTCTCGAAATCTTTTTCTTTCTCTGAGTTCTCCCAGCCGTTGCCGAGGAACCTGTCGAACGCGGTGGCCCTCCAGTACTCGGGCTGGTTCGACCGCACCTTCATGACTATCCTGTCCGACGGGACTCCCCTCATCCTCAGGTCAAGGTACCTGCTGAAACCCTGGTACGCGTTCCTGTTGAACGGCAGCGGGGTGTCGGGGAACGTGTCCGGCATCTTGTTGTAGCCGGGGTTCTTTATCAGGCCCTCGAAGGCGGATGCCATGTCGCGCATGGATGACACCGGGAGGAAGTTCGAGCTGAATCCCGGCAGCCTGGGCAGCAGGATGAACAGTCCGATGGTGAGCGGCACAAGCAGGAGGCTCGCCAGTACCACCGCCCTCGTGGGCTTCCCCTTGCTCGAGGGTACGAACACGCCAGAGGTCTTGAGGGCGGAGCGGTGGCCGAGGTACAGGGCCGCGGCGCCGGCGATGAAGAACGGTATCAGCAGGTAGAGGAAACCGGTGCTGATGCTGAGCGATCCGGCGAACGCTATCAGGATCGTGGAGCTGAGCAGCGAGAAGTCGAGGTCTCTCCTCGTCGGAAGGTCGAAGGAGTGCAGCACCTGCAGCCAGAGGAACAACCTGACCAGCGGGTATCGCAGGTCGTTTATCGAGCTGTTCAGCTCCGACCAGAAGAGCACGAAGACGACGAGCAGCAGGACGGTGATGATGAGCTTCAACAGGAGGTTCGCGTGGGTGCGCCTCTTGTAGGAGAAGTAGAAGCCGATGAGGATGCCGGCGATCACGGGTACGCCGACCGCGGCGCCTATCGATCCATAGTAGATGGCCGCGAACGCGCTTATGAGCACGGTCAGGAGGACCGCCACCCGGAAAGGAATGGACTCCTCCGGCACGCCCGGCTTGTTCAGGCGTCTGTAAGACTCAACGGCTCTCTTAAACATCCACCCACACTCCGGTCGGCGGTTATGACATAAAGGGCGATCGCTCTCCCGGTCGCGGTCGACGCAAGGTCCCTCAGTGGAGCGTCCCGGTCCGCGACAGCCTGTCGCTCCGCGTAGGACTCGTCGACCGCCGCGACCACCGCGATTCCTGTTGCGGCCTGCGAGCCCAGCAAATATTTGACGTCGCCGAGCGGCAGGTTGGTCACGACGGCGAGCCCGGCGCCGATGTTCAGCATCGACCTGGCCCGTACCAGCAGGCCGGCCGCCTCGGCCGCCCCTCCCTCGAAACCGGGCTCGAACAGAGCGAGGCTCCTCAGGCATGACTCGAGGACGCCTCCCTCGAGCTCCTCGATGGTCCCGTTCGTCGCCCGGAACAGCTTCGGTACCCGTCCCGACTCCGAGTAGAAAGCGGCTATCGAGGCAGCCGCCCGTATGGAGTCCTCCAGGCTGTTGTTGTATCTATCCCCGAAGACGGGAGCTCTGAGCAGCAGGAGCATGGCCGTAGCAGGCGTGTACTCCTGCTGGTACTCCTTGACGATGAGCTCACCGACCTTTGCGCTCGAGCGCCAGTGGATGTTCCGCAGCGCGTCGCCCCTGACGTACTCGCGGACGCCGAAGTAGTCCTGACCCGGCCCTTTGCGCTCCCACTCGAAGGTCTCCAGCGGGGCGGTCGTAGCCACCGGCGTGAAAGGAAAGCGCTCGAGCTGGCTGATCTCAGGGTAGGCCAGGACCGGCGAGGAGAGCTTCGTGGTCCGGCGCATCCCCGAGACGCCGAAGACGCCTGCGCACCTGAGCGTAAGCGGCGCTTCCCCGTAGAGTCCGCGCCCCGGCGCCGACAGCTCGTATGTCGCGCGGGCATCCTCTCCGGGGCTGATCTTCTCGAAGGACACCGATACGCCGCGGCGCCTTCTTCCGCGCGGAGTGTTCGTTGCCGACTCCGGCCCCGCGTCCTCAATGGACTCGGCGCGACGCGCGCGAAGCTCAGCGAACATGCGCTGGCCGCTTCGCGAATCGAACTGGGTGTCGGTGATAGTGCACAGTACCCGGCTGATTCGACCATTGTTGCGTGCGATGAGCCGCGCGTTGAAAGGCTGCCTCTCGAAGACCTCGGCCGGCGCTTCTCTCTCGATCTCGATGCCACGGGTCTCGACGTAGCCCGAGACGAGACCGTAGACGACAATCGCGAACAGGCCGCTCGCGAACAGGTACAGCCATCCGGACCTGATGGTCGACGCGATCGCCAGGAGAGCCAGCCCTACCGCTACGACAACGAGTGCCCGGCGGTTCAATTCCCGGCGTCCCGGCCCGAGACCGGCACCGGCACCTCCTCGAGCACCGCTTCGATCACCTCGGAAGAGTCGGTGACTGTTGACCTCGACCTCTCACGGGCGATGAACCTGTGTGGCAGGACCCACCTCGCCATCTCTTTCACGTCGTCAGGGAGAACGTAATCCCGCCCGGCCAGCATGGCCGTCGCCTGCGACGTCCTCACCAGCGCGAGGCTGCCCCGGGGGCTGGCGCCCAGGAGTAGCGCGGGGTGGTTTCTCGTCGCGTGGATTATAGAGACGGCGTAATCGAGAACGGAGGTGTCGATATGTATCTCGCGGGTCAGGCCCTGTATTTCGAGGACTTCCGAGGCGGTCATGACCGCGGTGAGGTCCTCGATCGGGTGCCTCACCATCTGGTCGAGGGCTATGTCCCTTTCGGTCTCAAACGACGGGTACCCCAGGCCGATCGCCATCATGAACCTGTCCCTCTGCCCCTCCGGCAGCGGATAGGTGCCGTAGAACTCGATGGGGTTCTGCGTTGCCATCACGAAGAAAGGCTCCGCGAGCGTCATTGTGCGACCGTCCACGCTGACCTGGTGCTCCTCCATCGCCTCGAGCAGGCTGGATTGAGTGCGAGGGGTTGTCCTGTTGATCTCGTCGATCAGGACGACGTTCGCGAAGATCGGCCCCGGCTGGAACTCGAACTCGGAGCTCTTCTGGTTGAAGATCGAGACGCCGGTGACGTCCGAGGGAAGCAGGTCGGGCGTGAACTGGATCCTCTGGAAGCTCGCGTCGATGGAGCGCGCGAGGGCCTTCGCGAGCATCGTCTTCCCGACGCCGGGCACGTCCTCGATGAGCAAGTGGCCGTCGCACATCAGCGCGATCACCGACAGCCTGACCGTCTCCGGTTTGCCCCTTATGACCTTCTCGACGTTGGCGATGAGGTCTTCGATCTTCTGTCTTGCATCAGAGGGTTCCATGCGAGGCTCTCTCTCCGAATAAAAATAGTCGCAGTTCCAGTGCAAGAATTGTAGCAGAGACTTTAAGACCGCAGCATTGACGAACGCCGGCTCGTACCAGGCCGGCGATTCTTCATGCCTGCGGTCGAAGTCTCTGCGTCTCTGAAATGCAAAGCGGTGCCATGCACCGCTTTGCATTTCAACCCCGAGCCGCCGTTCGCAGAACGGCGGCCGG
>Ga0209745_1002112_pt1 | contig 11462 bp, 11 predicted proteins | sample BarGraNGADG00312_FD_184495 | JGI IMG/M metagenome (GOLD analysis project Ga0209745, IMG submission 184495) | Arctic peat soil microbial communities from Barrow, Alaska - Barrow Graham LP Ref core NGADG0004-312 (SPAdes) (version 2) | ecosystem: Environmental > Terrestrial > Soil > Wetlands > Peat... | reverse complement strand
CCCCCAACGCCGCAACCCCAGACGCAGCAGCACAACGCGAACGGTCCCGGTGGTACCACAGATCACGCACAGAAGAACTCACCCCATCCTGCCCGCCAACAAGACCTAAGCCGGGTTCAGCCCGCGGGTAGAGCTCGATGCGGGCCCTCGCCGGAGCACCGCCGCGTACGCTGAGCGTGCGCTCACCGGTAGCATGCCGAGCGGCTCCGTCCGCGCGCGGGGCACCGCAGGTGGACAACGACACCGGAGACCGACCCCGCCATGAACAACCGCACCCTGGTGATCATCCCGACCTACAACGAGATCGAGAACCTGCCGACGACCGTCGCTGCCGTGTTCGAGAACGCCCCAAGGGTGAACCTCCTGATCGTCGATGACGGGAGCCCCGACGGGACCGGCGAGGTCGCGGATCAGATGGCCGAACGCGATCCACGCGTATTCACGCTGCATCGCTCCGGCAAGCTCGGCCTCGGTTCGGCGTACATCCAGGGCTTCCGCTGGGGACTCGAACGCGGGTACGACATCCTCGTCGAGATGGATGCCGACGGATCACACCCGGCGCGCACCCTCCCGACGATCGTGCAATCGGTCGGCCGGGAATCCGTCCTTGGGTCGCCTGCGCTCGTGATCGGCTCGCGGTGGGTCGCCGGCGGCAGCGTCGTCAACTGGCCCAGGTCGCGCGAGATCCTCAGCCGCGGTGCCAACGCCTATACCCACTTCGCGCTCGGGATCCCGATCAAGGACGCCACCGCCGGCTTCCGTGCCTATCGCGCCGACGCGCTCGCCGCGATCGACCTGGCCTCGGTGGATTCCTACGGCTACTGCTTCCAGATCGACATGGCGATGCGGCTGATCGACGCGGGGTACACCTTTCTCGAGGTACCCATCGTCTTCCGCGAGCGCGAGATCGGTGAATCGAAGATGAGCCGCGACATCATCCTCGAGGCGATGTGGAAGGTCACCCGGTGGGGAGCCGCCCGCCGTACGCGGCAGGTGCGCGCCGCGCTGTCCCGTTCACGTCCGGAACGTCGCTCCCCCGGCGACGGCCCGCGAGGGCATCTCGCGTCCTGACACGGTCGCGCAGCACCGTTCGGCGGCGCTCGCGGTATGGGCGCCGAACAGGACCCCACCGGTCACGGAGACCGGCCAGATCCGGACTGCCAAAGTCGACGTCAGGAAGTGATCCATGTGTACGCACAGACCTGTGCCCTGGGGTACTTTGGTCCTCGTTCACTCCTGAGAGGAAATCGGAGCCAATGATCGACTTCGCACTGCGAGTGCCCGCCGAAGTTGCCACCTACTTCACGTGGGGCTGGGTTTCTGTATCGGTACCTAACCTCATCGTCATCGTCACGATGATCGCTCTGTTTGTCCTCGCACTCCTGCTGCCGTTCCCCCGAGACCGGCATGACTCGCGGAACGACTCGTGAACGCGGAGACCGCCGGGAGCCATGAGACGGCGCCGGCCACGACCTGGATCGGACGCACCCGCGAGTACCTCGAGCGCAAGCTTCCCTACGAGAAGTTGCTTCCCGAGACGCAGCCGTCGTATGTGGCCTCGTGGATCTACGTCTTCGGCGTGCTCACGCTCGGCGCGCTCGCCATGATCGTGCTCTCCGGGGCATTGTTGTCCCTGAAGGGTCCGGCCTGGTACCACGTGTCCAGCACCGGCCTGTTCGCCAACAGCCTGCACTACTGGTCGGTCCAGCTCTTCTTCATGTTCATGGTGATCCACATGGCAGGAAAGTTCTGGATGGCGGCCTGGCGTGGCAAGCGCGCGAAGACGTGGATCACGGGTGTCGTGGCCTTCGTCGTCTCGATCGGCGCGGGCCTGACCGGCTACGTCCTGCAGACGAACTTCGACTCGCAATGGATAGCTTTTGAGGCCAAGGACGGCCTCAATGCCAGCGGGATCGGCGCGTGGTTCAACGTCGCGAACGTCGGCCAAGACATGCTCATCCACGTCTTCCTGCTGCCCGCGGTGATCGCCGTGATCGTGGCGATTCACGTCCTCCTTGTTCGCGTGCACGGCGTTGTACCACCCATCGACGCCGCGAAGATCGCCGAAGTCCCGATTCTCCAACAGACGCCTCAGGCGGAGGAGGCACGCTGATGTCGACAAGGACGAGGCAGAAGACGTTGGAGCGGGAGCCCTGGACCGGGCCGACCCGGCGCTACGACATCCTCAAGGAAGGTGCGATCGCCACCCTGGTCGTCATGCTGCTGACCGTAGTGCTCGCCGCGGCATTCAGCTCACCGGACGACCCGGCGCTCACCTTGCAGGGCTGGGCGAAGAACAGCCCGGACAACCTCTACAACACCACGGTGTCCGAGCTGGCTGGCACGAGCGAATCGGCCACCTACGGCCCGCCGTACAACAACGGCGGTGACGGCCAGGCCCTCGGACCGGTGATGCTTCAAAAGTGGGTGGGCGTGCACGTGCCGGTCGACCCCGCCAACGACTTCGTGATCAAGCCGCTGGGGACCCAGGAACAGCCCTTCGCGGTAGCCGCGGCCATGCGGGAGTGGAAGGCCGCCGACGCCACCCAGCAGGCCAAGTGGGCGACCGACTATGACACGGCGATCAACGACCCCAAGGGTGCCAACGGCGACGCGAGCAAGGTGCCCGACGGCGACTACGGTCCGGTGCCCAGGCTGGCAAAGGGTCTGGTAGCCATGGCGACGTCCGGTGCCCTCGACGGGGTGCTTCCCGCGCCCGGTCACTTCTACTCCACCGACAACACCAAGCAGATCCTCTTCCTCGGGGACGGCTCCTACCTCGACGATGCCGGCACACGCAACCACCTTCAGGGCAACCTGTGGGGCATGATGAACGAGACCGGGAACTTCCCGGGTCAGCAATGGCTCGCACCTTTCTCTTTCTGGTACCAGCTGCCGGTCTTCAACAGTGAGGAGGAGACCGGGGTCGCCGCGACGCTCACCTCCAACGGCGACATCTACATCATGGCGATCATCAGTGTGCTGGTGCTCATCGTGTTGCTGCTGCCGTTCATTCCCGGACTTCGATCGATCCCCAACGTGATCCCCATCCACAAGCTCGTGTGGCGGGATTACTACAAGAAGAGCAAGGCGCCCTGACCGTCGCGCTAGTCGACCGCCCGTTCCGAACGGGCGGTCGACCTGCGACGGCGATGCCACAGGACCAGGCCGGCGAGAACGAGAACGGTGATGACCGCGGCGCTGCCTCGTCCCAGCGCCCTCTGCACCACGTCATAGGAGTTGCCGGCGAAGAAGCCGAGCAGGACGACGGCCACGCCCCACACCAGCGCGCCGGCTGCGTTGAACGCCAGAAAGCGCGGGTACGGCATCCGGCTGGTCCCGGCCAGGCCCGGCATCACTGCACGCAAGAACGCCGTGAACCTGCCGAGGAACACCGCCCAACCGCCCTTCTCCCGCAGGAAGGTTTGCGCACCGGTCGCCCGGTGCCCGTGACGACGCAGCAGACGGGAGGCCAGCATCCGAGGTCCGAGGTGGCGGCCCACCTCGAAGCCGACCGAATCGCCGACGATCGCAGCCACCACCACGACCACCGTCACCGCCGAGAGCGAGAGGCGCCCGGTCGAGGCGAGGACGCCGCCGATGATGACCGCGGTCTCCCCGGGTAGCACAAACCCGATGAACACGGCGGCCTCGCCGAACACGAGCACGGCGATAAGCGCGTACGCCGCGGGCGCGGGAACATTGAGCAGCCAATCAGCGATACCGCTCACAGGTCTCCCTTCACGACGGGTCGGGTCCGGAACCGGCACGTACGCCGGGCCGGGCAAGCCTCGCACGAGCCACAGGTTCCCGGGCCAGGCTTCGAGGGCGGGGAAGTCACCCACGACCCCTCGATCCCCACCGCGATCTTCGCCCGCCGCGGCGCCGCCGGGTGACGACGCAGCCGACGCACCGTGGTGACGCACCCATCGGCGGTCCCGGCCAGACCATCGCGCCCCACATCGGCCGCGGCCGGGAGATCCAGCATCGCGTGCCTTGAGCTCGCGGCGCCAGCGCGGAAACCGGTCCAAACCGTGCTCCAGTTCCTCGAGCGTGGCGAGAGTGAACGTCGCTGTTCGACAGGAGGGTTGGCAGCGGCGCTGACCCGCTCAGGTGGTTCTCGGGCAGAGCCAGCAGTAATGATCGGATGACCGCAGCGCACGTCGTCCGTGCCCGGCGCGTCCGCATCGGGTGTGCGCTGCGCCCCGCACACAGGCTCGTTCGCGGTCGGCGAAGGTCTGCTCCTCACGGACCTGCTCATGTTCGGGTCGTTGCTCGACGGTGTGCGCGAGCAAGCCGATCTGAGCGGGCTGGACTCCCCCGTACTCACGTGGCTCCTGACGCACCGATCGGGCGATGCGACCGCGGTCTTCGCGCGGGTCTCGGGGCTCGCTGATCCTCCCGTGCTCGCGACGGTGGTCTTCGTCGTCGTCGTCGGCGGTCAAAGTGCTTGTCGCGCGCCCGCGCCCACCGGTTGTCAAGATGATCACCCCGGCGGAGACGGACTTCTCGTTCCCGTCCGGGCACACCCTCGGGGCGGCAACCTTGCTGCTCGTGGTGAGCTACTTGTTGTGGACCGCGCACCCGACGGCGCGGATCGCCCTGCTCGAACCGGCTGCCAGTGCGGTGGGGACGGCTGCTGTCGCGACCAGCCGGCTCCACCTCGGTTATCACTGGTTCACCGACGTCACGGCATCGATGACCCTCGCCGTGGCGATCCTCGGTGTGGTGGTCGCCGTCGACCCCTTGCTCGCTCAGCGCCCGGTAGTGCCTACGCAGTAGCGGTCCGTCGTCGGTCGAGCCTGCGATCCATCAACCGCAGCGCGAGAACCGTCACCCTCGGCTCGACGTCGCCTCACACAGACATGTCGCCTCACGCGGGCAAGTGGTCAGAGACGAAGACGAGCCCGTACGGGATCCCAGTCCGGGCCATCGTCCAGTTGTGAGGCAGATTCGGTTCCATCCGGGAGAGCACGACCTGCCCGCGAGCGCGCAAGTGCGCCGCCAATGGTGCGGTGTGGCTGCCCTGGCCGCCACCGCCGAGCCCCCCGATGTCCAGGAAGGTCGGGACCGGGTGGGCAAAGGTCATGGTCCGCAGGTAGTGCGCGGGCGAGTGGGCGTCGAACTGGCCCTTGGTCCCTAGCATCGCGCGCCCGCCGGATCCCGGATCGCCGAACGGCTCGAGCGCGATGATGCTCCCGTACAGCTCGGGATGGCGCAGGCCCTGGTCGAGCGCGCAGAAGCCGCCGGAGGACATCCCGCCGATCACGCGGTGCGGCCAGTCGGCTCGCGTGGCGTAGTGCGCATCTACCCAGGGCACGACGACAGAACTGAGGTAGGTCTCGACCTTCGACCCGCCACGGGTGGAGTCGAGGCACTCGGTGTCACCCTGCCCGACGCCGTTGACGTCAGGTGCGACGATGATCATCGGCCGCACCTGATGAGCGGCGATCAGGACGTCCATGACGTGAGCGATGTCACCTCCGGTGAACCAGTCGGACGACTGCCCCGGTGTGCCGTGGATGAGGTACACCACCGGGTAACGCACCCTCCCGGCCGGGTCGTAGCCCGGCGGCGTATAGACCCAGGTTGTGGAGGCCGGTATGCGCAGGTCCGGCGGGGCCAGGATCGCCGCCGCGGTGACCTGCCCGGTCCCCGCCTGTGCGGAGACCGTGACAACGGCTGTGGCGCTGATCTGCCCGCTCCCCGCCCGCGGGGACGTGGAGTGCCCGGCGAGCAGCAGCCAGGCGGCGGAGACGTTCGGAACGTAGCCCACGGCTGCGTTCACGGCGAACCCGGAAGCGAGCATAAGGGCGATGGCTGCACCGACAACACCTGCCAGCCGCCGTCGCAAGCGACCAGCCCGGTGCCCTGGACGGACCGCAACCACGACGCTGACGGCAGTGACAGCCGTGAGCGCCGCGGCCGGCCACCAGGTGCCCAGCCAGTCTGCTCCGGTCGCCAGTTGTGCGAGGACCAGGTGCGACAGTGTGACCGCGACCTGAGGCTGGGGCATCATCATGACGGTTCTCCGGCCCCTCTTGTCGATGCCCTCACCTTGTCGATGCCGTCACCCCCTCAGCGGCGGCGACAAGCTCGTTCTTCGATCAGGGTCCGCCGTGATGCTGGGAGTTCGCAGCAGAACACCTGTGTAATCGGGCAGCATCCGGTCCTGCGGGGTGCATCTCGACAAGATGGACGGGACGCGTGAGAGGCGGGCCGCCGGCCGGCACCGCGATCACCGAATGATCGGGAACATCTTCCGTGCACGGCCTGAGGCCACCCCGACGGTCGCGCCACGAAGGCGTGAGACTCGCTGCGACAGGCCAGAATTGTCGGGTGTACGGGATCGACAGCACCGATCGCCGCGCCTGCCTGGCGCGCTGACGCCAGATCGCTCCGCCCTGTCGAGTGGCAGACGTCGAGTCGGCCGCGGCAACACCGGTCTGCCCGCGTGCCACTGATCCCGCGACGGTCTACCTCTCGGCGTGGTGCAGGCCGCTGCGAGCGAGCGTGTCGCAAGCAGCGAGAAGCGCCGGCTGATCCGTCAAGTGGCGAGCGCGGGGTTTGTCCGAGGATGCGGAAGGATGGTTTGCCGCAGCCTCTGCCTCGGTGCTCGAGGGGCTCTCCGGCGGCCGGGAAGCGATGTCGTCGCAGCTGCACGAGACGATCCCGCTGCTCGAGGGCGCGATCACCTGCACTATGTGACGGCGCAGCGCGTGCCCGAGCCACCTCCGGGCGGCAACCCTGAGCGCTCGCTCAACCGGCGCAGCTATGCTGCGCCCGGTGCTTGCCGTGGCTCGGCGGCAGCTGAACCTCAGGCCGTCCGGCGTCTGGGGCACGGGGCCCGGTCATGGAGTCGGCGGAGCATTCCTCTCGAGGAGGACGTATGGATGATCGGCGCCTGTTGGAAGGTTGGGGCAGGACGAACCCGAGTGTGGCCACGGTCCACCGGGCTGGTGACGATGGCGACCTTGCCCGTTTGGTGACCGGGGCCGGACGGCGTGGGGTTCTGGCTCGCGGGTTAGGTCGTAGCTACGGGGACGCCGCCCAGAACGGTGGCGGGGTGGTGGTGGACATGACCGCCCGCAACCGCGTCCTGTCGGTGGACACGCAGTCGGCGCTGGTCGAGGTCGAGGCAGGTGCCAGCCTCGAGGACCTGATGCGGTTGCTGCTGCCCCTGGGACTGTTCGTACCCGTCAGCCCGGGAACCCGGCAGGTGACCGTCGGAGGCGCGATCGCCGCCGACATCCATGGGAAGAACCATCACGTGGACGGCAGCTTCGGGTGTCACGTCGTGGCCTTCGACCTGCTCCTCGCCGACGGCACCATCGCCCGGCTCACCCCGGATTCTGAGCTCTTCTGGGCCACCGTCGGAGGTATGGGACTGACCGGTCTGATCTTGCGTGCGACCCTGCGGATGAAGAGGGTCGAGTCAGCTTTCTGTCTGGTGGACACCGAACGGTGCGCGGACCTCGACGACCTGCTGCGACGCATGGCGGAGGGCGACGACCGGTACACGTATTCGGTGGCCTGGATCGACTGCCTCGCCGGTGGCTCCACGTTGGGGCGATCCGTCCTGACTCGAGGCTGGTCGGCGCCGCTGGAGAAATTGCCCCGAAGGTTGCGGGACCGTGCCTTGGACTTCCGGCCCAAGCAGTTCGCGGTCGCGCCCGAAATCTTTCCTTCCGGCCTGCTGAACCGCGCGACCGTCGCTGCCTTCAACGAGGTGTGGTATCGCAAGGCCCCGCGAGAGCGTCGGGGCGAGGTCCAGAGCATTGCGGAGTTCTTCCATCCGCTGGACGGCGTCGCGGAGTGGAACCGCATCTACGGTCCCAAGGGCTTCCTCCAGTACCAGTTCGTCGTTCCGTTCGGCGCCGAGGACGCCCTGCGCCGGTGCATCGAGATGCTCAGCGCCACCGGTCTGGCCTCGTTCCTGGCGGTGCTCAAGCGGTTTGGCCAGTCCAGCGGTGGACACCTTTCCTTTCCGACCCCCGGCTGGACCCTCGCCCTGGACATTCCGCTCGGGGCGGCCGTCCTGGGCGGCCTGCTCGACCGCCTCGACGAGGAGGTGATCGCCGCAGGAGGCCGCCAGTACCTCGCCAAAGACTCCCGGCTGCCCGCGGCCGCGATCGCGCGAATGTACCCTCGCCTCGATGAGTGGCGCGGCATCCGGCGGGCAGCAGACCCGAACGGGATCTTCATCTCAGATCTGGCAAGGAGGCTCGGGCTGTGAAGGACGCAATCGGCAACGTGCAACGGGTAGTCGTTCTGGGCGGCACCTCTGACATCGCCCTCGCAACGGTCCTGAGGCTGGCCGCGGAACGCCGCGGTGTCCAGGTCACGCTGGCGGCTCGGCCCAGCGAGCGTCGCACCGCAGCGGCGGCGACCTTGCAGACCGCCGGCGCGCAGGTCACCGAGATGGACCTCGAAGCCACCGACCAGGTCTCCTACGGGCGCGCCATCTCGGCCGCCTTCGACGCAGATGGGGACGTCGACGTCGTCATGGTGGCATTCGGCCTGCTCGGAGACTCCGAACGCGCCTGGCAGGACGTCGATGCCGCACTGGAGCTGGTGCAGGTGAACTACGCGGCGGCGGTCGGCTGCGGCGTCCTGGTCGCTGAGCGGCTGCGCGCACAGGGGCACGGCACGATCATCGCCATGTCGTCGGTAGCCGGCGAACGGCCCAGGAGATCCAACTTCGTCTACGGCTCGACCAAGGCCGGCATGGACGCGTTCTACACCGGACTGGGCGACGCCCTCGCGCCGGACGGCGTCCAGGTCCTCGTCGTGCGCCCCGGCTTCGTCCGGACCAAGCTGACCGCCGGCCTCCGAGCGGCGCCGTTGTCCCAGGATCCTGACCAGGTCGCGGACATCATCGTCGCGGGCCTACGGGCCGGACGCCGCACAGTCTGGGCGCCCCCGGCCATGCGGTGGGTCATGTCCGTGCTGCGGCACCTTCCCCGGCCGGTCTTCCGGCGCCTGCCGATCTGACCCGACACCAGAGGATGAACGACGCCGACCGCTCCTACGCTGGGCGAGTGGATACCCCAACCAGACGGTTCCGCCCGCTCGCAGGGGTCCGGGCTCGGTCCACTGCGGCCGCCGTCGCCGTCGTGGCGGTGGCCCTGCTGATCGCCGGCGTGGCCCTGGTGACCCTCCTGGAGCGCTCGGTGCAGACCAACGCGGTCGCGACCGCATCCGCTCGCGCGCAGGACGTCGCCGCCGAGCTCGTCGTGACCGGGACCGTCACCGAGCAGCTCGACCTGCAACCGGGGCCCGGCGAGTCCAGTGCCGTGCAGATCCTCGACCGGGGGAAGGTGGTCGCTTCCAGCCCGGCGATCGCCGGCGGACCCGCAATGACCCGCCTCACCCCACCAGCTGGTCGGGTTGTGAAGGTGCAGGTAGGCCAACTCCCTCCCGGTGTCGACGACGACGCGGGCGCTGTGTACGCCCTCGTGGCACTCGGTGTGGTGGGTGTCAGCGGGGTCGACACCGTCGCAGTGGCTCAGTCGCTGGGACTGGGTGAGAACACCGTCGCCGAGGTGGTCACGCTGCTGGCAATCGGTTGCCCGCTCCTGGTCCTGGTGGTCGGCATCGTGACGTACCTGTTGGCCGGCCGCGCCCTGCGTCCGGTCGAGGACATCCGTCGGCGTACGGAGGGGATCAGCGGCGCCGACCTCACGGCCCGCGTCCCAGTGCCCGCGACCGGGGACGAGGTTGCCCGGCTGGCCAAGACCATGAACGACATGCTGGCGCGCCTCAGCTCCTCGCAGCGCGCCCAGCGCCGGTTCATCTCGGATGCCAGCCACGAGCTGCGGAGCCCCCTCGCGAGCCTGCGGGTCGCGGTCGAGGTTGCCGCCCTCCACCCGGAGGCGACCGAGTGGGAGCAGACGACCCAGGACGTCCGCGCCGAGACGATCCGGATGCAGCGCCTGGTGGATGACCTCCTCACCCTGGCCAAGGCGGACGAGAACGGGGTCCTCGTCCGACATGACGAAGTCGACCTTGACGACGTGGTCGGCGCTGAGGTGCGTCGGCTCCGTGACGAGCACCGGCGAGAGGTCCGCGCGGAGATCACGCCCGCGCGGGTGACGGGCGACCGCGACCAGCTGGCCCGGGTGGTGCGCAACCTGACCGACAATGCGACCCGGCATGCCACGTCACGGGTAACGGTTGGCGTGCGACCCGGACCGGACCGGACCGCGATTCTCGAGATCTCCGACGACGGGCCCGGCGTCGCGGTCGAACAGCGCACCCGCGTGTTCGACCGGTTCGTGCGCCTCGACGAGGGGCGCGACCGCACGTCGGGCGGCTCCGGACTCGGTCTCGCGATCGTCCGCGAGATCGTCACCGCGCACGGTGGCACCGTGACCGTGGACGACGACGCAGAGCTGGGTGGGGCCTGCTTCCGCGTCACCCTGCCCAGCGAATGATCACGCAGGCGCTCGACCCACCGTCAGCCGCCGTCGGCCTCGAGCCGGTACCCCATGCCGCGCAAGGTCTCGATCGCGTGCCGACCGAACGGCACGTCGATCTTGCGCCGCAGATAGCCCACGTAGACCTCGACGATGTTCGCGTCGCCGTCGTAGGCCGAGTCCCACACACCCGCAAGGATCTCGGTCTTCGTCACCACATCGCCGCGGTGCCGCATCAGGAACTCCAGCAGCCCGAACTCGCGCGAGGTCAGGACGATCTCGACCTCCGCGCGGGCCACGCGCTTCCGGGCCGGGTCGAGCGTCAGGTCCCCGGCGGCCAGCACCACGGGTCGTTCAGGAGCACCGCGACGCATCAGGGCACGCAACCGGGCCACCAGGATGTTGAAGGAGAACGGCTTGGTCAGGTAGTCGTCCGCGCCGAGGTCGAGGGCGTCGATCTGGTCGTACTCCCCATCCTTGGCCGTGAGCATCAGCACGGGCGTCCACACTCCGCGTTCCCGCATCGTCTCGACCACGCGGTAGCCGCTGAGCCCCGGCAGCATGATGTCCAGGACGATCACGTCATACAGGTTCTCCGATGCGGCCCACAGCCCATCGACCCCGTTGTGAAAGACGTCCACACTCATGCCCTCGGCGGTGAGCCCGCGCTGCACCGTCTGGGCCAGCCGGACCTCGTCCTCGACCACAAGCACTTTCATTGTTACTGACCTTCCGCTCGCCCCACCGTGGCCCATCGTGGCCCATCGACCATGATTGTCGGCGCAGAACCGCGGGCCCTCTTCTCAGCATGTCCTCAGCGCGCCGGGGCACAGTGAGTCCAGCGCAACCAAGCGGAAGCGACCGCAACCATGCGGAATCGACTGAGCGAAGGAGAGAAGGACGACCATGAGGGCACCGGTGTCCCCACGCCCGATGACGGTCGATCCAGTGCCGGCGTCCACCGGCTCCTTCTCCGAGGTGGTCGCGCCGGAACCCGTGTCCAAGGCGAAGCGACGCTCGGTGCGGCGACGGTTGATCGGCGTC
>Ga0209745_1002109_pt1 | contig 11479 bp, 8 predicted proteins | sample BarGraNGADG00312_FD_184495 | JGI IMG/M metagenome (GOLD analysis project Ga0209745, IMG submission 184495) | Arctic peat soil microbial communities from Barrow, Alaska - Barrow Graham LP Ref core NGADG0004-312 (SPAdes) (version 2) | ecosystem: Environmental > Terrestrial > Soil > Wetlands > Peat ... | reverse complement strand
CTAGCCGTCGTCACGGAGCTGCGGGGCGCCGGGATCACGACCGCGGCCATTGCCCAGGCGATCGTCGGCACCGACTTCGAGGCCAAACTCTCGGCAGGGTCCAAGCGAGTCACACCGGTGCCCGGAGTCGGCGCAGATCCCGTGCTCGATCCTCCAGGCGACATTGCGGCCCCGTCGCCGGCGCCGGGACCCGAACTTGCGACTTCCACGCGTGCCGTCCGCCCGACCCAGCGCGCTGTCGGAGAACCCGGCGCCAGCGTGATCGAGGTGAGGGACTGGAGCGACGCTCGCGGCAACGCCTTCTCCCATGTCGATTTGGCCGTCCGCGCTGGAGAGGCACTGTTCATCACCGGACAGGAGGATGGCGGGGGCCGTGAGCTCCTGCGCTCGATCGCGGGACTCCGACGGGCAACTGGCACCGTTGTCGCGCTACCCAAGACCGCCGGTGGGTCAGCCTGCTACCTCCCGGGCAACCGCGCCAGCAGTCTCTTCCCGAACCTGTCCGTGAAAGCGAACCTCTCTGTCAGGCTGCACCCGCGCGTGTTAGGTCATCGAAGCGGCCTACTGCGAATGGATGTCATGACCGACACGGCGGCCGAATGGGTCGAGCGACTGGAGATCCTGACATCGAGCTTGAGCGCCCCGATCGGATCCTTGAGCGGGGGCACCCAGCAGAAGGTCGCCTTGGGGTCAGCGTTTGCCCGACAGCCAACGATCCTGATCCTCGAGGACCCGACGCGGGGAGTGGACGTCAAGACGCGGCAACAGATCGTCGCCTCTCTTCGTGCATTCATTGCCGACGGGAATTCCATCCTCGGCTTTTCTCCGGAGCTCGACGAGGTATTCGAACTGGCCGACACGGTCCGTGTCGCTGTCCGCGGCAGGTTGTCGAACTTACGACAGGTGAACCGCCACCAATCTCTCGACGTTCTGGCCCAGTGGGTCGACCGGATGAACCAGGAGAACGGCAACGGAGGCACCGACTTGAGCAGGGACCCAATGAACACAGATGAGTGGCAGGGGAGCATGGACCCGCACACGGCGAAAATGGACATCGTGGAATCCGGCGACCACGCGGGTCGGCAGCCATGAAGACCGCGGGGCTTCAGGCCGTCTGGCGCGCAGGCGAAGAGCTCCTTGCTCGCCTCGGAGTGCTTATCGGCGCGAGCATCGTAGCGGGGATCATTTTCCAGGTCACGACCGGAGTTTTCTTCTCCATCGGGAACTTCCAGACCATCCTCCTGTTCATGACCTCCGTGGCGATCGTCGGGTACGGACAGACGCTCGTCATCGTCGGCGGCGAGCTCGATCTCTCCGTCGGCTCGACGTACGGCCTGTGCGCGATGACAGTAGGCCTGCTCTGGGCGCAGGGGATGCCGCTCCCCGTCAGCATCACTGTCGGGATCCTCGTTGGTGGCATGGCAGGCGCTGTGAACGGCCTGATCGTGACGCGCCTTCATGTGAACTCGTTCATCACGACCCTTGGCACGATGAACCTGTACCAGGGAATCACGTTGTACATCTCCAACGACGTGGCCTTCAGCCCGAGCCCGAGCCAGGGCAACTTCGATCTCTACGAGTTCATCGGGACGGGCCGCCTGTTCGGGATACCGGTGCAGATCTTCTGGCTCGTTGCGGCGACGATCCTCATGTGGGTCATCTTGCACAGAACGGTCTTCGGGTTCCGGATCGCTGCCATCGGCGGCAACGTCGTCGCGGCCCGCGCCGCTCATCTACCCGTTGCGAGAGTGAAGATCTACACGTACATCATCTGCGGCGCACTGGCGGCCATTGCGGGGATCATCGACTTCTCACTCGTCAGCTCCGTCAGTCCCACGGCTGGCTCGACGATGACGTTCGCAGTCCTGGCCGCCGTGATCATCGGCGGCGCAAGCCTGTCCGGCGGGCGAGGCACCATCATCGGGACCCTCGTGGGTGCGTTCTTGCTCGAGGTCCTGACGAATGGTCTCGGTCTCCTGGGTGCCGGAGCATACGCGCAACTCCTGTTCCAGGGAGGCGTGATCCTCGTGGCTGTGGCCGTGGACAGCTGGACGAATCGCAGGCGATCCCAAGTCGAGGTTGCGATGTAGGTTCGACCACCAAGTCGGCGGAGGACGGAGCGCGGGCGTGCACGACGCGCTTCGACTCCCTTGTCGGTTCTAGTCCCAGCCTCAACCGGCGATGCCTCCCGTTCCATTTCGGGCACTCTGGCCCCGCCGCCGCGGGTAGTCCGGGGTCAGGTTACGTCAGCGAAAGGAAACCACTGTGAGTGAGTCCTATTTTCTGCGAGTCAAGGCCACGACGTCGACGCGCCTCTGGGTGAACAATCCGACGGTTGAAGAGATCGGCCTCGCTCTGGCCCAAGGGGCTGTCGGCTGCACGACGAACCCCGCATACGGAGGCGGCTTGCTCAAGCGTGCCCCTGACGAGATTCGCCCGATCATCGCAGCGTGTGCCGCCCAGACAGACGACGACCATCGAGCGGCCGACCTTGTCCAGCAGCAGCTCGTTGTTCGCATTGCGCGTCGATTCCTACCCCTGTTCGAGGAGGCGGGCGGCCGTTCGGGGTTCGTTTCGATCCAGGGTGCCCCCGAGGCGGACACGAACGGCGACCACATCCTCGCCGAGGCGCTCGAGGGACACGCGCACTCGCCGAACGTGACCCCCAAGATCCCGGCGACGCTGCCTGGGTTCTTTGCGTTCGAGCGACTGGTCGAGGCCGGGATTCCGACCATCGTGACCGAGGTCTTCAGTCTCGACCAGCTCGTATATGCGTGCGAGACATACAAGCGGGCCAGCGACCGTGCTGGCGTGCGACCACCGTTCCACATGAGCCCGATCACCGGGATCTTCAACGATTACCTGAAGAAGGTCGCGGCGGCAAAGGGCATCGAGATCGATCCTTCGGTCGTCGACTGGGCAGGCGTCACGCTCGCGCGGCAGTGCCAGGCGCTCGTTGAGGCGCGGGCTTACCCAGTGACGCTCCTGTTCGGCGGCGCGCGGACCATGCTTGATTTCACCGGACTCGTGGGTGCGGCGAGTGCTTCGACGATCAACTACAGCACCGTGGACGAGATCGTCGCTGCCGATCCGAAGGTGGAGGACACAATTCACGCGCCCGTCGACCCGGAGATCATCGCGGGGCTTGGGGTCTTCGATGACTTCCGCCGCGCAATGCAGCTCGGCAGCCTTGCGGCGGAAGAGTTCGCACCGTTCGGACCCGTACAGCACTTCCGCGACAACTTCCTAGCGGGCTGGCACGCTGTCCTTGCTGGGGTCGCCGAGACGCGGACGGCGCCTCGGCCTGCCGGCGGTCGTTGAAGCGAGCTGCCATCCCGTGGTACGGCAAACGGTAGGCTCATGCCCGCGGCTTACGCCGGGTCGCAAGCGGGCTGACTTCGCTTGGCCAGAGGTGTCCGCGAGGAATTGCCTCGTTTCAACGCCACGGGTAGTACGATGCCATGCCAAGGAATGACTTGGGCGGCTCATGTCCGCCGCGGAGGAACCAGGTGTCTGCGATCGGACGGGGTCCGCGTTTCGAGCGGCTGGACAGGGACGAACGACTTTCCGATCGAGTAGCCAACCGGCTTCTCGACGCGATCGTGTCTCGCGGTCTGCGCCCGGGCGATCCTCTGCCGTCCGAGCGCGAGCTGGCCGAGCAGTTCTCCGTATCTCGTACAGTCGTGCGGGAGGCGGTGCGGTCACTCGCAGGCAAGGGGATCATCGAAGCGCGGCCGGGCCGAGGCTTGACCGTAGCGGCCGTGGACGCCGCTGCTGTGACACAGTCCATGAGTCTCTTTCTCCACGGCAGCTCCTCGATCGACTATCGAAAGGTCCACGAGGTTCGGGCCATGCTCGAGGTCCATATCGCCGGCCTGGCCGCCCAGCGGGCCACCGACGAAGAAATTCGGCGCCTCGAAGAGATCTGTAATCGTATGGCGACGGTCCTGGAAGACACGGAGGCCGCGTCACGGGACGACATCGCGTTCCACCGCATACTCGCCGAGTCCACGCACAATGAGTTGTATGACCTGCTCCTCGATGCCGTGGCTGCACCGCTCATGGAGATCCGCCGGGAAACCTTCATGCTGCCTGGCCGGATTGCCGTGGCGCTCGCCGCGCACCGCGACATCCTCCGCCACGTCGCGGCCCGTGATGCCACGGGATCTCGCGGCCGGATGCGGGCTCACTTGGAGGACGTCGAACAAGTGTGGGAACAGCTCGCGGTGATGGATCAGACGACCGAGGGCAAGCCGTAGCGTGCGTACACGGGGCGTGTCGCGGCCAACCCGTGGAGCCTGGGCACGAGACTCCGTGCGAAGCGTGGCAGCCAGCACTCTTTGAGTTGGCGCGCTGGACCCGTTGGCCGACAGCGGACGAGCCGCTGAACCCTACGCGCATGGACAGAAGCGGGCGTGGGCCAAAGGTCTACAGCCGGGACACCGGCACATCGCGAACATGCAGACGACCGCGGGGCCCATTGGCCCCGATTGGCGTCTCCTGCCAGCCGTCCGGGCTGTCGAGCACGCCGCGGGCGTGGATCGCACGTATTCCGCCTGACCAGGCGTTCCGATCTCGGAACAGCTCGCTAATCACAAGGCCATCAGAGACGATCGCATTCATTCGTTCGCTTCTGATGGCCGCTGTGTAGTTAACCCAGGTGAGGAAGGATTGCCCGAGCGTCAATTGGTCGTTGGTGAGGACGGGTTCACTTACGGCATAGGCATGGCCGACGACGTGCGCCCGCCGGCGGACGATGTACATCGTCGGGTCCGGACTCTGGCCGATTGCCATCACGTCATCCCACGCCACGATGACCTGACCAACATGCTTGTCATCCTTACTGCTGAGACTCCGACGAGCCTCGGCCAGGAACGGCGCGACGTCCCCGGGAATAGCATCGTCGAATGCCGCTGATGCCAGCTCAGTCTCGATAAACAGGTAGAGGATGCCAGCCCGGCCAGGGCTGACCGTCTTGATCTGGCTGTTTGACTTTGCGACTACGTCGCGAGCTCGCCCTGGGGCTGACCCGAGGTGGATTCGCTTCACCTCAGCCCAAACGTCGCCATTCGGGCGGGCGATTCTGATGTCCGGCTCGCCTTCGTTTTCCTGAAGCGAGGCCGCGAAGCGCTCAGCTTTGAAACGACCCCACACGTAAAGTTCGAGCATCACGTCGTCGAACTGCTCGGGATGGCGGATCCGTGCCAGAACTTGCGCACGCTTCGCTTCGTCCGGGACGGATGCTTCCCAGAACGGCCGGACATTCGGGTCAGGGACCCACGTCGTGCGATCCATGAAAGCCCCGGCAACCTCCCTAATCAACGAATGCTCGGTTTCCGGGCTCGTGCTCGAATCGCGAAGAGCGACGAGAGAGTCGTGCCTCGTGACGGCGGGGTGGTTTGGACTCCGCCGTCGTAGGGCGGTAAGGCCAGGATCGTCGAACATCGCCACGAGCAGTTCAATCTGCACAGTCAGCTCAGTCCGGATTTCGGCCTGACCCGGCAACTTGAACGCAGGCGGCTCCAGGGTCATGGTTCCATGGTGGCCTACCGTCACGATCCGCGCATCGTGTTCCGCCCCTGGCGGCCTCTTGAACCACCCATCGGCCACCCTACCGCGAGGCCTCTGGCCACCGGGCCCGCAGCGACCGCTCCATCTTCACGCTTACGAGCCCAGCTGCGCGGCTCCTCTCGGTCGATCAATGGCATCGCGCACCGAACGACCCAACGCTTCGGCCGTGAACGGCTTGGGTAGGAACCCCACCTCGCGCCTTGAGATCGCTTGAGACATCACCGAATTCTCGGTGAAGCCGGAGATGTAGAGGACGGGCATACCGGGCCGGTCCGCCCAGAGTCGGGCAGCCAACTGGTGGCCCTGCATGCCAGGCATGACCACGTCGGTAACGAGCAGGTCGAAAGACCCGCTCGGGGAGGCCGCGATCGCAAGGGCGTCGGTGCCACACTCCGCCTCGAGGACTGTATAGCCCTGCTCCTCGAGAACACGCCGGCAGAACCCGCGCACTGCAGCGTTGTCCTCGACGAGGAGGATCGTCTCGGAGCCGGGCGTTGTCGGGCGCACCGTGACCTCCTCGGTCACCGCGATCGTCTCATCCTCCACGCGCGGCAGGTAGATCTTGAACGTTGTGCCGCGCCCTGGCTCCGTGTATAGGTAGATGGAGCCGCCGGACTGCTTGACGATCCCGTACACAGTAGCCAGACCCAGGCCGGTCCCATTGCCTGGCTCCTTGGTCGTGAAGAAGGGCTCAAAGGCGCGGCCCTCGGTCTCGGCGTCCATTCCCACGCCGGTATCGGTGAACGAGAGCCGGACGTAGCGGCCGGGGCTGACCTCCGGGTGGGCCCAAGCGAAGATGGCGTCAAGCTCGACGTTCGCCGTCTCGATCATGAGCTCCCCACCCTCGGGCATCGCATCGCGGGCGTTGACGGCGAGGTTCAGGATGACCTGCTCAAGCTGGCTCGAGTCGGCCTTGACCTTGCTTAGGTCTGGCTCCTTGTGGGTGACCAGGGCGATGTGCTCGCCCATAAGGCGCCGGAGCATCGGGGCGATGCCCTCGACGACTTCGGCAGGATCGAGCACGCGCGGCAGGAGGACCTGTCGACGCGAGAAGACGACCAGCTGACGCGTCATCTCGGCGGCCCGATCCGCCGCCCGGAGGATCTCATCGAGATCGGCTCGGCGAGGATCATCGTCGGGTAGGGCCTGACCCAAGAGTTCGCCGTAGCCATGAATTGCAGTTAGCAGATTGTTGAAGTCGTGGGCCAACCCCGCGGCGAGCTGGCCGACCGATTCAAGCTTCTGGGCCTGGAGCAGCTGTGCCTCGACGGCCCTGCGCACGCTGATGTCGCGGATCGCGGCCGTGACCAGGATTCCTTCGGCGCTTCCCAGCGGACTCAGCATGATCTCTATCGGGAACTCGGTGCCGTCGTTGCGCCGCCCGATGAGCTCGAGTCCGGTGCCGATCTGCTGGGCCAGCGCATCAGCCGCGGATCGGAGATCGTCCGCAATCAGCCGCTCGGCGAAGCCCTCAGGGATGATCCTCGTCACCGGCTGTCCAACGAGTTCGTCGCGCTGGTAGCCGAACTGCCTTTCGGCCTGGAGATTAAGCAAGACGATGTCGCCGGCCCCGTTGACCACGACCATCCCATCGGGGGCCGCTTCCAGCAGCCCGCGGTACCTCGCCTCAGATTCGTGGCGCGTTTCTCGCTTAGGTCCCTTCAGCATGCCCAAACCCCCGGTTTCACGTAGCCGCCAGCTCTTCGTTGGGTCCCTCGTGGGACGGCCTCATCGAAGCGTTCCACCGGCCGGCGGCGTTCAGACCAAGCGATGCTATTCCTTTCCGAGGGCATACGAGTATCGTGCGAGCGCCACTATGTGGTCATCGTGTGGGCTCGGCCTGCTATAGGAAGAAACCGCCCCATCAGCTGCCGAGGGCACAGTACGATTCCACGGGTTCAGCATGGCAGGTCCCAGGGGTAGTGGCCCGTTGGCTCGGCAGACGAAGGGGAGCAGATGTCCGGTTCGTTCGAGTGCTTTCCGCGCGCACGCTCAGTCCGCCGTGCCTTCCGCGGGCTTGTGGGCGCGGGGTTCATTGCAATGCTCGCGGCGGTCGCTCTTGGCTCATGCTCTGGGGGCACCCAGCACAACACCGAGGGCAGCGCGACGCTTGGCTCGTCGGCCGGTCCCGTCGCCACGCCATCACCAATCGCAACAGACCAGCCGACAGCCACCCCGACTCCCGTGCCTGTGAAGGCTGCCTTCAGCCCGACTGGGTCGATGGTTCAGGCCCGCAGGAACACGACCGCCACCTTGCTCCCGGACGGCCGCGTGTTGATCGCCGGCGGCGACAACGGCAAGGCGGTGCTCGCCGCCGCCGAGCTGTACGACCCGACCACCGGAACGTTCACCGCAACGGGGTCGATGGCTCTCTCCCGCGTAGGCCACACCGCTACGCTCTTGCCGGATGGCCGAGTCCTCGTGGCAGGCGGCGCCAGCGCCTCAGCTGAGTTGTATGACTCAACCACCGGCAAGTTCAGCCCGACTGGGTCGATGGCCCACGCTCGCAACCATCACACCGCCACGCTGCTCAACGATGGCCTCGTCTTGATCGCGGGAGGTGGTGCTGGCGCGGAGCTCTATGACCCGAGCACCGGCAAGTTCAGCCCGACTGGGTCGATGGCCCACAGCCGCTACTCGCAGACGGCAACTCTGCTTAGCGACGGTCGCGTCCTCTTCACGGGAGGCCGTCCCACAGGAACGGTGGCCGGGGTCTTCGCTTCGGCTGAGCTCTACGACCCGACGACCGCCAAGTTCACTGCCACCGGATCGATGGCTCAGGCCCGTACTACCCAGGCCGCGACTCTGCTGAGAGACGGGCGAGTCTTGATAGTCGGAGGCTACAATTTCGATGCCAAGGGAGCTGTGACGCTCGCCTCGGCCGAGCTCTACGACCAATCAACGGGCGCCTTCAGCCCTACCGCATCGATGGCACACAGTCGCGCAGGCGCGAGCGCTACGCTTCTCGCCGATGGCCGAGTCCTTGTTATGGGACCCATCGGTGCGGAGTTATATGACCCCGCGAGTGGCACTTTCAGCGCGGCAGCCCCTGTCGAAACCAGGGGGTTCCCGACCGCAACTCTCCTGGCCGATGGCCGTGTACTGATCGCAGGTGGCATCGCCGGCCTGGGAGGTGCTCTGTCGACGGCCGATCTCTATCAGCCGGGGTCATGAAGGTCAGCTGATCGCCGGGCGGTTCAGCTCCGCTGCTCAGACAGCCATCCAGCCCTATCAAGCCATGGTGCTGGTCCGCAGAGTTGGCCAGTATCGAGCCAGATCGTCGGCGATCAGCAAAGCAGAGGCCCGGGGCGTGCCCTCAGCTACAGTCTCTGCAGCAAGTCGTTTCGCTTCGCAGCGAACTCCTCGTCCGAGACCAACCCTGCCTCATGCGCCTCTTTGAGTTGACTGAGGCGCTCCATCAGCGTCGGGCTCGCTGGAGCCACTGGCGGCGAAAAGGCTGAGGGCGAGATGCCAGACGTCGGGAGAGTGCCTGCTTTGGCCTTGTCGAGTGGCACCACCCCCACAGGCGCAGCTGATCCCGAGCTCCGGACGAGGGCACTCGCGAGTCCCATCAGCCAGTACACGAGGAACCACAGGCCGAACCAGCTGATGATGAATCCTCCCCCGCTCACCTGAACGGAGGTGCCCCGGTCACTCGCGGTTTGCATCATCGTCGCGGCGTAGACGAGCAGGAGCACAAATGCTACGGCCCCCGAGATCTTGGCGCGTCGGCTCAGGCCCGATGTCCGCTTTGGGTGCGCGCCCACCTCCTTGTAAGGCAGCCCGCACCTGAAGCACGAGCCCTTGTAGAAAGTCGGTAGCGCGTCGAAGCCACAGTGCGCGCAGGTGGCCATGGCGACCGGAGCCTCCCTCGTCTGGGTTCAAAGCTGCGACGACGGCACGACTCGTCCGTCCAAGCCTGTCGGCACCGCGCGAAACCGAACAGTGCCGAAGGTGAGCGATCCGCATATTCCTGCTGCCCGGATGCACGCCCGGAGCCGGAGACGATCGGGTGATCGTGGCTCAAACGGCCAGGAGGCATCCGGTTCCGACCGCGCGCATCGCAGCATTGACTTACAGGCCCTCGCTGCGCTTCCAATCCTCCGAAGGGAGCGGCGCGTCCGGTGGGGCGCGGACCGTCAGCCAATCCAGCGGATCTCCGGCTCCTTCCGATGGACGGGCGCTATCTCGGTCTTCGGATAGCCAACGATGATCGGCGCAACTGGCACCCACGTCGCAGGGAGGCCGAGCGCGTTCTTCCCTTCCGATGTGTTCAGGAAGCCCTGCGCGAAGCCGATCCAACAGGTCCCAAGTCCCTCGCTATACGCGGCGAGCATCAGGTTCTCGGCAGCCAGTGCGCAATCTTCAACGACCCACGGCCTTTGCGCGATCCCGGAGATCAAGATCAACGCCGAGGCGTGATAGAAGATCTGGAAGCTCGCATCGCTGAGCATCGTCCGGTAACGGTCGGACTGAGGTCCATCTGGCAAGGTCGCGAGCATGTGGGACTTCGCAGCATCCGAGATCCGGTCGAGCAGGCCCTGGTCGCGAACCACCGTGAACGTCCAGGGTTGCCCGTTTGACGCGCTCGGCGCGTGCACGGCGGCGTCGATCAGACGCCGAACGGTCTCCTCGTCCACGGCTTGGCCCGTGTAGTCGCGTGTCGAGCGGCGGCCAGAGATCGCCTCGTTGATGTCCATCGTGCCATTCCTCCCGCTGACGAGCCTGCCGCAGACACCTGGCTGGACCCTCCCGAACCAAGCGACCAACTTGGCCGGGTGGACATATGGGCGCCCACCGGCCGGGATGTGGGCCGCGTGTCCATGCCTCCCGTGCTCCGCACATATTCCCACGAGTGGTGATGGCCCCGCCGCAGCCGCTCGACAGGCGGACACGAGACCGAGGCTGCGCCTCCCGACCCCGACCCATTCCCGTGACGATGCCGCGATAGTGACTTGCTTTCGGCGGCCGGCCGAGTGAGTCATGTGGGCGACCATCTCGCACCCGAGGCGCCTACGATGACTGCTCAACCACTCCCCGCCCTGACCAGCGGAGACCCGTCGGCCTGGGACCAGGCCCTCTACGCCTTCCTGATCGAGAAGGGCAACCGCTCCGGCTCCAAGAGGACCGTCGAGTCGTACTCCCGGATGCTCTGGCCGTTCTTCGCCGACCTCGGCAAGACGCCTGACCGGGTGAAGCCCGCCGACGTCCTGGCCTTCGTCCACGGCATCGGCCGCTCAGGTCGGACTCCCTCGGCCACGACGGTGGGGGCCAGGATCGCTTGCCTGTCCAGCTTCTACCGTTTCCTGATCCGGATGGGCCTGGTCGTGTCCAACCCCTGCGACGCGGTTGAGCGACCCAGAGCCGTCCAGTCGGTGGCCCGTGGATACAGTTCCGACGAAGTCCGGCGATTGCTGGCCGTGGTGCCGGACACGATTGCTGGCCGCCGCGACCGAGCCCTCCTGCTGACCTTCATCCTCACGGGACGGAGGAGGACTGAGGTGATCGGCCTGACCGCTGGGGACATCAGCATCGAGGGCGAGACGTGCTTCTACGCCTATCGAGGCAAAGGTGGCAAGCGGGGTCGACGAGAACTCCCCCACCCCGCCTACGAGGCCATTTGCTCCACCCTTATGGACGCGGGCAAGGACCTGGCCACGATGGTCCCAGGCGAGTCGCTCTGGCAGGCCGCCGCTCGGCCGGAGGGAGTCACGAGCGGGACGTTCTACGCCCGGTTTCGCCGGTACCTCCACGCGGCTGGACTGGCACCGACCGGCCTCCACGTTCTCCGACACACCGCGGCCAAGTTGAGGCGAGATGCCGGCGAGTCGATCGAGGATGTCAGCGCCTTTCTGGACCACTCCAGCCTCGCGGTTACGAGCGTCTACCTGCGCCGGCTCGAGGGCCA
>Ga0209745_1002108_pt1 | contig 11482 bp, 9 predicted proteins | sample BarGraNGADG00312_FD_184495 | JGI IMG/M metagenome (GOLD analysis project Ga0209745, IMG submission 184495) | Arctic peat soil microbial communities from Barrow, Alaska - Barrow Graham LP Ref core NGADG0004-312 (SPAdes) (version 2) | ecosystem: Environmental > Terrestrial > Soil > Wetlands > Peat ... | reverse complement strand
GTGAGCTGTTGGTTCGTGTACTTGGCCATCAGCTCGATCAGGCGCTCGGAGAATGCGCGCTGCCGCACCAGGTTGTGCCGGGTGGCCGCGCGGGTCTCGTCCAGGATGAGCCGGCGGAGGGCCTCGATGGCGAGGTGCGGGTTCGGGGCGGCCTGGGCCTTGGCGATGAACTCAGCGTTGAGCTGGCTCAGCGCGGGCTTGGGCATCCCGGCCGCGTCGTAGATGTCGAGCACCTCGCCGGAGATGACCGCCTCGGCCACGAGCTGGTTGAGGAGCCGCTGAACGTCGTCAGGGATCGGCTCGCCCCGGGCCTGGCGTTCCTCCGCGTCGTACTTGCCCATCCAGACGCGCACTTCCTCGTAGAACTGCGCCTCGCCGCGAACCGCGGTCCGATGACGGACGCCATCGAGAGCCTCCATCAGAGCCGGCGCGAGACCGGTGGCGAACGCGGTGATGCGGTGCCTGTCGACATCGGTGATGCGCAGTTGGGCGCCGGGGTGGGGTCTCTCCTTGCGGACGATCACCCGCATCCCTGCTGGCCAGGTCGACAGGTCCATCAGGTCGGTGAACTCGGCGACCCAGGCCCTGTCGCGTGCGCGCCCGCACGCTACCCCCGGCGAGCGACCCGAATCCCGAACGGTGCAAGAGAGCAGGAGGTCGTGAGGTCGTCGCCGGTGAGGACATCCACGAGTCGCGCCTCCCCGGTGAGGATCGGAGACACGACCAGTGGCTCAGCGCTCGAGCTGACGAACCACGTGTAACGGGTCCCGTCGGCGTGCCGCAGCTCATCGGTGAACACCCGCGGATCGGCTACGCGGAGGTCTGGCACGATGCCGGCCTCGGCGGCCAGGGCGCTGTAGAGACGGTGCACCTGGTCGTCGTCGCTCGCATTGCGCCGGGCGGCGCCGTAGTACTCCACCGGATACGCGCCCAGGTAGATGGCCCCCGCCCCGACGCGGCGACGGATCAGTGCCGGCCGGCCGTTCCCGTCGGTCGCGATCACCTCGGCGTCGGTGACCTCGAGTGGTAGGAAGGCGCGGGCGTACTCGTCCCCGGCCGCGCGGAACACGAGCTCGTCGCCCGGCACAAGATCACCGAGAGACGCCGTGAACCGCAGCGTGAGGACGTCTGCGGCGATCTCCGAGAGGCCGTAGCGCAGCGTGTGGCGGGCCCCGAAGATCGGCTCGAGCCTCGGCCACCACGAGCCGCGTTGGTTCTTGTTCACGCCGGCGAACCAGGATACGTAGACGTGCGCGCCGCTCTCCGCGCGAGCGAGCAGGGTCGGGAACGTCGTGCCGAGCAGCGCTTTGCTCGACGGCACGATCAGCAGGTCCACCTCGGGGACGCCCTCGGACTCTCGTGCAAGGGCAGGTCGGAGGTCGGCCTCCTTGGCGGAGATCCAGGCGTGCAGGGCGATCTCGGGCATGAGGACGCGGTCGCCGATGTGCTGCACGTCGGCGATGGGAAGGTCGAGGTCGACGTGGGCCGGGAACAGCACGGCCGTCCGGGTGTCGGTGCGCGTCAGGTGGGCGAAGTCCACCGCGTCGAGGACACGCCTGAACTGCTGCAGTTCGAGGAGAGCGGGTTTCGGGGTCCCGTCGATCCGGGTCACGCCGAACGAGAGCTCATAGGGATGGCTCAGGTACGGCTCGACATCGGCCAGGTCGAAGTCCGTGTTGTTCCAACCCAGCCATCCGGTCGCCCCTGCCAGCAGCGACTGGTGCAGCGTCTGGCGGTAGTAGTGCGCGGCGTTCTCCTCGCTCGCGAAGGTGTCGGTGACACCGAACTCCTCGAGCACGACGGGCTTGCCGAAGTCGACAAGTTCGCAGACGAACGCGGCGCGATGCATCTGGCGGGTCGGGTCGCTGCCGAACGGGTAGGAGTGCGGACCGAAGAAGTCGACGACGTCGTGCTGGTCGCGCAGTCGGAAGCCGTTGTCGGTGCCGATGACCTCCTGCGCCCAGACGCCGTCGCCCAGCGACACCGGCTTGTCGGACCCGCCCGCACGAACCGCGTCGGTGCAGACCAGGGCCCACGCGCGGGCGTACTCGCGGCTCGTCGGCCCGGTGAACCAGGGCATCTCGTTGGAGATCAGCCAGGCCGCGATGGCAGGCGAGTCGCCGAGCCGGCGCACGATCTCGCGGATGAAGAACGCCTGTTGCCCGAGCATGAAGCCATCGCGGTACAGGTCTCGGCCGCCACGCCAGGACGGTTCCCAGTTCGACCCTGACATGTGGCCGACGATGAACGTCGGGATGGTCTGGATTCCGAGCTCCGCCGACGCGACGAGGAACTGCCGGAAGCGGTCGACCGACGCCTCGTCGATCGTGTCCGGTGCCGGGTGGAAGTCGGGCCAGTAGCAGAACGATCGAGTCACGGTGAGCCCATGGTCCACGAGGGTCTGCAGCTCCGATCGGACGAGTACGTCGTCGTAGGTCCGCCACATCAACGGACCGCCCTGACGTGACCAGAAGTTCACCCCGATCCACGGCTCTGGTGTGGCCAGGCGTCTGTCTTGGCGGGAGAGTTTCATCGCCCGGCTCCTCTTCGTGTCGAGAGGTCCGATGCCGGACCGCTCAGCGAACATGGTTGTCGGACGACTGACATACGTCAACAGACCGACATCCTCTTGACAGACGTCGGTTGTCCGACAACTATGCAAACTATCGGAAGATCGCCGATGCCTTAGCGAGGAGGACCTCATGACGAGACGCACCGTCCGTGCGCTCCAGGTGGTGGCCGGGGCGGCCGCCGCCGCGATGCTGATAGCCGCATGCGGAAGCAGCAGCAAGCCGAACGCTCAACAGACCACGATCGGACCTATCACCGGAACGGCTGCATCCTCAGTCGTTCCGTGGGCAGCCTCGGGGCAGGCCGCCGACACCACCGTGACAGTCTGCTTCTTCTCAGGCCCCGAGTTCGACACCATCCAGAAGCACGGTACGGACTTCACCGCGCTCACCGGCGGCAAGATCAAGATCAAGATGGTCTCCATCCCGATCGCCCAAGCACTACCGGTGACCATCAACCAGCTGAAGACCAGCTCCGAGTGCGACCTCGTCGACGGAGCCTCCGAGCACGCGACGGACCTCAACCCGTACCTGCTCCCGCTCGGATCGATGATGAGCGACCCCGCGCTGCTCAACAGCAGCGTCTACAACCTGAGCGACTTCCCCAAGGGCGTGCTCGACGTGGCGACGTCCGCCAAAGGGTTGATGTCACTCCCGTTCTCTGCCGACGTGCAGATGATCTTCTACCGCGCAGACCTCATGAGCCAATGGGGCATCACCGTCCCGAAGCCGCCGGAATCCTGGACCTGGCAGCAGTTCGAGGCCGCGCTGCAGACGATGCAGGCGAAGATCAAGGAGAGCAACCTGGACATGTCGCCGATCGCGATCACCGGTTCACGGGACGCGTCGGCCTCGATGTTCTCGCTGACCTCGATGTGGGCGTTCGGAGGCAACCCCTTCAACGGTGACCAGCCGAACTTCACCGACAAGAAGGCGATCGAGGGCCTCAACCACTGGTCGGGCCTTCTCAACACCCTCAAGCTGGCGTCGCCTGGTTCGCCGACATACGCCTACAACGAGCTGCTCACGGCGCTCCAGCAAGGCAAGGTCCCGATGATCGCGGAGTGGAATGCCGCCGTCACCGACCTCAACGACCCGACGAAGTCGCCGATCACGGCCGGCAAGCTCGGCTTCGCCCTGCTGCCGTACGACGAGTCGCTGCCTGCCAACACGCCGCGCGTGTTCCCGACCACCCACACACTGGGCATCAGCGCGAAGAGCGCGCACCCGCGTGAGGCGTTCGAGTTCGCGGCGTGGTACACGAGTCCGGAGGTCGCCCTCCAGCTCGCGAGTGAGCGGTCCTCAGGTGCCCGGACCTCTGCTCTGACCGATCCGGCGACCCTGGCCAAGAACCCGGCGCTCGGCACGGTCGCTGCGGCAGGTGCGCTCTACCACCCGCTGCCGAACATCCCGTCGTTCGGTGACCTGCTCAACAACGTCATCGCACCGTCGGTCAACTCCCTGTTCACCGGGCAGAAGACACCTGACCAGGCCGCAGCCGACATGCAGTCCGGAGCCGAGGCGCTCCTTAAGAAGGCCGGCAAGTAGGCGTGGTTGCGACCACCGGGCACTCCCCGTCGGCACTCGGGCTCAAGCCTGGGCGCCGGCGGGGGTACCTCGTCGATCGACGAGCGACGCTCCTGTTCAGCTTCCCTGCCGCCGCGCTCCTGCTGGTCCTGATCGCGTACCCCCTGCTCGACGACGTCCGGCTCAGCCTCGCCCACATCTCGCCCAGCACCAATGAGTCGTTCGTGGGCGTGCAGAACTACGAAGCGGTGCTCAGTTCGAGCGAGTTCTGGAACAGCGTGTGGATCACGGCGCGCTACACACTGCTCTCTCTTGTCATCGAGCTCGCCCTCGGGTTCGGGCTCGCGCTTCTCATGACGCGCATCGTGCGAGGCGGGGGCACGCTGCGGACGTTGATCCTCATCCCGACGATGCTCACGCCCTCGGTGGCGGCAATCAACTTTCGCAACCTGCTGAACTACGACTTCGGCATGGTCAACTGGTTCGTCGGCCTCTTCGGGATCGCGAAGCAACCGTGGCTGGCTGACAGCGGTTACGCCCTGGCAGCTTTGGTCCTCACGGACATCTGGCGCAGCACCCCGTTCTTCGTCCTCGTCCTGAGCGCCGGTCTTCTGGCTCTCTCTCCGGAGGTCATGGATGCGGCCGAGCTGGACGGCGCTCGCGGGTGGCAAAAGTTCGTCTATATGCAGGTGCCGATGCTCATGCCGTTGATCCTCGTGACGGTCCTGTTCCGGGTCATCGACCTCTTCCGCACCTTCGACACGGTGTACGCGTTGACCAACGGAGGTCCCGGCAACTCGACCGCCGTGACGAGCATGCAGATCTACAACGACATGTATGTCGGCCAGTACACGAGCTATGCCGCGACGGAGGCGGTCGTTTTCATGGCGCTCACGCTCGTCGTGAGCCTGTTCGTCCTGCGCCTCATGCGCTCTCAACCTGACTGAGGTGATCTCGAGTGAAGGTCCTCCCCGCCGGACAACGCCACGTGCCGCCGTCCGTGTCGGCTGTTGTCTCTCCGTTGCCGGTTCGCGCCAACAAGCCGCCGCGTGCTCCGATCGTGGCATACGTCGTCGTCACAGCCTGGGTGGTGGTGAGCCTCGCGCCTGTGGTGTGGATGCTCAGCTCGTCCATCAAGCCGCCGGCCGACGTGTTCGCCATCCCGCCGAAGTGGTTCTTCCACATCTCGTTCCAGAACTACGCAGACCTCTTCTCGACGGCGACCGGCTCTGAGTTCGGCCGCTACATCACGATGAGCCTGGTCGTGACGCTCGGCACGACGCTGCTGGCGATGCTGGTGAGCGTGCCGGCGAGCTACGCGCTGACGTTCCTGCCGGTCAAGCGCCGCAAAATGTGGATGTCGTTGATCCTGCTGGCGTCGATGCTGCCGCCGATCGTGATCGTGGTGCCGCTCTTCGACTTCTGGCAACGGCTCAACCAGCTCGACTCGCCGGTCGCTCTGATCTTCACTTATGCCGCGATGAACACGCCGTTCACGATCTGGTTGGTCCGCGGGTTCATGGCGCAGATCCCTCGGGAGCTGTACGAGTCGGCCCTCATGGACGGTGCCACCCACCTGAAGTCGCTCACGCGCGTCATGGTGCCGCTCGTCCGGGCGGGCATGGCGGCGGCGGCCATCTTCGTCGTCATCAACAGCTGGAACGAGTTGCTCTTCGCGCTGTTCCTGACAAATACGAACCGCACCGCGCCGGCCGGGATCGTGGCCACGCTCATCAGTGACCGCGGGATGAACTGGGGTCGCCTGTACGCCGCGTCCACGGTGGTGGCCCTGCCGATCATCGTGTTCACGATCGCAGTGCAGCGCCACGTCGTGCGCGGCTTCACGTTCGGTGCTGTCAAGGGGTGACCGCCGCCGCCGGGTGCGGCCCGCCTACTTGATCGCGACAGGGTTCACGGGTGCACCCGAGGCCCCGATGACAGGGATCGGTGCGGCCACGTAGAAGAACTCGTAGTGCCCGTCGGCGGCGCAGTCCTCCGCGAGCTGCTCCAGCCAGGCAGCCTCGGTGAAGAGGACGCCGAGATTCCGCATCAGCGCCGCGTGCAACGGATACATGACGCCCGTCCCCCGGTCCACCGTGCACTCATTGCCGAGAGAGTCGGTCACCAGGCACGGGATCTCGGTGCGGTGGAACCACGACACCAGGCCGGGGCTGTAGCGCAGCCCGGGCTCCCGGAATCCGCCGAGGATCGGTTCGGCACGCGAGACGAGGCGGGCCATCCAGCCCGTGCGGATAACCAGGATGGTGTGCGCGGAGATCTGCACGCCCTGCGCGTCCGCTGCTGCGAGCAGCTCCTCCAGGTCGATACCGTCGTCGCGGCCCAGGGACTCCACGCCGCGGTATCGGGCGATGTCGATGAGCACTGCACGGCCGGCAACCCCGCGGGCCCCGATGGGCGCGATGCTCGCACGGCTCATGGCGCCCACGGTCGACCGTGCCGGGAACCCGTTCCAGAGGGTGTCGTCGAACCACATGTGTCCCAGCGCGTCGCAGTGGGTGCCGAACTGCAGGTAGGCCGTCAGGTAGTCGTCCACCCACTCCAAGCCTCCGGGCAACCGGTCCCGCTTGCCAGTCTCGAAATGGGAGCGGTCGACCACAGCGAACCGTTGCGGCGGTGTGCGGCCAGGAAGGACGGGGTCGCCCTGCGACGTTGCCACGGGCTGGGCAAGCGGGAACACCGCGCCTCGACGGACGAGCGCGGCTCCCGCGCGCACCTCATCGGCGGTCAGGAAGTTGAGAGCGCCGACCTCGTCGTCCGGCCCCCACCGACCCCAGTTGGTCGGGGCGCCTGCCAGGAGGTCGCGGAGCGCGACGACGTCGTCCTGTGAGCCCGTCACCCTTCCCCGCCTGTCGACGGCCACGCTGCGCGCAGCGACTCGAGGAAGCGGAGGTAGGCCGTCGCGCCGCCATCCGGATGCCCGATGCTGCGCTCTCCGACCCATGCCGCCCGACCGCGCTGGGACTGAAGCGCGGTCGTGGACTCTACGCCCTCACGCGCGGCCTCGGTCATCCGGTCGAGCGCCTCACGCGCGTCCGCGGGGGCGTTTCGGAGTGCGTCGAGGCTCGGCACGAGCGCATCCAAGATGGTCTTGTCGCCGAGGTTCGCCCCACCACGCTCGGCGATCCGGTCCGCCGCCGTCTGGGTCAGCATTACCGCAGCCGCACGATCCAGCTCGGTCGCGTCACCGACCGCCTTCGCGGCCGCGAGCAGCGCGCTCGCGACGAGGGCCGACATCGTCGAGGGGTTGGTCGCCGCGAAGCGCTTCGCGACAGTCCGCAAGACGTCCGCGGGTGTCATCGGCCCGCTCGCCGTCTCCAGCTCCATCCGGACCGCAGCGGCGCCGCCCGCCACCGTGATACCGAGGTCACCGTCGCCGATGGCGGCGTCGAGCTCACGGAGCTCCTCGCGGGCCGACTCCAGCAGACCCAACGCGTGCTGAAGCACCGTCCGCAGCTCGTCCCCGTTCATCAGGTCTTCACCCTCCCCGCGTCGTCCGTCGCCGTCACGAGCAGGTCATTGGCGGAAGAACGGCGAAGCCGCCGGCGCATCGATGAGGCCCTGCAGTTCGTCGTCCAGCTTCATCACTGTCAGGGAGGCGCCGGCCATCTCCAGGCTCGTCGCGTACTCCCCGATGTAAGGGCGGTGAATCTGAACGCCGCGCTCCATCAGGATGTCGAACGCGCGACGGTAGAGCAGGTACAGCTCCTCCAGTGGCGTCGCGCCCATCCCGTTGACCAGCACGACGACCCGGTCACCCGAGGACAGGCGCAGATCGTCCAGGATCGCGCTCAGCATGCGCTCGGTGACCTGGTTCGCCGTCTCGAGCGGACCCCGGTGGCTGCCCGGTTCGCCGTGGATGCCGATACCGATCTCCATCTGCCCGTCGGGCAGCTCGAAGGTCGGCTTCCCTGCCGCCGGGAGGATCGTGGGCGAGAGCCCGACACCGACCGTCCGGGTCGCCGCGACCGCTGCCGCTGCGATGCGCGTCACCTCTCCCAACGAGTCGCCCCGCTCCGCTGCGGCGCCTGCGCACTTGAACGCCAGCACCATGCCGGCGACACCGCGGCGGGTGTCCGCCTTCTCGCGAGGTGCGCTGAGGACGTCGTCGTTGACGATCACGGTCTGGGTGGTGATGTCCTCGAGCTCGGCGAGCTCACCGGCGAGCGCGAAGTTCATGACGTCGCCGCCGTAGTTGCCGAAGAGGAACAGCACACCCCGTCCGCAGTCGCTGGCCCGGGTCGCGGCGAGGATCTGGTCGGGGGACGGCGAGGAGAAGACGTTGCCGACGGCAACCCCGGAGAGCAGTCCGATCCCCACATAGCCGAGGAACACCGGCAAGTGCCCTGACCCACCACCGGTGATGACGCCGACTCGCGACCCCGGGGCGTCCGCCCGGACGAGTGCGCGCCGCTCGTCAGTGACCGCCCGCAGCGCGTCGTGATGGGCCTTGAGAATCCCGTCCAGGACCTCGTCCGCGAAGTTCTCCGGGGCGTTGATCAGCTTCCTCATTCGAACATCTCCTCCTGGGTGGCACGGGTCCACAACTCGTCGAAGTCCGTGCACGGTGGGCCGAGAACAAGTGCGCGCCCACCGGCGACTGCGTTGTGCTGCGCCTCGAGCCGGGCAGGCTGGGACAGGGAATCGATGTCCTTCACGTGCGCGAGCCCGACGACCCGCCGAATCATCTCCATTCCGGCAAGGCGCGCCGCGTCGGCCAGGATGGACCCGAGGAACCGGGCGAGCCAGGGTTCCGTCGGTCGCCATAGCCGGCGGCATTCCTCGGCGAAGGTCGTCCAGAACTCCGCAGCAGCGCGGTCTACGGACGCGCAGAAGTCAATATGTCGGCAGGCGGCGTGCGCGACGCGCGACAGTGCGAGATTGGCGAGAAGAAGGCCGGGATCGAACGCGATCGGGCCGAAGAAGGCGAACTCCAGGTCGATCACCTGGGTGTCGCCCTCACGCACGAGCACCGAGCCGGTGTGCAGGTCACCGTGGACGAGCGCCTCGTCGCGGGTCTTGAACTCGAATCGCAGCTGGGCGGCAGCTGAGCGCAACGCGCGATCGCTGCGCAGGGACCGGGCCAGCTCGGCGATCTCCGGGTCGAAGCGGTTGGACTCGGAGTCGGTGTACGGCGCGGTGAAGACGAGGTCCTCGGTCACGACGCACAGCTCGGAGTACTGAAACCGGCGGCGCAGCTCCTTGCGCTGCGCACTCGGCAGGAGTGCGTCGCTAGTGCCGAGCAGCACTGCGGCACAGTAGCGCCCCACGTCGGCAGCCGCTCCGGGGACCTCGTGGCCGGCGATGAGAGCGTCGCGCCAGGTCACGTGGTCGTTGAGGTCCGCGAAGACCATTGCGGACAGGGGCTCGCTGTAGTGCAGGACCGGGGTCACGAGTCCGGGTGCCAGCCTGCCGTGCTCGGCCGCTGCGTAGTTCTCGGTACGGGCCCGATGTCGCGTCAACGGCCATGAGCGGCCAGCAACTTTCAGGTAGGGCAGGGCCTGCTTGACGATGATCGATGAGCTCTCGCTGCGGACGCGGAAGACGCGGTTGAGATTGCCCTCGTCGATCTCGTCCACTGCCACTGGATCGCCCACGAGGAACGGAGCGGCGAACTCGCGAACGGTCTCGAGGTCGAGCTCGCGGTAGGGCAGCGTTGCCAACACCATCCCAGCCGCCTCCTTGGACTCGCCGCCGGCGGACCGTCACTGGTGCCCGACAGAGGGATCCACCGTGGTGTCTTGCCCCGGCGACCACCCTCAGATGTATACTCGTCGGACGACTGACGTCTGTCAAGAAGACGTGATGGCCACATCGCGACGCATGCCGAGATCCGCTCAGAGAGGCTGATGATGGAGTCAGATTCCCGCGCGACACGCCTGGGAGTTCGTGCGTCTTTGCCGAACCGGCTTGCGGACGATATGCGTGCGCGGCTCGCGGCGCAGGAGTGGCAGCCTGGAGAGCGTCTGCCGACAGAGGCTGAGATGGTCGACAGCTACGGGACTTCGCGCACGACCGTTCGCCAAGCGCTCAAGCTGCTCGAGAGTCGCGGCCTGATCGTCACCCGGCAAGGTCGCGGCAGCTTCGTCGCAGAGGAGTCGATGATCCGGGCCGGGATGCAAGAGATGAAGTCCATCACCGCCACGATCGCGGAGATGGGGCACAAGCCCTCCATGCATTACCACCACCGGATTCTGCGACCCGCCACCCGGGCCGAATTGGAGAAGTTCGACATCCCCGACGGCTCCGAAGTCCTCGACATCCAGCGCCGCATCCTGGCGGACGGGATCACCGTGGCGTACTCGTTCGATGCTCTTCCTCGGTGGGTCTTCCCCGACGACTTCTCCCCGAGCGACCTGACCGGCTCGGTCTTCGGATTCCTCGAGTCCCACCACGGCCCGGTCCCCATGCGCGCGAACGCGTGGGTGCACGCGGTCCACGACCCGTCGATCGCGTGGGACGGAGAGCTCGGGGCGGACGAGCTGTTCGTGCTCCTGGACCAGCTCCACTATGACAAGAACAATCGCCCGTTCATGTACACCCAGAGCTACTTCATCGAGGGCCGGTTCAACTTCATGGTGCTGCGAACCGCACCGTAGGCCGGGTCTTGTCCTGTCGGCGGACGTTTCACTTTCCGCTCACACCGGACCGGTCGCCTGCCTGACTCGCCGGTCGGTCCGATCGGGCGCCGGGACGCGGACCTGGCTAGTGTCATCCGGATGTCGCGACGCGCACTGGTCCTTGGTGGAGGCGGGCTCACCGGTATCGCCTGGGAGGTGGGTCTGCTCCTGGGCCTGGCCGAGGCAGGCGTCGATCTGGGCGAAGCCGATCTGCTCGTCGGGACGTCGGCGGGGTCCATTGGGCGGCTCAGGTGGCTTGCGGCGTGCCGTTCGACCGGATGTTCGCCCGGCAGGTGGAGCCGACGGCCGGCGAGATCGCCTCACGGATCGGTTGGGCGTATGGGCTGCGGCTGCTCTGGACCGGGCTGCTCGCGGGCGGGGACCCCGAGCGTTTCCGGGTCCGCGTCGGCGCGCTGGCCCGGGCCGCCCACACCGCGCCGGAGGCGGATTGGCGTGCCGTGATCGCTGACCGGCTCCCGGTGCACGAATGGCCGGACCGGCCGCTGCTGGTCACCGCCGTGGACGCGACCAACGGCGCGTTCGCCATTTTCGACCGGGAAGCGGGGGTCCCTCTCGTCGACGCCGTGGCCGCCAGCTGCGCCGTTCCGCTCGTGTGGCCACCCGTGACGGTGGGCTCCCGGCGGTTCGTCGACGGCGGCATGCGCTCGCCGGCGAACGCCGATCTGGCGGCCGGCTGCGAGCTTGTCGTCATCGTCGCCCCGCAAGCCCGGGGCGGGGGTCCGTTGC
>Ga0209745_1002103_pt1 | contig 11499 bp, 10 predicted proteins | sample BarGraNGADG00312_FD_184495 | JGI IMG/M metagenome (GOLD analysis project Ga0209745, IMG submission 184495) | Arctic peat soil microbial communities from Barrow, Alaska - Barrow Graham LP Ref core NGADG0004-312 (SPAdes) (version 2) | ecosystem: Environmental > Terrestrial > Soil > Wetlands > Peat... | reverse complement strand
AAGGTGAAGGACGCGCGGGCGCCCTCGTTCAGCTGGCCCCACCCCTCCCACAGGGCGAAGTAGCAGTCATCCGGGGTGGTGGTGTGGCGGGCAAGGACGTCGCAGAGCGCGAGCAGCTCGCGCAGCGCCAGGTTGCCCTGCGCCGGTTCCCCCTCCGGCCAGAGGTCGGAACGCTGCGCCCACGGATCGGGGGCCGCGATGAGCGCGTGCCACTGTACCTCCGGGTGCACCGCTCGCCCGGTGACCGCGGCCACCTCCGCCCACGAGACCGTTCCCTCCGGCCCGCGTTCCACCGCATGGAACACCCGCGCGTACGCCTCGAAGCCACTGGGGATGGTGTCCGCCACGTGCCCGAGGTCCCCCGCCAGACGCGGGCGGATCCAGTCCGCCGCGGCCACGTCCCCCAAGAGTTCCACCTCGTCGGTCCACATGGAGCCCAGTGTCTCAGTGGGCGGCCACCTCGGGCGGCGCTCGCAGCGGGAAGGTCGGAGCTCTCAGACGGCGTCGCGCAATGCGCGAGCCCGAGGATGGAAGTTGATGGGCGTCCGATCCAGCACTGTCGTGCACATCACCCGGAAGAAGCGGCCGGGATCCAACTCGGCGGGCACGTCCTCCCGCCGGAGTGTCACCCGCGGGAGCTGTTCTGGGGTGGGGTCCGCTTCGATCCCGGTCCCCACTGAGGGTTCGACGGTCGCACCGGGTTCCAGCGGACCCGCTGGATCGGCGTCGTCGTCCACACCGCTGGCGTCGCGTGGAACCTCCGGAATGACGAGCCCGACGGCGTCGTAGGCGTCATCCTCCCTGCCGAGCTTGGCCAGGAGATCCTGGAGGACTTCGCGGGGGAGGACGCGCGGCGCCATCGGCCGGGGCCACACCCAGTCGCTGTCAAAGCCTGCTCGGCGCAGCTCGTAAGAGACCCAGACATCCAGGGCGAGCGCGGGCACGCCGGACTGGCTCGTCGCATGCAGGTGGAGGGGAACACCCAGCAGCAGCTGGAGCGTGCCGTAGTCGGGCTCGAACCCTGTTCCCGCCTTCACCGATCGCCACGGGTTGACATCGCGGAGTGGCGCGACGTCGACGATGTGGTCGAAGAGTGCCCACGCCTGGTCTCGGGTTGAACTCACCCTGCCACCCTAGTTGTCGGGGTTCTGGGTGCCGGCGCGAGCCGAGCTGCGCCTGCTGCTCGATCGCGATCGGCGGCGACCTCCCAACTCAGACCGACTGGCCCGAATCTCCGTGATCTCCGCGGGTGTGACGGCGCCGCCCGACCGAAGGAGAACGTCGTCAACCATGGACGTCACCGCATCGAGCCGACCTTCCGCGAGAAGGAGCTTTGCCTTCGGCAGCAGTCGCTCGAGCGCGACGCGTTCGTGCCCGACCACCGCAGGGGACGGCGCCAGGAGGCGAGTCGCCTCGCGCGGCTCCATCTTGAGGATGCCGCCGCCGTAGGCGCGACCGACCACCTCCGCGCTCAATGCGGTCACGCTGTTGAGACAGGCAAGGGGAAGGAGTTTCACCCATTGCCGGTGCTCGTCGGTGAGGTAAATTCCATGCACCGAGTTGAGGTGGCTCAGGCCCATGGGATTGGCGGCCAGCTGAGGGGTGTGGGCGTTCATGTAGGTGAAGAAGAGGTCAGGGGGATCGACCACGGGTACTCGCCACCACGGGTCTCGTACGCGGCACTTGTAGGCGCGGGGGACCCCCTGTTGCTCGCCCAGACGAATGTACTTCCTGGCTGCGGGTCCGGGCTCCAGCGGCCGGAACAGGAGCGTTCGAGCACCTGCCGACCCGAGCGCTGCATGCTGCGCCGCCCCGAACTCCAGCGCGCGCAGGTGCGCGGAGCCGGCCGGCGAGATCGGAATGACATCACGCTCAAGCCCGCGCCCCGCAACCTCATGAGGAGTGAGCGTGAAGTAGCCGTTGTTCCCCGTGACGGTACCGAGGTTGATCCGGCCCCAGTCTCCCAGCGGTGCGAATGAACCTCCGCTCGCGAGATTGGCCAGGGTTGCCTGTGCTGAGGGCGAGACCATCGCGCTGGTCCACTTCTCGCCGGGGAGGACAGGCAATGTGGTGAGGAAACCCACGTCTTCGAGGTTGTCCGCGTTCGAGACTGAGGCGAACCGGACATGGTCTGTGCCACCGGAACCCTCCGCCAGCAGCAGCAGGGCCTCAGTCTGTACCCCGGGGAACACCTGTCCGTCGAAGAGGACCACGCTGACCGACCCGAAGCGGCGCAGGAGATGGTCCCGAACCTCTGCGGCGTAGTTCGACGAGAGAAGTTCGGCTGGCAGGACCAGGCCCAGGCGACCGCCCTCGCGGACAAAGCCGGCTGAATGGACCACGAAGGGCGCCCAGGAACTCGCAAGGCTGCTCAGGCGCACTCCCTGCGCGAGAGCCGCCTTGAGCCCACGAGTGCGGGATTCCCCCGTGAACCCGTGGTAGCGGATGTAGGGCGGGTTCCCGATGACGGCCGTGAACCCGGGCTCTGCCGGGACGTCGAGGAAGTCGCCAACTTGGATCTCCCCCGGGTAGGGGATCGCCGCAAGCACCTGCTGCGCCCGACGGGCACTCTCCGCGTGCAGTTCGTGACCGCGCACTGGTGTGCTTCCTCCGAGTTCGAGGAGCCGGACGGCGGCTGAGCGCAGGATGTCGGCCTCCCCGCAGCTCGGCTCGAGGACGCGGTCCTCCGGGGAGCGGATCGCCCAGCGGGCGAGGAAATCGCAGACCGCCGCCGGCGTGAAGAAGGCACCGCGGGCCTTGCGCAGCCCCGGCGTGTCCTCGAGTGGCTCGGTTGTCACCCGCAGCTCCTTCCGTCCGATCCCATTCAACCCTGAACCGATCATGCCGGGCACCACCGACACCATCACCAGGCATCCCGGTGGGCTGTGGACAAAGCGACGTCACGGCGACCACCTGGTCTTCGACGAGTCAGTCCCGCCCCTGCCAGGTGCTGACGCAGGCCTCGTTGCCCTCGGCGTCGGCGAGCACCCAGAACGCCGGCGCGGCGTCGTCGGAGACCAGCCGCCCGCCCGCCGCCAGCGCGGCGGCCACGCGCCTGGGGGCCTCGTCGTGCGGGACGGTGACGTCGCCCTCGCCGTCGGGCTCCAACCCGAGCAACGCCGCCCAGAACGGCGCGATGGCCTCTCGGTCCATGGCGTCGATCGCGATCTCCACGGCGGTCAGCCGCTCGTGGTCCGGGACGTGGCCGAGGTACACCACGAGCGCGCTGATCTCGTTGGCGAGGAGGAGGTCCGCCTCCCGCACTCCGCCGTCGGCCCGCGAGGTGAGGGCGAGGTGGACGTGCGAGCCGCGGATGTCGATGTCGGGCTGGTGGTCAACCGGGAGGGCGAGCCGCCCCACGGTGGAGACGAACTCGAGCGCGGCGGGGAAGCTCCCGAAGTCCACGCGCAGGTGCAGGGCGCCGAGCAGGTAGCGCCAGCCGGGCGCCCCCTCCTGGGCGGCGCCGCGCGAGAGGATCAGGCGGGCGCGCGTAGGCTGTGGCCGTGAGCCCCCTCGCCCGCCAACTGGCCTCGATGATGAAGCTGGGCACCATCGGGTTCGGGGGCGGGAGCGCCATGATCCCGGTGTTCGAGAAGTAACTTGTCCAGAACCGCGCGGTCCTCGACGAGGACACCTTCATCCGGCACACCGTGATCGCCAACGTGACTCCCGGCGGCCTCCCCACGAAACTGGCGGCGCTCAGCGGCTTCCACGTGGCCGGCACCACCGGCGCGGTCCTCTCCGCAGTGGCGGCCGGCCTGCCCGGCACGCTCATGGCGGTGGCGATCATCGGCTTCTTCGGCGACCTCGGCCAGGACGCCATCCGTTGGGTGGAGCACGCGGCCGTGGGCATCTCGGCGTTCATCATCCTGCTGCTGGTGGGGCAGGAGTGGGAGCCGGCGCTCCCCAGCATGAACGCGATCCAGGTGATTCTGGTGTCCCTGGTGGTGATCGCCGGCGTCATCGCGCTCCGCCGGCCGACGCCGCTGCCCTCATGGCGCTGATCGCGCTGTCGATGATCGCCACGTTCGGGGGCGGTCCGGCCTACATCGCCGTGGCGGACGGCTTCTTCGTGGGGAGCTACGTCTCCAGCGAGGTGTTCTACGCCCAGCTCGTGCCCGTCGGCAACGCGACCCCCGGGCCCCTCATCACGAAGCTCGCCGCCGAGGTGGTTACGGCTACGGGTTGGAGAACGTCTCCGCGCTCGCGGGTGCGATCCTCGCGTTCTGCGGACTGGTGGTCGCCGCGACGGTCTCCGGCGCCGTCGCCATGTACGTGATGGCCGGGTACGAGAGGATCGCGGGGCGCGGCTACATGCGTCGGCTGCAGCAGTACGTGGTCCCCGTGATCTGCGGGCTGCTCATAACCACCGCACTATCCATGACCCTCGCCGCGGTGGCCATCGGGGGGCGGGCCGGCGTGGGGTCCACCCCGATGGCGTGGGCGATGGTGGTGCTCGTCGGGGCGATGCTCGCGATCCACGCGCGGATCGAGCTGCCCGACGTGGTGTTCATCCTGGTCAGCGGCGCACTGTCCGTGGCGGTGCTGGGTTCCTTGGCTGGTTGAGCGACGGCGGCACCGCTGTCCTGCCGCCTCTCGCGGCCCGCCTGTTCCCCGACGTCGCCAACCCTTCGCCTCCGGCCCGGTCGACTTCCCGGTTCGACTCGGCCCTCTCGCAGTTCGCCCCCTGCCCTGCCGGGGCTGATTGGCCTCTTTCCTCTCCCCGAGGGGGCTCCGGTCCGCTGCTCAAACCCTAACCAACAACTGTCTGGCGAGGTCTTGAGCTGAGGGTGAGGTGTGCACCCCTCACCCTCGGTGCAAACCATCGCCGACGCACCTCCCCTCACCCGGACTCTGCGCGCCGTATACCGGCCGCCGATACGTTCTGCGATGCTTCCATGCTTGTCAACCCTGTTCATGCTGCCGCGGGCACTGGAGGCGGGCAGGGCACAGGTCCCGGGTGTCCCGGGAGTGCCGGGAGGGGTCGGGAGATGGGCCGTCAACCTGCGAGCAGACGTCAGCCTCGAGCGCGCTGCGCTGCCAGCGCCGGCGCGAACGCGGGCGCGAGCGGTAGCCCAGGCAACAGCACCGCCTGCAGGGCGTGGTAGACGTCCGGCTTCCCGGGCCAGGTGTCCCCGGCCGGCTCGTTCCGCGGCGAGAGTTCGTGCCGCCACGCGCCCGGCCGCTCGATGACGTACCGGCCCACGTACTCCCAGAACACCGCCGCGGCGTCCGCGAACCGGTCCTCGCCGGTGGCCTTCTCCAGCGCCACCGCGGCCCCGATCCCCTCGCACACCACCCAGTGCATGCGCTGGCGCACCACGGGTGCGCCCTCCCAGTCCACGGTGTAGACGAACCCGGGCGCGCCGTCGACGTCCCAGCCCTCCCAGAGTGCCGCGTCGAACAGTGCGACGGCGTCCTCCAGCAGCCACGACGGCGCCGCCCGCCCGCGCAGCCCCAGTTCGGCCCGGATGTGCAACGCGAGCCGCGCCCACTCCATCCAGTGCCCCGGGGTCGCGCCGAACGGCCGGAACGGGTCCGCGGGCCGGTCGCGGTTGTAGTCGAGCACCGGCCGCCACTGCTCGTCGTAGTGCTCGGGCAGGCGCCAGGCATGCGCCCGCGCGAAGCCCATCGCCCGCTCGGTCATGCGCAGCGCGCGATCCAGCCAGCGGTCGTCGCCAGTCACCCCCGCCGCCGCGAGGTAGGCCTCCACGGTGTGCATCGTGGCGTTGATCCCGCGGTACGGGTCCACCACCCGCATCGCCCGGTCGTACCGGTCCACCACCATGCCGTCGTCCTCGCGCCACCAGAACCGCTCCTGCGCGTCCAACGCCAGCGCCAGCAGCGCCTCCCCGCCCGCGATCCCGGCCGCCACCGCGGAGGAGGCCGCCAGCACCACGAAGGCGTGCGCGTACGCCTCCTTCTCGCCGGGCACCGGCAGGCCATCCCAGCCGACGGCGGAGTGCCAGCCCGGGTGGTCGTCGTCGGCGAACACGCCGGCAAGTGCCGCCGTGCCGTGGGCGGCGAGCTCCGCGCACCCCTCCACCCCGGCGATGGCACCCAGCGCGAAGCTGTGCGTCATGCGGCAGTTGATCCACAGTTCGAGCGGTTTGGCCGGGTCCGGCTCGCCGTTGGCGTCGAGGTGGGCGAACCCGTGGGCCACGCGGGACGCGCGGGCGAAGTCCAGCAGGGCCACCGCCTCGGGCGGGAGGGGGAGGTGGGCGGCGCTCACCCGACGACGATCCGCTTGAACAGCTCCGCGACCCGCCCCTTCGGCAGCCCGGCCTCGGCGGCGAAACTCGCGCCCCAGCCGCGGATCCGGTCGTCCAGGGCGTCGCCCATGTGCCCGGTCTGCGACTCGTGGGCGCGCAGTGCGGCGATCTTCCGGTCCACGACGTCCGTGATGTCGACGGCGTGGTTCGGGTTCGGGTGCGCCATCAGCCAGATCTCGGGCACGCGGTAGGCGGCGAGCCCCTCCTCGCGCAGCAGCTCGGGCCAGGCGTGCGGGTTCTCGGCGGCGGGGTAGATCGCCCGGATCGCGGCCTCGCCGGCGGCGAGGTGGTCGGGGTGGGAGGCGAAGAGCCGGTCGTACCACCGCTCCGGGGACTGGCACAGGATCCGGTGCGGCCGCACCTGCCGGATCACGCGCACGAGTTCCCGCTGCAGCTCCCAGGTGGGTTCCAGCCACCCGTCGAGGTAGCCGTCGAGGAAGCGCACGTCCGTGATCCCGATGATCGCCGCCGCCGCCCGTTGCTCGCGTTCCCGGACCACCGGCATCTCGTCGATCGCGGCGTCCTCGAGGCCACCCTGGTCGCCGCGGGTGCAGAGCAGCAGCGTGACCTTGAAGCCCTCATCCACCCACGTGGCGAGCGTGCCGCCGGCGCCGAAGTCGGCGTCGTCGGGGTGGGCCATGATGGCGAGTGCGCGTGGGCTCTCGGGGGTCGCGGTCATGCTCAGAGTGTAGGCGTTGGCCGGCGCCGGCGCCGGGGATCAGCGGGAGCCCGCCGGTTGCGGGGCCTGCGACCAGCGCCGCAGCGCCCTTTCGGCGTCGGTCTGCCACCGCTGGAGGACCCCCGCCATGAACAGCCCCTGACCCGCCAGCCCAGTGAGCGCGATCCAGAAGCCGAGGCCGGGCTTGTCCCATCCCGGCGTGAACTCGTGCATCGCCGTCAGCCCGTTGGAGAGAAGGACCAGGGCGCCCCCGAAGGCGGCCGACAGGCCCAGTGCGGAGCTGAGGATCGCCACCGCGACGGCGATGGCCCCGAAGACCAGGAGCGGCACGAGGAGCGGCCCCGACCGGTCCCGCACCGCGAACACCAGGACCACGTAGAACAGGCCGTAGAGGCCCAGCCACGACCGGTTGGTCCATGCCAGCGACTCCCGGCGCTGGGGGAACAGCGCGGCGAGGTACCCGGCGAACCCGACGCCGTGCATGACGAACAGCACGGAGACGCCGGCGTCCGCGGGCAGGAGGCCCGGGAGGGCGTGTCCCAGGAAGAAGAAGCCGAGCGCGGCCACCACGAGGACCACCTCGCGCGGCCGCGGCGGGTCCACCGAGACCACGACCATCTCGGCCAGCAGCGGCATCGCGAACCAGCCCGCCACCACCGCGAGCGGGGAACCGAACGCCTCCGCCACGAGCACCACAACCACCACGACGACGTAGGTGGCCAGCAGCATTCGTGCGGAGTTCCGGAGCGGCAGCACCGCTCGATCATATCGGCGCCCCCCAGCGGATCGAAGGGCACCACAACGATTTGGCGCCCCGCCGCCCGCCGCGCGGGGTACAACGGGATCAACTGCTAGGAATGAAGGCATGAAGCGCGCACCCTCCCTCCCCATCGCAATCATGGCGCTCGCCGCGAGCGCCGCCCTTGCCGGTTGCACGTCGACCGTGCCGGCCGAGTCCGCCGGCGCCGCGGGCGGCGGCAGCAGTTCGGCGGCGGCGACGGCGTCCACGAACCTGAGCGCCGAGATCACCATCACCGACCCGTGGGTCAAGGCCACGGATGGCACCATGACCGGGGCATTCGGGGTGATAGCCAACAACACGGACCAGGACATCCACGTGGTGGCCGTCTCCACGAGCGTGACCGGGCGCGCCGAGATCCACGAGACCGTCGGCCAGGATGGCACGATGGTCATGCAGGAAATGCAGGGCGGCTTCGTGATCCTCGCGGGCGACGAGTTCGTCCTCCAGCCGGGCGGGAACCACCTCATGCTCATGGACCTGCCCCGCGCCATCGAGGCCGGCGAGGAGGTTGACCTGACGCTCGAGTTCGAGGACGGCGGCACCTTCTCCTGGATCGCGCCGGCACGCACCTACTCGGGGGGGCAGGAGGAGTACCGCAGCGGCACGGAGTCAGGCATGCCCAGCGAGTCCACGTCGCCCACCCAGGGCTGATGGCCACCGAGCAGCCCCGGGCGGTACGCCGGCGGGACGTGCTGGTCGGCGGCGGCGGCGTTGCGCTCGGGGCGGTCGCGTCCTGGGCCGGCCTGCGCGCCGCCGACGCCCTATCCCCGTTCGAGACGGCGACGCCGCAGGCCACGTACCTCGGCGGGCTCACCGAGCCGTGGCAGGGCGACCACCAGGCGGGGATCCTCACCGCGCCGCAGGGGTTCGCCGGCGTGACGGCGTTCGACCTGCGCGACGGCGTCGACCGCGTGCGCCTCGGGCGGTTGATGCGCATCTGGACCGACGACATCTCGCGCCTCACCGAGGGCCGCCCCGGGCTGACCGACACCGAGCCCGAGCTCGCCACCTCGCCCGCGCGGCTCACCGTGACCGTGGGTTTCGGGCCCGGCCTCTTCGACAAGGCGGGCATGGCGGCCGAGAAGCCCGCTTGGCTCGCGCAGCTCCCGGCGTACCCCATCGACCGCCTCGAGCCGCAGTGGAGCGAGGGGGACGTGGTGGTGCAGGTGTGCGCCGAGGACCCCTCCACCCTCTCGCACGCTGCCCGCTACCTCGCCAAGGAGGCGGCGGAGTTCCTCGCGGTGCGCTGGGTGCAGCACGGCTTCCGCAACGCGGCCGGCCAGGTGCCGGACAGCCAGACGTTCCGCAACGCGTTCGGGCAACTGGATGGGACCTCCAACCTGCAGGGCGAGGCGGAACCGTTCGTCCTCATCGACGACGCCGGAGCGCCCGCCTGGTTGCGGGGCGGGTCCACGATGGTGGTCCGCCGCATCCACATGGACCTGGACCGGTGGGACCAGGTGGACCGCCCGGCGCGCGAGGTGGTGATCGGGCGGCGGCTCGCGGACGGCGCCCCCCTCACCGGGGGCGACGAGTCCACGCTCCCGGACCTGGAGGCGGTGAACGACCTCGGCTTCCCCGCGATCGACGCCGCGGCGCACATCCGCCGTGCCCGCACCGACGACGCCACCCAGCGGGTCCTGCGGCGGGCCTACTCGTACGAGGCCTCCCCGGCCGCCGTGCCCTCGGACACCGGCCTCGTGTTCATCACCTTCCAGGCCGACCTCGAGCACCAGTACCTCCCGGTACAGGCACGACTGGCCGAGCTGGACCTGCTGAACACCTGGACCACCCCCATCGGGTCCGCCGTCTTCGCCGTCCCGCGGGGCATCCGCGTCGGCGAGTACCTCGCCGAGGAGCTCTTCGCATGACAGCGGCGCCGGACGGGTCAGGCCTCGCGCTGCTCCTGGGCCTCGCCCGTCTCCTGCTGGGGGTCGCCGTCCTCGCCTTCCGGCGCTGCGACGTCGGGGTGTAGGCGCTGCGCCACCTCGGTGCGCATCTTGTCCACAAGTTCCCCGCCGCGCTCGACCAGTTCGTCGCGCTTCTCCACCAGTCCCCCGCGCTCCTCGCGGAACCGTTCGGCGAGCTGGGTGTCCCGCATGCGCTCGAGCGCCAGGCGCACCTCGCGGCGGACGATCTTGCCCATGTTGTTGCGGGGCAGGTCGGGGAGGACGAAGACCTTGCGTGGCACCTTGTAGGCGGTCAGCTTCTCCTTGATGCGCTCGCGGACCTGCTCGAAGTCGAAGGTGTAGCCCTCGTGGACCACCACCGCGGCCACCACATCCTCGGAGCCCAGGTCGTTGACAAGGCCGACGACGGCGGCGTCGCGCACGCCCTCCAGCCCGCGCAGCGCCTCCTCCACCTCGCTGGGGTACACGTTGAACCCGCCGGTGATCACCAGCTCCTTGATGCGGTCCACGATCTTGAGGAAGCCGTCCTCGTCGGGTTGCGCGATGTCACCCGTGCGGAACCAGCCGTCCCAGAAGGCCGCCGCTGTCTCCTCCGGCCGGTTGCGGTAGCCGGAGAACACCTGGGGGCCCTTCACCAGCACTTCGCCGCGCTCACCCTGGGGCACCTCACGGGAGGGGTCCTCGGGGTCGGAGAGCCGGATCTCGGTGTCCGGGAAGGGGATGCCCACGAAACCCGCCTTGCGGGTCGTCAGGTACGGGTTCCCGACGATGACCGGCGCGGTCTCCGACAGTCCGTAGCCCTCGATCAGCAGTCCACCAGTGGCGGATTCCCACTTCTCGATGAGCGGCATGGGCAGCGGCATCGCACCGCTGATCCCCGCGCGGCACCCCATGAGCGAGACACCGTGCTCGGCCGCGGCGTCGGCGATGCGCTCGAACAGCGGCGGGACGGCGATCATGACGGTGGGGACCCGGCGCTTCGCCGCGTCGAGGATCAGGCCGGTCTCCGGCTTGGGGACGAGGTGGACCATCGCGCCGATCCGCAGCGGGAGGTTCATGGAGAGCGAGCACCCGAACACGTGGAACAGCGGCAGGGCGGCCATGAACACCTCCCGGCCGGGCTTGACGTCGAACACCCACGCGGTGGCCTGCACCGCGTTCGCTGTCAGGTTGCGGTGGGTGAGTGGGACGCCCTTGGGGGTCGACGTCGTCCCGGAGGTGTAGAGCACCAGCGCGACGTCGTCGGGGTCGGGGCGGTTGGCGACCGGCGGCAGCGGCGCGTGGGCCAGGAGGGCGGACCACGGCGTGGTACCCGGCGCCGCCTTCGAGAGCATCGCCCGGGACGCCCTGGCCTTGGCGATCGGGAGGCGGAGCAGCAGGCGCTTGCCGAGCGGCATCGCCTCGATCATGTTGACCGACACGATGTGGGTGGGCCGCACCGCGGCGGGCAGGTTCTGCATCAGCTGCGCGGCGGCGTCCCACACGATGGCGACATCGGCGTCGTGGTCCGCGAACATCGGCGTCAGCTCGGCAACGGTGGCCAGGGGGTTGTGCTCCACCACCGTGCCGCCCGCCACCAGCACCGCGTAGAACGCGATCACGTGCTGCGGGCAGTTTGGCATGAGCAGGGCGACCTGCTTCCCGGGACCCACGCCCAGCTCGGCGAGGTTGCCGGCCACCGTGTAGACGGCCTCGCGCAGCTCGCGGTACGAGGTCTCACGAGCGAAGAAGTCCAGTGCCGGGAGCTCCGCGAACTCCGCGGTGAAGCGGTCGAACTCGTCGATCATCGATCCGGTCGGGTACTCGAGGTGGCGCGACACCGCGGGAGGCGTGGCT
>Ga0209745_1002102_pt1 | contig 11501 bp, 8 predicted proteins | sample BarGraNGADG00312_FD_184495 | JGI IMG/M metagenome (GOLD analysis project Ga0209745, IMG submission 184495) | Arctic peat soil microbial communities from Barrow, Alaska - Barrow Graham LP Ref core NGADG0004-312 (SPAdes) (version 2) | ecosystem: Environmental > Terrestrial > Soil > Wetlands > Peat ... | reverse complement strand
CATGGTCGCATCGGTCAAACGCTTCTGAGAATGTCATCGTGACCGTTGGATGGACATTGTCTGACCGACGACAGCTGATGTGTCGGTCAGACATCGTCCCGCGTGGCAGGTCACTGGGGTCCTGACTCAGGTCAGCGATGTCGCCAGATCGGTCACCGCGACATTGTTGAGTTGATCTGAACGGATGCCCCGGTCTTCGGACCGGGGCATCCGTGCGTGTGGGGAACGCTGGGTGTGCTGTTTCGGCTCCCGACGTCGACGGCTGAGGTCAGGTGAGCCGACCACCGATTCTGCGGCCGGCGTCGCGCTGGGTAGGTCGCCACATGTCACAGTCCCGCAGGTTGATTGCTGCTCAGCGGGAACCCAGAGACTCGGCGGGAGCTCAGAAGCCTTGCCGGCAAACGCGATCCGACTTGAGTCGACCAGCACAGCGCTGTCGAGGCGGACCGGATCGTGGCCGAAGTGGGGGGGCCTTTCACCCTTTCACACGCCTGTGACTAAGTTACCTATCAACAGACCACCATGTGAATCATTCACATGTTCCATTCCCCCGTTTCCGGAGAAGACATGCCGCAGAACGTGATCTCCCGCCGATTCTTCAGCACCGGCGTCGCATTGGCTTCCGTCCTGGCGTTGGCCGCGATGGGTTCCGTGCCCGCCCAGGCGGTGCCCACGAACGGTGCCACCGGCCCTGAGGCCAGGGTGGCCGCCGCCATGCACTCGATGTCGGTCCGGGATAGGGTCGGCCAGCTTTTCGTCCAGAACGTCTACGGTTCGGACGCGACGACGCCGGATGCCCGCAACATTCCGCTGTATGGCGTCGCGTCGCCAGCCGAGGTCGTGCAGAAGTATCACCTCGGCGGGGTCATCTACTTCGCCTGGACCGACAGTGTGAAGAATCCCGCGCAGATCACCGGGCTCTCCAACGGCCTGCAGAAGGCCGCGATCAAGTCGGGTGCTCGCGTCCCGCTGATGATCGCCACCGACCAGGAGCAGGGCGTGGTCACCCGTATCGGGCCCCCGGCCACGCAGTTCCCGGGGTCGATGGCCCTGGGCGCAGGACGCAGCACAGCTGACGCGCGTACGGCAGCGGCCATCACCGGCCAGGAGCTGAAGGCGATGGGCATCAACACCGACTTCGCGCCGGACGCCGATGTCAACGTCAACCCCCTCAACCCGGTGATCGGCACGCGGTCCTTCTCCTCGGACCCGACACTGGTCTCCTCGATGGTCACCGCGCAGGTCAACGGATACCAGAAGGACGCCGGTATCAACGCCACCGCCAAGCACTTCCCGGGTCACGGTGACACGGCCACGGACAGCCACACCGGCATCCCGATCATCACCCACACGAAGGCGCAGTGGGACCAGATCGACGCACCGCCGTTCAAGGCTGCCATCAAGGCCGGTGTGGACGTGATCATGAGCGGTCACCTCGTCGTGCCGGCGCTGGACCCCTCAGGCGACCCCGCCACGCTCAGCCAGCCTATTCTGACCGGTGTACTGCGCAACGAGCTCGGTTACAAGGGCGTCATCATCACCGACTCGCTCGCAATGCAGGGTGTTCGCGACAAGTACGGTGACGCTGAGGTCGCAGTCCGGGCGGTTCTCGCTGGTGTCGACAACCTCCTGATGGCTCCCGACATGGATGGGGCATACAACGGAGTTCTCGCTGCAGTCGCGAGCGGTCGGATCAGCGAAAAGCGGCTCAACGAGAGTGTGGCGCGGATCCTGCTCCTGAAGCTCAAGCAGGGCATCCTCGTCCACCCGTACACCGACGCCTCTCGCCTCGACTCCGTGGTGGGCACGCCGGCGCACCTGGCCACGGCGGACGCCATCACCGACCGCACCACCACGGTGATCAAGAACGACGACGCCACGCTGCCGATGGTTGCTGGTGGCAAGAAGATCCTGGTCACTGGCTACGGGGTCGCGACCACCACCACCCTGGCTGACGCTCTCACTCGTCGCAGCGCGACCGTGACCAAGACCGTGACGGGCGCTGCTCCTACCGACGTGGCGATCGCGGACGCCGTGACCAAGGCTGCGGGCCAGAACGCCATAGTCGTGACAACCATGAAGGCGTGGGACACCACGGTCACCGACCCCACCGGTGGGCAGAAGAAGCTGGTCGCGGCACTGGAGGCAACGGGCATCCCGGTCGTGGTGGTCGCTGTGCGCGACCCCTACGACATCGCCTACCTGCCTGGCGTGAAGACCTACCTGGCGACATACTCCTACAGCCCGGTCGCGATCGAGTCGGCCGTTCGGGTCATCGTCGGCGAGGTTGCCCCCACAGGCAAGCTGCCAGTCGACGTCCCGGTCGCCGGCGACCCGGCCACCGTCCTCTACCCCTTCGGCTTCGGGCTGACCTGGTGACCCCCATCTCGGCAGGCGCCATGCTGCAGACACCACGCGGATCGGAGAGCCGCCGATGAGCAACCTGAACCGCCGGCAGCTGCTCGGGGCAGCCGGCCTCACCCTGGCGGCCTTGCCCTTGACAGCCGGCAGCGCCAGCGCGACCGTGCCCGGTTCGACCTTTCCGGGAACGGCGACAGGGCCCGGATCCGCTCCGTTGCCGGTGCCGCGCAAGGTCACCACCGGGGCCGAACGGCTCCAACGCAGCGGTTGGGCAGCGTTGAGTGGTCAGCGGGTCGGCGTGGTGACCAACCCGACCGGCATCCTGGACGACCTGACCCACCTGGTGGACCGGATGGTCGGCTCGGGCGACGTCAACGTTGTCGCCGTCTTCGGCCCCGAGCATGGCTTCCGGGGAACCGCGCAGGCCGGTGCGGCCGAGGGCAACAAGGTCGACCCGCGGACGGGTGTCATGGTCTATGACGCGTACGGAGCCACCGCCGCCACCCTGGCCGGTTTCTACCGCGAGGCGAACGTCGAGACGGTGGTGTTCGACATCCAGGACGTCGGCGCCAGGTTCTACACCTACATCTGGACGATGTACGAGGCGATGAAAGCGGCCGTCGCGACCGGCGCACGTTTCGTTGTCCTTGACCGACCGAACCCGGTGGGTGGTTCGGCGCGGGGTCCCATGCTGCTGCCGGCCTTCAGCTCCGGGGTGGGCAAGAAGGAGATCGTCCAGCAGCACGGTATGACGGTGGGGGAGCTGGCCCGGTTCTTTGACGGTGAGTTCCTGCAGGCCGAGGTCGGGGCACGGCTCTCAGAGCTCACTGTCCTGCAGCTGTCGGACTGGAGCCGTGAGCAGACGTTCGCGGACACCGGGCTGACCTGGGTCATGCCCAGCCCGAACATGCCCACGCCCGAAACGGCTCTTCTGTATCCGGGAACCTGCCTGTTCGAGGCCACGAACCTGTCCGAGGGGCGTGGCACGACGCGACCCTTCGAGATCATCGGGGCGCCCTACATCGACTACCGGTGGGCAGAGGCGTTGGCGGCCAGGCAGATCCCGGGCGTAGAGTTCCGGGAGGCGTACTTCACCCCGACCTTCAGCAAGAACCTCGGCAAGGTGTGTGGCGGTGTCCAGATCCACGTCACGGACGCGTCCGCTCTCGAGGCGATCACTGTCGCGACACACATGATGGTGGAGGCCAAGAGACTGTATGCCGAGTTCGACTGGCGCCTCGGTGATACCTACGCCGGGCGCTGGATCGACCTGCTCACCGGTTCGACCCGCTTCCGTGACATGCTCACGGCCGGCGCACCTGCGGAGGAGATCGTCGGTGCCTGGCGCAAGGAGCTCTCCGAATGGAATCGGCGTCGAGATGACTACCTTCTCTATCCGGCCGCACGACTTTGAGGCCAATGACGTCGGGTCTCGTGAGACGGAGACCCCTGACTTGGAGACCTTCGGCACGTGTCGCCACTGCATTCGCCAGTGCCGCACTGCTCGGTGCGTCGCTGTTCACGCCGTCGACGGCTGTGGCGGACAACACACCTCAGGCTCGTTTCGACCAGCCCTTCACGGGTTTCGCCAGCTCGAGCACCATGTTGACTGACATGTCGCCGGCCAAAGCCGGACTCGACGCCAAGCCGATCGACGACGCTCTGGCACAGATCGCCGGCTGGGAAGAGCCTTCTGGCAGCACGCACCCGCTGTATGCCGGTGCCGTCACCTTGCTGGGCCACAACGGTCACGTCGTGGCCCGCAAGGCCAGCGGCTATGCACTGCGTTATGCCGACGGTGCCGGGACCGAGCTGCCGCGTGACCAGTGGGTCCCCATGCGCGAGAACACGATCTTCGACATGGCCTCGGTCAGCAAGCTGTTCACCTCGATCCTGGTGATGCAGCAGATCGAGCGGAGCGCCATACGCCTCGAGGAGCCCGTGGCGACGTACCTCCCAGCGTTCGCCGCCAACGGCAAGGGCGGCATCACTGTGCGTCAGCTCCTGACGCACACTTCCGGCCTCAAGCCGTGGATGCCACTGTGGAGCGATTGGCCGGACAAGGCATCGCGGATCGCGGCGGTCCTTGACGTCGCGCCGACCTCGCCGCCTGGGACGACCTACGTCTACAGCGACCTCAACCTGATCACCCTCGGCGTCCTGTTCGAGCGGCAGACCGGCCAGGCACTCGACCAGCTTGTCCGCGAGCGGATCACGGTTCCGCTGCAGATGGAGGACACCGGCTACAACCCGGATCCCTCACTGAAACCGCGCATCGCCGCGACCGAGTTCGAGGCCAGCCCACCCCGCGGGATGGTCTGGGGAGAGGTCCACGACGAGAACGCCTGGTCACTCGGTGGCGTCGCAGGCCACGCGGGCGTCTTCTCCACGGCGCAGGACATGGCCGTGCTCGCCCAGAGCATGATCAACGGCGGCACTTACGGCGGCCACCGCATCCTGTCGCAGAGCAGTGTCGAGAAGATGACGACCAACTACAACACCGCCTTCGCCGGCAGCTCCCATGGCCTGGGGTTCGAGCTGGACCAGCGCTGGTACATGGGCGGTCTGTCGAGTCCGACGACGGCGGGTCACACGGGATACACCGGTACCTCGATCGTCATCGACAACATGTCGCGCTCTTTTGCGATCGTGCTGTCCAACCGCGTTCACCCGAGCCGCAGCTGGGGCAGCAACAACCCCGCTCGCCGTGCAGCCGCGCAAGGCCTGGCGCTTTCACTGGGCGTGAAGCCGCAGCACGGCAGTACCGCGTGGTTCAGCGGCACCAAGGACGCCACGACGGCGACGCTGACGACCGGGGCTCTCGACGTGCCCAGCCAGGCGTCGCTGGCATTCGACCTGTTCGTGGACACCGAGTCCTCTGACCCGATGACCCTGGAGTCCTCGACCGACGGCGGGACGACCTGGCGACCGGTGCCGTTCACCGTGGATGACCGGGGCGCGGTGTCGCAGACCAGCGGTTCGATCGCGATCAGCGGGACGAGGCATTGGCTGCAGGCACGTGCCGACCTCACCGTTGGTCGCCAACAGCTGCGTTGGCGCTATACGACTGACGCGAACTACGTCGGTCGAGGTGTCTACGTCGACGGGGTGCGCATCGCAGGCAAGCTTGGCGTCGTGCTGGATGGCGAGCGACACCCCGAGGCTCTTGTTGCGCAAGGCTGGACAGATGCAGACCGATGACGTCGTAGCGTGCCGCCCATGAGGTCCAGCTCACCGGTCGTGTCCGGAGCCGGCACGGGCACCGCACCCCTGCTCGTTCGGCTCCGGGCGCTGCGTCCCTCGCTTTCGCCTGCAGAGGACCGGGTGGCCGAACAGGTCCTCGCGGATCCGCGAGGAACCGCCGCGAAGACCATCAGCGAGCTGGCCACGGCGGCAGCGACATCCGAGACGACGGTGCTCCGCTTCAGCAGGCGTCTCGGCCTGTCGGGCTACCCTCGTCTGCGGCTCGCTCTCGCGGAGGAGTCGGCCCGGCCACGTGCGCTGGCTGCTTCGCGGACCGACATCAGCGCCACCGACTCTCTCGATGACGTGATCCGCAAGATCGCGCTCGCGAATGCCAGTGCGGTGGAGGAGACGGCTGACCAGCTCGACCGTGACACGCTGGCGCAGACGGCGAAGATCATCGCGAATGCGGTTCGCGTGGATATCTACGGCTCCGGAGCGAGCGCTCTGGTCGCCGCCGATCTGCAGCAGAAGCTGCACCGCATCGGGTGTCTCGCGTTCGCCTGGGACGACCCGCACATCTCGCTCACGAGCGCGGCCCTGCTCGGTTCTCGCGACATTGCCATCGGTATCTCACACAAGGGAACGACGCGCGAGACGATCGAGTCGATGGCTACCGCGAAGGCCCACGGCGCACACACGATGGCGATCACCAACTTCCCCCTGTCGCCACTGGCTCAGGCCGTCGACCTGGTCCTCACCACTGCCGCAAGCGAGACGTCGTTGCGCTCCGGCGCCACGGCCAGTCGGATCGCGGCCCTCACGGTTGTCGACTGCCTCTATATCGCTGTGGCCCAACGGAATCTGCGTATCACTCGCAAGGCCGTGAAGTCCACGCATGCCGCCGTCTCCGCGCATCACGTCGACAATGATTGACATGATTGACACATTCAGTGCGAATAAACTACATCGCGAGGTGATCACGGAATGAAGCAGCCGCAACGCGAGGCCTCGGTCAACGCGCCGACGGAGGAACGTCACCCAGGCACTCATGCCCTCGACTCGATGAGCACTCTCGAGCTGCTGGAGACGCTCAATGCCGAGGACGCCCGCGTCGCGCCGGCTGTGCTGACGGTCCTGCCAGAGCTGGCCGTCGCGGTGGACCTCGCGGTCGAGCGAATCCGTTCCGGGGGGGTCGTTCACTACTTCGGCGCCGGGACCTCAGGGCGACTTGCGGTCATCGACGCTGCCGAGCTGATGCCGACCTTCAACGCCCCCGACGGGCTGTTCGTCGCCCACCACGCCGGAGGAGCCAAGGCGCTGCTCAGGGCCATAGAGAACGCTGAGGACAACGCCGACCTCGGCGCTCAGGATGCGTCCGCGATCGGACCCCTTGACGTCGTGGTCGGGATCACCGCCTCTGGCCGGACTCCATACGTCGCCGGCGCCCTGTCTGTGGCTCGCGACAGGGGGGCGCTAACCGTCCTGGTCACCGCAAACCCGCGGGCCGAGCTGGCCGGTCAGGTCGAGCATTTTGTGGTCGTCGACACCGGCCCGGAGGTCATCACCGGGTCGACCCGGCTCAAGGCCGGCACGGCACAGAAGCTCGTGCTCAACGGCTTCTCCACTGCCGTCATGGTCCGGTTGGGACACACCTGGTCCAACCTCATGGTCGACATGGTGGCCACAAACGCCAAGCTGCGCGGACGCGTGATACGGATCCTGTGCGAGGCCAGCGGGGCGGACGAGACAGCAGCCCGCCACGCTTTGGAGCTTGCCTCGGGCGAGCTCAAACCAGCCCTGGTCGCATTGCTGGCCGGCGTCGACCCGGACGCGGCCAAAGGGGCACTCGAGCACTATCAGGGGTCGGTGGCAGAGGCGTTGCGATTTTTCCAAAGTCATGATGGCAAAGGCATTCAACGACAGGAGACAGCTCAATGAACGGCAAGATCCGGCGGAACCTCACCGCCCTGACGATGGCCTCGGCCATGGTGGCGCTCGCCGCCTGCTCGCCTTCCAGCTCATCAAGCTCATCGGGCAGCTCGGGTGACAGCAAGAATGTCACCCTCTCGGTCTGGTCCTGGCGGACGGAGGACGTTGCGGCGTACAAGGCGATCTTCGCGGTCTACGAGAAGCAGCACCCGGGAACCAAGGTCGACTTCAAGGCCTTCAAGAACACCGAGTACAACCTGATCCTCACCACCGGTCTGGCCGGAGCCAAGGGTCCCGACGTCGCGCAGGTGCGGTCCTACGGACAGCTACAGCCGACCATCGCCTCCAAGAGCCTGCTGCCGCTGGACGGTGTCGTTGACCTGAGCAGCTGGGACGCCAACGTTGTCAAGAGCGCCAAGGGCAAGGATGACGGCAAGCTGTACGCCGTTCCGCTGGCTCAGCAGACGCTGCAGATGTACTACAACAAGGACGTCTTCGCCAAGAACGGCCTGACGCCGCCGACCACCTGGGCGGAGTTCATGGCGGTCAACGCCAAGCTCAAGAAGGCGGGCGTCGTGCCCATGGCTGTGGGTGCCAAGGACTCCTGGACCCTCCCGATGTTGCACCAGGTGCTCGCCGCTCCCCGCTTTGGCGGAAACGCTTTCGAGAAGGCAGTCATGACCGGCCAGAAGACCTTCAAGGACCCCGACTGGATCGCGTCGGTTGACGTCTTGAACAAGCTCAAGCCGTACCTGCCGGACAGCGCTGTCGGGGTTGCTTACACCGATGCCCAGATCCTGTTCACCTCGGGCAAAGCGGCCATGTTCCCCGGTGGCTCCTTCGAGCTCGGGTTCTTCCAGAAACAGAATCCCGCGCTGAAGATGGGCGTCTTCCAGGTCCCGGCCCCGCAGGGCTCGCCGACGATGGTCCCGACCACCACCGGCTATGCCGATGGGGCTTTCGGCATCTCGGCCAAGAGCGATGCCCAGACCGCCAGCAAGGACCTGGTGAAGTGGATGGCCACCAAGGAGTTCGGCCAGCTCGTCGCGGACAACGTCAAGCAGCTGTCCGCAGTGCCCGGCGTCAGCTACTCCGACCCGTTGCTCAAGGAGATGAAGGACAACTACACCAAGAACCCCACGCCGTACCTCCTGCTGGTCGACTTCCGCTACGGCACACCCTCGGGCACCGATCTCATGGGCACCGGCGTCCAAGAGATGCTGCTGGGCAAGAAGGACGCCTCCCAGATCAGCGCTGACCTGCAGACCGGTGTCTCGCAGTGGTTCAAGCCCACAGCGTGACAACGGATGTCACGACGTAGCGGGCTGCTCTTCGTCACCCCGGCGCTGCTGTTGTTCGGGATCTTCGTCCTCTACCCGATGGGTTCGGCGCTCAGTTACGCGTTCTTCACCTGGCAGGGCACGACGCGTGGCGGGTTCGTCGGGTTCGAGAACTTCGCGGCGCTGTTCAGCCAGGAGCCGTTCACGACCCAGCTGCCACGCGCATTCGGGCACAATATCGCCTTCTTCGTGGGGACGATGGTCATCCAGAACACTCTGGGCCTGGGCATCGCGGTTCTGCTGCACCGGCGGGCTCGCACCCGCCGGTTGCTGCAGACGCTTTACGCGATGCCCTACCTGGTCAGCCCGATCGTCATCGGCTACCTGTGGACGCTGTTGCTCTCGCCCACCTTCGGGCCGGTCAACGCGTTGCTGCGCAAGGTGGGCCTGGAGTCCCTGGCCCTCCCGTGGCTGGGTGACCCCAAGACCGCCTTGTGGGTGGTGGTGCTCGTGAGCGCGTGGCAGTGGGTCGGGTTCCCCGTCCTGTTGTATGGCGCCGCGTTGGGCGGAGTGCCCGAGGAGCTGTCAGAGGCGGCGCGGGTCGACGGTGCCAGCCACTGGCAGACCTTCCGGTCGATCGTCTTCCCCCTGCTTGTGCCGGCCATTGGCACGGTCAGCATCCTCACCTTCATCTTCGCGATGGAGGCGTTCGCGTTGCCCTACGCCATCGGCGGTTCGACCGGAAACCCGGCAGGTGCAACCGACTTCATCTCGTTGTTGTTCTATCGCACCGCCTTCGAGAACGGTTCGGCCAACGCCATCGGCAGCTCGTCGGCCATCGCGGCGCTGCTGTTCGCGGTGATCTTCGGGGGGGCAGTCCTGGCCACTCGCGTGCTTCGGCGACATCAGGACAGGGTTGCCGCGTGACAACAACCCAGCAGGCCTCGATCACCGCGGCCGACACCATGCCTTCCACACCGGCCCGGCGTCGTGGGCAGCGTCCCATTGGCGGCATCGTCGGGAGTACGGCCCTGTGGATCTATGCCATGGCGGCGCTGATTCCGTTGCTGCTCATGGTTGCCAACTCCTTCCGGACCACCTCCAGCCTCTATTCCGAACCGCTTGGCGCGCCGTGGCCGATCAATTTCGACAGCTATCGCAAGGCCTGGACCGAGGGCCACTTCGGTGAGTACTTCACCAACTCCCTTCTCGTCACCATCGGAGCCGTGACTCTTTCCACAGTGGTGGCGACCATGGCGGCATATGCGTTGGCGCGTACCCGATCTCGTCTCTTCACGATCCTGGAGTCGGTGTTCATCAGTGGTTTGATGCTGCCGATCCACCTGGCGATCCTGCCGATCTTCTACCTGCTCGACGGCTTTGGTCTGGTGGACTCCCGGCTCGGGCTCATGCTCGTCTATGCGGCGTCCGGTGTGCCGTTCTCGATCTTCGTGCTCACCACGTTCTTCCGGCAGCTGCCGCCCGAGCTCGAGGAGGCCGCCAAGATCGACGGTGCCAACAGCTGGGAGATGTTCTGGCGAATCATGGTCCCGCTGGTGCGTCCCGCAGTGGCGACCGTCGTGGTGTTCCGCTTCGTGCCGATCTGGAACGACTTCCTGTTTCCGTTGGTGCTGTTGCGAACCCGGGAGAAGTACACCGTCCCAGTCGGCCTGACTACCTTCTTCGGTGAGTACGCCACCGACTGGTCGTCCCTGTTCGCCGGCCTCGTCATCGCGACCTTGCCCCTGATACTGCTCTTCCTCCTCGCGACCAAGCAGATCGTCGCCGGGTTGACTGCAGGTATGAGCAAGTGATCGGCTCTCGCACGTGAGCGAGATCCTTGCAGTTGACGTCGGTGGTTCGGGTCTGCGCGCTGAGCGCGTTGATGTCGCCAGTGGCAATACGGAGCGGTTCGAGAGTGCGGGGGCGGCCATCACGCCCGGAGGCATCGACCTCGAAGTGCTGCTCGTCGACGTCCACAGGTTCGACTCACGGCATCGCCAACGCCCTGACGTCGTCGTGTGGTCCATGCGCGGACTGTTGGGCCTGAGCGACCCCGAACAGGTGTTGCGACAGGTCCATTCGCGACTTGGTGCAGAACGCACCGTGGTGGCCAGCGACGCCGTGACCAGTCTGGTCGGAGCCCTGGGTGAGGTACGACCGGGGGCCGTGCTTGCTGCAGGGTCGGGGGTGGTCGCGTTCGCCACCGACTTCGCCGACGTCTGGCGGATGGTCGACGGGTGGGGGCATGTGCTCGCCGACCGCGGCTCCGGTGCCTGGATCGGGCTCGAGGGACTACGAGCCGCCCTCGCGACGGAGGACAATGTTCCTGGCGGGTCGACGTTCCTGCATGAAGCGGCCATCCTTGCCTGGGGTGAACCACGCTTGTGGCCGCGCAAGGTCATGACGACTCCGGACGCCCAGGCCAGGCTGGCGGCGTTCGCACCGGTCGTGGCGTCGCTGGTCGACACTGACGGCGTGGCTGCGCAGGTTGTGGCTCGGGCAGCGAGGCATCTGACCGACTCCCTGGAGTCGGCCGCCTCGTCGGTCATCGGGGCTCCTGTGACGGCTGTCGGTGGGTTGCTCAATATTGCGGCAGTTTCGGCGGCGTTCGAGGCCGAGACCCAGCGGCGCGGCATCGATCTGACCGTCTCGGTCGGCACGGCCCTGGACGGCGCACTGGCTCTTGGGCGGTATGTCGTTGAGGGGGGCGTTCTGGCTGCGCGGGCGCCATACCTGCTCTGC
>Ga0209745_1002099_pt1 | contig 11509 bp, 11 predicted proteins | sample BarGraNGADG00312_FD_184495 | JGI IMG/M metagenome (GOLD analysis project Ga0209745, IMG submission 184495) | Arctic peat soil microbial communities from Barrow, Alaska - Barrow Graham LP Ref core NGADG0004-312 (SPAdes) (version 2) | ecosystem: Environmental > Terrestrial > Soil > Wetlands > Peat... | reverse complement strand
GGTTAGGTACGTTGGGCCACGGCTCGGGAGTGTCCCCCGGCCGGCAGTACCATCGTGACAAACGCTGCGATGTGTATCGACGAGACTGCTCCGGACGTTGCATGCCCTGCTGCTCGGTTTCGTCCGAGGAGCGGGGGCCGGCGGCGCCCGCAGGACCGAAGCCAGGCTGCTTCTTCGGACGGCGGACGAGCGATCCGAGGCAACTGGTACAATCAAAGTGCCCGAAGCGGTGCCTGCGCCTGTGATGACCAGTGGTTCCTTCTTGAGAAGATGGGATAGCTCGTGCGTATTCTTGTGGCCAACAAGTTCTGGTATCGACGGGCCGGCCTCGAGCGAGTCATGTTCGACGAGATCGGGTGGCTTGAGGAGGCCGGACACCAGGTCGCCCACTTCTCCACTACTCACCCTGAGAACGATCCGTCGCCGTGGTCCGGATACTTCGCGCGATATGCGGAGATTGGCCCGGATACAGCCCTGACTTTCTCTGAGAAGGCCCAGGCAGCCCGGGGGATGTTCTGGAACCGAGAAGCCGCAGGGCGGTTCAATGAGCTGGTGGCCCAGTTCCGGCCCGATGTCGTCCACGTGCACGGCATCCATCGTCACCTGTCGCCATCTATTCTCTTCGCGGCGAAGCGGGCGGGCGTCCCCGTGGTGCAGTCGCTGCACGACTACCACCCCATCTGCCCCGCAGGTGACCTTCTGCGTGGCGGAACCACGGTGTGCGCGCCGCCACGCTGCCATCGCGCCAACGTCCTTCCGTGTGCACTCTATCGGTGTGTTCAGGGGAGTACGGTGAAGAGTGCACTCGCAGGAGCGGAGCTTCTCTGGCGTCGCTGGGTGACGCGGATCGATTCACTCGTCGATGCCTTCATCTCGCCCAGCCAGTACTTGGCCGACGTGATTTCCGCCGGTGGCATCCGTCAGCGACCCGTGCACATCCTCCCGAACGCCATTCCCGCCCCGACCATCCCGCCAGGCGGCGCCAACGGTGACTCGTTCGTCTACGCCGGCCGCTTGTCTCGCGAGAAGGGAGTACGCACTCTGCTGCGGGCAGTAGAGCGTGCCAACGTATCGTTGGCGGTGGCTGGTGAGGGACCTCTGCGCGCGTCTCTCGAAGCCGCTGCCCCGCCTCTCGTTCGCTTTCTCGGGCGGCTGAGTGGGGATGAGGTCAATCGACTGCTCGCTGGATGCCGCGCGGCAGTCGTGCCGTCGGAGTGGGCAGAGAATGCCCCCATGGCCGTTCTCGAACCTATGGTGCTCGGTCGCCCCGTCGTCGCTACCCGAATGGGGGGAATTCCGGAGCAGGTGCGTGACGGTGTGGATGGAATCCTTGTCCAAGCGGGCGATGATTTGGAGCTGGCCGCAGCGCTTCGCGTCCTGGCCGACGACCCTGACCTCGCCGACCGTCTGGGTTCCTCGGCTCGTGTTCGCGCAACGACCCATTTCGACCCTCGCTCTCATCTCGAGGGGCTCGAGAGCATCTACCGGTCGGTGACGGCCCACCGAGGCCCGTCCATCGGGGCCTCCGGCTGATGCGTGTCGCAGTCGTCGGCTCAAGGGGGATGCCGCACGTCCCGGGGGGGATCGAGCGGCACGTCGAGGAGCTGTATCCCCGATTGGCACGACTGGGCGTCGATGTGACGGTCTACGCGCGGCGAGAATACGTTCCCAGGTCCTGCGTTGTCGATGGCGTCACGGTCATCGCGCTCCCGTCACCTGGGGGGCGGAACGGGGAGGCGCTCTCTCACACGGCACTCTCGTTGCTGCACGCGGCTCGGCAGGACTACGACCTCGTCCACATGCACGCGATCGGGCCTGGCGTTCTGCTTCCGATGGCGCGTGCGCTCAGATTGCGCCCGACGGTGCTCACGTTCCATCGGTTTGACTACCTGAGCTCCAAATGGGGTCCGGGTGCCCGCACATTCCTACGCTTCTGCGAACAGGTCAGCATTCGGTCGGCCGACGCCATCATCGCGGTCTCAGACGAAGGCACCCAGTACATCACCCGGCGGTACCAGCGTCCTGTACGCCGCATCCCCAACGGCCCCGGCAGCCTGCGCCGACGCGCCCCGGGAGCGATTCTTGCCCGGCTCGGTCTGACGCCGGGCGGCTACGTCCTCGCCGTCGGACGCTTGAGCCCAGAGAAATGCCTCGAGGACCTCATCGCCGCCCACGAGGAGGCACTTCCCGACTTGGATCTTGTGCTCGTTGGCGACACGAGCTACACGGGCGACTACATCGCCTATTTGCATGAGCTCGCCGGACCGCGCGTGCTGTTCCCGGGCTATCTGCAGGGTGCCGCCTTGGAGGAGCTGTATTCATCAGCACTGATCTACGCTATCCCCTCAGAGATTGAGGGCCTCTCGCTGAGCCTCCTGGAGGCGATGTCGTTCGGGTGCGCGGTGGCTGCCACCGACATCCCTGGCAACCGTGAGGCGCTGGGTGATCCGCCTGCAGGCTTCACCTTTCCGGCTCGCGATCGCAGTGCTCTTTCTGCGGGACTCGTCCTCCTAGCCGGCAATGCCTCCCAGCGAGAGGCACTCGGGGAGATGGCGATCGCTCGCATCCGCGAAGCCTTCGACTGGGATGCCATCGCGATGGCCACGCTTGAGGTGTACGAGCAGGCGCTGTCGCAATCCCGTGACCGGGCTGTCGAGCGGCAGCATCGACATTCCCACCGCCGCTGGGGCAGGCAGAGGCGCGATGGTGGGTGAACGTGACGGCACTCACCTCCGCGGATGTCGCTCGCCGCCTCAACGTCGTCATCGCGGTGCCGAGCATGCCGCGCCCGGCTGGGTGGCGGCTCTCGCTACCTCGCTCATGGAGACTGGCTTCGTGGATCTAAGCTTCCTCTGCGTCCCGGCTGAACCGCGCTGACCGCGACGGACTTCCCCGGGCTCCATCAGCCCGCGAGGTGTGTGGCGTGCCTACCGTGCCTGTGATCTGCTGGTCCGTCGTCGCCTCTACCCGGGTCGGCCGGACCCGCGGGCGGTCGCAGACCTCGACCGACGCGAATGCCCGGCAGCCATCACGCTCAACCAGGCGGTCGACTTGGTGATCGATGTGACGGGCAATGCCGGCGGTCATAGGTCCCTTGAACTCGCGAGGGCGCCGATATGGTGGTTCGATCACGATGGACACGAGCCGTGGAAGACTGGGGTATCGGGGCATGCGGAAGTCATCGAGGGTAGACCGGCAACCAGGTGCCGTCTGCTGTGCCGGATGCCCGGAGGGACGCGACCGGCGGTGCTGCGCAGCGCTTGCTTCTCGACGCACCCGCTGTTCGTGTCCGAGAACCGCATGCAGCTGCTCTGGAAGAGCACACCACTGCTGCTCCAGAAGCTGCGTGAGTTGCGAGACACGGGCAGCGTGCGATGCGAGTCAAAGGACTGTGACGAAACATTGCCGCGCTCTACGCCGACTTCGTGGGGGGTGCCGGCCTCGCTCTCGAGAATCGTTCGCCATGCCGTTCGCTCACTCGACTTTGTGCTACGGCGACTACTCTGGCGCGAGCAGTGGTATCTCCTCGCGCGAGCGAGTAGGCGACCGGACAACAGATGCCGTAAGCGTTCAGTTGGTTTTTGCAGAGGCATTGAGAAGACGGCCGAGGGGACATGGGCAGGCCTTCGCTCCTGCGCCGCGAACCCTTGGGGCATGGAGCGCGCCGAGGCCGAGGCGATCTACGAGCAGGGGCGCGAGGCCGTCGTCGCGGTGCTGTTGGCACTGGCAGCGCAGGTTGAGGCGCAGGATGCCCGGATCGCCAGGCTGACGGCTCGCATCGAGGAGCTCGAACGGCGCCTGAGGCGCGACTCGCACAACTCCTCGACGCCGCCCAGCCAGGACCCGCCAGGCGCGAGGCAGCGCAAGCGGACGAGGTCCTTGGGGCGCCGCCAGGGCGGCCAGCCTGGCCACCTGGGTCACGGTCGCTCGTTTCAGCCGATCGAATCGGTCGATGAGCTGATCGACCACTGGCCCGAGAGCTGCGCCTGCGGGCACCGCTTCCGCGCGGCGGAGCGTTGCCCGGTTGGCCCGTCGGTCCGCCGTCAGCTCGCGGAGCTGCCCCCGATCACGATCCGGCTGAGCGAGCACCGGCTCCAGCGCCTGCGCTGTCCCGACTGCGGCCGCAGCACGCGCGCCGAGCTGCCAGCCGGGATCCCAGCGGGCGCCTTCGGTCCGCGACTGCAGGCCGCCATCGCCACGCTGTCGATCAGGAACCGCCTCTCGCGGCGTCAGCTGGTGGAGCTGGTCGAGGAGCTCTTCGGCTGTAGGCTGGCGAGCGGCACCGTCGACGCCATCCTGGCGCGCACCGCTGCCGCCCTCGATGCCGCCTACGACGACCTCCTGGAAGACGTCCGCGCCGCCCCGGCGGTCAACATCGACGAGACCGGCTGGCGGCTGAAGGGCACACGACGCACGCTCTGGGGCGCGCTCACCGCCCGCGCGGCGGTCTTCCGCATCGCCCCCGACCGTCACGAACGCGAGCTGCTGGCGCTGCTCGGCGAGGAGTTCGCCGGCATCGGCTGCTCGGATCGCTGGTGGGCCTACAACGCCTTCCAGCCCGAGCGCCGCCAGGTCTGCTGGTCACACCTGCTCAGGGACTTCACCGCCCACGCCGAGGGCTTGGCCGCGCAGAAGGAACTCGGTGAGGAAGGGCTCCAGATCGCAAGGCGCCTGTTCGCCGCCTGGCAGCAGTTCCAGCAGGATGGTGACCGGCCGGCGCTCAAGCACGCCATCGCTCCCCTCAAGCGCGAGCTGCGGAGGCTGCTCGAGACCCACGCCCGCAAGCGCGCCCGCCACCGGCACACCCGCACCTTCGCCAAGAACCTGCTCAAGCTCTGGCCGGCGCTCTGGGCCTTCAGCGAACTCGACGGCGTCGAGCCGACCAACAACGCCGCCGAACGCGGCCTGCGCGGCGCGGTCATCTACCGCAAGCTCTCCCTGGGCAGCCAATCCGAGCACGGCGAGCGCACCACAGAGCGGTTGCTCTCCGTATCGCAGAGCTGCCGGCTGCAGCGCCGCTCTCTCTTCGCCTACCTCGCCGATGTGCTCACCGACAATGCGCGCGGCGACCCCATCCCGCTGCTCACCTGAGCACGGCAGTGGAGAGACTGAACGCTTACCAGATGCCAGCTCTTTGCAGGGAGAACGTCGTCGTTTTGACAACGTTGGTGCCCCCGGAAGGATTCGAACCTTCGACCTCGCGCTTCCGGGCGACCCGTCTTAGTCTCGCGCACTCCCGTCGCACATACGGCGCTCACGTCGCAGCCAAACAGGTCGGTATGCAGGGCTTTGTGAGCCGTTCGTCTCACTTGGCCGTTTGGCCGTATCACTCGGTGCGGGTGGCGTCGCGCTGTCGCGAAGTAGTTTGGAGTACGGAGAGTTCGGCCCGCTGACCTCACGGGTGGCGGGCCTCTACACTGCAGGCCGCAAGCTCTCGACGAAAAGCGAGTCGGGCTTCCTCACCCGACCATCGAGGACTTCCAAGCAGAAGGTCTCGAATAATGGAATCAAGCTCTCGTTGGCGCTGCACACCTTGATTTCATGGAAACCAACTCTCTGGAAGAGACGACTGAGCGAATATCGGTCGTACATCCAGTAGTGAATCTCCCCCGAATGCCTGAATCGGCCGAGCCGGAGCTCATCGCGGCTTTCTTCCCCGCCGACTAGCCTAAGGACGGATTCCTCCAGCCAGTGTTTGGCCAGTGTGGAACGTCTCGAGGCCGCAGCCAACAATCTCTCACGCGTGAATCGTTGGAGCCGAGCCTGTTTGGCCGCGGCTGTGACAGTCGGTGGAGGACCGACACGGCTTTCGACATGGCGACGTTGTTCTGGTGTCGCCGTGCGCATCGCCAATCCCATCTCTCCTCCGGGCATTTGCCTCACGGTCTGATCGTACAGTTCAATCATGGCCCATTCGTACTCGAAGCTGTCCGCCTCCACCGGCGCCGAGTCAAGCGCCTGCACGTATGCGCGGACGATTCGCTCGAGATCGGGGACGGCGACGCGGCAGATCCCTTCGGGCTTCAGCACTCGGTGACACTCCCTCATCAGTCGTTCTCCGGCGGACCTCTCCAAGTGCTCCAGCAGGTGCGAGTGGTAGACGACGTCGCACGACGACGATGCGAGGGGAATGGCGTTGCGCACGTCGCAAGGCTGCACCTGAGACGACCGCGGAAGCGCGTCGAGGTTGAGCCAGTCAGCGTGCCAAGTGCCACCGCAGCCTAGGTTCACCATTAGCATCTCGAGCCGCTCCTTTCGCAGACGCAAAGCCCATCGTGGGCAGTCTACGCCTCCGGCCCGCCAACTCCCGGAGGAGGGCGCAGCCGACAGACGTTGGGAGGTCGAAAGACTGGCGAAGGTTCTGGAGCACGCGCACGCGATCGTGCCACCGAAGGACAGGTACTGGGCAGATCCGCACTTGCTGCCCGGAGGCGAAGGCCGCTACGTGCTTGTCGAGGAGTTCATGTACAGCACGGGGCGGGGGCGTATCGTCATGCTGCATCTGGACCCGTCTGGGCGCGTGGTCGAAGCCCGCCCGCTCCTCGAACTGGAATCCCACCTGTCATACTCTGTCATGTTCGAGTTCGACGGCGCTCTGTACATGGTCCCAGAGTCGAGCGCGCTGGGACGGATCGATGCATACAAATGCGCGACCTACCCTTGGCAGTGGGAGTTCGAGAGCACGCTGCTCGAGGGCGTGCGGGCCTGCGACAGCAGCATAGTCGAGTTCAAGGGCCGGTGGTGGCTCTTTGCGACCGTCATCGAGCAACCGTGGCTGATCCCTCGCGACAACCTGCACGTGTTCTTCGCCGAGGATCCCCTCAGGGGACCTTGGCGTCCCCACGCAGGCAACCCGGTGTTGTGCGATGTGAATGGTTCCCGACGCGCAGGTCGCCCGTTCGTGCTCAATGGCTCCTTGTATCGTCCTGGCCAAGACTGCTCACTTGGCTACGGATACGGCATTCGCATCAAGGAGGTGACTTCATTGACGGAGAACTCGTACGACGAAAGGGAAGTGGCCTACCTTGACCCGGCTGGGGCCTATCTCGCCACCCACACGCTCGCAGTCGACGAGCGCATGGCATTCGTTGACGTGATGCGGCGGTTGCCCCGCGTACCAAGACTCTCCGTCTGGCGCGACGCCGCCGCGTCCTAATCCGACCGAAATGCAGGACGGGTGCCGCCGCCAACTCGCGTGGTCGATGGGCCTGTTGGGCCGGGTGGTCGCCGGAGCACTAGATTGCCGGTCAGCCATGGCTGCCACTAAGGGCATAGGATCACTTGGGACGGGTGCTTCTTGAAGGAGAAGAGACGGTTTCCATTGTGATGTCGACCCACAATCGAGCGTCAACTCTCCCCTGGGCAATCCAAGGCGCAGTGCGACAGACCCACGCCGACTGGGAACTGACTGTCGTTGATGACGGTTCGACGGACGAAACCTCACGGATTCCTGCGGAGATGAAGGACTCCCGTTTCAAGACCTATCGCCATCTGACGAATCGCGGCGTCACGGCCGCGAAGAATACCGGCCTGGACCATATCCGGGGGGACTGGTCCACACTCTTGGAGGACGACGACGAAGTCAGGCCTGATGCTCTTGCGGTGATGTTGGAATGCGCGTAGCGTGCGGGCGCCAACGCCGTCACCTGCAACTGCATCGATTCTGTGACCGGGCGAATGTCGGGAATCGGCCCGACGCAAGACGGCATGATGTCCGCGAAAGAGGGGTTCCTATCGATGAGCGCAGCCAAGGCTCCTTCTGTCATGCTAGCGACAGGTTCGGACTCGAGCCGTCGCTTGGAGTATGTGCCCTGCCCGCTATGCGGAGGCACAGACCACGGCCATTGGTGGTCAGGACACAACGGCTACGGCCGACCGCCCGGAACCGTCTTTCAGGTCGTCCGATGTCGTCACTGTGGAATGGTCTTCATGAATCCGCAGGACCTCGAGCGGGACTCGCATATTGCCAATCTCCCGCCGCCTCCAGTCGAGAAGCTCACGCCAGCGCTCTCGAGATGGAGACAAACATGGTTCGCGGAGTGGTCTTTGCTGGTCGAGCCACACGCTGCGGGCCGCTCTCTCCTTGATTTTGGCTGCGGCACGGGTTGGCTCTGTTCGCTAGCTCTGAACAACGGGTGGGATGCATGGGGATGTGACATCTACCAGGCCTCTGTCGAACTGAGTACGCGTCTGTCGCAGACCGATAGGCTTTTCGTTGCCAACAGCAACGATGTTCGAAGGGAGCGTCCAGGAGCCTTTGACGTCGTCAACCTCTCAGAAGTGCTGGAGCACCTCCCGAACCCGCTCGAAGTGCTTCGTGACCTTCGCCACGTTCTTGGGGCGGGAGGCGTGCTGACAGCGGATGTGCCCAACATCGACCACTACGTGAAAGTGCTCGGCCGCCGCCACGTCGTCGATGTCCCCGCGCATCACAACTACTGGTCTTGCCGAACCCTTGCTTGCGCGGCTGAACAGGCAGGCTTCGAGGTGCGCAGTGTTGATTCAGGTGCGGGGGGAGCCGAGCTGCTGTCACGCTTCACTGAACCGGGGACTGCTGCTCGTATCGCATCGAGACTTCGGCGCTTCGGCAGATACGGCCGTGGGATTTGGCTGACTGCGAGAGTCGGGTCATGATTGCCAGGTGACCGGAGCGTCGCCTACGGTCTTCCCTGACGGTCACCCTTCACGCAGGGCTGGCCACCGTCCTCGGACGAGTCCTCGTCCGTCTCTTTCGGCCACGGTCGCTCGCCGCGTCCGTCGGGGGCGAAGTAGCGGGCGCGGGTCATCATGGCGGCGTTCATGCCTTCCAGCTTCGCCTCCCACGCATCCCGCTCGGCCTGCATCTCCTGCTTGTTCCTGGCCCAGACCTCGGGCGGCGTGTGGCTCTTCAACGCATGGGCCATCTCCGTGTAGGTCAGCAGGAGCCGGTCGGCCCCGGCCTTCTGCTCAACGGTCAGCATCACGACGGCACCCCTTCCCTCTTCGCGAGACAACCTACGGCGACGCCCATCCCCAAGGCTTCCTGCGCGGCGCGGTCCGGTTTCGGGCAGCCGCGCAAAACGTCAATCTGGTCCTGACGATGCCTGACGGTAGCGCGGAACGGTGCCGCCGCTTCGGCATCCGCAAGGTCGATATGGAGTTGCTGGAACTTCGGCGACACGCGCCCCGGCTCGGGTTCGACGGATCCCGCGGCCTTGCGCTTGAAGTAGGCGGCCAGGCGGGAGGCGGATGAGCCTTCCTCCTTCGCCACGGCCACGGCGGCGGCTTCCACGGCGGCGATGTAGGGCGCGGCCTCCTCCTGCTCCCGCTTGAGCCACGGCTCCAGGGCGGCGGCCTGCTCCTTCCCCTCGCGCCTCGCGATTGCGTAAGTGATTACTTCAAGTGCCACAGGCCGCTCGCTGAGGAGAACAGGTAGGGGAGGAAGAGCGCGAGGGCCGCGGCGCCGAAGGCGGCCAGCGGCTCAAGACTGGGACCTGGGTGCAGGCTCGTCGCTTGTGACGAGCCATCAGGTCGACCACCTTGGCCGTGGACGACGCGATAGACTAGTACGGTCAGCTGCGCGTGCCTTCAGGTGCGCGCCACGCACGCAATCGGTGTCAGCCAGGGCCGAAAGGACGAAGATGAGCACGGTGTTCGACGATAGCACCCTCCTGATCACCGGCGGCACGGGCACGTTCGGCAACGCGGTCGTGCGCCGCATGCTCGGCCGCGACCTGGCCGAGATCCGCATCTTCAGCCGCGACGAGAAGAAGCAGTACGACATGCGGATCGAGTACCACGAGCCGCGGCTCAAGTTCTACATCGGCGACGTGCGTGACCCGGATAGCCTGCGCGACGCGCTCGAGGGCGTGGACTATGTGTTTCACGCCGCGGCGCTGAAGCAGATCCCCTCGTGCGAGTTCTACCCGCTGCAGGCGCTGATGACCAATTCCCTGGGCACGGAGAACGTGATGAACGCCGCGCTCGCGGCGCGCGTCAAGCGCATGGTCGTGTTGTCCACCGACAAGGCCGCCTACCCCATCAACGCCATGGGCATCTCCAAGGCGATGATGGAGCGCTTGGCGGGAGCCAAGAGCCGCGTCGCCGCGTCGCAGGGGCTGACGATCTGCATCACGCGCTACGGCAACGTCATGGGCAGCAGGGGTTCGGTGATTCCGCTGTTCGCCGAGCAGATCCGCGCCGGCGAGCCGCTCACCGTGACCGACCCGCAGATGACGCGCTTCATGATGACGGCCGAGGACGCCGTGGAGCTCGTGCTGTTCGCGTTCGAACACGGTGAGCCAGGGGACCTGTTCGTGCAGAAGGCGCCGGCGTCCACCATCGAGACCCTTGTCGCGGCCATGAAGCGACTGTACGAGGCGGACAACCCGGTGCGCATCGTGGGCGCGCGTCACGGCGAGAAGCTCTACGAAACGCTGCTCACGCGTGAGGAGATGCTGCGCGCCAGGGACATGGGAGGGTACTTCCGCGTGTCGCCGGACGATCGCGACCTCAACTACGACCTCTACTTCACGGAGGGGGCGCCCGAGGCCGCCACGCTCGACGACTACCACTCGCACAACACCACGCGGCTGGATGTGGACGGCACCTGCGAGATCCTGCTGAAGGTCGTGGAGGTGCGCGCCGATCTCGGGCTGCCGCCGCTGGAGGGCCCCGCGTGCGACACGTAGTCGTCACTGGTGGGCGCGGCTTCATCGGCCGCAACCTGATGGTGGCGCTGGGGCGCCGCGACGACGTGGAGGCGGTCGCGTTCGACGTCAACGACCCGGCGGAGGCGCTCTGGGCTGCTCTCGCCGGCGCAGATGTGGTGTACCACCTCGCCGGCGTCAACCGGCCGAAGGACGCGGCCGAGTTCCAGACCGGCAATGCCGGTTTCACCGAGGAGCTGTGCCGGCGCATGGACGAGGCGGGCGCGCGTCCGGCCGTGGTGTTCGCCTCCTCGATCCAGGCGGAGCTCGACAACCCCTACGGGGCCAGCAAGTTGGCCGCCGAGGGCGTGCTGGCCGCCTGGTCGCGGGCCGGTGGCGGGCCGGTGGCCGTGTTCCGGCTGCCGAACGTGTTCGGCAAGTGGGGCAGGCCGAGCTACAACTCAGTAGTGGTCACCTTCTGTCACAACGTAGCCCATGGGCTGCCCGTACGCGTGGACGACCCGGACGCGGCCATGAAGCTCGTTCACGTGGACGATGTGGTCACGGCGTTCCTGCAGGTGCTCGAAGAGCCGCCTCGAGGCGTGGAGCGGCACACGGTGACGCCGGTCACGGAGATCACCGTGGGCGAGCTGACGGCGCGTGTGCGGGCCTTCCGCGCCGCCCAGCACTCGCCCAATCTGCCGGATCTCTCGGGGCAGTTCGCCCGGGCGTTGTTCTCCACGTACCTCTCGTACCTCGAGCCCGAGGATCTGGCCTTCGACATGGACGTGCGCGCCGACGAGCGCGGCGACCTGGCGGAGCTGGTCCGCGAGCCGCACGCCGGCCAGATCTTCGTGTCGCGCACGCACCCGGGCGTCACC
>Ga0209745_1002098_pt1 | contig 11511 bp, 9 predicted proteins | sample BarGraNGADG00312_FD_184495 | JGI IMG/M metagenome (GOLD analysis project Ga0209745, IMG submission 184495) | Arctic peat soil microbial communities from Barrow, Alaska - Barrow Graham LP Ref core NGADG0004-312 (SPAdes) (version 2) | ecosystem: Environmental > Terrestrial > Soil > Wetlands > Peat ... | reverse complement strand
TTCCTTGCAAAGCTTTGTGCTGTCTATGACATTAGTCTTGATATCAAGAACGAGTCTACGTGGCAATTCTGATATAGTTCTCATCCATGAATCTAGCGCTTCCAGATTGACCATGATGGAAGCGCTCTTCATCATGGTCAATCTGGATTGAACTCGAAGTCTGAGATGCTCTAGGATGGGCCATATGATAGTAGCGTTGCAAATCGATAACCGTTTATACTTGAGAAATGTTGAACAATTGATCATATTGCCTACAAGTATCGTTCTTTGCTTCGAAAATTCGTACCATTCCTTACATACACATTCGATGTTACTAATTTCTCCTATGTTCGATATTAGGTGTATGATATCTCTTTTGATTTCGTGCGGAACAGAGCACCAATTAACCATTTTAGATGAAACCAATACCGATCTTTTCATTCAACTTATCCTAAAATGGCTTACTTCCTGGTTGGTCCAATTAACTCAGGTGATACCGTTGCTCTGAGTCATCAGGGAGGTACAGCTCTCTACATTCTGAATACATACAAGGATGATCAGGGCAATACACAGATCTTCTTCGATTCCAACGTTACTGGTATACTGACCGACCAAGCAGCTACTGTTCCAACCTTCAGTCTGACTGGAAGTGGTAACTCAGTCAATCTTCAGGGACCGGATGGAGGTCTATCTTGGGACGCAGATTTCAATGCTGGTCTTGCAATCATTGGTCAAACATTCAATCAGATTCAGAACACATACCAGCCTTGGTCACCGCCTGCTCTATCTCTCACCGGAGTTCCATATGAAGCAATGACTCCAGACAATCATCCTATCTTGTTCAAGCTTGGAGCTATGGGAGCTACCGGTCCAGTCTTTACCGGTGATACTACCTCAGACATCCTCTATCTACCTTCGACTTGGTTCTTCGGTTGTTCTGGTAATAACTGTCAATCCAACTCATCGATTGATGGAACGATCTTGAGCAACTATTGCAGCATCACGAACGATCCAACTAACTGCAACGGAGTACAGACGTCTGGCTTCACTCAGCTATCAGATGCGGTAGTCGGCGTACGCTATCAGTATTGTGCTCTTGGAACCAATTGCAGTTCTAACTGTAATGGTCCATGCACATCATCACTCGATGATTGCGAATTCAACTCAAGCAATGGACAGTTTGCTTGTACCTTTGACCCCAATAACATCGTCAAACCTGGCTTCTGGGAGCAGCCATGGTTCATCATCACAGTCATTGTCTTCGTTGTCTTGATTATTATCTTGCTCATCGTTCTCTTCTTGAGAAAGAAGAAACGAGAAAATTGAAAGTAAGTAACGGCTGTTACAACTGGTTAATAAAATGGAGGAACTCTTAACCAAAGTTGAGGAGATTACTCAGAGCGCCACCAGCGTTAAGTCAGCTACACAACTCATTCTTCTCGATATTGGTCAAGATGACTTGGCTGAACGTTTGATGAAGAACGATCATACAGTGTTGCCAGCCATTCGAGCACTCTCGGGCGAATCGGAACTAGAGATGATTGCTCTCAACACTCTGAAGGAAGAAATGGAGCTTGACATTCAATGTGAGTCCGATGTTGAACGGTTAGTTACAATCATCATGAAGGACATCAAGGATCCTTTGCTTGATAAGATGCTGAAGTATGCCACTTACGTCCCGAAGCCCGAGGACGAAGATAATGGCTTTGACTTTAGCATGCTATCTGAATCGCTTGAATTCTGTATGGAACATCCAATTCATGCTGAAATCATCCAAGATATCATTGCCTTCTTCCTCAATTCGTTCGATTTCGAGGAAACTCCAACAGGCTTACCTGAAGCAGTTGAGAAGATGAACAAGGCAATGAATGACTTCCATCTCAAGACGATGGACGAAATGAAGAGTGAAGAAGTTCCGACTGAGCCGATAGAATATGAGGACATTCCAACCTCCGATGAAGAATCGGAGGAGTTGACTGAACTTATGATTCAACTCTCAACCAATGAAGGTAAACAAGAGGTACTGGATAAGTTGACAAGCATTCAGAATGAGTTGGAAGCTGTTGATGTGGAGGCTAATCTCGAAGCATCGGACGATGAAATTGCCGACAATCCGATTGTAGAAGCTAAACTTATGACCCTTCCAAGTATCCAAAAGCGGTTAGAAGATCAACAATAATGCACATGCTGCTCCAATGGAGCAACGTATTAATTTCGAGACTCATCGAAATGGATTTCAAGCGAGAACGAACGATATCCATCTGGATTCTCGTTATCGTCGGGATTGCCTTGGTCATCTATGCAATCATCCTATACGTGACTTTTCGAAATGGAACTTTCATCTTTGCACCGTACACACCACCGCCATTGCCAAATAGCTTCCAACCGCTAGGGGCTATAACGCCTCTCACTCCGGCACAACAAGCCGCAAGGAAGGAGGCTTATACTCGACCACCAACCTAAAATCGGTAATAAACATCGTAGAAAGTTGATCCGGATGAAATGATGCGAGCTTTAGATAACAATAAATGAGTGACCAACGAACACAAGTCTTAATTCCGACTTTGAAAGCCGGAACATACGCGGTTTCGACAGTTAACCATGTCACTTGGTTAAATACATCTGTCAATCCTACACCCAATAAAGTGAGGAAGTCAAAGGGAACAAGCAAGCCAATCAATGAAATCTTCGCCGAATGCGCGAAGTTAACAACAGACCCGTACTGGCTGTCCATCTTCAATCAAGCTGCTATCGGCAAAATGCCTAAGAAATTCAGCTACTCAAACGGGAACCTATCATATAAACGAGCAACCAAGATACAATCCGTGGAAGTCCCACAATCAGCCATAGAAGCTATATCCGTCTGCATTAACTTCTTCCGCCACTATGGTGGTCTGGCATCTGAACTAGAACAGAAATCGATCAGCAATAATGCATGTGCGAACAGTTGCAGCTTTGCAGATGTTCCCCAGACTTGGGCTAAGACGAGGAAGAAAATGAAGGAAGTCATGGTTGAGAATTTCGTTAGAACATTGACTCAATCGATGAAGCTAACGAAGGTCGAAGCTAAACAGTTACATCTTCTTATCAACTTCGGTCTTGTTCTCAAGTTATTCCACAAGGACAACATATCGGTTGGTCGTAACAAGATACTCAAGATTGAGGGCCTCTGTTACAACCCTGAGAATCGTCACTTTTACTCCGATCCCAACCTAGTCCCCAAAGTCAGTCGTAGTCGAACGGCAGATGTCTCCGCTGAGCTCAAGGAGACATCGGTATCCTTTGCCAAACAATGGTACAAACTACTAGAAGGTATTGAGAAAGAGGTGGCCAAGGCTAATGAGACAAAGATGCGTATACTCAACCCTCAACCATCGATCAAGGAAGAAGAGGGCGATCAGGATACTTCTATCTAATTCTCACATCACAGTATATCCGTCAATCGACGGATATACTCAACCAATTCAAATGATAAAGCAAGAACCATCATCTCAGATGATAACAGTTATACTTATTGGCTTTCGATATTCAACTAACGTTCTACCGACAGTGACGATAGATCTGTATAGAGCATATCGTTACTTCAAGGAGCTGACTACTGATCTCACCTACATCACTGATATGAAGCCAATTATCTATCCAACCAACATGATAGAACTGTCAGAGACATCAGAGATAGGTGGTGATATTGCAGAGTTCCTTGAGACTGACAATACTAAGAGAGCTCATAATAAGGATGAATTGATCAAAGCTATGGGTGGTAGTGACGCGGAACGTGTAGTCATCTACTACAGCGGCCATGGTGTTGATGGTAATCTGTTGTTACCCGATGATACTCATCTCTCATCTCTCACATTTAGATCTATCATAACCAAGGCTTATCCCAAAGCATCCTTCTTCATAATCACAGATTGTTGTAATGCTACCGGCCTATCGTTACCTTACCATCTTGAATCTAACCATTTCAAGCTATCATCCTTTCCCAGTCTCTCTGAACATAAGATGACACTCATTACATCTTCGACTGTGAGTGAGAAGGCTGTATCTGACTCTACTGGTTCTCACTTTACTAAATATCTGTTCAACTATCTTGAACAGATTAGGAAGTTAGAGATGAAGGCAGGTCTACCCAATCTATTAGGTTGCATCAATAAGGCTATACAATCTCACCAATCAGGTTACAAGCAGACTGTAGGCCTCTATACTTCTCATCCCTTCCAACCTGTCCTTTGTTCTTGGATGTGGATGAAGCTTGATGTTGAGATAATAGAACTGCTCAGTTGTCTCAAGATAACTCCAATTTGAATATGTGCACTGGTCTAATAGACCAATGCGAGCTTTTTTAACTTAGTCACTGTCATGGAGTCATATCCGATAGTGATCTCAATCACTGTCATAGAAGCGATCATCGCTGCCTCCATCATATTCTTGAGGAGGGTTACCAACATTACCACCTTCAATGATCTTCTCTGTGTCTAAGAGTGGTAATCTCATCTGTAGTCTCCTTGCCAAGTTGTCACATCGGTAACTAGGCAATTGGTTGACTGCCTTCTCTATTGTTGTCACATCTCCAATAAGATATACAGCCCTCTTAGCTCGCGTTAACGCTGTGTACAGGATCCGCTTGTTGAGGAAGGAATAATTCTTAGAAGCTGGAATGTAGACGACAACAAAGTTCCATTCCGAGCCTTGAGCTTTATGGACAGTCAGAGCGAATGAATGAGTTAACATCTTAACTGAGAGATCATCCTTCTCATCGAAACCGTCTGTATCTCCAGTGAACTCATCTCGAATGCCTGGAGTATCCATCAGCTTAGGTTCCAGGGCAAAATCGTGAGCATTAACTCCAAACTTAACAGTTATGGTCATATCAGTTAAGTCCGTGATGATGCCTTCTTCACCGTTCATGACATTGATGTCATAGTTATTCTCAGTCATGATGACGCGATCGTTAACTGCCCATCGCTTACCTCGACTATCTACAACAGATGCGGACTTCTCGTTATATGTTCGTTGAAAGGCACTATTCAACTCATCTAGATCCTTGTTGAATGGAGCAACTATCGTCAACTGATCGGCTGAGATGTTAGCGTTATGATAGCCAACGATAATGTCATAGACTCTCTCGATTGAGCCTTCAGCTATGATGAAGTTAGGAGTCTGTGTTAGTTTGGCGTGACCACCACCATTGATGATAGCGTTGGCATTGAGGATAACACCATCCACTTCATCCTTAACTCTATATGTTCGATGACAATGAGTCAAATGGTAGACTGGGATAGTGCCAGACTTGATAACTTCTGATAGAAGAGCTCCCCACCCGATCGGATCAAGCTGATTACAATCACCGACGAATGTGATACGAGGCGAGTCTGTATACTTCTTTGCCTTTCTCATCAGACTGTCGAAGAGCTCCACAGTTAACATGGATGATTCATCGATGATGATATGAAGTGGACCTTTAATCTTATCAAAGAGGAAGTCGCCAGTTCGAAGGAATCTGTGGATAGTCCAAGTGAATGAAGGGCGCTTGACGGCTTCCTTTACACGACTGACCGCTTTGCCAGTAAAGGCACACAGCAAGAATGGAAGATGTCGAAGTTCGAGATTGTGAACGATCTCTCCAATGATCGTTGTTTTGCCCGATCCAGCGCCTCCAGTGATAACAGATATTGGATGATCCAAAGCGCCTTGAACTGCTTCCTTCTGATCATCAGATAACGTCTTGAGCTTGAAATCAACTGATTCTCGTTCTGGCGTCTCAAGCTTAGTTGATTTATCATCAACTTTATCAGCTTCTCTCATTGAGCTGATCCAATTGCATGTATTCACCTCAGAACGATGTTGATGTTTACAATATACTGTGTCAAGATCAATGACCAATCCATAGCCCTTGACGAGTTGATCTTGATATTTAGAGAAAGCAGGATATGTTGAGTTGACACTTGATAGCGGAGTGCCTGTCCAACTGCGGCGCATGCTATTCTCGTAAATCATTCGAGCGATTGAGCCACACTCCTTCTCTGTTGCGTCAACTGGCTTATTGAGACGAGTCAAGATCTCTTCACACTTACTCATTGGGATGGAGAGAACGGTGAAAGGATTCGATATACATCGATTGTAGATGTCCGTGGATGTCATGTGAGCAGAGTTGATCTCAGCATTATTGAGTCCAAAGAGATAGAGACGACGAAGATCTCGATTCTTCCTCCACCAGAAGAGCAGAGTCTTCACAGATTCAACCTTAAGTCCGAGGTTGAGTGTCTTGAGCAAATCTTCATCTCGAGTTGTGAGATAGAGTTCAGATAACTCAGATAGATAGTTGATGACTTTGTCTTGACCTCCGGCATGATCAGCTAAGCTATCAAATAGCTGACCAGCTTTGATCTGACCGAAGCCAGATCCTTTGAGGACACGAATGAAACAACGAACGATAGATTCTTTGTCCATTGGTATCTGGACAAATGGTTGCTTGACTACCAAATAGAGATCTGATCCATTGTTCTGAACAACAGCATAGATTGAGTCACCTTCTCGAACGGGACAGAAGTATTGGCAATAACAATTATAGTCAGTGTTCTTGGTCGTACTTCTAACTGTGAAGTAACCACGTTTGTTGTATGGGATCGATTTAATGTAACCTGTGAGTTCGAATGGTTTAGCGTTGAGCAATGCCATCGTTTGAGATGAAATTAGAGATATCATCTCGATCAATCAATTGTCGTCGTCATCTGTCTACAGACAGATGACTTATATAGCCTAGTCAAACAGCTTCTTAGTCTTGGCATCGGAGATGCCGGCTTCAGCCTTAGCTTCAAAGGAAGCTGGCTTTAGCTTTGCCGTCATATGGATTTGCTATCTTTCCAACCACAGGATCATTGTAATCCAGCAATGCTTGATTGACATTGAGATTACCAGCATAGATAGTGGCCAAAGCTCGACCATACTTGTCAGGCTTACCAAACTCTACCTCAACTTGAAAGTTGACTTCACTCAACAGTTTGGTGATGTAAGTGATGGCTACTCTACCTTTGTCAGTGTTGTGTTCGGCTGCATCGATGCCGAGCAATCGGCATCTGACTGATGTCAAGAAACCTCCCTGGCCGCTCTCCCCAATCACACATTTCAAAGATGAGAAAGGGATAAAGACGGACGCATCAATTGTGTCACCATCGACGATATGGAATATTGTTGCTCTCACTCGTTCCGGACAGAATGAATGAATGGCCAAACTTGGTATGTCCTTACTGGTGTAGAGAGCATGGTTGTTAACATGGTGATAACAATCAACTTCTGATGGAAGACCTGTCACGTTCTTACCCTTGACACAGATATGTCCATTAGGTATCTGATTGACTATCTTAGAAGTATGGAGGTCATACCATTGATTATCACTTGGCATTATGAATGCATGATTGGTTAGATTCTTAGCCAATATCATTTGAGTTGGACGATTTTCACGTTTAAGTTGTTCTCATCTTATCCAAATCAACAATGCCATACAAGAAGGAGAAAATCAAAGTTAAGATCGGAGATTGCGAGAAGAAGGTCACTATCTGTGTTCCTTATGGCCCCACTGGACCCACCGGACCAACTGGTGCAACAGGAGATCCAGGTCCTACTGGCCCATTTGGAGGGCCAACCGGTCCTACTGGATTATTGGGGCCAACCGGTCCAACTGGTGTAACAGGACCCACAGGTACTGGAACTACTGGACCAACGGGCCCCAGTGGAATTGTTGGCCCAACTGGACCTTCTGGAGGTCCTACTGGACCTCAGGGACTTGTCGGATCAACCGGTCCCACCGGACCCACCGGACCAACTGGCATTGGAGCTACTGGACCTCAGGGACTTGTTGGCCCAACTGGACCTACCGGAGCTCTTGGACCCACTGGACCTATTGGACTTGGATTGGGAACAGTTCTTGACTTCTTGGCTGCTGGACAAATCAATGGAACATTGGGTAATAGCTTCACCCTTGCTAAGACTGCAAGCAGGCAATCTACCGCTATCGGTGTTGGTGCTACAGTTAACAGTATTGGTATGGCCTATTTGAGAGTGCCCAGATCTGGAACTCTCAGTAACTTCTACCTGAGTTACAGTAATAGTAGCAACATTGTTAATGGTGGTGTGTTTGGAGGCACTGTCTTCGTTGCTCCAACAACCGTTGATCCATTTGTAGGTGTCTTCCCCACCTTCGCTGCCTCAACTCTGACAGCTTCAACAACCTTGCCTTCTTCTGGCACTAATACTCATGTGACTGTTGTTGATTTGGGTCACTCAGTTGTCGTCAATCAAGGCGATTACATCGCCATCTCTGTTCAACAAGCCAATCTGCCTCCAGCAGCTGGTGGAAGCATCCTCAGCTATCAAGCAAGCGTCTTACTCACCTAAACTCTTCGTTATCACTCTAATAGAGCGATAATGTGTATTCTATTTCTCACCTTCAGATGGAAGTCCAAGAAATTTGGCTCTCGCCTTCAACTCCTCTGGAATGGGAGTTAACTGTGTTCCATCCCAGTTACCAACAACTGTTGCTGTCTGAACCATCTTGACTATCAGAGTTGATTCCATGTCTTGATAATAATCCTCACCCAACTGAGGGAAAGGTTTAACACTAAAGTCTGAATCATCTTCAGTCTCTTGAGAGATCAACTCTGGACCGTCGTTGATTATGAAGTAACCAAGCTTGCGAGCCTTCTTGATATCATCATCTGAATATCTACAAGGAGCTGTCCCGTTCCACTGACCATGAAGTGCCATCTGGCCAGATGGCAATCGCTCAAGGACGAACCTATTATCCTCATCGAGAAAGAAGGTTGGACCTAAGGTCCAAAGTGGAGTAAGTTTAGGTAATAACTTACTCTTCAGATCGATGATAAGAGGCTCCTTATCGACTGTTACCTTGTCGGCCAAATCAATACCTTGAGTATCGATCAACTTGGGACCATCAGTCAAAGATTTGTATTGATTGTTGATATAGAATCCATAGGCTACCAACTTGTTCTTAGCAGTCAGACGTACCAATAGATTATCATCTACTCTAGTAAACCATCTATCAGATGAGATAGATTGAGTGAAGGGAACAATAATGATGATCGTGTTGTACAGAGTCTCCATTTTACTCTGCTGACTCTTATCTTTAGGTATCACATCACTGTTGAACAGCGATATACTTTTTTAGATCTCAACAAGCTTGAGTGCAGGCTTGGTAGTCTTAATCTTATTGCGTCTGCAATATTCGTTGTCGAACTCATCGAGCTCACGTAACCAGAATGTCTTGATGTCCGTTGAGAAGATGGTCTGGTACTCATCATTCAACCTCTTGATTCGATTCTGGAGTTCAATCACATCTTCCTCAGTACAATCTGATAGACTGACATCCTTCAATAGTTTGTGATCAAAGTTCATCTTTGTCATCACTTCGTGAGTAGCCTTCTTTGTCCATTTGGACGGCAAGATTTGTTCTGTTCGAACAGCCATGATGAAACGGATGCGTTCGCTGAATTTGTCGATATCGATCTTGATCTTACCCAATTCATAATCCTTTCGTTTCTGATAATAGGCCAATCGTCGAAGATAGAATGTTTCCAATATCAAGTCAGTAGTATCATAGGTGACTGGCTTCTCATTCTCATCTATCAATGTCATATTGGTTAGACCGAATGACTTCTGCAACTTGAGACTCTTGATGCTCGGATTCTCGAAACCCGTAATCTCGAAGTAAGCACTGTTGATCAATGATTGTTCTCGAAATGTCTTGATCTTCTTGGCTTCGACCATCTCCTCTAACCAAGCTCTGTAAGGTTGGATCCATCGTTCAATCGGTAATTCGTCGACGATGACTATGCCATCCTTAATTCTGAAGTTGCCTGTGGTGATCAATGACAGCTTAGATCTGGAAGCCTTCTCTTCTCTCAAATCGATCTCATCATCTGATAGACCGGCTTGATCATCGAAATCATCATCTCCGTCACCATCTTCCTCGATTTGAGGCATGTTGATGATCGTCATTTGTGCGTTCTTCTTGGCCCGCTTATCATGGATGCGAATACCACCTTTGAATCCTTCGAAGTATGGATCAACTATTGGCAACTCGGTGCCTCTCAATCGAGCACGATACCACGATACGACATTTCTGACATTGTGATTTGGAATGTAAGCGCTCCAACCCGATCCAATACCACGAACTCCATTGATTAATTGAAGAGGAATAGTTGGCAAGAAGAATCTTGGCTCAATCTCTTCTCCTTCATCAACCAAGATCTCCAGGATGGGCATATCTTCACGTCGAAAGACATACGGTATCCACCATTCTGGTCGAGTGAATGAATATCTTGCATCGGCACAATCCTTGCCACCCATATCTCTTGTTCCGAACATACCGTCCTGTTGGAAGTAGGGAAGATTGTTGGCACCAACGAAGTCTTGAGCCATATTGATGATGGTATCAATCAAACATTTCGGCCCATGATGATATTTCGTTCTTTCCACAACACGACCTGAGAAGACTTCCACCTTTGATTCTTCGTATGCCTTGCCAATTGCCCATTTCCACTTATCCCAGGCTGCCCACATAATCTTTCGTTGTCCTGGTTTCAATCCGTCCATCAAGCTCGGAATCGATCTGTGAACGTTTGCTACTCCATACTCAACCAGATCATGATTGATAAAGTCAGAGATTGGCTGCATCTTGATCTCGTCAACTTCGAGTACTCGTTTCCAAGACGCAATCCATTTCTTTCGATCATCAGCTAACTTGTCGTCAAAAGCCATCTTCATCAGTTGATCAGTCGTGTTATCGTAAAGACATTGAACATAATGCGGATCGCTTACATCGTCCTTGACATTGGCTGGTGATGAGCTTCCAAGTCCCTTGAAATATTTGTGCTTCCACTTATCAGAGTTTGGTGTCTTACTCTTCCATGTCTCATATTGACCTTCAGTATAGAACTTGAAGATCGATGAACCATGAGTGACTCGAAGAATCGGAGTCTTGAGATACATAACATAACCTCGACGAATGAGAGTTGGATAGAGACAGAACATGAAGTTGAGAATGAGTCCAACAATATGCTTACCATCAGTATCAGCGTCTGCCAGGATGACCAAATGTCCATATCGTAACGTGTTGAAGTTTGCATCTATCGTGTAGTCAAGAGTTTCGTTCAGATTGAGTAGCTTACGAATTCGCATCAACTCCTTATTGTCAAGGATTCTCTGGCATGAATCGATGTTCATCACATTCAACAGCTTACCCTTGATTGGAATGACACCTGCGAAATCACGACCTGAAGGTAACATCGAGATCATATGATTGGCATAACCCATTGCTGAATTTCCCTCAGTGATGAATGCGACACATTGACTGCTGAGTTGTCCACCAGCCTCGTTAGCATCCGAACCTTTGTCAAGTCCGACATGTATCTTTCGACGACCACTAGTCTTAGTCAAGTTTCCAAGATCCTTACTCTGCAAGAGATCATGAAGAACGAGGATGAGCTTCCAATCCATCATAGCATCAATCTCATC
>Ga0209745_1002096_pt1 | contig 11516 bp, 15 predicted proteins | sample BarGraNGADG00312_FD_184495 | JGI IMG/M metagenome (GOLD analysis project Ga0209745, IMG submission 184495) | Arctic peat soil microbial communities from Barrow, Alaska - Barrow Graham LP Ref core NGADG0004-312 (SPAdes) (version 2) | ecosystem: Environmental > Terrestrial > Soil > Wetlands > Peat... | reverse complement strand
CACTTGTATTGCTGATAGAGTGAAACTCTACATCAAAAATATGGTTAGCCTCCGTTGCATAATGGTGGTGAAGTCCGAGTTGGAAAAACTTGGAATGCATTACAGTTCAGTTGAGTTATGTGAGGCTGAAATTATGGAGGACATTTCACTGGAACAGCGCGAAAGCCTCGCAAATGCCCTTAAAAAGACCGGACTTGAACTGATGTATGACAAAAAGAATATCCTGGTTGAAAGAATAAAGGCAATTATCATCGACCTGGTACATAATACCGATGATCAGATCAAAATAAACCTTTCCAATTATCTGAGCGAAAAACTCAATCACAATTACACCTATCTTGGCAATCTTTTTTCAGAAGTCAGAGGGATTACCATTGAGAAGTTTTACCTGGCACACAAAATAGAAAAGGTAAAGGAACTGCTTATCTATGATGAACTCAATCTCACCGAAATAGCCTGGAAAATGCATTACAGCAGTGTGGCCCACCTTTCAAACCAGTTCAGGAAAATGACAGGACTTACCCCGTCTCAATTTAAAAACCTGAAGAACAAAAGACCACAGGCTTTGGAAAATGTGTGAATAATGTAACCTTTTCTTGAAATTATGTAAAGGTTTTCAGGGTAAAGGATTTCAACTTTGCATTGTAATTTGAAATCACTTTAAACGGACTTTTTCTAAGACCATGAAAAAAGGAAATGATTTATTTACAGAGGATTCTGAAGCCAATCCAAAGTTCAAATATGCAATTTTAATGGCTTACGGCCTTTCAATGTGCGTATGTTTAGTGCTGGGCTCAATTATTTACTTAGTTTATAGATTAAGTTAATATCCTGCTTGATTTAGCAGGTCCGGCTTTTGACTAATACCAGACCAGCCGGGAAAGCCTGTGAATTTGACCAGTGATAGCGGATCATTCTGGCCGATAAAAGCCGAAGTTTAATTGAAAATAAATGAAAAAAGCAGAGCGTAAATCACTGGATAAAAATCTTCTAAAATCTCCTACCGGAATTCAGGGATTTGATGAAATAACAGGTGGTGGATTACCAACAGGCAGACCAACCCTTGTATGTGGTGGAGCAGGATGCGGAAAAACACTTTTTGGAATGGAGTTTCTTGTGCGTGGCACAACTCAGTTTAATGAACCGGGTGTATTTATGTCATTCGAGGAAACCAATGAAGAATTAATCAAAAATGTTGCTTCACTCGGATTTGATCTGGAAGATCTTATTAAACATAAAAAAATTGCACTTGACCATGTTCATGTTGAGCGCAGTGAAATAGAAGAAACAGGCGAATACGATCTGGAAGGTTTATTCATACGCCTTAATTATGCTATTGATTCTATCGGGGCAAAACGTGTTGTTCTGGATACTATTGAATCACTGTTTGCCGGGCTGCCAAACCAGCTAATCTTACGCGCTGAACTTCGACGGCTGTTTCGCTGGTTAAAAGAGAAAGGTGTTACTGCAATCATTACAGGTGAGCGTGGAGAAGAGACTCTTACAAGGCAGGGTTTGGAAGAATATGTTTCAGACTGTGTCATCATGCTCGACCATCGTGTAAACGAACAGACTTCTACACGTCGTTTACGGGTTGTAAAGTACCGTGGTTCAATGCATGGGACCAATGAGTATCCGTTTCTTATTGATGAAAATGGCGTTTCAGTATTGCCGGTAACTTCGTTAGGATTAGGACATATTGTATCAAACAAAAGAATCTCAAGCGGTATAACTGAGCTTGATAAAATGCTTGAAGGAAAAGGTTATTACCGCGGTAGCACTGTACTTGTTTCCGGTACTGCAGGAGTTGGAAAAACAAGTGTAGCAGCTCACTTTGCAGAAGCGGCATGTAAACGTGGTGAACGTGTTCTTTATTTCTGTTTCGAAGAATCTCCAAACCAGTTAATGCGCAATATGCGTTCTATCGGTATAAAATTAGAGCCCTGGGTGCATAAAGGTCTTTTGCAATTCAAGGCGACCCGGCCAACATTGTACGGTCTGGAAATGCATCTGGCTGTAACTCATAAAGCTGTAAATGCTTTCAAGCCTGATATTGTTATCCTGGATCCAATTAATACTTTCATTCTGGGTGATAAAGAGAACGAAGTAAAAACGATGTTAATGCGTATTGTCGATTTTCTTAAGGGGAATCAAATTACGGCTTTGTTTACCAGCCTTACTTCTACTGAAAGCGCATTAGAAAGCTCTGATGTCGGAATATCATCCCTGATAGATACCTGGATATTACTGCGCGATATAGAATTAAACGGTGAACGTAACAGGGGAATGTATGTTCTTAAATCGCGCGGAATGGCTAACTCCAACCAGATCCGCGAATTCATTTTAACTGATCACGGTGTAAGATTACGTGAGGTTTATATTGGTGCCAGCGGAGTATTGACCGGCTCAGCACGTATTGCACAGGAAGCTCTTGAAAACGCTGAAGTGTTAACGCGTAAACAAGTTATTGAACGAAAAAAACGTGAAATAGAACGAAAACGTAATGCGTTGAAAGCGCAGATTGCAACTTTGCATACCGATTTTGAGTCGGAAGAAGCCGAAGCTATTAAGTTGATAAAAACTGAAAAGGACATGATTAACCGACTGGAACAAGATAAGATAGAAATGGCAGTCAGCAGAAAATCTGTCAGTGGAAATAGTAAAACCAGCAAACTGAAAAAATAAATATTTACATGATGAAACCAAAGAAGGGAAATTCAGACAATCAGCTAAATAAAAGGAAACCGGCCAAAACGGCAGATGATAAGTGGGTGCTTCGTTTATACGTAGCAGGACAATCTCCTAAAGCTCTTACCGCATATGCAAATCTGAAAAAAATATGTGATGAACAATTAAAGGGGAAATACTCCATTGAAGTAATTGATCTTTTGATAAATCCAAAATTGGGTAATGAGGACCAGATTCTTGCCTTGCCAACATTAGTAAGAAAATTGCCGGTGCCTGTCCGTAAGATAATAGGGGATCTCTCAGATACAGAACGTGTTCTCGTAGGATTGAATTTATTACATATTGGCTGATTTATAAATACAGTACTTATCAGTCAAAATTATGAAAGAGAAAAGAATAAAAGTAAAAGGACCAGCAACAAAGTTTGATCTGGCAATGCCTGAACCTGGCAGGGACAAATATATTTTACGGTTATACATAACCGGTACTACAAACCGATCGGTCCTTGCCATTACGAACCTGAAAAGAATTTGTGAAGAATATCTTGATGGGCGCTACGAACTGGAAGTGGTTGACCTGTATAAAATGCCAAGTTTAGCAAAAGATGAACAGATAATTGCAGCCCCGACATTGATTAAAAAACTGCCGCTTCCATTCCGTCGTATTATTGGCGATATGTCAAACATAGAAAAAGTACTTATGGGATTAGACCTGAAAAAGGTAGCGGAAATATAAGATTTTCAGAAATTTCAGCGCATTTGATTTATAACAAAAATATCAATGACCAAGACAAATGAACAACTCATTATAGAAAATGAGGAATTACAGTCACGTCTGCTTGAAACTGAAGAAACGCTTTCAGCAATTCAAAGAGGTGATGTGGATGCAATTGTTGTGTCTGGTACGATGGGCGAACAAGTCTATTCTATCAGCTCGGCTGAAACACCATATCGAACTTTCATAGAAGAAATGAACGAAGGAGCAGTAACTCTTTCCAAAGAAGGTATAATTATCTATTGTAATCAGAGATTTGCTGAATTGGTGCGCGAACCAATTGAACGAGTGATTGGTTCATACTTTAAGCGTTTCATAGTTCCTGATGATAAATCCAAATTTTATGAATCGCTTAATCAACAGACTGATAAGAAAAGTGATGTTCTGATAATATCCTTGATCAACTCATTATATCTGAAACTATCTTTTCAGCTTTTACCAGCTTATCTGCAAGGTGATTATTGCATACTGACAGCAACTGACATATCAGAAATGAAGAAGGAAGAAAAGAAGCTTCTTGAATTATCCCGCTTACTGGAGAAAAAATTAGATGTGATTCAGCGTTTGCGTATGCAACTTATTGATAGAAAGATTGATCTTAAAGTAGAAGTAAATAAATTAAAGATTACGAATAAAAAACTGGCTAAAGAAATCATTAAACATAAGCTGGCCGAAGCGGAATTAAAGACAAAACTAAAGCAGAAGAAGGCAACCACTTGAATCTAAATGAAAAGACTACCGCTTATTATCCTTGCATTGTTTTTGCTCAACGGTTGCGCTATTTTCAGGTTTCCGGATTTTGGCAAAGTACCTGAAAACCCCGGTAGCTACCCGAAGTTTGGAGAAAGGGATTACTTGAAAGGAAAGCTGGATGAAGATCGCGCCGGTTACGATGTTACTTTTTATGATCTGGATCTCATCCTTGATCCGGATAATCACAAGCTTGGGGGTACAGTATACATACATTTCAGAGCGCTGGCAGAACTTAGCAAAATCCGCATCGATCTTTATGAAAATCTTGACATCCGCAGTCTGAAGATGTCGGACCAGGAGATCCCTTTCATACGAAATGACAAGGCAGTGATTGCATCTCTTCCTGATCCTTTGGTTATTGGTAAGGACTATATTATTGTTGTCGAATATTATGGTAAACCCACAAGAGCGAAAAATCCGCCATGGAGCGGGGGTGTGGTATGGAAAGAAGACGAGAGTGGCAATCCCTGGATCGGCGTAACATGCGAAACTGATGGGGGCAGCATCTGGTTCCCCTGTAAAGACCATCTTTCCGATGAGCCCGACAGTGTCAGGCTCCGCATGACAGTTCCGGCAGGGTTGCAGGTTGTTTCAAACGGCAAATTGCAGAGCCATACGTCACAGGCAGGGAGGGAAACATTTACCTGGAGTACGCAATACCCTGTCAATATCTACAATATGACCTTCTATGCAGGTAAATTTGAACATTTCAGTGATACAATGCTTACTCCACAAGGCATCCTGAACCTTGATTATTATGTTTTGCCACAAAACTTTGAAAAAGCAAAAAAACACTTTCTACAGGTAAAAGATATAATCAATCTCTACAGCAGGTCTTACGGACCCTACCCTTGGATTAATGAGGGCTTCCGGCTTGTTGAGGCACCGTTTGAAGGAATGGAACATCAGACTGCTATAGCCTATGGAAGCAGTTATTCAAACCGGGCCTGGCTGGGAGGCGATTATGTAATAATCCATGAGACTGCCCATGAATGGTGGGGTAATGCCGTATCAATCAGCGACTTCAGCGATATCTGGCTACAGGAGGGGTTCGCCACATATTCCGAAATGCTCTTTGCAGAACATAAACTGGGATATTACAACTCACTGTTGTATGCAAGATACTATATAGCAGGAAGGATAAAGAATAAACTACCGGTTGTGGGACCAACGGATGTCAGCTATTGGAATAACAGGGACAATGATGTTTACAACAAAGGAGCTATGGTGCTGCATACATTGCGTAACGTTCTGAACGACAGCACTCTTTTCTTTGATATCCTGCAGACATTTTATCGTGAGCATGCAGCCTTATCGCACGTTACAACTGCCGATTTCATAGAGGTTGTAGAGCGGAAGACAGGTAAGAACTGGGACAAATTCTTTGAAACATACTTGTACCGTCGTGAGGTTCCGGTTCTTTGCTGGTATTATGGTTCTGTCAGTAAGGATGAGGGTCAGGGAACGGTTGACAGGAAAATCGTGCCGGTTGTCGCGGCAAAATGGCTGAACGTTCCTGAGGGCTTCAGCATGCCTGTCGAATTTTATTGTAAGGAAGAAAATGTCTCAGCAAGGATAGAGGTGACGACAAAGCCAACACTTTTTTACTTAGAGGATATGACAGCATGCAGTAAGCTGATCTGTAATAAGAAACTTTCTTACTTTGACGCTGTGACGGATATCAGCGTGCTTGCGGAAGCCGGATCTTCCAGTCCCGGAGATAAATAAAACCACTCTTACATCGTCTCATGTATTCCATAGATGAAATTTCCCAGAATGTGTGAATTATGTAATTAATTCACAAAATCATGTAACGATTTTCCAGACTAAGGGGTGTAATTTTGTCAGTGTAATCTTATGAATATTAAAGCAAAATTGATATTTATTAATGAATTTTAAATCTTACTAACACAAATCAGGTATTATGAAAAAGTTTGTTCTTTGTCTAATGGCGACAGTGTTGTCATTGGCATTTATTCCGCTTCAATTAAGCGCTACACCCAAAGTTGAATCCTCCTCTCTGGTTGATCCCAGTCCGGTAAGCCCGGCAGATGCAGCAAAAGCTAACGAATTACTGCTCAGGCTAAATGAAATCAAGACGTCGGACAAATCAGAACTATCCACACCAGCAAAGAAAGAACTGCGAAAAGAAGTACGTTCAATCAGTAGCGAGCTTAAGGCAATAAGTGGTGGCATTTACATTTCAGCTGCCGTACTGCTTGTTATTGTTATTCTGTTAATCGTTCTGTTGTAAAAACTGAAAAACAAAAATCATGAGAGATATACTTTATGTAGTTGCGGTAATACTGATCATTGCATGGGCATTAGGATTTTTCGCGTTCCATGTAGGAGGTCTGATACATATCCTGCTTGTTATTGCAATCATTGCAATTATAGTGAGGGTTATCCAGGGGAGAAGAGTCCTCTAGATCCGTCGATTTATTAATAATCATTAAGCCCGCTCCGGAATATCCATGGGTTATTATGTATCTGGAATACAGTGAGATAAGATGTAGGTTAGTTTTAGCGGGACAATTCGGAGCGGGCTTATTAATTTAAAGAAATCATGAGCTCAGGAAAAGTTTTATTAGCCTTATTGGCTGGCGTCGCTACCGGCGCACTGTTAGGGGTTTTGTTGGCCCCGGAAAAAGGATCTGAAACCCGAAAAAAGTTATCCGGGAAAGGGAATGAATTTAAGGAATCAATGAAAGAAAAATTCAATGAATTTCTTGATGACATGTCTGAAAAATATGAAAATGTAAAGGAAGAAGCTGATGACCTTGCTGATCAAAGCAAGAAAGCAAATGAAGAGCCTGGCAAAAAAGTAAAGACGGCTCCGGGTTGATAATTATAAGTGGGATGATATCATAACTAATGATATTATAACCAAAGCCATGGAAGACAAATCAAAGATCATTGATGAGCTACTGGGGAAAGTTGCTGAATATGGCAAGACAGAATTTGAGCTTGCCAAACTTAAAGCTCTTGATAAAACATCGGATGTTGCTTCCACAGTCGTTCCTCAAATTATAGTTATTGTTTTAGTCTCCATTTTTATGCTTTTTCTCAACCTTGGCATTGGCTTCTGGCTGGGCGGGATCCTAGGTAATATCTATTACGGTTTTTTTGTGGTAGCTGCATTTTATGGAATGACAGCTTTGATTCTTCGCCTGTTTATGTATAAATGGCTTAAAAAACATGTCGGCAATTATATTGTCAGGAAGGTGCTTAAATAAAATTATATGCAAAACATAAGTTCAACTGCCGGCCTTAAAAATGCAATTCAATTACTCGAAGTTAAGCAGGCTGCCAACAGAAAGCAGTTGAAAGAGCAATTCCATTCCATTTATGAAAGTTTCAAGCCGGTGAATCTGCTCCGGAACACTTTACATGATATATCCTCATCGCCAAATCTGATCGATAATATTCTGGGTACAGCGTTGGGTTTAGCCACCGGTTTAATTTCAAACTTGGTATTCAAGGGTATGGCAGGTACAGGTTTCAGAAAGCTTTTAAACCCTGTTCTGCAGTCCGGAGTTACAAACTTTGTTGCACAGCACACTGGGTCATTAAGGTCAGTCGGAGAAATTATGCTGCTGCGTATTTTCCGTAAAAAAGCATTGAAATCCAGAAACCGTGACAGATGAAAAGATGAAAATACCGTTATATTTAAAGGCAGTCATTTTATTAATCGGAATGGCTGTTCTTTTTGCAATACTATACGTTGCAAGGAGCATTTTTGTACCTATAGTTTTTGCAACCATTTTAGCTATAGTACTCCACCCGGTCGTAAACTTTTTTGTAAAGAAAAAAATAAACCGGGTCATAGCGATCCTCTTTACAATATTCCTGACCTTTCTGGTCATCGCAGCGTTTGGCGCCCTCCTGATTTCACAGGCAAGCCGTTTAAGTGATTCGCTGCCGTTACTGTCGGACAAATTCACGGAGGCACTCAACCAGGCTACTGTCTGGTTTTCAGGATACTTTGACATTAACCCCCATAAGTTCCATGACTGGATCATAAAAGTCCAGGGTGAACTTCTTAATACCAGCAGTGCTGCTATCGGTAACGCGCTTGTAACCCTAGGGAACCTGCTGGTGGTGATTTTTTTAATCCCGGTTTACGTCTTTATGCTTTTGTTTTACAATCCCATCATTATTGAGTTTATTCACAGGCTTTTTAGCTCAGGCCAACAGGGTAAAGTGAGCGAAATAGTTACGAAGATCAAAACAGTTATTCAACGTTATCTGATCGGGCTGATTATAGAGGCTGGCATTATGGCTGCCCTGAATACAACTGCTCTTCTGATTCTCGGGATAGAATATGCTTTACTCCTCGGCCTTATAGGTGCATTTCTGAACGTAATTCCATATATAGGAGGAATTGTGGCAGTGGCTCTGCCGATGATTGTTGCACTGATCACCAAAGATTCTGCATGGTATGCCGTTTATGTTCTGATAATCTACTATATCATCCAACTTATCGACAATAATTACATCGTTCCCAAAATAGTTGCTTCAAAAGTAAAACTCAATGCACTGTTCTCTCTCCTGGTAGTATTTGCAGGTAATCTCTTATGGGGAATTCCAGGTATGTTTATCTCAATACCGTTGCTGGCAATTGTAAAACTTGTCTGCGACCATATCGAGCCTTTAAAGCCATGGGGATTCCTTTTAGGCGACACAATGCCCCCGCTTATCAGGATCAAATCGATATTTAAGAAGCCGGCCAAGGCTTCCTGAGTGTCATAGCAACAGTGCTTAAAATGTGTGAATTATGTAAATTTTAAATGAATTTGTGTAATACCTACATGAATTTAATCATCTAATTTTACTGACAGTAAACCATGAATTACAGAAAGAACCATAATAGCGGTCCTCATCGCCGTGTTGTTGACATGAAAATGATCAACTATAAATTAAAATTATTGATGGATTCAATGTTAATAGCCACAGCCATAGTTCTGCTGATGGTTTTGGTTCTTTCATAATATGAACGGGATCTTGGCTTGCTGTGTAACGATACTGACCATAAAAGCTCTTACCTGTTCTGTAACTTAAGTTACCTTTCATACAATTAACAATTAAAAATAAATCAAATGAAAAAAGCAGGTATCGTTATTTTTATTATTGGTTTAGTATTAACCATTTTTACGACCGTTACTTACATCACAAGAGAGAAAGTGGTTGATATCGGAAAAGTCAAAATCACCGCTGACAAGCGCCACCACTTAAACTGGTCGCCACTTTTCGGTGTTGCCGTAATGGCGGTTGGCGGAGTCTTATTTTTTGTTCCTTTTAAAAAATAATAAATAGTATTATTTTAATAAGCCTAGACTGCAAAATTATAAGCAGGCTGGGCTTTTTGAGCTTTGAAAAAGGTCAGTTCGTCAAGCTCGGTCATGTCCAGAATTTTGAACCCGTAATCTTCAAGCAGAAAACAAACACTGCTCTGTGACATGTAGGTATTGGTCTTTGAATCCAGCATGCTGTACAGCCTGTTTATAAAAGGAACACGTGAGACAATACCATTCTCTATGGCATCGAAATCTCTCTTAACAATATTTGAGGTAGAACTGCTTCTTAATTTATATCGGGGGATCTTTTTGTTATCAACGAAACACCCGATTAAATTACTTTTTTGCGGCATAATCTGATAGCAGGTATGAAGAAAGTCCATGATCCATTTTATCTGGTTCAGCTCCGTGACGTTCACCAGGGCTTTTACTTTATTCATATCATCGGCATCATAATAAAAATGGTGCCGGGAAGAAATAACGACTAATCCCGGATCTCTTTCAAGGCCAAGCTTCCTTATATAATTATAAAAGTTCACTCCACCTTCGGAAATCAGATTATCCTTAGCCTTACGGGCCTCTACCAAATCATTTTGAATGGCAGGGATGCCAGAGTAAATACTGGCACTTTGATTTGCTGTGATACCTGTCTTGTTGTCCATGATCATATTCTCCTCGAATTGGATATTGCTGTAAATTTCCTTAAACAAAGATGGGGTCTGTTCCATAAAAAAGAGTTACATTTTTCAGTGGAAGAATTACATAATTCACACATTGGAAAACTGATGGCCTCTGGTCATGTTTCACCAGATAAAAAAAAAGGCCGCTCTATGTTGAGGCGGCCCTTTTTGATATATAAACTTATTGCTAAAAACGGTATCCCAATGAAAGGCCATAACCTGTATTCCTGAATGAGGTCTTATCACCGGTATCCCAGCTATGGGCTGGGTTAATCTTAAGAAGACCCAGCTGCGTATTCAGCTGTAAGAATACCCCCATCGGCATCTCATAGCCGAAGAAAATATTCGCACCTGCATCAAACCGCCTGTAATAAGCATTATTAATATCAAAAAACTCACTTTCTGTAATTTCGTTTTTGAAGGCAATCTTTTGCTCATAACTTAAAGTTCCGCTTTCAAACTTCTGCTTTCCGCCAATTCCCATGGCAACATAAGGGCCAAACCCGAAGAGTACATATCCGTTACCAACCTGTGGCCTGAACAGAAAGTTCAGAGGAATTTCGATATAGGAAATCTTTGTGGTTGTATTATAATTGTTATTTGCCGCTTTGGTAGGCATGTTAAAGAAGTTATCCTTTGCGCCTTTTACAGAGAACAGAAGCCCGGGCTGAAAATAGAAGTCAGGTGCAACAGGAATATTTACATTGACTCCGGCATGAAAACCGACAATAAGTCCGTTTTTATATTTGTCACCATTTGCATCTTTACCGTTGATATTCTGGAAATTGACACCTCCCAGAAGGCCAAAGCCCATCTGGGCCTGCATAGCTATTGTTGACAGAGCAAGAATAACTGAAAGAGTAAGTAGTTTCGTTTTCATTTTCTTTTAATATTATAACTATCAAATTATTATTTCAACTAATTATTATGGTTTACCGGCTTCTTTTGCAGCTTCAGCTTTCATCTTCTCATTGGCAGTGATCATAAACTCAACCCTGCGGTTTCCGGTACGACCCTCTGCTGTTTTATTTTCATACTTTGGGGCAGTCTCGCCAAATCCTTTAATTGTTAAACGGTTGGCCGCTATACCTTTACCGTCGAGGTAAGCAGATACTGCACTGGCCCGTCTTTCAGACAGGTCCTGGTTATACGCTACACTACCTTTGCTGTCAGTATGGCCCTGCACTTCAATATTCGTTTCAGGATAGGAGTTAAGGACTTTTACCAGCTTATCAAGGTTGATTTTAGCATCATCGGAAAGATTTGACTTGTCAAATCCAAACAGAACATTGCTGTTGAATTCCACAACTATTCCCTCACCCAC
>Ga0209745_1002095_pt1 | contig 11524 bp, 9 predicted proteins | sample BarGraNGADG00312_FD_184495 | JGI IMG/M metagenome (GOLD analysis project Ga0209745, IMG submission 184495) | Arctic peat soil microbial communities from Barrow, Alaska - Barrow Graham LP Ref core NGADG0004-312 (SPAdes) (version 2) | ecosystem: Environmental > Terrestrial > Soil > Wetlands > Peat ... | reverse complement strand
GGACGCGGTGTACGCCGCGCCGGCGGCCGAGGCGCGCAGTCCGGCCTCGGACGAGATGTTGACGATGGAGCCGGCACCCTGCTTGAGCATGAACGGGACAACCGCGCGGGTGAGCATGAACATGCCCGTGACGTTGATGCGGAAGACACGCTCCCAGACCGCGTCGCTGCACTCGTGGATCGGGGTGAAGTTGTCCATGATGCCCGCGTTGTTGACGAGGCAGTCGATCCGCTCGCCGGCGGCCGCCACGATCGCGTCGACGTCCTCCTGCTTCGAGATGTCCCCGAGGACGGCGGTGATGTCCAGGTTCGGGTTCTCCGCCACGAGGGCGTCCAGGCGGGGCTGGCTCACGTCGGCGGCGATGACCCTCCCGCCCTCCTTGGCGATGCGCAGCGCCGTCGCGAGGCCGATGCCGGAGCCAGCCCCGGTGACGATGGCGACCTTGCCGGTGAACCGGCCGGGTGTGATCTTCTCTTCCCACGTGGATTCGGGGGGTGTGGGCATGGCCTCTGACATCGTCTTCTCCTCGGGACTGTGCGGCTTCGTCGTCGAATCCGCTGGTGAGTTGCCAGTCTAGATACTCGTGAATCTCCTGAGAGGGGTCTTGACGCCGCCGGCCCCCGGCAAGCCCAGTTCGTGAACAGGTACACACGCGGTCGTCCCAGTGGAATGATGGGAGGTGATTCTCCGGACACAACCATGGAGGCAAACAATGCCGATTGCAACCCCCGAGGTCTACCTCGAACTTCTCGACCGCGCGAGGCAGGGCAAGTTCGCGTATCCCGCATTCAATGTGACGTCGTCCCAGACACTCAACGCCGCCCTCCAGGGTCTGGCGGAGGCCGAGTCGGATGGCATCATCCAGGTCTCCGTCGGCGGCGCGGAGTACGCCTCCGGTCCGACCATCAAGGACCGGGTTGCCGGTTCGCTGGCGATCGCGGCCTACGCGCGTGAGGTCGCCAAGAACTACCCGGTCACCATCGCGCTGCACACGGACCACTGCACCAAGCAGAACCTGCCCACCTGGGTCCGTCCGCTCCTCGAGATCGAAATCGAGGAGGTCAAGGCCGGGCGTCTGCCCTTCTTCCAGTCGCACATGTATGACGGCTCGAACGTGCCGATCACCGAGAACCTGCAGATCTCCCAGGAGCTGCTCGAGCTCTCCCAGAAGGCCCGCACGCTGCTGGAGATCGAGATCGGCGTCGTCGGCGGCGAGGAGGACGGCCACGCTGCCGAGATCAACGACAAGCTGTACACCACCCCCGAGGACGGCATCGCCACGGTCGAGGCGCTGGGCCTCGGCGAGAAGGGCCGCTATCTCACGGCGCTGACCTTCGGCAACGTGCACGGCGTGTACAAGCCCGGCGCAGTGAAGCTCCGCCCGGAGTTGCTCGGCGAGATCCAGAAGGTCGTCGGGGAGAAGTACGGCGTCGAGAACCCGTTCTACCTGGTGTTCCACGGCGGCTCCGGCTCCACCACGGACGAGATCGCCACCGCTGTGTCCCACGGCGTCATCAAGATGAACGTCGACACGGACACCCAGTACGCCTTCACCCGCCCGATTGTGGACCACTTCTTCCGCAACTACGACGGCGTCCTCAAGGTGGACGGCGACGTCGGCAACAAGAAGCTGTACGACCCGCGCGTGTGGGGCAAGGCCGCCGAGGCCGGCATGGCTGCCCGTGTGATGCAAGCCGCCCAGCAGCTCGGCTCGGCCGGGAGGAAGATGTCCTGACCTGACGGTCAGCCGGAAGGGCCCTCGCACCCTGGTGTGGGGGCCCTTCTCGTGGGGCCCTACTCAGCGCCAGGCCGCGGGGAACTCCTGCGCCTGCTCCACCGAGTTGACCGTCCAGACGTTGACGTCGTAGCCCGCGGCACGGAACCGGCGCACCCGGTCCCGTTCGAGGCCCGTGACGCCCGGGTGGATCGCCGTCGCCCCCAGCAGCCCGGCCACCGAGCGCCACACCGCCGCGAACTGGTGGTTCTCGTACAGGCAGGCCACCGGCCATCGGGGCGCGGTGCGGTGGAACTCCGCGAGCAGCAGCGGGTTGAAGCTGGAGACGAGCAGCTCGCGGGCCGGGTCGAGGAGCTCCAGTTCGCCGGCGAATCCCGCGCCGAACCAGGAACCGGCGTCGATGCCGGCGAGGTCCGCCGTGGCGAGCGCGCGGTAGTCGCCGGTCTGATTGGTGGTGCGGTCGAGCGTGGCGTCGTGGATCACCACGGCGGTGCCGTCCGCGAGCACGTCGCAGTCGAACTCGAACCAGGAGACGCCGTGTGCCGCGCACAGCCGGAAGGCGGACAGCGTGTTCTCCGGCGCGAGCGAGGACATGCCGCGGTGGGCGATGATGCGGGGCCGGTTTCGCAGCTCGGGCACCACACCAGCACAGGTGCGGGAGCAGGCCGGAGGATCGCCGCTGGGGGTAGCCTTGACGAGGCGTCTCGGCGCCGGAAACCGGAACCGGAACAATGAGGGGGCCGCATGCCTGCCGTCGTGGTGCTCGGAGCCCAATGGGGCGACGAGGGCAAGGGGAAAGCAACCGACCAGCTCGGGGCCGCCACCGACTATGTGGTGAAGTTCAACGGCGGCAACAACGCCGGGCACACGGTGGTGGTGGGGAACGAGAAGTACGCCCTCCACCTCCTGCCCACTGGCATCCTCACCCCGGGCGTCACGCCGATCATCGGCAACGGCGTGGTCGTGGACCTGGAGGTGCTCTTCTCCGAGATCGAGAACCTGACCGCGCGCGGGGTTGATTGCTCGCGTCTCAGGATCTCCGCGAACGCGCACGTGATCCCGTCCTACAACCGCACCATGGACCGGGTGGCGGAGCGCTTCCTCGGCAAGCGCCAGATCGGGACCACCGGGCGCGGGATCGGCCCCACCTATGCGGACAAGATGAACCGCGTGGGCATCCGCATCCAGGACCTCTTCGACGCCTCGATCCTCCGCCAGAAGGTGGAGGGCGCGCTCGTCCAGAAGAACGCGCTGCTCGTCAAGATCTACAACCGCCGCGAGGTGGACATCGACATCGTCACCGCCGAGCTCCTCTCCTATGCGGACCGCGTGCGGCCGATGGTGGTCGATTGTGGTCTCGAGCTCAACAACGCCCTGGACGAGGGTCGCACCGTGGTGTTCGAGGCCGGCCAGGCCACCATGCTGGACGTGGACCACGGCACCTACCCGTTCGTGACGTCGTCATCCTGCACGGCCGGTGGGGCCTGCACCGGCTCGGGCGTGGGACCCACGCGGTTGGACCGCATCGTGGGCGTGGCCAAGGCCTACATCACCCGCGTGGGGGAGGGGCCGTTCCCCACCGAGCTCTTCGACGCCGACGGCGAGCGCATCCGTGCGGTCGGCGCCGAGTACGGCACCACCACGGGGCGGCCGCGGCGCTGCGGCTGGTACGACGCCGTCGTCGCCCGCTACGCCTCGCGCGTCAACGGGCTGACCGACCTCGTGATCACCAAGCTGGACGTGCTCACCGGTTTCGAGCGGATCCCGGTATGCGTGGCCTACGACGTCGAAGGCGTGCGGTACGACGAGATGCCCTACGACCAGTCCGCCTTCCACCACGCACGCCCGATCTACGAGTACCTGGACGGCTGGACGGAGGACATCACCGGCGCCCGCGAGTTCACCGACCTGCCCGAGAACGCCCAGAAGTACCTCGCGTACCTCGAGTCCATCTCGGGGTGCCGGATCTCCTCGATCGGCGTCGGGCCGGACCGCGAACAGACCGTGGTGCGGGTGCCGCTCCTCTGACCCCGCATCGCGCCGCGAAAAGGGTGGTCCATGCCACTGTTTGGCGTGGACAATGAATACCAGCGAAGCCCGTCCTTGGGTCCTTTGTCGCTGGAAGGCGGCAGACCGGGCAGCCAGAATGGGTGTAGCGGTAAGGAACAGGGTCAAGAGCTCGCATCGCGGACCGCCACTCGCGAGCAACAACAGAGGAGAAACATGACCGTCGAAGCCACTCAGATCGCGCAGGGCGCGCCTGCGGACGCCCCTGCCGACCTCGTTGCCTGGGTGACAAGGGTCGCCGAACTCGCCAAGCCGGAGCGCGTCCATTGGTGCGACGGCTCCTTCGAGGAGCGTGACCGCCTCTACGCCGAGATGGTCGAGGCCGGCACCTTCGTCAAGCTGAGCCCCGAACTGCGCCCCGGGTGTTACCTGGCGCGGTCGGAACCGTCCGACGTCGCACGCGTCGAGTCCCGCACCTTCATCTGCTCCGAGAAGGAGGAGGACGCCGGCCCCACCAACAAGTGGGCCGACCCCAAGGAGATGAAGGAGACGCTGAACACCATCTTCGACGGCGCCATGCGCGGCCGGACGATGTACGTGATCCCGTTCTCGATGGGCCCGCTGGGCGGCAACATCTCCCGCCTGGGCGTGGAACTGTCCGACTCGGCGTACGTCGTCGTGAACATGCGGATCATGACCCGGATGGGCGCCGACGCGATGAAGCTCATCGGTAAGGGCCAGTACTGGGTCCCCGCCGTCCACTCGGTCGGCTACCCGCTCATCGACGCCGAGGGCAACGCCCGTGCGGACGTCTCCTGGCCGTGCAACGACGAGAAGTACATCACCCACTTCCCCGAGACGCGCGAGATCTGGTCCTTCGGCTCCGGCTACGGCGGGAACGCCCTGCTGGGCAAGAAGTGCTACGCGCTGCGCATCGCGTCGGTCCTGGCCCGCGACGAGGGCTGGATGGCCGAGCACATGCTCATCCTGAAGATCACCGGGCCGGACGGTCGGGTCTACCACCTCACTGCCGCCTTCCCGAGCGCCTGCGGCAAGACGAACCTCGCCATGCTGCGGCCCACCATTGCCGGCTGGAAGGTGGAGACCGTCGGTGACGACATCGCATGGATGCGCCCCGGACCCGATGGCCGCCTGTACGCGATCAACCCCGAGGCCGGATTCTTCGGCGTTGCCCCCGGCACCTCCGTGGACACCAACCCGACCGCGCTGGCCGCGCTGGACCACGACACCATCTTCACCAACGTCGCGCTGACCGACGACGGCGACATCTGGTGGGAGGGCCTGTCCGAGGCCCCGGCGCACCTGATCGACTGGCGCGGCAACGACTGGACCCCCGATTCCGGCACCCCTGCCGCCCACCCGAACAGCCGGTTCACGGTGCGTGCCGACCAGGCCGCTTCGATCTCCCCCGAGTGGGAGGACCCGGCCGGCGTGCCGATCGACGTCATCCTGTTCGGTGGCCGCCGCGCCCGCAACGTGCCGCTCGTCTCCGAGTCCTACGGCTGGAACCACGGCGTGTTCGTGGGCGCCACGGTGTCCTCGGAGCAGACCGCCGCGGCCGAGGGTTCGGTGGGCTCGCTCCGGCGCGACCCGTTCGCCATGCTGCCGTTCTGCGGCTACAACATGGCCGACTACTGGGGCCACTGGATGGACATGGGGGAGACGCTGGGCGACAAGGCCCCGAAGATCTTCCAGGTCAACTGGTTCCGCAAGGACGCTGAGGGCACCTGGCTGTGGCCGGGCTTCGGGGACAACGCCCGGGCGATCGAGTGGGCGCTCCGCCGTATCAACGGCGAGGTGGAGGCCGTGGACGCGATCTCGGGTCGCATCCCCGCCAAGGGTGACCTGAACGTCGAGGGCCTCGACCTCCCGGAGGGCACCTACGAGAAGCTGTTCGAGCTCGACCCCGACGCATGGTCGGCCGAGGCGGACCTGACCAAGGAGTACTTCGACCAGTTCGGTGACAAGGTGCCCGCCGCGCTCTACGCCGAACTCGACGCGCTCCGCGCCCGGATCGACGCCGCCCGCGAGGGATAGCCGACCCGCCAAACAGACGGATGCCCGGCACACCCCACGGTGTGCCGGGCATCCGGGCGCTTGCGGTCCCACAGGCTGTCATGGCCGCGATCAATCCGTGCGCCGCACGTTAGGCTCACGCTTGTGAAAATCCTCCTCCTCGGATCCGGTGGCCGCGAGCATGCGCTCGCGCGGGCGCTCGCCGCTGATCCGGTGACCGACGAGCTGCTCGTTGCCCCCGGCAACCCCGGCACCGCCGCGATCGCCACCAACGTGGCGCTGGACATCAACGATCCCGGGGCGGTGGCCGGGTTCGCGGCGTCGCGCAAGGTGGACCTCGTCGTCGTCGGGCCGGAGGCGCCCCTCGTGGCCGGGGTCGCGGACGCCGTGGCCGCAGTCGGCATCGCCGTGTTCGGGCCGAGCGCCGAGGCCGCGCGGCTGGAGGGTTCGAAGGCCTTCGCGAAGGAGATCATGGCCGCCGCCGGGGTTCCCACGGCGATGGCCCGCGTCTGCACCACCCTCGACGAGGTGCGGGACGCGATGGACAGCTTCGGGGCGCCCCACGTGATCAAGGCGGACGGGCTGGCTGCCGGAAAGGGCGTCGTCGTGACGTCCGACGCCGCCGAGGCGCTCGCCCACGCGGCCACCTGCCTCGTCCGCACGGGCGAGGACGAGCCGCGCGTCGTCGTCGAGGACTACCTGGACGGCCCCGAGGTCTCGCTGTTCTGCGTGTGCGACGGCGTTGACGTGGTGCCCCTCGTCCCGGCACAGGACTTCAAGCGCGCCCTCGACGGCGACGCCGGCCCCAACACCGGCGGCATGGGCGCCTACTCCCCGCTCCCGTGGGCGGGGGAGGACCTCACGGACGAGGTGCTGCGGCGCGTCGCCCGCCCCGTGCTGCGCGAGATGGCGGGGCGCGGCACCCCATTCACCGGCGTCCTGTACTGCGGTCTTGCCCTGACCTCCCGCGGGCTGCGGGTGGTGGAGTTCAACGTCCGCTTCGGTGACCCGGAGACCCAGGTGGTGGTCCCGCGGCTGCGGACCCCGCTGGCCGGCCTCCTGTACAGCGCCGCCCGGGGGCGCCTCTCCACCGCCGACGAGCCGCGGTGGTCCCGCGGTGCCGCCGTCACCGTGGTGGTCGCGGCCGAGGGCTATCCCGGCACGGTTCGCTCCGGCGACCCGGTCACCGGCATCGAGGAGGCCGAGGCACTCGAGGGCGTCCACGTGATCCACGCGGGGACGCGGCGGGACGACGACGGCGCCCTGGTGAGTTCCGGGGGGCGCGTGCTGTGCGTCGTCGGGCAGGGGGAGAGCCTCGACGCGGCGAGGGCGCGAGCCTACGAGGGCGTTGCGAGGATCCGCCTCGCGGGCTCCCACCACCGCGGCGACATCGCCGCCAATGTGGATTCGGTCTCAATACCGTCATGAACGGGCAAACCCGCATGAAACAATGCATTCTTGGGGGAGAGGGAGGGGTGCATGTTTGATCTGGATGGATGGGCGCACGTGTCGTCGGGCAAGGTCCGCGACCTCTACGCGCCCCAGGATGCGTCCGCGCACGGCAGTGGCGACGTCATCCTCGTCGTGGCCTCCGACCGCATCTCCGCATTCGACCACGTCCTGCCCACGCCCATCCCGGACAAGGGCAAGATCCTCAGCCAGCTCAGCCTGTGGTGGTTCGACCAGCTGAAGGACGTCATCCCCAACCACGTCGTGAGCCTCGACGTGCCGGCGGCGGTGCGCGGGCGGGCAATGATCTGCCACCGGCTCATCATGCTCCCGGTGGAATGCGTGGCTCGCGGCTACATCTCCGGCTCGGGACTGAGCGAGTACCGGGCCACCGGCTCGATCTGCGGAATCGAACTCCCGGTCGGCCTGCGTGAGGGGGACGAGCTCGCGGAGCCCATCTTCACCCCCGCTGCCAAGGCGCACCTCGGCGAGCACGACGAGAACATCTCGTTCGAGGAGCTGAAGAGGCGGGTGCGTGCGTTCGCCCCCATGTTGCGGGCCACCACGCTGGAGCTCTATTCGCGGGCGCGGGAGATCGCCGCCCGGCAGGGCCTCATCCTCGCGGACACCAAGTTCGAGTTCGGCATCGCTGCCGAGTCCTCGTTCGCGCGGGACATCATCCTCGCCGACGAGGTGCTCACCTCGGACTCGTCACGGTACTGGGACGCCCGTGAATGGCAGCCGGGCCAGCAGCAGGTCAGCTTCGACAAGCAGTTCGTGCGGGACTGGCTCCTGTCCCCGGCGTCCGGCTGGAACCGTGCCGACGACGAGCCGCCACCCCCGCTCCCGGACGAGATCGTCGAGAAGACCCGGGCGCGTTACCTGGAGGCGTTCCGCCGGCTCACGGGCACCAACCCCGAGCTGTAGCGCTCCCTGCCCGCATGGTGGCCGATGGGCTGCGCGTCGCGGCGTCGGCGTTACTGTGGAGCCACCAAACCCGCCGCAGGAGGTCACCGTGGGACGGATCATCGTCGAGGTCATGCCGAAGCCCGAACTGCTGGACCCCCAGGGGAAGGCAGTGGCGGGCGCGCTGCCCCGGCTGGGGTTCGACCAGTTCACCGCGGTCCGCCAGGGCAAGCTGTTCGAGCTGACCGTCGCGGGCGACGTGACGGAAGCCGACCTCGACGCCGCCGGTCAGGCGGCCGGGACGCTGCTGTCCAACCCGATCATCGAGGATGTCATCCGCGTGGTTGAGGCGGAACAGCGGTGACGGGTGCGCGCGTCGGCATCGTGACCTTCCCGGGCTCGCTGGACGACCGCGACGCCGCCCGCGCGGTCCGCCTCTCGGGGGGCGACGCCGTCCCGCTCTGGCACGGTGAGGCCGACCTCAAGGGCGTGGACGCCATCATCCTGCCGGGTGGCTTCTCCTACGGTGACTACCTCCGGGCGGGCGCCATCGCGCGCTTCGCGCCCGTGATGGACCGCGTGGTGGACGCTGCGCGGGGGGGCATGCCGGTGCTCGGCATCTGCAACGGCTTCCAGGTGCTGTGCGAGTCCCACCTCCTTCCCGGGGCGCTCATCCGCAACGACCACCAGCTCTTCATCTGCCGTGACCAGCAGTTGCGCGTGGAGAACACCGACACCGCCTGGACCAACGCCTTCACCCCCGGGCAGGTGATCACCGTCCCGCTGAAGAACGGTGAGGGTGGCTTCATCGCCGCCGACGCCACCCTGGACGCGCTCGAGGCCGAAGGCCGGGTGGTGTTCCGCTACGTGGGCGGCAACCCCAACGGCTCGGCGCGCGACATCGCCGGGATAACCAACGAGGCCGGGAACGTCGTGGGGCTCATGCCGCACCCCGAGCACGCGGTGGAGGCCGGCTACGGGCCCGACGGGCCACTCGGTCCCCGCACCGGCACCGACGGCGCCGAGTTCTTCGTCTCGGTGCTCCGGCGGGTGCTGTCCGCCGCCTGACGGCAGAGCCGCCCGGGCGGGCAACGATTGGATGTTTCCACCAGATTGCCTTTGCCCTCGGCGCACGCCGACCCGCCGCGGTGCGGCGTCTTTTCGGTGGCTTCGCGGTGAACAGTGGGTGTCGTCGTCCTGTGGGGGACAGCCAAAACGGTGTTCCGGTGGCTCCTGAGGCTGTGCATAACGGTGGACAACGGGATTGTCAAGTGGTTCGAGCGATTTGGCGTGTTATTGATGACCGTCATTGTGAAACGCTGCAATTGCAGCGAATCCGGGCCGAACCTGCTCGCGGGAGCGCGATCACAGGCGCCCGGCCGCGCCGCCGGGACCCTGTGCACACCCTTGTGGACACAGCCTGTGGACAACTCCCTGCGACTGGCGGAATCAAGGGAAACCGCCGGTGAACAACGCGCGCAGCGACCCGTCAGGAATCCAGCGACCCCACCAGCCCGGAGAAGTGGACCCTGCCGGAGCGGGACCGCGCGGTGAACGCCGTGCCGCCCTCCCGGGGGCCGAACTCAAGGACCACCGTGGCGGGGAGCAGGACGGGCTTGGCGAACTCCACCCCCCACTCGAACGGCCCCACCGGCTGGGGCACCGCGGCGAGCGCACGCGCCGCGGTGTACATCCCGTGCGCGATCGGGCGGGGGAAGCCGAATGCCTTCGCGCCCAGGCGCGAGGTGTGGATCGGGTTGCGGTCCCCGGAGATCTCGGCATAGCGCTTGCCGGTGTCCGCCGGGAGCCTCCAGACGTGCCGTCCCACCGGGACCACGAACACGTCGACCCGCTGCCCCTCGCCCGCGCCCTCCGCCCCCGGCACCCGCACCCCCTTGGCGAGGTAGGTGGACGTGCCCGACCACTCGACGTCGTCGGCGGCACTCGCCGTGAGGTGGACGTCCACGAGCGCGCCGCGGCGGTGCGGCCGGAGCCCGTCCGCCCAGGCGGTGAAGGTCAGTGACTCGCCGAAACGCAGCGGTCGCCGTTGCGTCACCCGGTTGGCGATGTGCACCATCCCAAGTGCCGGCAGGGGGAAGTCGGGCCGCGTCATGAGTGCCGTGGACAGCGGGAAGCCCAGCACATGCACGTAACCCGCCGGGAGATCGTCCGTGCCGGATGCACCCACGAGGTGCTGGTAGGCGGACAGTTGTGCGGTGTCGGCCGTGACGGGGCCGTGCACGAGCGCGAGTTCGGGCAACCTCCTGGCCTGCTTCCGGAAGGCGGCGACGGCGCCGCCCGCGAGCGCCCGGCGACGGCCCGCGGCGAGTCCGGGGAGCGCGGCGAGCTCGAGCAGGCGGTACGCCGGCGGTGGCAGGGCCGCCCCGAACCCGGCCGCGCTCACTGCCCCACCATGCTCTGGCCGCACACCCGCAGCACCTGGCCGTTGACGCCACCGGCGGCCGGGGAGCACAGGAAGGCGATCGCCTCGGCCACATCCACCGGCAGCCCACCCTGCTGCAGCGAGTTGAGTCGCCGGGCCACCTCCCGCGTGACCGGTGGAATCCTGCTCGTCATCTCGGTCTCGATGAACCCGGGCGCCACCGCATTGGCGGTGCCGCCCAGCTCCGCGAGGGTGGGGGCGAGCGCGCGGGTCATGCCGATGATCCCCGCCTTCGCCGCACCGTAGTTGGTCTGGCCGCGGTTGCCCGCGATGCCGGAGGTGGAGGCGAGCGCCACCAGCCGCGGGGCGGGCCCGAGCCCGCCGGCGCGCCCCAGCTCCACGAACGTGCGGTTCATCGTGAGCGGCGCCGCGATGTTGACCGCGATGAGGTCGTTCCACCTGTCCGGGGTCATGTTCGCGAGCAGCTTGTCCCGCAGGATGCCGGCGTTGTGCACCACGATGTCCAGCCCGCCGTGCCGCGCGACCGCGTGCGCGTGGATGCGCTCGGCGGCGTCGGGGGCGGTGATGTCCAGTTGCAGGGCCGTCCCCCGGGCGCCGTTCATGACGGCGGCCAGCGAGTCCCCGGCGGCGGGCACGTCCACGCCCACCACCGTGGCGCCGTCGCGGTGCAGGACGCGGGCGATCTCGGCGCCGATACCGCGCGCCGCCCCGGTCACCACCGCAACCCTGCCCTGCAGCGGGTGGTCCCACGAGGGGTCCTCCGCGCCCGGGCCCGTCACCAGCAGCGGCTGGCCGTCGACGAACGCGGAGCGCGCCGACAGCAGGAAGCGCAGCGTGCCGAGCGCGCTGGGCGTGACCACCCCGACGCCGTCGGCCAGCACGATCCCGTTGCCGGTGGCGCCGGACCGCAGCTCCTTGGCGAGCGAGCGCAGGAAGCCGTCGACACCGTTCCGCGCGGCCGTGACCTCCGGCGCCGGCGGGCCGCC
>Ga0209745_1002094_pt1 | contig 11526 bp, 5 predicted proteins | sample BarGraNGADG00312_FD_184495 | JGI IMG/M metagenome (GOLD analysis project Ga0209745, IMG submission 184495) | Arctic peat soil microbial communities from Barrow, Alaska - Barrow Graham LP Ref core NGADG0004-312 (SPAdes) (version 2) | ecosystem: Environmental > Terrestrial > Soil > Wetlands > Peat ... | reverse complement strand
TCGCACCACCCTTACACCCAGGGCGGCCCGACGACCAAAGCCAAGCTACACGGCAACGTGTCGCTCGGCGACATGGGCGAAATGCGGACGGTACTGAACGCCGCCATCAAAGCCAAGCACGTCGTCTCGGGAAAGAAAGTCCGCCTCTGGGTGACGGAGTTCAGCTGGGACTCCAAACCACCCGACCGCAAGGGCGTCCCGGTCGCGCTCGAGACGCGCTGGGTCGCCCAGATGCTCTACCAGACGTGGAGCTCCGGGGTGTCGCTCGTATCCTGGTTCATCCTCCGCGACCAGCCGCTCGCTTCTTCCGACTGGCAGTCCGGCCTCTACTACGCCAGATCGAGCATCTCGAAGGATCGCGCAAAGCCCGTGCTGCGAGCCTTCCGCTTCCCGTTTGTCGCACTCCCGCAGACGGCGAAGGGTAGGACAACGGTACTGCTCTGGGGCCGAATGCCCTCCAGCAAGGCCGCGGTCGTCGTGATCGAGCGGAAATCCGGGAGCAGCTGGAGGCGGGTCACGGTGCTGAGGGCCAATCGCTACGGCATCTTCAAGTCACGGATCCGAAAGCCTGTGAACACCGTCTACCTCAGAGCTCGGCTCTCCAACAAGAGCGATCAGTCTGCCCCGTTCTCGCTCAAAGAGCCCAAGAGACCATGGAAGGGCTGCCCCTTCGGATCCTGTTGAGTCTGCTCCTCCCGACTCGACACCGTCGCGCCCATCATCCCGGCTCTTCCTCAGGAACGCATTGCAGAGAGAACCGGCTTACGGGTTGTAGATCTCGTCCTCGCTCAGGTTCGGGTAGGCGTAAGCCGAGCGTTGAGTCCCGAAACCCGCCATTTGCGACATCTTGCTCTAGTAAATGGTTGGGCACAAACCCGATTCTTTTGCCCGAATCGCCCCTAATCGCCCGGAAATGGCAGGTATCTACCGTCGAGGCTAGAACAGACCGCGAGCGCCGGTTTCCGCTTAGCTATGCGGTTTCCGACGCTCTTTAGTCTGGTCTCACGACCCGCCTTACAAGCAGGAGGTCGCTGGTTCGAGACCGGCACCGCCCATTCGATTTCTCGGTCGGCGCTGAGCGCGCGATTCTCGTTGTTCGGCGTGCGAGCGTTTTACGCGCCTATTACATCCGGGTGCGCCTTGACTCAGGAAACCCTTAGGCGCTTCGTGTACCCTGGGCGACCATGCGCCGGCTCGTTCGATCCAGTTTCATTCTCCTCGCCGCCGTGGTCGTCCTAGCCGCCAGTGCCTCAGGGGCACAGAAGGTGGCGACGATCAAGGCGTCTTCGGGCCCGATCGAGACCGGAATCGGTTTCTTCAAGCTTTCTTCCGATGCGGCCAACGCGACGCAGTTCGAGCGCATCCGCGCGGCGGGCGCAAAGTACATCGAGATCCGGATGTACTGGTCGGCGATCGCGCCGGCCGGCAACACGCAGCCCACAGGATTCCAGGCCAGCGATCCCGCCGATCCGAAGTACAACTGGAACTGGGACGACAGCGAAAGACAGATTCAGGCGGCTGCAGCGGCCGGTCTCAAGCCGATCCTGGCTATCACGTCCGCGCCGCGCTGGGCGGAGGGCTCCTCGAGCGGTTTGGCCAACGGCGGTGCCTACAAACCGAGTCCGAGCGCGCTGGCGAAATTCATGACGGCGGTCGGACGGCGCTACAGCGGGAGTTTCGAGGGTCTACCCAGAGTGCAGTACTGGGCGATCTGGAACGAGCCGAACCTGAACACGTTCTTGGCTCCTCAAACGTCCAACAAGAAGGCGTTTGCCCCTGGCTGGTACCGCTCGATGCTCAACGCTGCGGCCGACGCCGTGCATGCCGTGAATTCCAGCAACGTCGTCATCGGTGGAGAGACGGCGCCGTTCGGTGTCGGCGCGGTGAGCCGAACCGCAACCAAGCCGATCGACTTCATGGAGAAAGTCCTCTGCATCAGCGAGAAGCGGGTCGTCAACAAGAGGACTAAGCAGGTCACGTACACCTACAAGTCCGCATGCAAGACGAAGACGAAGTTCGACATCTGGTCGCACCACCCATACACCCAGGGCGGCCCGACGACCAAAGCCAAGCTGCACGGCAACGTGTCGCTCGGCGACATGGGCGAGATGCGGACGGTGCTGAACGCCGCCATCAAGGCCAAGCACGTCGTCTCGGGAAAGAAAGTCCGCCTATGGGTGACGGAGTTCAGCTGGGACTCCAAGCCACCCGATCCGAAGGGCGTCCCCGTCGCGCTCGAGACGCGCTGGGTCGCGCAGATGCTCTACCAGACGTGGAGCTCCGGGGTGTCGTTCGTCAACTGGTTCCTCCTTCGCGACCAGCCGCTCTCCTCTTCCTACTGGCAGTCCGGCCTCTACTACAGCGGATCCAGCATCTCCTCGGATCGCGCAAAGCCCGTGCTGCGAGCCTTCCGCTTCCCCTTCGTCGCTCTACCACAGACGGCGAACGGAAAGACGACGGTGTTGCTTTGGGGGCGCACGCCGGCCAGCAAGTCGGGCAGCGTCATAATCGAGCGCAAGGCCGGTAGTACGTGGAAGAAGGTAAAGACCCTGTCGGCCAATCGCTACGGCATCTTCCAGGCCCGTATCTCCAGGCCCGCTAATACCAGCTCCCTCAGAGCGCGCTTACCGAACGGGAGCGATAAGTCCGCCGACTTCGCGCTGACCGCCCCCAAGAAGTCCTGGGCGGGCTGCCCCTTTGGACAAGGCTGCTGAAGTCCGATCCGTGGCGCCGTCGCCCGCGGGCGAGCTCGACAGTGTCCTGGCTCTGATCAACCGCGTCGGGCTAGACGTGGATCGATATAACCCGTGAGCCTGTAGGCGACAGGCCCGAGCACGAGAAGCCCGGGGCAGTAGGTCTGCCGCCGCGGGTCGGCTACGCCGGCCGAGCCGGATGTGGTCGAACCCATTCGCTCGACCAACGGGCGCGTCTCAGCGGTCTATTCGGGGAGACGGGCTAGGAACGGCTCAGGGCAGAGTCCGCTGTCTACGGATAGCGAGTATCCCGATCGTCGCGGTAGATCCGATGATGGCAATCAGCAGGATCACCAGGCGCGCTGTGCTCCCACCGCTGGTAGCCAAGATCGTAGCCCCGAGGGACTTACCGAACGAAGAGTTCCCGACGTCATGGCCCTTTAGCGTTCCGGTCGGCGCGCCGCCGCCCGAGGAGGCAGCGAGCTCACTGAGATGATTCTTGCGCGAACCGTTCTTCAGGGTATTAAGGGCGGACTTGACCTTCGCGGACGGCTTTACCCCCTTCGAGTTTACGAGTGCGCAAGGCTTGGGGCCGCTGGCTGTCAGGCACTTCTCTCCATATTGGTCAGCCGCGGAGCCGGGCTTCGACGCGGCTGCAGCGGAGGGAAGTACGAGCACCGCGACTAGCAGGTAAGCGAATATTCCTTTGCGAGAAAACACAACCGGTAGCCCCTCTCGCCCTCGATCTTGTACGAAGTAGTTAGTCTACCAATCCCGTGGCGTTCATTAACAGAATCCGCTCGGTCGCGATTTCGTCGAGCCTGCTGATTCCGCTATCGGTTGTAACGATCACTTTTCTCACTGCCTACGACGACGGGAGCTACGCCTTACCGAGCCGCAATACGCTCGCGATCGCGCTCTGGTGGACCGCGATCGCCGGCCTGGGGCTGCGAACGTTAACGCTCGAGAACGTAACCAGGGCGTCTCTTGCTGTAGGGGGACTCCTTGCCGCTCTCGCTGCCTGGACCTTCGCTTCGGTGTTCTGGGCGCCTAGTGCCGAGAACGCGTTCAACGAGTTCAACCGGGTTTCTCTGTTCCTCGGCCTGTTCGTGTTCGCAACCCTCGCAGTGCGGCGCGCTTCGATGATGAGCTGGTGCAACGGGCTGGCTATCGGGATCTCTCTTGTGGCGCTCATCGCCCTGATCAGCAGGTTCTTCCCCGGCTCCTTCTCTGACCAGGGTTTGGGAACCTTCTTGAAGAGTGTCGCGCACCGTCTCAGCTTCCCGCTTGGCTACTGGAACGGGCTCGCTATCTTTGTCGCGCTGGCCATACCTCTACTGCTGCGAGCCGCCGTATCTAGCAAGAAAGCGCTGATTCGCGCCCTCGCTGTCGCGCCGCTTCCGGCGATCGCTTCCGTGATATTCCTGGCTTCTTCCCGCGGCGGTGTTGTCACTGCCTCCGTCGGAATCATCGCGTTCCTCCTGCTCGCCGAGCAACGCTGGGCAGCCGGCGCGGCGCTCCTGTGGGGAGGAGTGGGCTCGATCGCTGCGCTCGCCGTTCTCAACACCTACAACGAGCTGGTCAACGGGCCGCTTGGAACCAGCCTGGTCGAGCGCGAAGGAAGAAACGCGATATTGCTCGTGGCACTCTCCTGTGCGCTCGCCGGAACAGGCTACGCGGCGGGTCGTGAAGCCGCCGCGCGGATAACACAGAGGGGTCTCTTCCAACCCAAACCGTGGCTCGGCCGAGCCACGGTCGCTCTTCTGATTGGAATTTTCGTGGCCGGGATCGTCGCCAGCCATCCCATCCGGCAACTCCAGACCTTCAAGCGACCACCGGCGACCATTTCCACCAGCGATTTCGCAAAGCAACACCTGCTCAGCGGTAGCAGCAGCGGACGTTGGCAGTTCTGGACAGCCTCGATCCACCAGTGGGAGAGCCACCCACTACTTGGCAACGGAGCGGGCTCGTACGAGGAGTGGTGGGCCAAGCACATGCCGGCCGACTACCCTCAGACCGCGAGAGACGCGCACTCGCTCTACATCGAATCGCTCGGAGAGCTGGGGATTCTGGGATTCGCCCTGACTACGCTGCTCGCGCTGGCCGGTATCGGCATCGGGGTGATGCGCTCGCTGCAGAGCTCGGGGGAGAGTCGGCTGGCGCTCGCGGCACTCACCGCCGTTTACGCCGCCTTCGCGGTGGCCGCGGGAATCGACTGGATGTGGGAGCTAACCGTCGTCGCCGGAATCGGGATCGTGGCGCTTGCGTTGCTATGCAGCGCCGCGGGTACCGACTCGTCCCTGCCGCGGCTGGTACGCGACGGGAGTAATTCGCACTACACGCGGCGGAAACGATTCGGGTTGGGCGTCGCGGCGCTCTTCGGGGTCTGGCTGCTCATCTGTATGCAGGGAATCCCGCTCTTCGCCCAGCTGAGGATAAAGGACAGCTATCGCTACGACAGTCAGGGGGAAAGCGCGAACGCACTTCGAGCCGCGATGGACGCCCGTAACCTGCAGCCGTGGGCTTCTAGCCCGTACCTCCAGCTCGCTTTAGTTAGCGAGAGGGCGGGGCTGATCGCACGCGCGCATGGCTGGATAGAGGGCGCGATCGCGCGCGACCCGAACGACTTCCAACTGTGGCTCGTGGCGGGTCGTCTCGAATTGAAAATGGGCGACGCGCGCGGCGCCGAGCGCAGTTACGAACGGGCAAAGTCGCTCAAACCGAGATCGCCGATCTTTGCGGGCTAGGCCGGCCGCGTACACTGAGCCGGTGGGAACGAGGGACGGCGCTCACCAAGAAACCAGGCGCTCAGCGGTGCGCCCGGACCGCGCTGTCTAGCGGCTGGAACTTGACTATAGCCACGTTATTCGAGTGTTTTCATGGGGGGTATGTTAGGCTGCGATTTGTCGGGTATCGTGAGCGAGGCAACAGAACCACCACGATCTACAAGGTGGAGTGACGGAAAGCAGTCACAGGAAGCTCAGTCGCCGCAGCAAAGACATAAGACAGTAGAAAACCCGATGCCGAGCGCCCCGTCACACAAGAAAGAAGACGCCGAGTCGCGGTCTGTGACCGATCAGAGCAGCGTCTGGGTAGAACCGCCCTCAAACGAGTGGCGCGAGTCTCTTCTCCGCCGGATGCTCGCCTCGGGCGACATACTCGCGGTGATATTCGGTGGTCTCTCGGTCGGTTTTGTGCTCGGCGACAACGTCAGCGCGCTGTTTTGGACGATCACCTTCGTACCGCTCTGGATCGTGCTGGCGAAGCTCGTCGGCCTATATGACCGCGACCAGCGCTCCCTCCGCCATCTGACGATCGACGAGACGCCGCTGATCGCGATGTGGGCGCTACTGGGCGCGTTCGGCATGATGCTCTTCCTCAAGCTGCCCGTACCGGGTTCTCTGTCGCTGACCGGCGCGGCACACATCATGCTCGCGACGGCTGTGGCGGCGTTCGTGCTGAGGACTATCACCCGCCGGCTCTGGAGGTACGCAACTCCGCCCGAGCGCACCGCCGTCATCGGTTCCGAGGTCGAGGCCGAGGTTATCCGGCGCAAGATCGAGCTTTTCCCAAACGTCCACCTCGAGATCGTCAAGGAGATACCCGAGATCAGTGTCCAGAGCCTGCGTAACGGAGACGATTGGTGGCGCTCGATCGACCGGATAGTCGTCGCCTCCTCGATCGACAGCGATGTTATCGCGGAGCTCTCAGCCTTAGGCCAAGAGCACCAGATCAGGCTGAGCGTCGTTCCGGTCGGCAGCAATCTTTACGGCGCCGCAATACAGATGAATCGCATCGTCGACCTACCGATGCTCGAGTACCGCACCTGGAACATTCCCCGCTCGACCCTGCTGCTCAAGCGAATTCTCGACGTTACGGTCAGTAGCATCGGCCTCGTCCTGCTTGCTCCCTTCGCAGTGCTCGCCGCCGTCGCCATCAAGCTCGACAGCCCCGGCCCGGTCATCTTCTCGCAGGTGCGCGCCGGACAAAGCCAGCGACCTTTCCGGATTCACAAGTTTCGCACCATGGCCGCCGACGCCGAGAAGCAACTGCTGGAGATCGTTCCATTCGACAAGCTCAGCCAGCCGATGTTCAAGCTGCAAAACGATCCACGCATCACCCGCGTCGGTCGCTTCTTACGCCGCTCGAGCTTCGACGAACTACCGCAGCTCTTCAACGTGCTCAAAGGCGAGATGAGCCTCGTCGGGCCGCGCCCCGAGCAGCTCGACCTGGTCGAGCTCTACAAGCCCGAGCATCTCTTCAGGCTCTCGGTCAAGCCGGGCATGACCGGCCCGATGCAGGTCAACGGACGCGGCGTGCTGACCTTCGACGAGCGGCTTTCGATCGAGCGCTCGTATATCGAGCACCTATCCATGGGTACCGATCTCCGCATCCTGGCGATGACGATCGGAGTCGTTTTCAGCGGTAGGGGCGCTCTCTAGCAGGACACAACTCACAGGGTCGCTTCGAGCAATCCCTGGCGGTCGGTCGGATCAGCGTCGGCTGGCTAAACAATCAGCGCTCACACGAGAGCCTCGTTGCGACACACGGCCGAGATTGCGAAACCGGCCGATTCACCCGACGAGACCAGCTACGTATCATCGCTGGTGATCGCCCACAACTAGTTACGATGGCGCCTGCTACCCCGAAACCGCTCACTACGTTCCCGTCGAAACCGGCCCGGCTCAAACACCTCAATGCTGTCCGCTAGAAAAAAGAGCCTCTAGAAGACTCAGGATGGCTCACCAATACGAGTTGACGCCGGCTAGCGCCGGTCTTTGTAAATAGGAATCACCTGGCTTCAAATGACCCTGATCCTGCTCAGCGCGCTCATCGTCTGCATCGCATCTCTATCGCTCGGCCAGGCCGCCTTGCGAATCTGCGGCGCGTCGCGCTGGAGCTGGATGGCTGCACCGGTCGGCATCTCCATCTTGATGCTGTTGGCGACGCCGGCGCGATACGTACCTGGGCGCGCAATGACGACCGCTGTGATCATCGCGGCCTTGACCGTGACGAGCTTGCTGTGGTGTGCGCGAGCGCCCGAACACCGACCGCCGCTGTTCGGTCTTATTACAGCCGCGCCGGTCGCCCTGCTCGCTCTGGTTCCCTTCATCGTCGCCGGTCGCGCGGGCACCCTCGGAGTCGCCTTCGACAACGACATGGCCTCGCACCTGGCCTGGGTCGAGGCTTACATGTCGCAGGCCGTGGCTCGAATCTCGCCGCTGCCCGCCGCCTATCCGATGGGATCACACGCCGTCGTTGCCGCCATCAGCTCGGGCCTGGGCATCCGCACCGACTTGGCGTTCGCCGGGTTCACGCTTGCTCTTCCCGTACTCAGCGCTTGGACGGCGCTTCATGTCTTACGTCGTCCCAGCCGGCTGGGGCAGCTACTGGTGGCGACCGTCGTGGGCATGCCGTACCTGGTAGCGGCCTTCTACGGTGAGGGCGCGTTCAAGGAGGTGCTGCAGGCACAGCTCGTCCTGGCCGTCGCACTGTGGCTCGATCAACCTGTGCCGGCCGCCGGGCGACTCCGCTGGGCACCTTTGGCCCTGCTCGTCGCGGGCATCGTTTCGGTCTACTCTGTCGCCGGGCTGCCGTGGCCGGTTGCTTTCTTCGGTCTGTGGCTTGTGCTTCGGACGGTAATCCGCGTTCATCGCGACGGCGCTCGCGTCGTCGCGGCGGAGTTCCGTAGACAGCTGCTTGGTATAGCCGTCGCGCTCGGTGTCCTCCTCCTGCTCTTGGTGCCGCAGCTCTCGCGATTGAGGGATTTCTACCGGACTTTCCGTATCCCGAAAACCAGCCTCGGCAACCTGGCGGGCCCGCTGTCCAAGTGGGAGGCCTTCGGAGTTTGGAACAACCCTGACTTTCGCTTTGGCGCGACGCCGGCCTTCAACGGTGGCATGTTGACAGCTTTCGTCTTGGCGCTTGTGATCTACGGAGCCGTCTGGTCGCTCAAAGAGCGGAGATGGATGCTGCCTACGGCAGCCGGCACCGCGATGCTGATCTGGGTCTTCTCCGCTCACACTCAATCGCCGTATGTCGCCGCCAAGGCTCTCGTCGTCCTGTCTCCGCTGCTTCTCGTTGTGGCCGCGTTGCCGTTGGCCGAGCGCACGCAGCGGATGTCGATCGAATGGCGGGTGATTATGCCGATCCTGGCCCTCGCCCTCTGGGCAAGCGTCTCCGTCGCTTCCGCACGGGCGCTGCGTATCAGCGCCGTCGGGCCGACCAGCCACCTTGTCCAGCTGCGTGCGCTACGCGCGCAGCTGCACGGTGAGCCGACGCTCTTCCTTGGTAATGACGACTTCATAGTCTGGGAGCTCGCCGGCGTGCCGCTGTCCGCCCCGGTAGTCGGCTACCAGACGATGCCGATCCCACCCCAGAAGGCTTGGCAGTACAGCATGACCCTCGATATAGACGCGGTGGATACAGCGGTGATAAACAGTGTCGACTGGGTCATCACCAACCGCGACGCGGCTCAGAGTCAGCTTCCGTCGCAGCTCCATCTCTTTCGCGCGACGCCGGACTATCAACTGTGGCACCGTACGGGCGTGGTCGCGCCGCGCAAGATCCTGAACGAGGGACAGGACGCTGGGGCGATACTCGATTGCCGAACTGCAGCCGGGCGCGCGATTATCCGCGGCGGCGGAAAGGCCGCTGTGCGCCGGCCGACAATCAGCTACCCGGTCGGTGGCATCTCGCCGGGGAATACGGCCATCGTTCGCCTCAAGCTCAGCCCCGGAGCGTGGGACCTCGGGACTGAGTACTTCAGCCCTCGCCCCGTTACTGTGAGCGGGCCGGGCGGGGTGTTGCGGCGGCTGCCGGCCAACCTCGACCGGCCTGGGCCGCGCTTACCGATCAGCCGTGTTCTAGTCCCAGCGTCGGGCTCGCTTGCCATCACGTTCCATCCTGACCCTAATAGGTTCACCCCCGCGGGGAACGTCGCCTGGATCGGACCCTTCTTCGCAACACCGGTCGGAACCGAGCACGTCGTGCCGCTGCGCGCGGCGTGCGGTAAATACGTGGACTGGTATACCCCGGCACAAAGTCCCAAGTGATAGGCCGGCGGCGGCGGGTCGCGTTCTAGATAGTGCCGCTACTCCCTCCGGGCTATTTCTTCAACGGTCCGAGCCGCCAAGCATGCGCCGAGCCCGTTCGCGAATCGATCGCTCTCCGAAGATGCGCTCCTCGGTGAACGCCCGGCGCTTCGAAATCGTCTCCCGAGCCATCGATCTGACGTTCACCTTGAACCTCGGTACTCGACCCATGAAGCGCTCCGCCGTCTGGCACACGATCAGCTCCGCCTCGACGCTCTCCAGATACTTCGGGTCCCAGCCGAACGGCACCCAGACGAAGTGCACCTCTCGAAAGACCTGGGCCAGCCACCACGAGAGTCCCTGGTAAGCGTCGTCGCCGAAGCCGTAGGAGTCACCGAAGACCACGATGGTCCGTTCGTCCGGCGCGTCCTCGCGGCGGAACACGCGAATCGTCCCGATATGGCCCCCGACGCGAGCTATCTCCGCCCGGTTGTCCGAGACGATGCCGGCCTGAGAGGCACCGGCCATTGGCCGCATCACCTCGAGAAGCGGCGGTTCAAAATGACGCCCCAGATCTCCGGCGCCGAGATGCAGCGCCGTATCGTTTTCCTCCACTCCCGGGAGAAGCGCCGGCGAGACGCCGAGCTCTCTAACCGTCGCCTCGGCCAAGACCCGGTTGCCACGAGGGGTCAAATGGCTGTCGGTACGCAGGTAGGTTTCGCCACCGCTACGAGCCTCGCGCAGCGCCTCGATCGGGTAAGCAAAGGGCAGCGCGCCCTCGTCGAGCAGGCGCAACACGGGCCGCGGGCCGCGGGCCGTCAGGTCGTGCGGATAACAGTCGGCATACACGGCGAGCTTCTCGGGCACGACCAGATGCACCAGGCGGCGGCCGTCTTTCCGCGCGCTCTCCAGCCGCTTCAGCACCAGCGATTTCCATTCCTCCATCCAGTCTGCGGCCATCTCGACCTCACCGCGGTAGGTCGCGACGTTGTCGTTGCTACCACCGTGGATGAACAGATGGCCGGTCGCGCCGACGATTACCACGCCGTCGGGCGAGATATCGCCCACTGGACGGGCGAACCGTTGCCACTCCTCGATCCAGCAGTTCAAAAACGATCCACGAGCCAGTGCATCTTCGCCTGTCTTGCGTCTGGCCAAGCGCTCCGCGTACTCCTCGGCGGCGAGCACACCATCGAAAAAGGCGCGCAGCGATCCGATCTGCATCCAGAGGTCGACATCCCCCGGAGTCGCGGCGCGTCCCAGAAACTCGGGGAATACCGCCTCGATGTCCTCGGGGCGAAGGTCGCCGCCCGTAGCGTCCGCGGGCTCGCGCTTGGGTGCGGACGACGACATGCGAATCAGCGTAACAGTCGAAGCGCAGCTCGTTGTTTGCGTTCCGCCTGCAAAGAGCGGTGCCGAGCGCGTCTGAAACGAGCTCCGCGTTGAGCCGGTCGGGCATCGACGCGGCGGCGCCGGTAGGCCGGGACGACTCCAACTCCAACTTTCATGGGGTATCGTCATCTGCCATGTGTCACCGGTACCTCCTTATCGCGGCCAGCTATGCGACCGCTCCCGAGGTGCGCGTCCTGGCGGACAGCCTCGCCCAAGTTGATCCAGCCGCGCCCCGCACGGTCGTGGTGCTCGACGAGGATCCTTACTCGCTTGCGCTGCTCGGCGACTGCGGGGAGATTCGGACTGGCGGCGAGCTTGGTCTCGACCTCGATCTGATCGGTCGCTGGGTCGGCGCCTACGGAGAGCGCGGCCTGATCTGGGCCGCCTTCCCGCACGTGCTCGCGAGC
>Ga0209745_1002093_pt1 | contig 11528 bp, 9 predicted proteins | sample BarGraNGADG00312_FD_184495 | JGI IMG/M metagenome (GOLD analysis project Ga0209745, IMG submission 184495) | Arctic peat soil microbial communities from Barrow, Alaska - Barrow Graham LP Ref core NGADG0004-312 (SPAdes) (version 2) | ecosystem: Environmental > Terrestrial > Soil > Wetlands > Peat ... | reverse complement strand
CCCCCCCGACGCTACAACTGCCACCCCTGTCGTGAACCATGCCTGAGGGGCCACACGGCGGTGGCCCGGTGCCGTTGTGGCAGAGTGCGGTCGCTCGCGCTCAGGGCCGCACATTCCCGAGGTGGACGATGCCAAAGCTTCGAGAGCTGCTACAGGGACTCTCCTCTGCCCGTGTTACGGGCGATCCCGATGTGTCCATTGGGGGCATAGCCTACGACTCCCGATTGGTCAAAGCGGGGGATCTCTTCGTGGCCCTGCCTGGGCTTCACCAGGACGGGTCGGTCTTCATCCCCGATGCCGTCCGGCGGGGTGCGGTGGCAGTGGCTACCGAAAGTGCGGATGCCCCGGTTCCCGAGGGGGTCACGATTTTGCTGGTGCCGGGGGTCCGGCGAGCCCTCACCGATCTCTCGGCCGCCTTCTTCGGCTATCCGGGGCGGGAGCTCCGGGTAGTGGGGGTGACCGGCACCGACGGCAAGACCACCACCGTTCACCTGATTAGCGCAGTACTGGAGGCCATGGGGTATCGCACCGGATTCATCACCACGGCGGACGTGAAGGTTGGGGATCGAGTCTGGTACAACGATACGCAGCACACCACTCCGGAGCCGGTGGAGATTTACGGCCTTCTCAGGCAGATGGTTGACGAGGGGGTCGAATACGCCGTCGTGGAGTGCAGCTCTCACGCCCTGGCGCTGGAGCGGATGCACCACTGTGAGTTCGACGCCGCCCTGTTCACAAACCTGAGCCCGGAGCACCTGAACTTCCACGGCAGCATGGATGAGTACCTTCAGGCGAAGTCCAGGCTGTTTACGATGCTGGACTCCGCCCTGCCCAAAGGGGTCCAGAAGAGCGCAATCCTGAACGTCGACGATCCTCGCTCCATCCGGCTTCGGCAGGCCACCTCGGCGTCCGCGATATGGTACGGGCTGGGGCAAGCTGCCGGCACCCAGCTGCCAGGACTCGGTGCGCTCGTGACGGCTACGGCGCTTCAGCTTCTGCCTGGGGGCTCGCGCTTCAACCTGGATACGCCGATCGGATCGATCCCGGTGGAGACGCGGCTCTCGGGCCGCTTCAACGTTCACAACTGGCTGGCGGCGGCGGCGGTTGGGATCAGCCAGGGGGCGAGCCTGGAGCAGATCAGGGCTGCCATGGCCCGGGTAGACTCGGTCCCCGGCCGGCTGGAGCGGGTGGATCGGGGCCAGCCGTTCACGGTCGTGGTGGATTTCGCCCACACCCCCCAGGCGCTGCAGACGGTTCTGAGCACTCTTCGAGCGACAACGGAGGGGAGGCTCTTCGTGCTCTTTGGCTTGGCCGGGGAGCGAGACCCCGCGAGCAGGCCTGCCATGGGTGCCCTGGCGGCCCGGGTGGCGGACTTCGGCGTCTTCACAATGGACGACCCCCGCTTCGAGGACCCGATGGCCATCGCCGGGCAGATCGCGGAGGGAGCCATCGCCGAGGGTTGGCGCGAAGGGGAGCAGTTCCTGAAGATCGCCGACCGGGAGGAGGCGATCCGGGAGCTGTTCCGCCGGGCTCAACCGGGGGACACGGTGCTGCTGGCGGGCAAGGGGCACGAGCGGCGGCAGGTGATCGGGGCGGAGCTCGTACCGTGGAACGACGGCGAGGTGGCCGTGCGCGTTCTGACTGAGATGGGGTACTGACAGGAGGCAACCCTGGGGGCTCGGGCGGGTCGCCCGCGGCGGCTTGCCGCCGCGCTCCAAGTCCGACACTACGGGTGGATGCTGCTGGCGATCCGTAGCAGCTCTTCCGGCGGGTAGATGGTCGTGGCTACCAGGTGGATCCCGTTGGCCTGCCATCGCAACTGGTTCACTCGGGTGTCGCTCTGCCCCTTCCCCAGAAGTAGAGTGGCAGGTGTACCGTTCACATCAACCTGCCGTCGTTCCACCACATCCGCCGGCTCGGGGACTGGGAACGGCAGCTCCTCGCCGCTCCAGAACAGCTCTCGGATCTGCAGCGCCTGCAGACCGTCCGCGGACGTGAACAGCATCGAGACCACCCTCACCGGCTCCCGCTGGCCCCGGATCGAGGCGGGAGGCCACTCCAGATAGGAGGGAAAGTAGGAGGGCGTGGCGATCACGATGCCCAGGTCGGCCTGCGCGACCTCGATGCTGAGGTACTCCAGCCGGTCGGCCAGCGCCATGGGGGCGGGCGGTGGGGGGCTGGTTTGGCTGACCCAGTAGGCGGGCAGCGCGTTCAGCAGCCGCAGCACCATCATGGTGGCGGCCGTTACCAATATGAGGGGGCCGAGCACGCCCGCCACGTCCCTGGCGAAGCTGGTGGGCCTCATTGTGATTGCGATTCTCCTTGGTGCGACCGAGTCACCATTCCGTCGGGCGTGACGCGAGCGAGCGCAGCGTCACGCCCGACGCTACACTACGAAATAGGTCAGCGCCAGCACCGCGGCGCTGGCCAGGGCCAGCCTCCAGGTCGGCCACCGGACCGGCTCCAGCCTCTCGGGATGGACCAGCCTCTCCACCCGATCCTCCACCAGCGTCCGCTTTGCCCGCTGCTCCAGGGCCAGGGCGCTCCACGCAAAACGCGCGGGCTGTCCTCGGGGGGCGGCCCTCTTCCTGGAGGCTCGATACACCTTGATCAGCGCCGATGCCAGCGCCAACGGGTTCCCGGTGGACGAGGCCGCATCCGCGTCGCACAGCCGCTCCACGTCGTGCCCCATCTGGTGGGAGACCAGCAGCGCCACGGGGCTGTAGAAGGAGAGCAGCCGGAGGCCGAAAAGCAGCCAACTGAGGCGATTGTCCCTCCTTCGGGCGTGTGCTATCTCGTGGGCGAGCACGGCCTGAAGCTCCTCCTGATCCAGGATGTCGCAAAGCCCCGCGGACAACAGTACTGTTTGGCGGCGAAAGCCGCTGGTGAAGGCGATCGGCTCGGGATCGTCCAGGGCGAGGACATCGACTCCAGGCTTGACCCTCTCCGAGCGCGCGCACAGCGCCGTCTGAAGGCTGTTGGGCAGTTGGCGGCTCGCTGCCGGCACAAAGGCGCGTGCGCCGGGTCCGCGGAACAGGGCTGCCAACCCCAGCCCGATCAGCAGCAGGGTGGTGATCGCCATCACCGCGATCAGGGTGACCCAACCGACGTGGGAGAGGCTCGGCTCCGGCCCCAGCCAATTCTGTAGGTTGAGCAGGGCGATCTGTTGGCGAAAGGGGGCGGAAGCCCGTTGCGCGCCGAAGGGGGCGAAGAGCAGCGGGGCGACGGGCGGTATGGCCATGATCCCGAGCCGAAAGTGGAAGAGCAGTCGTGGGTCCCGCACCATCCACAGCCGGGGGAGGGTCTCGAGGATTGCCCCGGCGAGCAGCGAGTAGACGAGGGCGAGGGCGAAGTACTCCTGGATCCCGGCAAGCATAGATAGTTAACCCTGGACACGGAATAGCCGCAATCTTACCACCCCCGGCGGAGAGGGGGTAGAGGCGCCGGAAATAGGTGGACGGAACACGGCCGTCGGGGTCGCCTCGACCCCGACTCCTGCTCACAGGATCGGCGCGGCCGAGTGTTAGCGGGGCGGTTGGTTCGGGGTCAGGCTCTCCACGGAGGGGGCCGCGGCCAGATGCTCCTCTTCCTCGATGGGGGGGCCGACGATCCTTGCCAGTTCCAGCGGGTGCTCCTCCATCATCCTCTCCTTCGAGATCTTGCCGGTGAAGATGGCAACGTCGCCGGGGAAGCGCAGCGGATTGAAGTGAGCCCCGTACAGGTGCCACGTGACGATGATGGAGAAGGCCAGCAGCGCCTCGCTTCCGTGCAGCTCCTTGGCCGCCGGCACGAAGACGCCTGGTAGGATCTGGGTGGCCTGAGCCGGGAAGATCAGGAGTAGTCCCGAGACGATCATGATCACGCCGCCCATGAGCACACCCCAGTACTCGAACTTCTGGCGATAGTCGAAGCGGTCGAACTTGGGCGGGTGCGGGAGAATGCCGATGCAATACCTGAAGCAGTTCATCGCATCCATCACATCCTTGAGCCCCGGGATCATGCTGGGGACGAAGCGTCCCCTGGCGATGGTTATGCCGATGACGCCGGCGTGGTACACGGCCTCGAAGCACATCATGGCGGCGAAGCCTCGGTGGATGAGTCGGGTGGTCTCAATGCCACCAATGGCGAGGATCATGCTCTGGGCCCAGCCGGCTCCGATGAATTTCTGAGGCAGGCCGGTCAACACCAGGGCGGTGAAGGAGACCAAGATCATTACGTGCTCAAGCCGCTGGTTTGCGCTGAAGCGGACGAACTCTTCGGGGATCTCGGCCGCTTCCTTCGGCTCAGGGTTCATACAGCTTTCCTCCTTACCGGTTCCTGGCGATGCGCCAGAGGTCCACGACTATGTGGAGCAGCAGACCGCCCACCATGAACGGTATGAACACCACGTACCAGGCCCGGATCATCCAGGGCAGTGGGGCCTTCTCCAGGCTCAGCTCGTAGTGTCCCAGCCAGGCGTCCGGGTAGTTGGTGCTGGCGTTGGGGTGGCACTTCTGGCAGCTAACCACCACCGCGTTCTTCACAGCCGGCTGGTCCATCGCCTTGAAGGACTTGATGTCGTGGACGCCGTGGCAGTCCGTGCAGACGGCCTTGTTGTTCGCTGCGTCGGCGTTCTGCTTCTTCGCCAGGGCCACTGTAGCCCCGTGGAAGTCCTGGGCGTAGGTCTTGAAGACGTTGGGCGAGAGGTTGTACTTGCCCATCATCGCCGCGTCGGAGTGGCATTTTGCACACATCTCGGGCGAGTTTAGCCGGAAGGATGCCGACTGCGCATCCTTGATGATATGGGTACCGTGGCAGTCGATGCACACCGGGACGTCCGGATTCTCATCGTTGAGCAGCGCAGTGCCGTGGACGCTTTTGGCATAGACATCGTAGACCTGCTGGTGGCACTTGGCGCAGCCCTGGGAGACCTTGGACCTGGGCTGGTCCGGTACGCTGACGGCGTGGAATCCGTGGCAGTCGGTGCAGAGGGGGGCGTTCTTGTTCCCCTCCTCCATGACCTTGTAGTGCATGCTGTCCAGCGTCTTGGTGTAGTTGGCGAAGTGGCAGCGTTTGCATGCCTCGTACTGGTCGATGGAGTAATCCCGGGCGCTGATCACCTGGATCTTCTTATGGGGGTAGCCGGTGATGCGGCTGTGGCAGTCGGTGCAGCTCAGCTTGCCGTTGTGGACCGACGATGCCATCTGCGACTCATCAACGTAGAGGGTCAGTTTATCGCCGTTGGGCAGCGTGGTGGAGAGATCCCTGTTCTTGTGGCAGTCCATGCAGGCCGGCTGGGCGACGGGGGCGGCCTGAGCTTGGGCATCCTGAGGCGCTGCCGGCGCCGTAGGTTGGGCTGGCGGCGGCGGCTGTGGTGACACCGCGGGCTGTGTGGAGGGCACCGGCTGTGCGGTCGGTGGGGTAGGGGCCGCTGGATCTGCCGGTGCGGCCGCGGCGGGCTGATGGCAGCCCAGGCACATGGCGTTGCTGTAGGCGGCGTGGTTTGCCGGCGATGGCTTGACGCTTCCCCCCGGCTGGTGACAGCTCTGGCAGTCCTCTCTTCCCTGGACCGGGTGGGTGGTCTTGGGTTGCAGGCTCGGTTCAGCAGAGGCGGCCCCGGCGAAAGCAAAGGCTATCACCACGCCGGCTGCCACCGCGGCCATCGCGGCCAGGAGGCGACCCTCCACCGACCCCTTCGTCTTGTGCAGCACCTTTGCTTGCATGCTTTCTCCTTCACCAGAGCTAGCTACTGGGGGCTCCGCCGTCAGAGCCCCCAGTAGCCTTTCGGTACGCTGTTGCGGTTTCGTGGCCCGGTTACTTGTCTTTCCACCGTCGCTCGGCGATCTCCTCGGCCAGATCTACCAGCTTGCCCTCATCTGCACGCTCAGCGGTGGGCGTGGGGCAGTTGGCCTCGTTCTTCGCGGGGGCAGCTGACTCGAGGTAGGAAACGCCGGGCTGCATTGCCATCCGAGCCGCGCTTGGGGCGGCGGCTCCCCGCATCTTGGCCGCCAGGAAGGGTATCAACACCAGCAGTCCCGACAGGGGAAGGAATATGGCGAAAGCGAGCCCCATCACCGGTCCCAGTACCAGTACCAGCGGCAGGGGGGCCTTAATGTAGTTGTCCCTCGAGCTGCCGGCCAGCGTCCCACCAACGCCCGGAACGGAGATGAACTCCCCCTCCGTCATGCTCCAGTAGACCCCGCCCTTCACGACCTCTCCGCCCTTTAGCTTGGTTACCACGATTTGCTCCTCCTCGGGCCCGAGGCCCGATCACTCGACGCTGAGCTCGAAGGCTCCAGTATCGCCATGATGTCCGCTCCGCCTTGGAGGGCGCCATCCCTCATCCTTGGTGGCACCATTGTACTCTTCTGCACGAACATGGGAATCGGGAAAAGATACTAGTGATGAAATGATGAACACCCTAGATATTTTCCATTTGCAGCAACTTGGATCATCGGCGGGTGGCCTGAGGATAGCTAAGGTGCTAAAATCCTTCCCACCCGGTGCGGGCTGGAGCCTGGGCCAGAACCGGATCTTGACGTGCGGAGATCAGTATCAGCGGGAGGACCTGGATGAAGATTGCAAGCAAGATGGGCCGGCTGGGCATGGAAACGGCGTTCGATGTCCTGGCGCAGGCGCGAGCGCTGGAGGCCCAGGGACACAGTGTGATCCACATGGAGATCGGTGAGCCCGACTTCGACACCCCGTCCGCCATAATCGACGCGGCGACGGAGTCGCTCCACAAGGGATTCACCCACTACGGCTCATCTCAGGGGCTTGCAGAGCTGTGCGAGCTGATCGCCGCGGAGGCTACCAAGTCCCGGGGCATGAAGTTCAGCCCCTCCAATGTGATCGTCACCCCCGGCGCCAAGCCGATCATGTTCTTCGCCATCATGGCGCTGGCCGAGGAGGGGGACGAGGTGATCTACCCGGACCCCGGCTTCCCCATCTACAAATCGATGATCGATTTCGTTGGGGCCAAGGCGGTGCCGCTGGTGCTGAGTGAGGAGCGAGACTTCGGTATAGACCTGGACGAGCTGCGCTCCAAGATCACCCCCAGGACCACCCTGCTGATCCTGAACTCTCCCCACAACCCCACCGGTGGAGTGATAGCTGCCGAACAGTTGGAGGAGATAGCCGCCCTGGCGGTGAAGCACGACCTCTGGGTGCTCTCCGACGAGGTGTACCGGCGGATCCTGTACCAGGGGAAGCACGTCAGCATCGCCACATTCCCCGGTATGGCGGAGCGAACCATCATCCTGGACGGCTACTCCAAGACCTACGCCATGACGGGCTGGCGGCTGGGCTTCGGCATCGTGCCCGATCCCCTGGTGATGCACTTCGTGAGGCTGGTGAACAACAGCGTCTCCTGCACCCCGACCTTCATACAGAAGGCCGCCCTGGCTTGCCCCCAGACGGAGCCCGAGGTGGCCAAAATGGTGAAGGAGTTCACTGCTCGGCGGAAGGTGGTGGTGGAGGGATTGAACGCCATAGAGGGGATAAGCTGCCTCTGGCCGGCGGGAGCCTTCTACGCCTTCCCCAACGTCAAGAATGTGGGCATGCCGGGTCCGGAGTTCGCCCACCACCTGCTCCACGAGGCCGGCGTGGCCACCCTCTCCGGCACGGCCTTCGGCGACGCGGGCAACGGCTACCTGCGGATCTCCTACGCCAATTCCCAGGCCAACCTCAAGGAGGCGCTGCGCAGGATCGCCGGGGCGGTGAAGAAGATCAGGGGGTAAGAAGCCTCAGGCGTCTACGGCAATAAGACCTTTCCGGATGGCGTACTTCACCAGTTCCGTCCGGTTGTGGATGTCCAGTTTCTCCATCAGATTCGCCCGGTGGGCGATCACCGTCTTCACGCTGAGGCTCAGCATTTCGGCAATCTCCCGATTGCTTCGCCCCTCCGCGACCAGCTTGAGCACCTGCTTCTCCCTGTCGGTCAGCCGATCGTAGCTGGACTCCGTGGTGTCCTCCCCCTTCCGGATGTACCCCTCGATCACCGCCTTGGCCACCGACGGGTAGAGGAAGGAGCCGCCCTCGTGGACCGCGCGGATCGCCGCGACCAGCTCGTTGCCCACCGCCTTCTTTAAGACGTAGCCCGAGGCGCCGGCCTTCAGGATGGGGAAGATGTACTCGCTGTCGTCGTGCTGGGTCAGGATCACGACGCGGCTGTTGGGGCTCTGTTTGTGGATCTCCAGAGTCGCCTCCAGACCCCCCAGTCCGGGCATGGCGATGTCCATCAACACTATGTCTGGGGCGAGTTGGCGGGTCTTGCTTATCGCCTCCAGGCCGTCGCCGGCCTCCCCCACCACCTCGATATCCGGGTAGAGGCTCAGCAGGGCCCGAATGCCTTCACGTAATATCGCGTGGTCGTCGACGATCAGCACCCTAATCTTGCCCATCCTTGGAACCTCCCAAAGGTACCTCGATCCGTAGCTGAGTGCCCGAGCCCGGCTCGGTATCGATGGAGATGACGCCGGAGAAGAGAGCAACCCTCTCCCGCATCCCCATCAGCCCCAGTCCCTGTCCCTTCTCCACGTTCCTGGAGATGGCGTTCAGGTCGAAACCCTTGCCGTCGTCCTCCACCTCGATGATCACGGAGGTTTTGGAGAGATCCATGGCGATCACCACGTTCTCCGCCTCGGAGTGCCTGGCGATGTTCGTTATCGCCTCCTGGGCCACGCGGAATAGGGTTGTCTCCAACTCCGGCGGCAGGCGGCGCTCGATCCCAGCCGTCTCCAACTGCACCTTGATCCCCTGGGGCTTCAGCCGGTTCTCCGCATACCACCGGATGGCGGGGATCAGCCCCAGGTCGTCCAGGACGGTGGGGCGGAGGTCCAGGGTGAGCTTCCGAACCTCCTCCAGCATCCGGACGGCCAGCGGCTTGATGGCAGCAACTCGCTCCTTCACCTCTTCGGCGTCTTTTGCCGGCGCCACCGAGACCGTCTCCAGCGCCACTCCCAGGGCGGCCAGGGCCTGGCTGGTCTCGTCGTGAAGCTCTCTCGCGATCCTCTTGCGCTCGTCCTCCTGGGCGGAGATCACCTTGCGCAGCAGCTCGCCCCTTGCCGCCTCTTTCCGCTCCAGCTCCTGGTAGAGGGTCGCGTTCTCCACTGCCACGGCGATCTGGTGGGCTACCGAGGCCAGTAGCTCGGAGTCCACGCCATCGAAGCCGTCCGTCCCCTTCCGTGCGACGCAGAGGGTGCCCAGGGCGATTCCCTTGGAGATGAGCTTCACGCAGGCGAAGGCTCTCTCCTCCTCCGGCTGGTCCGGGTAGGACTGCTGGATGGTATCTCTCAACGGGCAGGGTGCCATGGCCCCGCTGCAGGGCATTGCGCCGCCCCACTGCTGCCGGCATGGTCCCAATCGGGCAGCAGTGGCAACAAGCTCGGGCGAGAGTCCGCGGTAGACCGACCTCTCGCCGGCACCCTCCGGGTTGATGGCGAACAGGTTGAGGATGGCCACATCTGCCCGCATGAAGTCTACCACCTTGTCCAGGGCGCTCTCTAGGATCGTGTCCAGCTTCAGCGACTGGGACACGGCGCTGGCGATGGCGTTGAGCAGGGAAAGCTCCCTGTTTCGCTGCACCAACTCCCCCTGCGATTCCTTCAACTCCCGGGTGCGCAGCTGCACGTTGGACTCCAACTCCCTGTTCCACTGCTGGATCTTCTCCAGCGATCCCTTGAGGCGGACTCGCATCCCGTCGAAGGATCGAGCCAGCGCGCCAATCTCGTCCTGACCCGTGATGGGGATCGATTCGGTCAGGTTCCCGCCGGCAATCCGTTCGGCGGCTGCGGTGAGCATGCTGACGGGTCGGACCACGCTCTGGGCTATGGCCCAGGCCAGAAGCATAGACAGCAGGGTCATGGCCAGGCTGAGGATGATGAACTGCTGCCTCAACTGCTCCGTGGGTGCCAGCGCCTCGTCCTGGGACTGGCGGATGGTAATCCCCCAGCTGGTGGAGGCAAGGGGGGCGAAGGCCATCACCTCCGTCTCCCGCTGGGCGGGTGCATCGTGGCAGCCGTGGCAGGTGCCCATGCTGGTGCGCTTTTCCTTTATCAATCCCGCCAGGAAGTTCCGGTGGTCGCTCTCGCTGAGGACATCCTTCTGTCGGCCGCTGGCCAGAACGATCCCGTTGCCGTCGACGATCTGGGAGTAGCCGGTCTTCCCCAATCTAACCGGCTGGGTGATGCTGGCGAGGCTGGGGTTTGTTATGTCTATGTCCCCACCCACCAGCCCGACGACCTGGTGTCCGCTATCCAGTATTGGGTAGACCAACGACACGACCGGCCGATGTCCCTCCACGGTGGTGTAGACGTTGGAAGTCACGGGCCTGCCGCTGTCCAGCGCCTCGCGCACGTGGGGGAAGGCTGAGAGGTTGGATTTGGAGGGGTCCAGCCGGTTCGGCTCCGACCAGAGGATGTTTCCGTCCCGGTCCAGAATGTAGACGCCGTCGTTGAAGATGGAGCGGAAGTAGACCTCGCGCAGTGCGCGACGGGTCGGATCCAGGTCGGTACCGTGGACGTCGACGTCCGGGTTCATAGCCACGTCCTGGAGGTACTGGAAGTTCTGCTTGAGGACGCGGTCGGTGAGATCGGCGGCAGTCTGAGCCAGCACCAGCCGTTCGTTCAGGGTGCGATCTATGCTTTCCTTAACGGCCAGCACGCTCGAGATGCCAAAGACGGCCAGCATCACGAGCGTGCTGAGGACCGAGAGCACGACAATGCGGGTTTGCAGCCCTGTTCGCTTCAGCGAGAACAATTACTGCTCCTGGTCGGCCACCATTTGTTCGTATTCTAGCTTGTGTTCGTGGCGATAGCGATCCTCAGAAACTCGGCCCGTGAAGATCGATTTGTTGAACGGGAAGATGTTGGGCGCAAAATGAGCATTGTAGAAGTGGACCACGAAGATCCACCCCGTGGCCAGCAGCGCCTCGTCGCTGTGGGCTATGCTTGCCACCGGCACCATGACCCCCGGGAGCACCCTGGTCACGATGAGTGGGAACATCAGGATCAGTCCGGTGAGCCCCATCATCGGCACGCCCCAGAAGACCGCCCAGTAGTCGAACTTCTCGAAGTAGGAGAAGCGGCCGAACAGGGCCTTCTGCTTGTTGATCCCCAGGTAGTAGCCGGTGTTCTGCATGAAGTCGCGGAAGTCCTTCAGGCTGGGCAGCATCCAAAGTGGGAAGGGCTTGCGCAACGCGACCATGCTATGGAAGATGAAGCCCAGGTGGTAGACGGCCGAGAAGATCATGGCGAAGCCGGCCGCGTGGTGGATGGTGCGGGCGGAGTCCAGACCTCCCCAGAAGGCGATGAGCCACTGGGCCCAGGGGGCGTCGGAGAACTTCTGGGGCATGCCGGTGAACACCAGCAGCATAACCGAGCTCATCATGATGAAGTGCTGCGCCCGCTGGTGCCAGGCGAAGCGGACGATCTGACGCTCTTGGCAGGGGGCCGGGATCTCCTCGACCCGGAAGGTTCGCAGCTTGGGCCGGCGTGGCGCCGCCGTGCCGGCTTGGCCCCTCTCCCCCCGCGTGGGGTCCTGGGTGAGGG
>Ga0209745_1002092_pt1 | contig 11532 bp, 12 predicted proteins | sample BarGraNGADG00312_FD_184495 | JGI IMG/M metagenome (GOLD analysis project Ga0209745, IMG submission 184495) | Arctic peat soil microbial communities from Barrow, Alaska - Barrow Graham LP Ref core NGADG0004-312 (SPAdes) (version 2) | ecosystem: Environmental > Terrestrial > Soil > Wetlands > Peat... | reverse complement strand
GCGCCGCCGTAGCCAAGGCCGCTTTCAATGGTTTCGCCGGAGAGCTCGTCCGGGTTGGGGTCAGCGAAAAGCCGGCCTTTGTCCTAGCAAGCCATCTCGGGCGCGGCGCCGGCATCGCCCGCCAGGAGAACAGGGTTACCTTACTGCCCGCCTTCGATCCTTATCTGCTCGGATACAAGGACCGGTCGCTGGCCGTTGAAGCCGCGTACATTAAGAACGTCAACGTGGGCGGCGGCATGCTCAAGCCGGTAGTCATCGCTAACGGGCACGTAGTAGCGACCTGGGGAAGCAGCAAAAGACGCGGGCTCCTCGAAGTGTCGGTCGAACCGCTGGAGACTTTGCCACCAGAGATGCTTACAGGGCTGCAAGCCGAGGCGGCGGACCTTGCGAGATACATAGGAATGAAGCATTCGTTGCAGATCAAAGAATAGCCGGTCTGCTTGAAGAGATTTTATTGGTTTTGTTGTTAAAAATGGTAAAATATCTTCACCAAGCGGCGCATATTAGTGAGTCCACACATGGTGGGTAGCGGGGTTGATGTACGGGAGGGGTCGATCATGAAAAAGTTTCTCATTCTTGTCCTTGGGTTGTTCGTATTTGTCTCGGGCTGCACTCCGGTAACACCGACCACCCTGCCTTTCAAGGGCTTGTGCTTCAGCCCTTATTTGAAGGGAGACTTGAACCAGAACATAACGTCCTCCACCCTGGATAACCTGTTGGGCAAGATATCACCTTATACCACATCGGTGCGCGGCTTTGGCTCCCGAGATTTCTGGCCCACTTTCTACTCGATGAGCAGAATCAGGGGACTGACGGTGGCCGCTGGAGCGGACATCTGGTCTGACACGAGTTCCAACGGACCCGAGGTCGCCGCGCTTGCGGGCTTGTGCCAGAACAAGGCCATAGACTTCGCCATCGTCGGCGATGAGACCATGGACGACATGGACGGGCCGCCCGCCCTGAGTGAGAGCCAGATGCTCTCCTATATCAATCAGGTCAAGGGCAAGGGAGTCCCGGTCGGCTCCGCGCAAAGCTACTACGTTTGGGAACAACACCCGAACCTGGTGCAGGCCGTGGACTTTATCGTGATGAACGTCTATCCGTACTGGAACGGCTTATCCTGGCAGGACTCGCTGAACTTTGTGAAGGAGCATCATAAGACAATTTCCGGCTATGGCAAGCCGGTCTACATCGAGACCGGCTGGCCCAGCGCAGGAGATACAAACGGAGCGGCGGTTCCTTCCGCCGGGAACTCTGGTTCGTATATGTCGGAGTTCATGAAGTGGGCGAAGGACAACAACGTGAACTACTGGTACTTCAATTCCTTCGACGAGGACTGGAAGATTGAGGAAGGGTCAGTAGGGCCTTACTGGGGCGTCTGGGACCACGATGGAAATCTCAAACCGGAGAACGCGAAATATCTGACGATCAAGTAATGTTGTCAGTTAGTACTGTCTTGTCTGCCTGATGCCGTCCTGCATTTTCCTGTTTTGTTTGATGGCGTTCGTCTTCAAGGTCGATAACTATAGTGCCGATTAACATAATGACGGACCCTGGATTTACGTCTGCTGGAAAATAAAGGGATGGGTAGAATATGTTGGACATCGGCCGCTGTCCCGAATGCAACGTCCCGGAACCTTTCTACCAAGGGCATGAGTGGCTCAACAACGGCGACATCGTTCAGAAAGCTGATCATCGCGCACGTATGGGTATCATCGAATGCGAGGCGCTAGATCCCCTGTTCACAAACGTCGGGGATATTATCGGTACATCCATCTACCCGTTGATCATCAACATTGCCGCCAGAGGCAGCAAGTTCTACCTGGACAACTTGATACCGAAAGAAGTCAAGGAGATGGTCCAGTCCAAGACGATGGACCTGAGGCCCCTGGCCGAACCCATATTCACCATGTGCCACATAATGGGGTTCGGGCAGTACGATTTTCTGGACTACCGCTACGAAAAAGACCCTGGTGATTTCGCGAGATGCAACATCTACAGGCCTTTCTCAGTGCCCGAGGTGTTCGGGTGCTACTCGGGCGGCGTGTCAGCCATGGTGGGCGGGGAACACTCCGTCTCTTACGAGGAGATATCGCCGGGGCTCTACGAAGTCGTCGCAAATGGACAGAGTTCCCGGATATCCTCAAAGAAAAAATGCGTATCTATCACTATCGCCACAAAGATGGAGACGTCGAGCTCGAGCGATGCGGCACCTGCGGTTGCCCAAAGGCTTTCGCCGGCTACTATTGGGACCTGGCTAAGGGCGTCATAGTGAACGGGAAAACGGGAAGGCGCATGGCCCTTCTCGGGTTTGAGCTGACGGACCGTGTCTTTACCGCGCTGGAAGACGAACTCGGGGATACCATCCCGCGGGTCGTGGTCGAGGCGCAGAGGCGGTTCGTGAAAACGGGCTTCTATTCCATCGAGGAAATCCAAAACGAGCAGGAGTTTCGGGGCGAGCTCGCCTTGAGAGGTCTCGGCAACCTGCTGGAGCTGAAGATGACCTCGAAAGGCCTGCGCATGCGCATCGACAATGTCTCCGGGCACCTGCTGACCATAGGCATCGCCCAGGGTCTCTTCGAGGAAGCCATTGACGCGGAATCATTCGTGGACTGGGAGCTATCCGATGATGGCAACCTGGATGTCGAGGTCACCCCACGAAGCATAAAGGCGTTCATCAAGGCCTAGGACTCCAAAGACCTTCTCCTTTTTTCCTCTCCCCGTCAATTGACGTCCAAGGACAACCCTACCAAGTAAGAATTCAGTTGTATAATCTTCGTCACGGATGAACAGAATGGAGTTGCGTTGGTGGAAGACCCGCATGTGAAAGCCGAGCAGGTTCAGGAAAAGCGAGGGTGGCGAAGGACCGCGCCCTACATCGCGATAGGCAGTGTCGCGATAATCCTTGTGGCTGTGTTCGGTTGGTACCAGTTCGGGCACAGGGGGAAGGCGCCGATCGACACCGTCAAGTCGCATGCTATGGTCGGCACCGATATGACGATCGGGGAAGGGATCCTCAATTTTCTGGGTGAGTCAGGGATCAAGGTCGTAAATGAAGGGTTCAAACCCACGTGGGGCGCGGAAGAAACAGCCAGCGGAGTATGGGTCGTTTCCTACGTGTTCGAAGTCGGCAGGGAATCGAATCGGCTCTCCTGGAAGGTCGATACGCGAACCGGACGCGTTACACCGCTCGACAATCTCGCCCGGGTGTTATGGGAGGGAAAGTAGCCGGCTTGTCGGTAAACACCGGGGGTAATCGGTATGCCGAGGGTTCACCAAATGCGGCAGGCATACGCTATAATTATTTTTTCCAGGTAGGAAAAACTTTCCGGATCTAGAAAAAGGCAACGCGGATAATCACAACGGAGGTGTAGGCAGTTGGTAAGGGGACCACACGGACACGAGAGAACTGGCGAGGAGATCCTCAGGGTGCTGTGCCACAACTGTGGTAACCGTGTCACGATTGAAGCTGGCGAGGAACAGGTCAAGTGTCCTCACTGCGGCACGACTGTAAAGAGGCCCAAGAAACAGGCCTGAAATTGAGAAAACCTGAAATAAACCTGTTGACCCCCGGGGTGGGGTGCGAGTCAGGGAGGAGAACTTGGAATTAGAGGTTTCTACCCGGGATGTTAGTGATCATACTGTTGTCAAACTGAAGGGAGAGGTTGACATATATACCGCACCCTCCCTGCGCGAGACGATAGTGGATGCGGTCGAGAAAGGCCGATACAAGATCGCGGTGGATCTCGATGAAGTCGACTTCCTGGACAGCACCGGACTTGGGGTTCTGGTTGGCGGACTCAAGCGTGTAAAGCAGCACGACGGCGAGCTCGGCATCATCTGCAACCAGGAAAAGATACTGCGCATCTTCAAGATCACCGGCCTCACCAAGATCTTCAAGATGTACACGAGTGCCGACGAGTTCTGACGGGGAGGTTCTCCTGAAGGGCTTGGGTGTCATATAATATTAGGTGAGTCATCGAGGCGGATCCTGGTTCCGCCTCGTATTGCATTAGGAGACTTCCAGCCGAGATGGCCGAAAACAGAACGGAAGGCACTGATTACTACCAGAGCCTTCGCGACGAAATGGTAGAAAACCAGATTAAGGCTCGAGGGGTCCACGACCCGCGGGTGCTCGAAGCGATGAGGCGCATCCCGAGGCACCTGTTCGTGCCCGAGCCCAACAAGCCGAGGGCCTACGAGGACAAGCCTCTCCCGGTCGGTGAGGGGCAGACGATATCCCAACCGTACATCGTCGGCTGGATGACCGAGTTGCTACGGCTCGATGGTCACGAAACCGTTCTGGAGATCGGAACGGGAACCGGCTATCAAGCCGCGATCCTTGGCATACTTGCACGAAAGGTCTACACGATGGAAAGGCTCGAGCCCCTGGCGAAATCAGCGCGCAGGCGGCTCGAGAAACTTGGGTTCAAGAATATCGAAGTCACTGTTGGCGACGGTAGCAAGGGTTTTCCGGAGCACGCTCCATATCACGGCATAATCGTAACCGCAGGTTCGCCGCAGGTTCCCCAGGCCCTTGTTGAACAGCTTGCGGATGGTGGCAGGCTGGTTATCCCGGTCGGGACTTCTTCGATGCAGATGCTCACTATTGTCGAAAAACACGGTGATACCATTTCGAGCACCGAAAAGGGCTCATGTGTGTTCGTCCCTCTCGTCGGGAAATACGGCTGGCGGCCGTAACGCGAGGCCCTCGAAGCCGAAAGGAATGTCCAGGATCTTCAGACGATGCCAGTAGACGCGAAAGGTGATAGATGAAACCCATAATCGTGATTCCGACTTACAACGAAAAAGAGAACCTCGAGAGAATAATAAAAGAGATCCTCGCTCTCGACTGCGGTGTAACCGTACTCGTTGTCGACGACAACTCTCCCGACGGCACCGGCGAAATCGCCGACCGTCTCGCGTCCGAGCTCGACGGCCAGGTCGCCGTCGTTCACAGGCAGAAAAAAGAAGGCCTTGGGCCGGCGTATATGAACGGTTTTGAAGTTGCGCTCGACATGGGCGCGGATTACATATTCGAGATGGACGCCGATTTTTCGCACAACCCCAAGTACATACCCGACATGCTCGACGCGATCAAGCAGTACGACGTGGTCATCGGGTCGCGTTACGTTACCGGCGGAGGGACCGAGAACTGGGGCCTCGTCCGAAGGTTGATCAGCCGAGGAGGAAGCGGCTATGCCCGGCTGTTCACGGGGATGAAGATAAGGGATTGTACTGCCGGGTTCAGGTGCTTCCGCCGCGACGTAATCGAGTCGATCGACTTCACGCGGGTGTCCGCCTCGGGATACGGTTTCCAGGTCGAGCTGGCGTACATATGCGAGAAGATGGGCTACGACGTCTTTGAGGTTCCCATTCTCTTCGTCGACAGGACCGAAGGTACATCCAAGATGAGCAAATCAATAATTTTCGAAGCCATGATCCTCGTTGCAGGTCTAAGAAAGAGGTACAGGGACCTGGACGACAAAAAGCTCAGGTGAGGGTGGCGGGCTTGGCGGCGGGAGCGGGGCGATGCCGTACAAGTTTACAGCAAAAAGGAAGTAGGAGCATGAGTACTGAAACCGCAGAACAGCTCAAGCATATGTTCGAGCCCCGAAGCGTCGCTGTCATCGGTGCGAGCAACACGATGGGCAAGTGGGGCTACATAGTCCCCGCGAACATAATCGCCGGTGGCTATACCGGGAAGTTCTACCCGGTGAACCCCAAGGCGAATGAGGTATTCGAGCGACCGGCCTTCAAATCAGTGAAAGACATCCCGGACGAGGTCGACCTGGCAATCATCTGTATTCCCGCAGCCGCGGCTCCGGGCGCTCTCAGGGAGTGTGTCGAAAAGGGAGTAAAGACCGCGATCGTCATCTCCGGAGGTTTCGGTGAGGTCGACGCTAAAGGCGCACAGCTCGAAGAAGATATGCTCGACGCTATCAAAGGCTCATCTCTGAGGCTTTGCGGACCCAACACGATGGGCATCTATTCCGGTCCGATCTCGCTGCACGCCCTGATGCCACCGGTCAGGCCGATACAGGGCAAGATAGCCTTCGCAGCCCAGAGTGGAAACCTGGGCACGCAGCTCATGAGCCTCGGCCGCGCGCTTGGCGTCGGGTTCTCGAGGTTCGTATGCATCGGCAACGAGACTGACCTCAAGGCGGTCGACTATGTTGAGTACTTCGCGGACGACCCCGCCACGGATGTCATCCTGTTGTACATTGAGGGCCTCAAAGACGCGAGGCGCTTCATCGAGGTCGCGGAAAGGACGTCGAGCCATAAGCCGATCGTAGTCCTGAAAGCGGGCAAGACCGAGGCAGGCGCCAAAGCAGCCGCCTCTCACAGCGCCGCGCTGGCGGCCGACCAGACGATATTCCAGGGAGTCCTGAAACAGACCGGTATGATTGAAGCCGACACAACCGAAGAGATGCTCGATATAGCCAAGGCCTTTGCCGCCGTTCCGCTCCCGAAGGGCAAGGGGGTGGGTGTCGTGACCTGGGGCGGTGGTTGGGGAGTCGTTACCGCTGATGCCCTGTCGAGGTACGGGCTCGAGCTCGTCGAACTTCCGAAAGAGACCCTGGACGAGCTCGCCAAGGTGCTCCCCGAATACTGGAGTCCGGGGAACCCGGTCGACCTGGTTGCCGCTCTCGATATGTCTATACATTTCAAGTGCCTCGAGATAGTGGCGCGCTGCCCGGTGGTCGACTCAGTCATCAGCCTTGGGACCATGGGCGCCACATCGTCGTTCCAGGCGTTCGCACTCGACAGCCAGGTCATGGACGATGTCATGCGCGAGCACATCAAGCCGAAAGTCATTAACAGCGATTTCCTCAAGCAGCTGCAGCGCACGGACGAAGCGTACCGGGACGAGGTCTTCGACCTGATGCAGGAGACCCAGAAACCTATCATGGCGGTCTCTCTTCCGACGGCCGGAGCGACAAGCCCGATGCTCGCGCGCCAGCACGAGGTAGTGATATATCCTTCTCCGGAGCGTGGCGCCAAGACGCTTGCGGCGCTTTACGAATACAGAGAATTCCTTGAAAAAAAGGTCTCGCTGGTATAGGAAGAGCCTGGCAAGAGAGCTGGCGTCCTTAACCATCGGTTTTCCGCCCCGGAACACTGCTCCTGATGCTCAGGCGACAACAGAGAGGAAGACATGCACGAGATGTCCGTTACCGAGTCCATGCTGGGGGTAGTCCTGCGGCACGCCGAGTCCAACAAGGCGACCAGCGTAACACGGATAAACATTGTGCTCGGCGAGTTCAGTACAGTCATGCCCGAGTCGGTGCAGTTCTACTTTGACATCATAGGCAAGGACACCTTAGCGGAGGGAGCGGAGCTCAACTTCCGCAGGACCAAGCTGGCGTCGCGTTGCAAGGATTGCGGCAAGGAGTTCGAGGTCGTCGAGTACGACTTCACGTGCACGAAGTGTAAAGGAGAAAACACCGAGATAATCTCCGGCAGGGAGTTCCAGGTGGAATCCATCGAGATAGACTAGCGCAACACGAAACGGCAACAGGAGCGGGAGGCCCAGAACATGGAGATCGAGGTACTGGAAGGCGTATTCGACGCCAACGAGATCATCGCAAAAGAGAACCGCACGCTGCTCGACGGGCGGGGCGCTTTCATGGTTAACCTCATGGCGAGCCCGGGCGCGGGCAAGACTTCGTTTATCATGCGGACGCTCGATGGCGTCTCCGGTGAGATAAAGGCGGCGGTCATCGAGGGCGATATCGCAGGCAAGGTCGACTCCGAGCGAATCGCCGAGACCGGCGTCGCCGCCATCCAGATAAACACCGGTGGCTCGTGCCACCTGGAGGCAAGACAGGTAAACACCGCTCTCAACCACCTCAACCTCGACGGCGTTCAGCTCGTCATCATAGAGAACGTAGGCAACCTGGTCTGTCCCGCCGAGTTCAAGCTGGGCGAGGACCTCAAAGTCATGATCCTGTCCGTAGCCGAAGGTCATGACAAGCCTCTCAAGTACCCACTCATGTTCTCCGAGAGCGACGTACTGATCGTCAACAAGATCGACCTGATCCCTCACACTGATTTCGACATGGCGTTCCTTGAGGACACCGTCCGCAAGATGAACCCATCCGTCGAGATATTCAAGATCTCCTGCCGCTCGGGCGTTGGCGTAGACGCCTGGATAGACTGGCTCAAGAACCGGGTAAAAGCCTCGTAAGCCATCGCGGACAGATCTTGCTTCACGTTGACCCGGGTGCGGGTACCGCCTGCTTCCTTGAGGGAATGACGGCGACTCATAAGAACGTATCAAACCATCAGATAGACAGAGTCGCGTAGCTGCAAACCGTCATGGTGACGGCGGCAGGATGATCGGAAAATCCTTGAATTAATAATAAGAGTGTGGTAAATTCCCTTCCACACTTTACTGGAAGGCAACAAGACGGCAACCGACTAGAAGACATCTGAACGCGGCAGTAGTCATCTCGGTAGGGGAAGGGCGAAACCGATGCTACACATGACCGCCTTCGAGTCTATCTCCCTTTGGGTCGTTCTGGGGATTGCGTTACTTGGTCTTGCCTACGCATTGTTCCTGCGGCGCCAGGTAATGACCGAGGACATGGGCACACCCGAGATGCGCAGGGTCTGGTCGGGTATCAAGGCAGGCGCCGATACCTACCTCGACAAGCAGCAGAAGATGATCCTGCCCATAATGGTCGTCTTGACATTTGCTCTATTCCTGAGCGTCTATGTCGTGCCTCCTACTGCCGGGGCCATCGCCAGGTTCCACGGCCAGAGCCCGGACACGATCAGGGTGATCATCGGACTGGGCCGCGCGCTTGCGTTCGTGATGGGCGCGCTTTTCAGCCTCACCGTCGGCAAGTTCGGGATGCGAACGGCCGTTCAAGGTAATATCCGGGTGGCCGCCGCGGCACGCAGCAGTTTCAGCGATGCCCTCAGGATCGCATACCGTTCGGGCACGATCACCGGCATGCTGACGGACGGCCTGGGATTACTTGGCGGCGTAGTCATATTCATGATATTCGGCCTGGCGGCGCCGGACGTCCTGCTCGGGTTCGGGTTCGGTGGAACGCTCCTGGCTCTGTTCATGCGTGTCGGTGGCGGCATATATACAAAAGCGGCCGACGTGGGGGCCGACCTCGTCGGCAAAGTGGAGGCGGGCATCCCGGAGGACGACCCGAGAAACCCCGCGGTCGTAGCAGACCTCGTCGGAGACAACGTGGGAGACTGCGCGGGCATGGCCGCGGACATATTCGAGAGTTACGAGGTAACGATGGTCTCGGGGCTTATCCTCGGCCTCGTCCTCGTGGGTATGACCCACCAGATCAAGTGGATAATCTTTCCGCTGCTCGTGCGAGGCATAGGCGTGTTCTCGTCGATCATCGGAACATACCTCGTGCGGGTCGGGTCCTCCGGGGAAGAGGACGGAACCAGTGCCATGCGCGCGATCAACGCCGGGTACTATACGTCCGCCGCGATGTGTCTTGTCGCCTTCGCTTTCGTGGCGCACTTCTACATGCACGAGTGGAGGGCGTTCTTCTCGGTGGGTGCTGGCATCCTGCTTGCGATATCGATCGACGAGCTGACAAGGCATTTCACCGATCCGAACCACAAGCCGGTAAGGGAGATAGCTCGCTCCTCTACAACAGGTACGGCGACGCTGTTGCTCCAGGGACTCTTCGTCGGGTTCCAGTCCACGGTGTGGGCGGCTCTCGTCATCGCGGCCACGATACTGTCCGCGGTGATCATCTACCATGGCCAGCCCGTTACGTACGTCCTCTACGGGGTGGCGATGACCGGCATAGGCATGCTGACCCTGACGGGGAACAACGTCGCCATGGACTCGTTCGGGCCCATAGCCGACAACGCGAACGGAATCGCCGAGATGGCGGGTATGGAGGGAAAGTCCCGGCAGATACTCGCGGACCTCGACGCCGTGGGCAACACCACGAAGGCGATCACCAAGGGCGTTGCGATAGGGTCCGCGGTCATCGCGGCGGTGGCGCTGTTCGGCTCGTTCCTGACGGACGTCTCACTGGCGCAGGCGCGGCTGGGAATCCCGACCGCAACGCGGCTTCTGGCAACCGGCATCAGGATATCCACACCCAAAGTTTTCATCGGCCTGCTTATCGGCGGGGCGATACCGTGGCTGTTCTCGGCGCTCACGATCAACTCGGTCTCTCGCGCGGCGTCACTCATCGTCCACGAGGTGCGGCGCCAGTTCAAAATTCCCGGCCTGATGGAAGGCAAGGTCGACCCCGACTACAAGAAGGCTGTCAGCATCTGCACGAGCGCGGCGCAGAAAGAGCTCCTCGGCCTGTCCATACTCGCGATGTTCACGCCGATAATCGTCGGTCTCGTGCTCGGGGTCGAGGGCCTGGGCGGCTTCCTCGCCGGGGTCATCGTCTCGGGGCAGTTGCTCGCGGTCTTCATGTCCAACTCCGGCGGAGCCTGGGACAACGCCAAGAAACTTGTCGAGGACGGCCATTACGGTGGCAAGAACTCTGAAGCCCACAGGGCGTCGGTCGTCGGGGACACCGTGGGCGACCCGCTGAAAGACACCGCGGGGCCGGCGCTGAACCCGATGATAAAGGTCATCAACCTCGTGGCCCTGCTGTCTGCGCCTATAATCATCCGGTACACGCACTTCAGCTTCGGGCTGGCCGCGGTGGTGACGGTGATGTTCTCGGCGGTGGCCGTCTCGGTCTGGTACTCGAAGCGCACCGGCGAGCCCGAGTACGAAGAGATAAGCGCCGACGTCGTGAAGCACGAGCACGAGGAGGGCCAGGTTGCTGTCAGCGCACCGGTCTCGCTACCGCATCCGGCGGTGACGGGACAGCTCATGCCGCACCCCTCGATAATCATGAGGTACGGCAGCGACTACAGGAAAGCGGGCGAGTCCTTCGTCAAGCTGAACGAATCCGAGGAAGAAGCGGAGGCACAGGCCGACCAGGACTAAAGCCGCCAACCTCAATCATCCAGCAGCCCCGCGGCTACGAGCGTGTTGTGCACATGGCTCACCTGCTGCGGGGTCAGCTGCGGCAATGGCGATTTCACTTCGACCCTTATGTCGTGACCGAGCTGGCGCATCGCTTCCTTGATGAGCGCGTGAGGCGTTGGAGAGCCTGCTATCAGCGGACCCACCGTATAGAAATCGGCCTGCAGCGGCGCGGCGATCTCGCGGTTCCCTTCGGACAGCGACTCGTAGAGCAAAACCGCCTTGTGCGGCATCACGTTCGGCAGCGGGCATATCGCGCCACACGCTCCGACCTCCATCGTCTGGGTCAGGTTCAGGCACATCCCGGTGAAGACGCTGAAATCATCATCCGTGGCGTCGACGAGCGCTCTGACCTCGTCGACATCGAAGATAGTCTCCTTAGCGCCCACCACGTTCGGGATGCTCGCGATACGGGCGATCTGCTCGGGCGTCAGCAGGAGGTGGCTGTTGCCCGGGAAGTTGTAGTAGAGGAAAGGTATGTCTACCGCTTCGCACAGCTTCTCGTAATGGGCAAAAACGGCGTCCTCGTCCAGTGGATAGAA
>Ga0209745_1002090_pt1 | contig 11536 bp, 6 predicted proteins | sample BarGraNGADG00312_FD_184495 | JGI IMG/M metagenome (GOLD analysis project Ga0209745, IMG submission 184495) | Arctic peat soil microbial communities from Barrow, Alaska - Barrow Graham LP Ref core NGADG0004-312 (SPAdes) (version 2) | ecosystem: Environmental > Terrestrial > Soil > Wetlands > Peat ... | reverse complement strand
GCCCTTCGTCTGGCACGGAACGAACGGCGGCGAGCCGGCGGCGCAGATGTCGCAAGCCGAGGTGTGTTCGATGATCGGGCAGTTCGCGGCCTGGGCCGACGAGGGATACACGCTTCTCTCCTGGAACGGGCTCGGCTTCGACTTCAACGTTCTGGCCGAGGAGTCGGGCCTCACGGAGGATTGCGCGCGCATTACCCTCGATCACGTGGACATGATGTTCCACGTCGTCTGCGAGCTCGGCTTTCCCGTGGGCCTGGGGAAGGCGGCGGAAGGGTTCGGCTTGCCCGGTAAATGTGGCGGCCTCACCGGGTACGACGCGCCGGTGATGTGGGCTCAGGGCCGCTGCGACGAGGTGCTCGATTACAACCTCCAGGATGCCAGGCTGGCGCTCGCTATCGCGCTCGAAGCGGAGCGTCGAGGCGAGCTCCTCTGGATCACACGCAGAGGAACCACGGGGCGCATGCCTCTTAGCGCGGGATGGCGTTCCGTTCAAGAGTCACTGCGAACACTTCTACCGGACACTTCATGGATGTCCGACCCGCCGGCGCGAGAAGATTTCACCGCCTGGCTACCGCCGGGTTTGCTGGCCTAAGCGCGGCCCGGTTCCCGCTTCAGGAGCGCTTTTACGGCCTGAATCAGAGGCCGGTCGGCTGACGGCGGCGTGCGCGTGCGCAAGGCTCGGCAACCGCATCCCCCGAACGGGTCACTCCGGTCTGTGAGCGCCGTAGTGCCCGCACGCCGAAACGGGGGCCTGGTCGAACAGCTGGTTGCCGTGGTCAGGTGCTAAGCGAGGATGGACGTTGAGAGAGCCGCTCCGATCGCCTGGGTATGGGGATCTGCGGCCTTGGAACGCATTGCTGGAAGCCGGCTCGGCGAGACGAGCGAGCCGCCGCTCGCGGCTACGGGAAGCGTCGATTTGCCCGCTGGTGCGTCGCTTCTTTGCTGATCGCGCTGCTGGTTTCCGGCCCGGCGATGCAGAAAGCCGCTACTGGCGCAAGCCCGAGCGACGGCGTCTACGCGCAGCCCGCGCTTTGCGTCGGCGGCCACACCGGTAGGGAGTGTAAAGCCGGTGTCGCCGTCAGTAGCAAGAAGGGAAAAATGACGGCAACCAAGGGCTGCACGGCGAAGACGCGTAAACAGGCGAAGTGCACGGCGCAGGCGCGCAAGAAGGCGAAGGCGAAATCGAAGTCGAAGTCGCAGAGCACGGCCGGCGTCACCAAGAAATCGGCCAGCCCGCTTCCCGACGGCTATGGGCCTGCGCAGCTCCGCGGCGCCTACAACCTGCCCTCCGCCGCGAAGCGTTCGCAGACAATCGCGATCGTGTCGGCCTACGACAGTCCCTACATCGAGCAAGACCTCCGCGTCTATTCCAAGACTTTCGCTCTACCGATCTGCAGCAGCTCGAACGGCTGCTTCCGCAAGGTCAACACAGCTGGGAAGGCGGCGCCGCTTCCTGACGCCAATGCCCTCTGGGCGCTCGAGACTTCACTCGACGTCCAGGCTGCCCATGCGGTCTGCTCCAACTGCAAGATTCTTTTAGTTGAGGCGGAGTCGAGCTCGGTTGATGACCTCGTTGCCGCCGTCGACACCGCGGCGAAGCTCGGGGCCGACGTGATCTCGAACTCCTGGGTGGTGAAAGAGTTTCGCGGCCAGACCTCTCTCGACCGGCACTTCGATCGTCCTGGGATCGCCATTACCGCCGCTTCCGGCGATACCGGATACGGAGTCAACTGGCCTGCAGCCTCGCCGTATGTGACCGCTGTCGGCGGTACGACGCTCGATCTCGACAGCTCCAATGCGCGCATTCGCGAAAGCGCCTGGGAGCAGGGCAGCTCCGGTTGCTCGGCTTACGAATCCAAGCCGGCCTGGCAGTCGGACTCTGGCTGCAAGCAACGGACGGTGCCGGATGTCGCTGCTGTCGCCGATCCCAACACCGGCGCGGCGGTCTACAACTCCTACGGCTACTCGGGACGGCGCGGCTGGTTCAAGGTCGGCGGCACGAGCCTGGCGGCACCGATAGTGGCCGCTATCTACGCGCTCGCCGGGAACGCCGACGAGGTAGTCGCGGGCTCGTATCCCTACACACGCTCACCGGCCCTGTTCGACGTTCGGGAAGGCACAAACGGCAAGTGCTCCGTGGCCTATCTGTGCACCGCCGCCGCCGGTTATGACGGCCCGACCGGGCTCGGTACTCCAACCGGCGTCGCCGGCTTCTAGCGATTCGCTCGAAGCCGAGTTGCCGGCGGCGTCACCGGCTTTTAGCGATTCGTCCCAAGCCGAGTTGCCGGCGTACCGACCCGGCCTAAACCGGCAGCTACAGCGCCTAGCTACCCTTCGCCGCATGCCGGTCGTGGTCGCATCGAGTCTACGCAAGGAGTTCGCCGGAACGCTTCTCTTCGAAGGCGTCTCCTTCTCTCTGGAGCGGGGTGAGAGGATGGCTCTGGCGGGCGCGAATGGCGTGGGCAAGACGACGCTTCTGCAGGCGCTCGCTTCCCGAACGAAGCTGCAGGCCGGTGAGGTGGCCCTGGCCAAGGGAACGCGAATCGCCCTACACGACCAGCGGCCGCCGCTGGAGCGCGGGCTCGATCTGCGCTCTTACATGCTCTCGGCTCGCGCCGATCTTCTCGGAGCCGAGAGGGAGCTGGCGGAGCTGGAAACGGCGATGTCGGCCGGAACCCACGATCCGGCGACGCTGCGACGCTACGCCGAAGCGCAGGCGCGGCTCGAGCACGCCGGCGGCTACGGCTGGCGCATTAGCTACGAGGCAGCGGCGCGCGGACTCGGCTTTTCACAGTCCGATTTGGAGCGCCCGCTGGAGAGCTTCTCGGGCGGCGAGTTGACTCGCGCCTCGCTGGCGCGAGCACTCGGCGCGGGCGCCGATCTAATTCTTCTCGACGAGCCGACCAACCACCTCGACGTAACCAGCATCGAATGGCTCGAAAGCGAGCTCTGCCGCCTGGATGCGGCGCTCATCCTCGTCGCACACGATCGCTGGTTCCTGGAGGCCACCACCAACTGCGTGCTCGAGCTCGAGAACCACCGCGGTGCCTTCTTCTCGGGCCCCTGGCATGCCTGGCGCGAGGAACGGGTAGTGCGTGAGCAGCATGCGGCCAGGATGGCCGCCCGCCAGGCTGAAGACGTAGCCAGGCTGGAACGTTTCGTCGCTCGTTTCCGCTACGGCACCAAGTCGCGCCAGGCGCAATCGAAGCTGAAGCAGATCGCGCGCATCGAGGCAAGTAAGGTCGAAGCGCCCGCACGAGCGCGGCGTTCGCTCGGCTTCGAGTTCCTGAGGCCGGCCCGCTCGGGGCGGATCGTGCTGGAGGCGAAGGGGCTCGCGCTCGAAGTCGGCGGTCGCAGGCTCCTCGGCGACGTCGACCTCGTGCTGGAGCGCGGCGAGCATGTCGCTCTCGTCGGCGCGAACGGCTCGGGCAAGACAACGTTGGTCGAGACGCTGATCGGGCGCCGGGCGCCGGCGACCGGAACGGTACGCCTCGGCCAGAGCGTCGAGAGCGGCTACTTCTCGCAGCACACCCTGGAGCTGGACGAGCGCGGCAGCGTCATCGACTGCGCGCGCTCGGCGACCGGTCTCTCTCGTGGCGACGCCCAGAAGCTGCTCGGGAGCTTCCTTTTCTCCGGCTACCAGACGCAGGAAAAGGCAGTACGCATGCTCTCCGGAGGCGAGAGAAGGCGGCTGGCGCTCGCACTTCTCGTCGCCTCGGGCGCGAACTTCTTGATACTCGACGAGCCGACCAATCACCTCGATGTCGAGAGCCGCGAGGCGCTGGAGGCGGCGCTGGAGGCGTTCGATGGAACGCTGCTTCTCATCTCGCACGATCGCGCCCTGCTCGATGCGACCGCAGCTCGCACGCTGGCGATCGAGAACGGCGAGCTCCGTTCCTACGACGGTCGCTGGGCCGACTACGTGCTGGCGCGCGAGCAGAAGCGCGCTCCGGCGAAGCCGCAGACGGCGGCGAAAGCAAAAAAGCCGCAACCCGAACGGGCAAAGACGTCGCCGGTCGAGCGTGAACGGCGGCGCCTCGAGCAAGAGATAGAAAGGCTGGAGAGCCGGCTTTCGACGCTCGAACAGGAATTAGCCGCAGACTGGGCCGATCTCGAGAAACTGAGCGCATTTCGCACCACCCGGGCGCGAGTCGATCAGCTACTCGAGCGCTGGGATGCCCTGGTCGAAGAAGAAGAAGGGCCTGGATCCAACGACGCTTCCGCCTAACCCTCGGGTCTGGGGAAGCACGTACACTCGGTAACGCGGCCGCTAGATGAAGCACGTGAAGGGACGTAGAGTTGTAGTGATGATGTTCCGGACTGCGCTTGCCACAACGTTGTTCACTGCCCTCGCAGTGACGATCTGCTCGGGCAGCGCACGCGGCGCGTTTCCAGGAAACGACGGCAAGATCGCCTTCGTCAACGATCGCAACGGAACGCCCTCGATCTTCACCGCGGACGCGGAAGGGGCGAACGTTACGAAGCTCGTCATGAACAATCCGCAGGGAGGATTCGCCGTCTCCTCGCCAGACGGAAAGAGGATCCTCTTCTCGGTGCGGATCGCGACGAAACTGTCGCCCGGATATGAGCTCTGGACGATGAACGCCGATGGGGCTCACGTCGGCCGTTTCCTCACTCAAACCTCGGATCAACCCTTCGCATCGACCTGGTCACCCGACGGCAGAAAGATCGCCTTCTACGAGAACGGCAGCCTCTGGGTGGTGAATGCCAACCGAAACGGTGCCCGAGAAATCACTAATGCGAATTTCAGCGGCGGCGCGCCGAGCTGGTCGAAGCAGGGCTTGATCGCCTTCGATCGCGCTGGAAGCATCTGGGTCGTCAACCCGAGGAGCGGCAAGGAACGCCGCATCGGGCAGGGGAGCCAACCGTCGTGGTCGCCCGACGGTAAGGAGCTCTTATACGTGGCGGTGCCGCGCACCGACGCCGTCAACGACGTCTTCGTAATACGAGCGGACGGATCTGGTCGGAGACAGCTGACCAAGACGCCGAATGTGAACGAGGTTCAGCCTGCCTGGTCGCCGAGCGGGCGCTGGGTCGCTTTCGCGGGTAAGAAGGGCGTCTACGTTATTAGGAGCGACGGGAAGTCGGCGCGGCTAGTCGCTGCCAAGGGGCTACAACCAAGCTGGACAAAGGGCAAAGTCGGACTCATCTACACCCGACGAACGTCGCGCTGGAACGGCTTCATACTGCGCACCGACCTGAACGGGAAGCACACGCGCTGGTTGTTGCGGCCTCGACTCGACGCCAGCCCGGCATGGTCGCCCGACGGCAGCCAGTTGGCATTCACTCGCGACGATGTCGTGTATCTGGTTAGCGAGGCCGGAGGGGTTCCGCTCTCGATCGGTCTGAGGGGGGCCGACCCGGCTTGGAGTCCCGATGGAGAGCACCTCGCCGTCGCGTCCGGGCTCGACCTTGTGATTGCGAACAGCGACGGTGCGGAGCCGACTCCGCTCGGGCTAGGGCTCGATCCGGCGAAATACACACGCGTATCCCAGCCCGATTGGTCGGTGACCAGGAAAAACGGTGCGAGCTCGATCGCGTTCGTCGCAACGAGCAGCGAGGGCCTCCGAAGCATCTTCACTCTCGAGCTGCAGCTGGTGACGCTCAAGTTGAAACAGAAGTCGCTCACGGAGCTGCCGTTAGGTTGCACCACTGTCGGAGCCGGTTCACCCAGTTGGGCGCCGAGCGGGAATTTCATCGCTTTTTCGTGCGATCAATCCATTGCTTTCTCCAAGGACGACGGGAGCAATCTGAGTCCTCTGGGCCCGGCTGAGAGCGCCGCCCTCGCCTGGGCTCCTGATGGTTCACAGATCGTTTACTCAACGCAGTCCGGTGACGATTGGGCGCAGCTAAACGTCGTGAATTCCGACGGAACGGTGCCGGTGCAGCTCGATGTAGGCTCCGGCTCGAGCGACCAGCCGGACTGGCAGCCGCTTCCCTGACTGCTTGCGCAGACCGCGCCGGCTGTTTTCGGGACGCCGAGAAGGGGAGCGTGGTGACGGAAGCGAAACCGTTCTCGACAAACAACTCTCTGGAAAGGACGTCGGTTTCGGTATGAGGCTTTCGCTAGGCGCCGCCATAGCGATGGTGGGAGTAATCACTTTTGCCGGCTCGGCGCCCGCCCACACAGCCCTCCCCGATCAGAATGCGGCGCTCGCCGGTATTAAGCGAGGTGTTGCAAAGGGATGGATCGAGCGGGCAGATGCTGCTCGCTACCGCAACACGGTGAATCGCGCGGCGAAGCTCATTCGCGCGCTCCCGCAAGCACGGCGCATTCCCCTCGCGGCCAACCTGCATCAGGTGGCGCAGGTGGCGACGATGCTGACGGAGGCGCGAGCCCGCGCCGTGTTGGGGCAGCTTGCCGTGAACAACGCCTATTTCGCGCAGCACGGCCCGCCCGCACGCGAAACGGACGTCACCGATAGTGACGGCGTTGTTTACCGCTACATGAGCGGTCTCGGCTTCGAGTTCCACCCGCTGGCCAACTTCGGAGCGCTGAACGCAAAGGTCGTGGGAGAATCGCCTGAAGCGGCACAGCGTCTGGCGCAGGCCTTGGCCGAGCGCGGCGTGAAGCAACCGGGCGGCGGCATCGGTTGGGAGTACTACTTCAACTACTCGGGCGGCAGGGCGCCCTGGTTGTCGGGCATGGCGCAGGCGGTCGCGGCGCAAGCGTTCGCCAACGCGGAAAGCCTCGTCGGAGTCGACTTGACGAGCTCGACCGGGCTGGCGCGAGCTGCCTTTCGCACGATTCCCGGTCGTCTCATACTTCGACGCTCCTCGGGCCCCTGGATAAGGCTTTACGGGTTCAACCGGAGCGTCGTGCTGAACGCGCAGCTGCAGTCACTGCTCTCGCTTCGTGACTACGTCGACGCGACGTCCGACCATGAGGCGGCCTCGCTCGTCTCGTCGATGGAGCAAGCTACGGCCATCGACCTACGCCGCTTCGATACCGGCTACTGGACGTACTACTCGTTACCGAGAACGCCGTCCACGCTTGCCTACCAGAGTTATGTCGTGCGCTTACTCAGAGGGCTCGACTCGCCGGACCCCCGGTTCGCGGCGGCTGCAACCAAGTTCGCCGGCTATGCGAAGCAGTATCCCGCATTCAAGGTCGCGAGCAGCGATCTCGGAACGGTGCGCTTCTGGCTGTCCAAGCCCGCCGCAGTCGAGCTGAAATCGGCGGCGGGGAGGACAAAAAGGCTTACGCTCTACGGGGGTTGGTACAACCTCGGCTGGAAGCTGCCCGCTCGAGCCGGCGCCTACTCCGTGTCGATCAAGGCGCGTGATTGGGCCGGGAACAGCGCTTCCTTTGAGGCGCTTCCGATCGTGCGCGTCGTCCCTGCTTCCGTCTGGTCGGTCGCGGGCTCGAGCCTGTCACAGAAGAAGTCGATTCTGGACGCTGCCGAAACCGGTGTCGTCTCACGGACGGCCGCGGCGACAGCGGCGATCTCGCCCAGTCCCGCTTACTTCAGCGTCGGCGCCGTGCTCGATAGCGCTTCTCAAGCCGCTCTCGCCTCGAGCGCGGGCCTAAACAGTGTGCGCTTCAATGTGGCCTGGGAGCCTGGAGCCTCTACCCCCAGCGCGGCCACGGTCAGCGACCTACAGAGCGTTCCGGTTGCGAAGCGCCTGATCGTTGAGCTGGTGACCAAGACGCTGCCCAGCGACGCTACGGGACGCGGCGAGCTGGCTGCATTCGCAAGCTCGCTGGTCGGGCAGCTCCCTAGCATCGACGAGCTACTGCTCGGCCCGGCGCCTGTGGCGGCGAGCGCCTCGGATTACTCGGCCGCGCTGGCCGCCGTATACGACGCCGTGAAGATCAAGTCATCCACGCTTACGGTGGCTGGAAGGCTGAACGGCGCCAGATCTCCGCAGGCGACCCTGACGGCGATGCGGGAAGCCTTCCCTACTTTAAACCGCGTGGTTCCGATCATGGACGAGCTGGCATTCAAGCCCGCGCCGGAAGTCGCCAAGTACGATTGGACGATCAACAACTACGCGCAGCTCGTGGCGGCGCTCGACAAAGCATTCTCGGGCACCGCCCAGAAAGGCGCGACTCTGCCGATACTGGTAGACGGCGTTGCCACGGCAACGTCAATTTCGGCCGAGAAAGCAGGCGCGTACCCTTCGCCGCCGGGCCCCGCACCCGGCGTGACCGAGAAAGCCCAAAAGAACGCGTACAACCTGGTGCTGGCGAGTGCTGTCTGCATGCCGAACGTCTCAGGCGTGCTACTCGACCGCCTCGTGGACAGGGCGGGCAACGCCGCTCAGGCCAGTGAGCAATCGGGGCTCTACTACGCCGATGGCAGTGCCAAGACCAGTGAGAGTGCATTCGCCGCGTCGGCTGCTCTGGCCGGCCGGGGCGTGCTGGCGGTCTGCCCGGGCTTTCAGGCGAGCGTGGCCGCGGAGACTCTCATCTATCCGCTCAGTTTTTCGAATCCATCTCCGCCCTGGGTCGCTCTCGCCTGCAGCCGCGACTGCGCCTATCTGGTCACCCTTGAGCGCGCCGACGGCAAGCCGATCCGGGCAAAACGCGGGATCATGCAGGCTCACGCGATAACCAGAGTGACACTTTCAGGCAGCTCAACTCTCCCGGCCGGCGGCGACTACCGCCTACGCGTGCGTCTGGTCGCGGGCACCAACCCCGGCCCGCTCCAGCAGTACCTGAGTCCACCGCTTTCGCTCGAGTAGGAGCGCCGGCACGAGGTCGGTGCTAGCTGACAGCCCCGTTTGTGTGGCGCTCGCGCAACCGGCCTTGTACGCGATCGATTTCGCTAGCGCCCGGGATGCGGTCGAACCCCGGGAATCCCTCGCCGAGATCTCCTTCCAAGAACCAGTACTCGATCGCTCGCTGCCCCTTCGCCCCGACCAGCACGAGCACCAGCCAGAACGGCTCCGAGGGAACCCCTGAGGAAACCTCCAGAGCGAAGCGCCCGCCGCCCGCATGCAGCTCCGGCTCGACCGGGAAGAACAGGCCCCGAACCTCGAAGGCCAGCCAGACGTGGTGCCCGTACGGTACGGGCGCAAGCTCACCCTCGACGTGAAGCGGCTGTCCGGCCTGCTGATCTTCGCCGGGAGGGAGGATGCGGCCGTCGACATCGGCTTGGCGGTCGAGATGGCTCTTCCAGATCGCGGACGCGAGGAAGAATGCCGAAACGGCGCCGACGATCAAGAGCGCGCCGACTGTCTGATCCAACTCGCACCTCCTCCGAATCTCGACTTCGCGATTGACAAGGTTCTACCCAAGACTAGAACCGGGCAACCCGAGCCAATCCCTGCAACTTCGTAGCCTAGAGCGCCGGCCAGGTCCAGACCTACCTAAATCTGCGCTTATGCCCCTAAAACCATCACAACCCCTCTGGATATTAAGCGGCGACTAGTCAGCGCCGAAGGAGCGAACAAGGCCGGAAAAGGGGTGACAAACGCTCGCTATTTCGGTTACTTGACGGAGGAGAGACAGGCACTTAAAAACAGGATATGGGGGAGACTCGCATCTCGAACGCGGCATGGGTTGGAGTCACTCGAAATGACTCCCGCTTGTATCGGCTTCTGCGCCGGCCGATTTGGCGATCTGGAGTGGCAGGTTCAACAGGAGGTTCGGTATGAGTTCCAAGGAAGCCGGCGCCAGGCGACGCGCTCTCACTCTCATAAGCGCCCTTGTCATCGCCGTCGCGCTCGCCGCGTTGTCTTCCGGCGCGGGTGCGACGAACGAGTGCGAGAACGTGCTCGGCACCACCACCTTCACCGATCCAACCGGTGACGGTTCGGGTGCGAGCGCCCCTGATATCTCAGACGTCACCGTCACGTCCTACGAAGGTGGCGCAACGACGTTCCAGATCGCACTTCCCGACGTAGACGCGTTTACCGCCGACATGCTCGTTCCCGTCGTTCCCGTCGTGGACGAGGGTACTACCGACATGCTCGTCAGGACGTACATCGATTTCGATAAGAACGCCGCGACGGGAAACGAAAAAGGCTACGAGTACATGATCCAGACCGTGCCGGCGGGCGTCGCTTCCGCCGCCGGGCCGTTTACGGCGAAGTGCGAGGACCAGCCGCGCTCGACGCTCTACACCTGGGATGGGTCGGGCTGGGTGGCACAGGAAACCGAGACGCTCAGCTCGTCGTACGGCGACAACAGCCTGACCGTGACGCTGAACGCCTCGGAGGTTGGCAAGGCGCTGACCTTCAACTTTGCGGTCTACGCCGCCTCGAATGTCAGCTACGACGAGGCCGGTGTGCCCGATACCACGAACGCGTCCTTTGACTGGGCGCCCGATACCGGTTCCTGGGCCTATCAGCCGTTCGAGTGGAGCTCGTACAGCGATCCCAGCGGAGACGGCAGCGCCGAGGGCGCTCCGGACATCACGAAAGTCGGAGTCACGAAGTGGAAGGGCGATCTGCTCAAGTTCACGATTCCCCTTCCGGGCATCGAGGAGTTCGCTGAGGACATGCTGATTCGGATCCCGATCGACGCCGACAACAACGCCGCGACCGGCGACGCCAACGGTTACGACTACATGATCCAGGCCCAGCGGGTCTACATCGACTTCGACGCGGAGTCGGTGCTGATGGGTGCGAAGAGCGCTCTTCGTTCGCTGTGCTACCAGCCGAATGTCGTTCTGCTCGAGTGGAACGGCGAAGACTGGACGGGTGCCGAGGGCGGCTCGCTCGACTGGTGGTATACGAAGGGGTTCGAGCTCTCGCTCGACTCGTCGGCCATCGGGAGCCCGGAGACCTTCAACTTCGCTGTTTACGCGGCGACGAAGGTCAGCTTCGACGAATCCGGCTGGCCCGATCTCACCAAGGAGCCGGCCTTCGACCGCGCTCCCGACATAGGCTCCTACGCCTTCCCGCTCGCCGTCTCGAACGCCGAGCTGGTCGGGGTCTACAACGTCAGGTACCACGTCACCAAGTCGACCGGGAACCTCGGCCTGAAGAAGGCGAAGGCCTGGAGCTTCCAGAAGCGCTGCTCGAAGAAGAACTGCGCTACCAAGGTGGCCGTGAAGGGACAGGGGAACTACAAGCTGTCCCGCGCAGGCAAGACGTCTTACAAGGCTCGCGCCGGTAAGAAGGTCTCGTGCAGCAACTCGGCCACAACGCCTACGACGCAGACGTTCAGCATGAATGTCAAGAAGAGCGGGTGGATCAAGGGTAAGTGGCGCGTAACCAAGTGGGTCGGAACACTCAAGGTCGCCAGCGCCAAGAAGAACGCTTCGGCGTGCGGAGCGGCAGGGTCGTATACGGCCGCTCTGACTGGAACGCTCAAGAAGTAGGCGAGGCGAAAGCCGATTGAAAGGAGCGGGGCGGCCCGGCCGCCCCGCTCCTTTCTGTTCTTGCTACTCGCCGTCCGCGAAGGCAGGCGGCGTCAAGCTCGCGGCTATTTGCCCCAGAGCGCCTTTCCAACCGGGACGACCGCTTTCGGCGACATCCCGTTGACCACTCCCGCCGCCGAGGCGTACCAGGCGACAAGCGCGGTGACGATGCCCGACCAGCCGCCGACGTGAAGCATGTAGGC
>Ga0209745_1002088_pt1 | contig 11539 bp, 8 predicted proteins | sample BarGraNGADG00312_FD_184495 | JGI IMG/M metagenome (GOLD analysis project Ga0209745, IMG submission 184495) | Arctic peat soil microbial communities from Barrow, Alaska - Barrow Graham LP Ref core NGADG0004-312 (SPAdes) (version 2) | ecosystem: Environmental > Terrestrial > Soil > Wetlands > Peat ... | reverse complement strand
ATCCTGCAGCTGAACATTATGCCTGTTCACAAATCCGCCGCCGCATATGCGCCAGTTGAATTCATTGAGAAATCCATACCGGCTGGTTTTGCCTATCTCCGCCGTGATCCTGTCAAAATGACCAGAAAGGGTATCATTGTAATTATAACCATGCTTCCAACGCAGGGTGAAGGTAGGCCAGTCAGAACCGGCGCTTATTTTTGCTCCGTTGGTAAGGCGGTACCGCTGCCGGGGGGTATATATCAGTTCGGCTGAAAAAGAAGCCTGACTATGGCTGAATGAAAACAGTGAAACGTACCCTTTCACCTGGCCCGATGCAAAAGGGTTATCAGGTATGTTCGGGGAGTAGCCATGATCAGGCTTAAAGATCGAAAACGATGTGGTGTTCTCCAGTGGCTCCCTGTGCTCATACGTCACAGATAATGAAAGATTTAACCCATTTGCCAGATCGCTTCTATGACCTAAGGTAATGAAAGCGCTATTATAAAGTTTCATCCAGTTTTCCATGAAAAAGAGAGAGGAGACGGTATTTATAACCGGATTGACACCCGAGGCGGAAAATTCATCCGAATAGCTTCCAGCCCTGAGGAAAATGCTTCCCGATTTCATGGGGTCATACATCAAGCTGGCAGCGACGCTCCACATCAGTTTTTCACGACTGAATGCATACTTAAATGATGGCGCAAGAGAGAAGCGTCTGCCACTGTCCGTTCTTGTTGTCAGAGTCAATCCCGTACCGACTATGAAACCATCAACGGTATTGAAAGAGAAACTCTTCAGGTTTAACAATCCGTCAAAGTCAAGGTAAGTCTCTTCAGCGAGCTTCCATCGTTTGCCGGTCGCGATAGCCTTAACCGCATTTGCCACCGGGTTCTTTTCTTTCTTCTGTGGCCTCTTTCCGACAGTTATGGAGAGGGTTGACGTATCACGTTCTGCCAGAACAGAGGGATTGTCGGTAATTCTACCAATACTGGCTTTTTCTTCCTCAGTAAGTGGTATAGGCCTTACCTCTTCCCAATAAACAGAATCCTTGTTAAGAGCTTCCTTTTCAATAATATAAGTAGTCTTATCCTGTATCTCAAGCGAGGCTTTTTCTTTGCTTTTCTCCGCGTTTTTCCCGTTGAGTTTTGCCAGTCTTGACATATCCCGGGCTGTGAGCTCGTCGCTGGCAAGAATCGCTTCAATCTCTTTTTGGGTGGCAGTTTTGGTTTCTGTTTCAACCGCAATGTCATCCTTGGCCAGATATCCCGATGGTTCGGGAAGTGACCTGTTTGGTTCAACCTCCAGGTATTTCACGGCGCTTGAGTATGTGGCTCTTCCTTTGATACCCATAACGGAAAGATCAACTTCGAATTCGTGGCTGACAGGCATCCAGATTGTTTCCTCAACCGGAGCGTAAAGCTGTCTGATCCTGATTTTGCCTGCCATATTTTTATTGGTCAGGTCCAGGGAACGTATTGCCCACAGATCTTCCACGATGTAAATCACTCCCTCGAAAAGCTGCTGGCTTTTTCTTCGCGGTGTCACGCCTATCTTATCAATCAGGTAGTCACCCTCCATGGAGGATCCCAGGTACTTGAAAGTGTAGTGCGAGAAAGCATTCGGAGCAAGAGGCGAGATGGCCATATCAGCAAGGACGGGCTGGTAGAAGCTTGCCTCCAGGTAATCCATCGGAGATGCCTGATCATCGCTTGTAGTCACATTGGTATGTGAAGATATTACCTGGTGAACATATTTATCAGGTGCTGTGAATGTTATTACATTAACTGATTCGGAGAAATAGTATTTGCCCTCCTGAAGCTGCTCTTTGTCCGCCTCGATCTTCATCTGGCGCTTAATGATCTTTGGCAGCTTATCGATCCTGCCTCCGCCCCTGATATAGACCTCAGCCTTGTACATACTTACCTGGTTGAGGTGGTAGGGGGCCATTCCAATAACTTTGCGCATGATATAGAATGCCGGATCCTTGTCTGAAGGTGATACCGTTACAGCAGGTATTTCGTAGAACTCTTCCTTCATGACAATATCGGAACGAGTGTCTTCTTTATCGACAGTAATCTTCTTAATTACGGGTGTATACCCCAGTAACTGATAGCTGATGTTGTATGTGCCTGAGGGAAGAGCTGTTTCATAGAAGCCGTCCTGATTTGATGTGGTACCCTGGCGAAGCTCAGGTACATAAACTGAAGCTCCAGACATCGGAAAACCCTTAGCATCGGTAATCCTGCCGTGCAGCATCTGGGCATTGCATGCCAGCCATGGAAACAGTGTGACAAGGAGAATGGTCAGCGCTTTTCTGCTCATCACTGAAATTTTATTCAGTATGATCCCTTAGAGAGGTCCCTGCTACCACAATCACAAACTCACCCCTGGGAGCTTTTGCCTTAAAATGTTCAATGAGAGATCCCAGGGTCCCATGGACTGTCTCCTCGAATTTTTTCGTCAGCTCCCTGGATACCGACGCTTTGCGGTCGGCGCCAAGGGCAGCTGCCAGTTGTTCCAGTGTCTTGATGACCCTGAACGGGGACTCATAAAAAACCATTGTGCGCTCCTCGGCTTCCAGAGAAACAAGTCTTTTCTGCCTGCCCTTTTTCTGGGGGAGGAAGCCTTCAAAGGAGAAACGATCAGATGGCAGACCTGAGCTTACCAGCGCCGGCACGAAGGCGGTAGCACCCGGGAGAGCCTCCACCGCTATACCGCGTTCGATACACCGCCTGACCAGAAGAAACCCCGGATCAGAGACACCGGGTGTGCCGGCATCGGACACCAGCGCCGTCACTGTGCCATTTTCTATGTTATCGCACACAGCCTCAATACTGCGATGCTCATTGAACTTGTGATGCGACTGAAGGGGTGCTTTAATGCTGTAATGATTAAGCAGTATCCGGGTCGTTCTGGTATCCTCGGCAAGAATGAGGTCTGCAGACCTCAGCACCTCAACGGCACGCAGGGTAATATCACCAAGGTTACCGATGGGTGTTGGCACGAGGTAAAGTTTAGACATTTATATTGAATTTTCTGCGCACAACATCAACGAATGATGATTGTGCAGCAGGATCGGAGCCCATGACGGTGCTTTCGTCAAGAATTTTCATTGCTTCACCCAGTGAGGCAGATGTGTTAAGCCGTTTGATGGTGTCCTGGTATGCCCTGCCGTCACCGCTGAAAAGCTCACGGATGAAATAGAATTTATCATTGATACCTATAGCTGCGCCAATATCGCTTATGGGCTTGCTATGCAAGGCAGAGGTGATAGCTTCATCCTGTCTGACAGCAGTTGGCTTTTTACCTATGGTATCAGCTGCACTGAATTTGTCTGCCAGAATGGCCTTCGCTGTCTCCTGTTCCTTCTTCACTGCTTCTGTCTTTACCTCAACGGTTTCCTTCTTAACAGCTCCCGGCTTCACCTCAGCCGCCGGCTGTACAACAGGAGCTGCCTGCGGTACCGACTCCGGCAGCGGTGGTGATACCTCACTCAGTTTAGGAAGGAGCTTAAGCATTTCAGTGGCGCTGCGTACTCTTGAGCGCGCCAGTTCAATCTCTGCAATCTGTGCTCCTGGTGCCTCATACAGCTGGTCAAGCAATGCACTTACTTCATCCAGATCCTTTCTAATTATACCCACTGTTTTAATCAAATCCATCACCCTTTATTTTTTATAATGAACGCTTTTCTTTATTTTGCAAAAGTAAATAATAATCGCATCAGCCAAATAATCGTTACACATTAATGAACGGTGAAATCCTGACCTGAAGTATGGAGTTTCTGGAAAATTCGGTTGATAATGCAGGCAAGCGCGGATCAATAGAGGTTATTGCCGGGTCAATGTTTTCAGGCAAGACGGAAGAGCTTATAAGAAGACTTAGGAGAGCCATGTTTGCAGGGTTGAAGGTGGAAATATTCAAGCCGTCCATCGATGTGAGGTACTCAGAGGACAGGGTTGTGTCTCATGACGAAAAATCTATCGTCTCAACCCCGGTGGAAAATGCCTCTTCAATACTCCTGCTTGCCTCGGGTGTTGAAGTTGCAGGTATAGATGAAGCTCAGTTTTTTGACAGCAGCCTCGTTGAAGTGTGTACGAAGCTGGCTGACACCGGCACCAGGGTAATAGTGGCGGGTCTTGATATGGATTTTGCAGGGAATCCCTTCGGGCCCATGCCGGCTCTTATAGCTGTTGCAGAATATGTCACAAAGGTTCATGCCATATGTGTCAGGTGCGGTAACCTGGCCAATTATTCACACCGCAAGGTCAAGGATGAAAAGATAGTGATGCTGGGAGAGAAGGATATTTACGAACCTCTTTGCAGATCATGCTATATCAAATCAATGAACAGGTGAAAATCAGTGCATCAGAGCTGGAGAAAATTACCGGCGGTAAATTGTCGGGCGATGGTTCGGTTACCGTGACAGGCATTATGACGGACAGTCGTTCGTCAGGCGCCGGCCATGATGTGCTTTTCGTTGCCCTGCGGGGTCCCAATCATGACGGACACAAGTTCATCATGACACTTTACCGCAGGGGTGTCAGGCTTTTTCTCGTGGATACCCTTCCTGCAGATATAAGTAGCATGGCCGGCGCCGCCTTCGTCAGGACGGAAGATACCCTTGAGGCGCTGCATAACCTGGCTTCATGGCGAAGAGATAACTTCAGCGGCAAAGTCATCGCAGTGACAGGCAGCGCCGGTAAAACTATAGTCAAGGAATGGCTCGCAGAAACACTGGGAACGGTAAAAAGCGTTATACGAAGCCCAAAGAGCTATAACTCACAGGTTGGAGTGGCTCTTTCCCTGATGAATATCGATGACAGATATGATGTGGCGATAATTGAAGCCGGTATCTCGAGGCCGGGAGAAATGGAGAAGCTTGCCCGCATTATAAGACCTGATACTGTTGTCATAACCAATATCGGTGACGCTCACGGCGAAAGCTTCACAGGCAGAGAAGCCATTGCAACGGAGAAACTCAGGCTTGCGGCAACAGCAAAAATGATCATATACAGTTGTGATGATAAACTTATTAAGCATGAGGTGGCACTTCAGTGTTCCGGCATCCCTTCATTTACCTGGTCACTGTCAGGCGCTCCCGCAACATTAACGGTTGATATTACTGAGAGAAAAAGCGACAGTCAGGTTCTGAGATGCATCTCAAAAGACTCAGCGTTTGAGGCTGTCATTCCCTTTGCCGATCGTGCTTCCGCTGAAAACGCAGTTTCAGTTATTGCCTGTTGCCTGGCCGAAGGTGTCCCTGAGGAGAGTATCCGCGAAGCGATGGCAGGTCTGCCTGCGGTAGCTATGCGTATGGAGGTCAAGAAGGGGATCAACGGCTGCACGCTTATTGAAGACTATTACAATTCGGACCCCGGCTCACTCAGCATGGCTCTCGATTTTCTGAGAACTCATTCAAAGGGATTAACCGCACTTATTCTCTCAGACTTCAGACAGATAGGAGGGGACGAAGAACGACTCTATGAGGGTGTGGCTGAGTCAGTAAGGAACGCCGGCATAGACAGGTTCATAGGAGTAGGTGAAGCGCTGATGCGGAACAAGGACAGATTCCCCGGAGGATCCGTATTTTATGGCTCGACCGGTGAGTTTACCGAGACCTTCAGGAGCTTTGCCTTCCATGATGAGACCATACTTATCAAGGGAGCACGGGCTTACGGTTTTGAGCGCATAAGCAGCCTTCTTGTCCGGCAGCTCCACCAGACGCGTCTTGAGATAAATATGAATGCCGTGGTTCATAATCTCAACGAGTTCAGGCATCTGCTCCAGCCCGGGACAGGCATCATGGCCATGGTCAAGGCATTCGCCTATGGTTCAGGCTCAGCCGAGATAGCATCACTGCTTGAATACAATCATGTAAGTTACTTTGCAGTAGCCTATGCTGATGAAGGAGTGGCACTCAGAGAGGCGGGCATAATCACTCCGATTATGGTGATGAATCCTGATGAAAGTGTGATGGAACTTATCATCCGTAACAATCTTGAGCCGGAGATCTACAGCATGGAATCTTATTCGGGTTTTATAAAAAGTGCAAAAAGATACGGTCTGCTCCATTATCCTATTCATCTGAAAATAGATACAGGGATGCACAGACTTGGGTTCAGCATCAGTGATGCAGACCAGCTTGCGAAAATACTCCCGGATGAGCAGCACGTCAGAGTCGTTTCACTTTTCTCTCACCTCGCTGCCAGTGAAGACCCCGGTCACGATGAGTTTACCCGCCATCAGGCATCACTGCTTATATCTGCTGCTGAAAAGCTGAAAAGCGTCCTCGGTTATGACTTTAAGATTCATCTTCTGAACTCTTCCGGCATAAGCCGTTTCCCGGAATACCAGTTTGATATGGTACGTATGGGTATAGGACTATATGGCATAGGAGACTATAAAGGGTTGGAGTTGCAGCACACAGGACGATTTGTCACCGCAGTGTCACAGGTAAGGAATGTTCCTGGAGGTGAATCGGTAAGTTATGGTTGCAATGGTACCTCGGACCATGATCGTGAGATTGCAGTCATACCTGTGGGTTATGCTGACGGCCTTCGCCGTGAACTGGGTAACGGCAGGGGCAGCCTGTTCATAAAAGACAGAAAAGTGCCAATCATTGGCAGTATCTGTATGGATATGTGCATGGTTGATGTCACCGGGCTGAATGTGAAGACAGGCGATGAGGCTGAGGTGTTCGGTACCAAAATTACAATCGAAGAAATAGCAAAGAAGTGCAATACAATACCTTACGAGATACTCACCTCAATACCCTCCAGAGTTAAAAGGGTCTATGTAAATGAGTGACCAGCCAGCTCTTTTAATGATATTTTGCTATCAGGGGAATTCTTCTCCCACTCCCGAACGATTTTGAAGAGACCCGAAGGACAGGAGGTGACTGTCGTCTTTTAAATTCGCTTGTCCTGACGAGCTTTGCGACTTTTTCAACAAGGTCCGGATCAAATCCTTCATCGATTATCTGCCGGGGTGATCTCTCGAGGTCAATATATCTGTAAAGGATAGGATCAAGCTGATCGTAAGGAGGAAGTGAATCTGTGTCAAGCTGCCCGGGTCTGAGCTCTGCTGACGGCGGTTTGGTGATGATCCTCACCGGAATTATCTCTCTTTCAGAGTTGATCTCCCTTGCCAGCCTGTATACCTCGGTTTTGTAGATATCTCCCAGCACTGAAAGGCCTCCTATCATATCACCGTAGAGTGTTCCATAACCAGTAGCAGCCTCGCTTTTATTTGAGGTGTTCAGTACCATGTAACCAAATTTGTTAGCGAAAGCCATCAATATCACGGCTCGCAGACGTGCCTGAATGTTCTCTTCGGTCACATCAGGGTCTCTGTCTCCAAAAAACGGTTTCAGGGTCTTTTCAAATACCTGCCGTGCTTCTTCGATACTAACTATTTTATGCGGTACTTTAAGGTCCTCAGTCATCTTAATGGCATCTTTCACCGAGTGTTCAGTGGAGTAAACGGAGGGCATGAGTACCGCCAGGGTGTTGTCTGTACCGAGGGCCTCAGCGGCGAGAGCCAGCACTACAGCGGAATCAATGCCACCTGACAAGCCGACGACAGCTTTCTTCAGTCCGCTTTTAGCAAAGAAATCCGAGATGCCTGCCACAAGCGCCCTGTGAATATAACCGATCATATCGCCAGGGAACAGTGCCGGGCATGAATACTTGTTTCTGTTCATGCCGGCAGTGGGAATCTCTGCAATCCTGATATCTTCTTTGCAGAAGGCAAGTTTCTCGAGCAAGGTGCCGTCCGCGTCAATGAGCATTGATGAACCGTCAAAGATCAGGTCTGTATAACCGCCTGTCTGATTGACTGATATGAGTGGCGTTTTGTATTCAACAGCGTTCTTTATGAAAATCTCTTCCCTTATTTTTATCCTGTTGTGAGAGAATGGATTGGCAGCGATATTAATAATAAGTGAGGGTTTTTCCTTCATCAGCTCATCGAGAGGAGTGACACCGTAGAGACGACAAACGCCCCTGTCTCCGAACGGCTGTTCATCCCATATGTCCTCACAGATAGTAATGGCGATCCTGTAGCCTTTCAGTTCAACAGTCCGGAAGGTGGTTCCGGGTTCAAAATACCTGTTTTCATCAAAGACATCGTAAGTCGGAAGCAGGATTTTATTTATCACAGCCCTGATTTGTCCGTCATGCATGAAAAATGCCGAGTTATGAATGCTTTTCCCGTAGTCACCGGTATTCAGTGACGGCCCTCCAACGATAGCTGCTATGCCGGTGCAATGAGTGGCTATTTCGTTTGCAGCTGCCAGAGATTCATTGATAAGGTCAGTTCTCTGCAACAGATCAAGCGGCGGGTAACCGGTAATAGCAAGTTCAGAGAAAACAATCAGATCTGCACTTTGCGATTGTGCATGATTTACAGCCGATATAATTTTTGCTCTGTTATACGCTATATCACCGGGAATGTAATTCAGCTGAGCAAGTGCAACTTTCATGCTGAATGGGTCAGAACTTATATCCGAATCTGAACCTCACCATATGGATTCTTGACCTGTCTTCAGGCTGAAAGACATCTGTCAGGTCCTTTGTGACATCAAAGAAGTCCTGGTCATAACCCAGACCGGCAATAATTGATGATTCTGTTCCAACCTCATATTCCAGGCCAAAAAGGACATGCCACCCGGCATTTATCCCATATACTTCACTATTGGCGTTTTCATCACTTATTTCATATGCCGGAAGGTCAACGGTCGCTTTGAGCCTCATCCTGATATCGAAACCCAGATCGGTGAAATAAGTCATAGAACCATTCTGATTTGTCTGAAGGCGAGCCCCCAGAGGGATATTAATATAGCGCAGGTTATAAATCATTTCATCTCCCGGAGCTACTTCCTTGGTGAAGTTGCTAAACACCATCGTATGATCTTCAGCAGCGATCTGCCTTCCTCCGGAGGCCAGGAAACTGATACCGGTTGAGGCAGCATAATTTTCGGCAAAGTAATACAGTGCATTAAGCCCTATATTGAAGCCCGCTTTTGCGCCTGTGCTTCCATATACAGAATTATCGGACCCCAACCAGGTGATAAGCGGATCAGCATGCAGTATAAATTTCATATTATGATTGAAATCCTGTGCGGTTCCGCGTGAAGTGAAGGTGACAAGCACAATTATGGCCAGTATTCTAACCGGCAACAGGTTTACCATTCTTTTCATCTTCTTATTGTTTGAAAGGTAAATTTATAAATAAATGTCCTTATTTTGTGAAAAAACAAGAATTTACCGTTTTATGGTATCCATATCATCGCTATTCAGGCTGTCATTATCCATTATTCTTATTGCAGGAATTACAGCCTGCAATCACAATCCTTATAAGGTAAATCTTTCAGGAACAGAGTGTGACCTCGCAGTGAAGGACCTGGGCCGTGAGATTTTTGAAACGCCGCCGAATGAGCTCGGCAACAAGGCGGACGAGCTTAGGCTTAAATACGGCAGTGCGCTGAAAACATACAGCGCCGTTGTCGGACTGGGAGACCCTGCAGATGAACAATGGAAAACTGCATTTATTCTTTTTGCCTCTGACCTCCGGAACCTTGCTCTGTGGGATGATGTAAAGAAGGCCTGGCCTGATCAGAAGCCGCTTGAGCAGGAGCTTGAGAATGCATTCAGACATTATAAGTATTACTTCCCGGGCAAAGTGGTTCCGGAAATAATAACATGTATATCAGTCTTTAATAATAGCATCATAGTTGATGATTCACTGCTCATGATAAGCCTTGACCGTTACCTCGGGTCAGATTCAAAGTATTATCCGGCTCTTGGTATTTTCGATTACCAGTCGCGCAAAATGACCCCTGCGTACACCGTCCCTGACTGCATGTATGCATGGGCTTCCACGGAGTGGGACTACCGCGATATGGGTTACGGAACCAGAACATTGCTCAATACGATGTTACACGAAGCCAAGCTTGTCTATTTCACAAAAAGGATGATGCCATCCCTGGCTGATACCATTCTTTTTGGATTTACGGAGAAACAGCTTGATTTCTGCAAGAACAGTGAAGAAAAAATCTGGGAGTATATTGTCAGTAATGATCTGCTCTTTTCAACTGACAGTTTTATGATTCGCAAATTCACCGGTGAGGCGCCGTTCACAAGCTATTTCACCGAGGATTCGCCGGGAAGGGCAGTCGTCTGGACCGGTTTCAGGATTATAGAAAGGTTTATGCGCAATAACCCTGGTGTCACGTTGCAGGGGCTTATGACGATGACTGATTGTCAGGAAATACTTACGGGGGCAAAGTATAAACCTGATTAAAAAAAAGAAGCTGTCTTTTCAGACAGCCTCCGGTCTCCTAAAAGGGAATGCGGTTATGCCGGATGAATTGCCTCAACAGGGCAAACGTCGGCGCAGGCACCACAATCGGTACATATATCAGGGTCGATCTTGTAGATATCACCCTCTGATATAGCCTCAACCGGACACTCATCTATGCAGGTTCCGCAAGCTGTGCAATCATCTGAAATTTTGTAAGCCATTACTAGTGTTATTTAAAATTACGGGTGTAAAATTATCCTTTATTTTCCTAAGTTCCTAACTGAACAATAAATAAAATTCACCCTCATCAGGCCTTTATCAAATTTAGTGCCAACCATGCCATCATGGCAGTTCCGGCAGACATTGATTTCTCATCCAGATCAAAGGACGATGTATGCAGCAGTTTCATTTCTTCTCCTTCAGCGGTTATCCCAATCCGGTACAGAAAAGAGGGGTATTTCTCAGCAAAGAAAGAGAAGTCCTCAGAGCCCATCCTGGGAGGTACCTCTCTTACTCCCGTTTCACCTAAAAGTGTTCTGCCCAGCTCTATCGCCCTTAGTGTGAGTGTCTCATTATTCACCAGTACGGGGTAACCTTCGACAATGTTAACATCAATCTGCACACCTCTTCGTGCAGCGATATCTGACGCCGTTTTCCGGATGATCTCTTTTGCTTCCCGGCGCCACTTTTCTTCAAAGGTTCTGAATGTACAGGCGATCTCTACTTTCTCAGGTATGACATTGGTAGCGCCCATGCCTGTGATCTTTCCTATGCCAAGAACTGTAGCAGCCTGCCCCTTGCTCTTCTCTGCAATGGTATCTTTCAGGCTGATGACCAGTTCTGAAGCGATGTATATCTGATCAGTGTACTGCGAAGGCTGGGCGGCATGACCGCCTTTGCCGGCGACAGTTATGTAGATCTCGTCACATGATGCCATGGAAGCACCCGCGTGAAAGCCCACCGTGCCTGAAGGGAGGTCAGGCAGGACGTGCTGTGCTATGAAGATATCCGGATTATAATTATCGAAAATACCTGTCTCAATCATCATTTTTGCGCCTCCCGGAGCCTTTTCCTCTCCCGGCTGAAACACGAGAATTACTGTCCCAGCAAATTCTTTGCGCATGCTTTTAATAATTGTTGCTGCTCCCAGAAGCATTGCCATGTGCGCATCATGGCCGCAGGCATGCATAAGACCCTCATTTCTGCTTCGGTATTCTGCCCCTTGGACTTCTGTGACGGGCAGTGCATCCATATC
>Ga0209745_1002087_pt1 | contig 11547 bp, 10 predicted proteins | sample BarGraNGADG00312_FD_184495 | JGI IMG/M metagenome (GOLD analysis project Ga0209745, IMG submission 184495) | Arctic peat soil microbial communities from Barrow, Alaska - Barrow Graham LP Ref core NGADG0004-312 (SPAdes) (version 2) | ecosystem: Environmental > Terrestrial > Soil > Wetlands > Peat... | reverse complement strand
TCAAGAAGGTCTCCGACCTGCGCTACGGCGAGAACCCCCACCAGTCGGCGGCCCTCTACGCGGAGCAGGGCGCCAAAGGAGCCTCACTGGCCTCGGCGCCACAGCTCCACGGCTCGGCGCTCTCCTTCAACAACATCCTCGACGGCGAGGCGGCCTGGAACTGCGCGCTCGAGTTCGAGGAGCCCGCCTGCGTGATCATGAAGCACAACAACCCCTGCGGCGTGGCGGTGGACGACTCGCTGGAGGTCGCTTACGGCAAGGCGCGCGACTGCGACCCCGTCTCCGCGTTCGGCGGAGTGATCGCGGTCAACCGGCCGCTCGACGAGGCCACGGCGCGCGCGATGAAGGGCAACTTCATCGAGCTGCTGCTTGCGCCTTCTTTCGAGGAGGCGGCGCTGAAGGTGCTCAAGGAGCGCAAGGACGTCCGGGTGCTGGAGATGGGCGACCCTGGAGCGCCCCAGGCGGGCGGCAAGGACTTCAGGCGCATCCACGGTGGCCTGCTGACGCAGGACTACGACACCGACCCCTACGACCGCTCCGCCTGGAAGGTGGCGACGAAGAAGGAGCCCACCTCCGCGCAGTGGGACGACCTGCTCTTCGCCTGGAAGGTGTGCAAGCACGTCAAGTCCAACGCCATCGTGCTGGTCAAGGACAAGGCCACGGTAGGCGTCGGCGCGGGCCAGATGAGCAGGGTCGACTCAGCGATGATCGCGGTGGAGAAAGCGGGGGGCAAGGCCGCGGGGTGTTCGGTGGCCTCGGACGCGTTCTTCCCGTTCCCGGACGCCGTCGAGAAGGTGGCGGGCGCGGGAGCCGCCGCGGTGATCCAGCCGGGCGGGTCCAAGAAAGACAATGAGGCCCTGGCAGCCTGCGAGCGCCACGGGATGGCGATGGTCACCACGGGCAGGAGGCACTTCAGGCATTGAGGCACGGAGGAGCAAGCAAATGCACATCGTGATTCTGGGATGCGGCAGGGCCGGCTCGAGGCTCGCGCAGCACCTCTTGGTCCAGGGCCACTCGGTATCGATCATCGACAAGGACCCCAACGCGTTTCGTCTTCTCGGGGCGGACTTCGGAGGCAAGACGGTCACCGGCGTCGGGTTTGACAGCAACGTGATGCTGGAGGCCGGCATCGAGAACGCCGATGCATTCATAGCCGTCAGCAGCGGGGACAACTCCAACCTTGTCGCGTCCAAGGTGGCCAAAGATGTCTTCAACGTCCCGGAGGTGATCGCGCGTATCTATGATCCGCGCAGGGCGGAGATCTACAAGCGGATGGGAATACTGACCGTCGCGCCTGTGACCTGGGGGGTAAACCGAATTCTGGACATCCTGTTTGTCGAGGGCAAGGCGGCGGCCGACATGCATGGGGGGCTTGAGTCTGAGTTGCTCGAACTGGACATCCATATCCCTGCGAAGCTGGCTGGAAGAAAGGTCAGCGAGTTCGAGATCAGTGGCGAGGTCAAAGTCGTTGCTATCGAGCGAGGCGGCGAGGTCTTCATGCCCACAGAGGACGCCGCCTTTGAGAAAGGCGACCTGGCGCACGTCGCGGTGGACAGATCACACATGAACAAGCTCAGGGAGACTTTCTTCGCTTCCTGATTCTTCAAGGAGGTAATTGATGAGGGTCATAATCGTGGGTGGAGGTAAGGTGGGGAACTACCTGGCCGAGATGCTCAGCGAAAAACACGATGTGACCGTCATCGAGCAGAGCCTGGACAAGAGCCACGACCTGGAAAAGGCCCTCGCGAACGTCAACATCATCAACGGCGACGGCTGCGAACCTTTGGTGCTGGAAGGGGCGGGCCTGTCCGTCACAAATCTGGTGCTCGCGGTAACAGGTGACGATGAAGACAACCTCGTAGTGTCCTACCTGTCCAAGTTCATCTACGAGGTCCCCAAGGTGGTGGCCCGGGTGAACAACCCCAAGAACAGGTGGCTGTTCACCAGGAGTTGGGGAGTGGACGTCGGTGTCAGCTCGCCCGACATCATCGCCCGGATAATCGACGAAGAAGTAACGCTGGGAGAAGTGATAACGGTCATGAAGCTGCGCGCGAGCGACGTCGGCCTCGTCGAGATCACGCTGCCGGGCGACGCGCGGGCAGTCGGCAAGCGCCTGTCCGAGCTGGACCTGCCCCCGGAGACCGTCATCGTCACGGTGGTCCGGGAGGAGGCGATGATGATCCCCGCGGCTGACACCTTGCTTCAGGAGAACGACCGGGTCATGGCAGTCACCAATGTCAACAACCAGCGGGCTCTCGAGGAAATCCTGGGGAGCAGTGGCTGATTGTTCGCGATCACGAGAATGAATCAGACGACAAAGCGCCACCGAGATGCGCCCCGGACATTCCCGACGGAGAGTGGCCATCTGTGAGCGATGACATCGACATGGATGAAAGCGAAGAGCTTCTTCTTCCGGTCAGTACCGATGCAAAGGAGTACAGGCCGGCCAGGGGAAGACTAAAGGTTTTCCTGGGGGCCGCGGCGGGCGTCGGTAAGACTTACCGCATGCTGAGCCAGGCGCAGGAACTCCGCAGTGCGGGAGTGGACCTGGTGGTCGGGATCGCGGAGACGCACGGGCGCACGGAGACCGAGGTACTTCTTGAGGGGCTCGAGGTCATCCCGCGACGCGAGATCGCGGTCCAGGGGGTGACCCTCCTCGAGATGGACCTGGATGCGATCCTCGAACGCCGGCCTAAGCTGGCGCTGGTCGATGAGCTTGCCCACTCGAACGTCCCGGGCTCCCGTCACGCCAAGAGGTACCAGGACGTGGAGGAATTACTGGATAAAGGCATAGACGTCCTGTCGACCGTGAACATCCAACACGTTGAGAGTCTCAACGACGTTGTGCACGAGATAACCGGGGTGAAGGTCGGCGAAACCCTGCCGGACAGGTTCCTGGAAAACGCTGAGGAAGTCGAACTGGTCGACATCACACCGGAAGTGCTGCTGAAGAGATTCCGCGACGGGAAAGTCTATGTTCCCGAGAAAGCGGAACAGGCGATGCAGCGCTTCTTCAAGAAGGGAAACATCTTCGCGCTCCGCGAGCTCGCGCTACGCTATACCGCCAGGCACGTTGAGGGGGATCTGCGCTCGTACACTGAGCCGACCGTCGTCAAACGGCCTGTACCGGTGGGGTCACGTATCCTGGTCTGCATCACCCCGAGCGAGACCGCCGAGCGCCTTGTCCGTATCGCCTACTCACTTGCGGTCGGGCTCGACACGGAGTGGATGGCCGTCTACGTGGAGTCCCCTAAGGAGACCGACTTCACGGACAAGGCCCTGAAACAACTGTCCAGGAACATGTGGCTGGTGGAGGAGCTGGGTGGTAAGGTGAACATCCTGTTGAGCTCCGCCGGAACCCACCTCGCCCAGATTGTGATGGACTTCGCCAGAGAGAACGAAATCGACATGATAGTCGCGGGGTCACCGAACCAGGGCCGCTGGAAGAAGCTGGTGGGAGCCTCCTTCGTTGACGAACTCATCCACATGGACACCTCGGTCAATGTCCTGTTGATCGGCCAACCGGAGAAGGAGGCTTGAGCCGCTACCAGGCCACTGGCTCAAGTTTCACAATGCAGGTTTGTCTCCTGAACAGCCTCGAAGGCCCTCAGTATCACCTCGGTGGCCTGGTCGAGAGTCATATCGGAGGTATTAAGCACCAGCTCGTAGAGCAGCGGGCTGTTCCAGTCCACGTTGAACAAGTACTGGTGAAAGGTAGCCCTGGCGTAGTCGGACTCGTTGCAGAGGCGCCGCGCATCCTCCAGCCCCTTGGTGCCTTTCAGCTTCTGCTCGGAGGCGATCCGCTTGATGCGCGTGTCCAGATCTGCGACCACGTGGACCCTGAACAGCTGGCGGTCATCACCCATGATCACGCCCGCGCCGCGGCCGAGGATGACCACGTCGCCCTTGGCGACCTCCTCGTGCATCACACGTGCCATGGCGTCGACGTATTTGGCCGATCGCTGCTGGAAGGTCAGACGGTCCTGCAGGCTTACCCTGGCCTCGAAGACTCGCTCCATCTTGGACTCGTCGACCCCGGCCTTGCTCGCGGCCTCGGAGATGAGGTCCTTGCCGATGAATCTCCAGCACATGCGCCTGGCCAGCTCCTCGGCTATCCACATGCCGCCGCTGCCCTTCTGACGAGAGATTGTGATCACGTTGCGCACTTTACCCCTCCTGCCGGTTGACGAGACGGATGTTGAGGTCCAGCACATTCACGGTCGGCTGGCCGAAGATCCCTAGAAAGCGCCCGTGAGTGTACTTCTTCACAAGTGCTCTCAGGACGGCTTGCGAAATATGGGTGGCGGCCGCGATGCGCGGCACCTGCAGCAGCGCCGACTCCTGGCTGATGTTGGGATCGAGCCCCGATGCCGAGGACGTCAACAGCTCCACCGGAATCTGCTCGATGCGGAGTCCAGGGTTCTCTTTCTGCAGAAGCTTGACGCGTTCTCTCACAGCGGCCAGAAGCTCGGGGCTGTCTGGTCCAAGGTTGGTCCCGCCGCTTTTCATTGCGTCGTAGCCCGAGGCGGACGGCCTGCCGTGGAAGAACATCTTCGAGGTGAAGTTCTGCCCGATCTCCCGTGACCCCACCGCCTTGCCGTTGACAGTGGCGATGTTTCCGTCGGCGCGCTTTCCCGCGACACGGGCCACCCCGACCATAAGGAGAGGATAGGCGATGCCCAGGATGACCACCGCCAGGACCAGTATCTTGGCGATCCTCTTGACGTCCGACAATTCTCCTCCTACGAGATATGAAAAAGACCGAGTAACATGTCTATGAGCTTGATCCCGATGAACGGTACGATGAGCCCGCCTATGCCGTAGATGAGAACGTTCCTGCGCAAGATAGCGCTCGCGCCCATCGGCCTGTATTTCACGCCCTTCAGGGCAAGCGGGATGAGCAGGACGATGATTATCGCGTTGAAGATGACCGCCGAAAGGATGGCAGTCTGCGGTGTCGACAGCTTCATGATATTGAGCGCCTTGAGCCCCGGGATCGCCACCATGAACATGGCCGGGATGATCGCGAAGTACTTGGCCACGTCGTTTGCGACGCTGAACGTGGTGAGGCTGCCGCGCGTGATGAGCAGCTGCTTTCCGATCTCCACCACCTCGATGAGCTTCGCCGGGTCCGAATCGAGGTCCACCATATTGCCAGCCTCTTTCGCGGCCTGAGTACCACTGTTCATAGCCAGGCCCACGTCGGCGAGCGCTAGAGCGGGAGCGTCATTGGTACCGTCTCCCGTCATCGCCACGAGCTTGCCCTGAGACTGTTCCTTGCGAATGATCCCCATCTTGTCCTCGGGTTTCGCCTCGGCGACATAGTCGTCGACACCCGCCTCTCCCGCGATCGCTTTCGCGGTCAGCGGGTTATCTCCGGTTATCATCACCGTCCTTATGCCCATCGCGCGAAGCCGGTCGAAGCGCTCACTTATCGCCGGTTTCACGAGGTCTTTCAGCTCCACCAGGCCGATTACCTCACCATTGACGGCGACGGCCAGCGGTGTCGATCCCTGCTGCGCGATGAAGTCGACCGCTTCCTGGTAGTTGGAAGGGAGCGCGTTGCCTGACGACTTCACGTACTCGGAGATCGCGTCGGCCGCTCCCTTGCGGTAGCTGTCCCGTTTAAAGTCCAGGCCGCTCATGCGGGTCTCCGCCGTGAACGGTACCACTGTGCCTCCATCAGGCTGCTCCACCTTGATGCCCAGTTTCTCACCCAGGTCGAGGATCGAGCGGCCCTCAGGTGTTTCGTCGCCGAGAGACGCCAGGATCGCCGCTCGTCCGACCTCCTCCTCGGAATGACTGCTGAAAGGCCCGAACTCGCTCGCGAACCTGTTGCCGAACGTGATCGTGCCGGTCTTATCCAGCAGAAGCGTGTTGATGTCACCGGCGGCCTCGACAGCCCGTCCCGACATCGCGAGGACGTTGTACTGGGTCAGCCTGTTGATACCCGCGATACCGATCGCCGACAGAAGACCGCCGATGGTTGTGGGGATCAGGCAGACCAGCAGGGCAACCAGGGCGGTAACAGTTGTCTTTGCATTGAGATAGCCGCTTATGGGTGTCAGCACCAGGATGACGACCACGAAGACGATGGTCAACGCGATCAGGAGTATGGTGAGCGCTATCTCATTGGGTGTTTTCTGGCGCTCCGCTCCCTCGACCAGCGCGATCATCTTGTCCAGGAAGCTCTGTCCCGGGTCCGCGGATATCTCTATCTTCAGCCAGTCCGAGAGCACTTGGGTCCCCCCGGTCACCGAGCTGAAGTCTCCGCCGGAGCCCCTGATGACAGGGGCGGATTCACCGGTTATCGCTGCCTCGTCCACACTCGCGAGTCCCTCGTAGACTTCGCCGTCACCAGGTATGAGATCGCCCGCCTCGGCCAGGACCCTGTCGCCCTTGCGCAACTCCCCGGCCGAGACCTGCTTGGTCGAGCCGTCCGGCTGGATGAGCTTGGCCGTTGTCTCCACGCGCGTCTTTCGCAGCGCCTCCGCCTGGGCCCGCCCCCGCCCTTCGGCGACCGCCTCGGCGAAGTTCGCGAACAAAGCGGTGAACCAGAGCCATATGGCTATCAGAAGCGGGAAGGCCACCGAAGTGTGGCCGACGACCAGGGACTTGATGAAGAAGTAGGTGGTGACAACGGCGCCGACCTCGACCAGGAACATCACGGGGTTGCGGATCATATGCCGTGGATCGAGCTTCTTGAAAGAATCGATGACCCCCTGGCGCGCCAGCTGGGCGTCCATGAAGCCGGGCCCTCTGCTCTTTTTCTTGCCTGCGGCGACCATCTTTTGCTTTTTCTCCTAGAACAGGTGCCCGAGCTTCTCCGCTATCGGCCCCAGGGCCAGCACGGGGAAGAAGGTCAGGGCGCTGATTATCACGACGACACCGATCAGAAGGCCCGCGAAGAGCCCGTTATCGGTGCGGAACGTACCCTCGGAGGGCGGGACTGTCTGCTTCTGGGCGAGCGATCCGGCGACCGCGATCATCGGGATGAAGATGACGTAGCGGCCGATCAGCATCGCCAACCCGGTGGTGATGTTGTAGAAACCCGAATTAGCCGCCAGCCCGGCGAACGCGCTGCCGTTGTTGGCCACGGCGGACGTGTAACAATAGACGATCTCGGTCAGCCCGTGCGGACCCCTGTTGAGAACCGCGTTACGGGCCGAAGGGACCACGACCGCCAGGGCCACGAAGGCAAGGATGGTGACGGGGTGCGCGAGCAGCGCAATCACCGAAAGCTTCACCTCGCGGGATTCGATCTTCTTGCCGACGAACTCCGGGGTGCGACCGACCATCAATCCGGCGATGAACACCGTCAGCACGACATACATCAGGATGTTGGTCATCCCCGCCCCGCAGGAGCCATAAATGACGTTGAGCATCATACCCGCAAGGAGCATCATCCCCCCCAGCGCCGTGTAGCTGGAGTGCATCGAGTTCACGCTTCCGGTAGTGGCGCTGACCGTGGTAGCACCGAAGACAGAGGAGTCCGACACTCCGAAGCGACTTTCCTTCCCCTCCATGTTGCCCGCGCTGTTGTTCACTCCGAGCTTTGCGATCTTCGGATTCCCCTTCGCCTCGAACGTGTAGGTGAGGCATGCAAGAAGCAGAAACAGAGCAAGCAAAGCGAAGAAAAGGACCCACCCCTGTTTCGAGTTGTTGAGATAGCGCCCCAGCGTCTGTGTCATTGATGCCGGAATAAGAAACATGGCGATCAGGAACAATAAGTTGGAGACAGGGTTGGGGTTCTCGAAGGGATGGGCGGCATTCGCGTTGAAAAAACCGCCACCGTTGTTGCCGAGGTGCTTGATCGATTCAAGGGTGGCGACCGGCCCTCTGGGTATCTCTTGTGTCTTACCTTCAAGGGTTGTGACTTTGGCCGGCCCCTTTAACGTCTGGATCACGCCGAGTGGCACGATGATGATCGTCAGTATCAATGCCAGTGGAAGAAGCACTCGCACGATCGCCCGGATGAAGTCGACGTAGTAGTTCCCGATATAGGGCGTGCCTTTGCGTGAGATCGCGCGCATAAAGGAGATACCGACCACGAGTCCGGCTGAGGCCGACGTAAACATCAGCACCGTCATCGCGATCATCTGCGTCAGGTATGAGACCTGGGTCTCACCCGCGTAGGCCTGCCAGTTCGTGTTGGTCCCGAAGCTGATCGAGGTATTGAAAGCCAGATCAGGGCGCATGCCCGGTACCGCGACCGGATTGAGGGGCAGGTGCCCCTGGAGTCGCAAAACCAGATATGCGAAGAAGATGATCACGAAATCGAGGATGACCATGCGGATGATGTAGCCTGACCATCCGTATTCCGTCCTTGGGTCTATTGAGAGGATACGAAAGAGAAGGCGCTCGATGGGGCCGAACGCCCTGTCGCCGAAGGGTTTCTTTCCTTCGAAAACTTTGTATAGATACGTCCCGACCGGTTTTACCAGTGCCGTGACGACCGCCACGACGATTCCTATCTCGATCCAGCCCCAGACCGTCACGGGGACACCTAGAACTTCTCCGGCCTGATGAGAGCGTAGAAAAGGTATCCCAGCAGGGCAAGCGCTATCACAGCGATAACTATCTGTTCCACAGGGTCTCCTACAGCTTCTGGCAGGCCTTGACCAGCAGCATGAGAGTCCCTAATGCCGCGAGCAGTATGACGATATAAACGGCGTCCAAAGTGCCACCTCCGCGAAGGTTCTGCGTACCGAATCTATATCATGCTGCGCAGTTGAACTGATGTCAATTGAATAAGAGCCTGCTTTACAAATGTGTAACAATAGACGACCGGGACCCCCCTTGGCCACTGGTGGCCGTCCGAGTCCACCTGTATTATCTGCACTGACCCCGTAGCGGGTTTTCGCCGTAGGATCTTGAGTGAAAGGAACGCGGCCATGGCGTTGAAAGGCAGAACGGTGCGCCAGTTCCAGGCCACCGAGGACATCTGGGCCAAGGCAGACGCCTGGGCGGCCCAGACCGGATACCAGCTTATGGAGCAAGACGAGAGCTCCCGCCTCTACCAGCGCGGCAAGGGTTTCTGGGTGGCCCCGCAGATGGTGAAGCTCACGGCTATGCCGGGCGGATACACCACTGAGGCGTGGGTCCGCGTACCCATGTTCACCCGGGTCATGATGCTAGGCCTCATGCCGGGAGAGATAGTAATCGACAGGGGCGGGTTCGTCGCGGTCATCCCGAGGAACCGCGCGCGTGAGGACGTGAACAAACTTCTCTATACGCTCGGCGTCCAGCCTTACATCGAATGAGGAGACATGATGGCTGAAGATAGACGCCCCAGGATAGACGCCCACGTCCACCTGATGGGGGCCGACCGGGAGAAGCATAAGTGCTTCGTCTCGCCCGCCATGCGCAAGAGCGTGACCGCCTGGTACCTGAGCAGGATGGCCGGTGTCAGCCTGCGCGTCAGCGACGAGGTCTTCGACCTGGCCTACGCCGACCACCTGGCGAGTCTGGTCCGCGAGGCGAAGTACCTGGACAAGGCACTCGTCTTCGCGATGGACGGGCTCTATGATTCGGCGGGCAGCCTCGACCCCAGGACAGAAGCCCTGGTCTCCAACGACTGGACGATGGAGGCCGTGCGACGCCATCCCGACGTGTTCATATTCGGCGCCAGCATCCACCCCGCCCGGCCCGACGCCCTCGATGAGCTCGACAGGTGCGCCGAGGCGGGAGCCGTCTGCGTGAAGTGGGTGCCCCCCTCCATGGGGATGGACCCCGCCGACAAGCGCTTCGCCCCGTTCTACCAGAAGATGAAAGAACACGGCATGGTGCTTACCAGCCACACCGGCTACGAGCACTCGGTCTTCGTTGTGGACCAGACGCTGGGCGACCCGGAGAGGCTGCGACTTCCGCTCGAGATCGGCCTCACGGTCGTGGCCGGGCACGCCGGCACCAGCGGCTTTTACCACAAGGTGGAATACTTCCCCAACATGGTAAGGATGTGCGAGGAGTTCGATAACCTCTACGCAGACACCGCGGCGATCGCAAACCCGGTCAGGTTCCCTTACCGGCAGAAGCTGCTCTCGCCCCCGGTCCTCGACAAGTTGATCCAGGGTACCGACTACCCGGTGCCGCCCACGCCCATCCTCTGGCCCGGAGCCATCGGGCCTGTCAAGGCTGTGCGCATCCAGGCCACCCTCAACCCCTTCGACAGGGACTACCTGGGCAAGGTGGCTTCCGGCTTCCCGCCCGAGCAGTTCCACCGCGGCTGGGATGTCTTCTGCGCAAAATAGGGGTCAAACCTCTTTTTTGCGTTTTGCAAAGGACACATGATGCACAACGGGGGTCACACGTCTTTCTTGCTGTCACAATTCGTAGAATGATGCGCCTGAGCGCAGAATCTTCCAGTCTATCGATGCAAAAAAGAGGTTTGACCCCTATTTTGCATGGGCCTTCATACTGCCCCACTCCGCTTGAGCGAAATAAAAGCGGGCACCCTCGCGGGCGCCCGCTCGTTATCTGCTTCTGCTGTAACAGTTATGCGGCCGGTGCCGGCTTCTTCCTCAGGAACAGGATGAGCCCAAGCACGGTGATGATGAGGCCGGCGATCAGCAGGCCTAGCGGTATCCAGAGCCCTACCATGTTCAGCAGCCCGAAGTTCTCGGCCGTCTCGTCCATGACCTTGGCGACATTTTCCGGGGTCTGCTTGTAAGTGATCGTAGCGAGCTTGATCTTGCCAAGCCCCACGGCCGATGCATCCACGGTGTAGGTATCTGAGTTGATCGCGTTCACGATCGAGCCCGTCCTCGGCTCGCCCACGATCGTCGCCGTGGTCTGGTCCAGATAGGTGATGGGGTACCCCTGCGTGTCGACAAGGCCTGCCACATCGGCGGGGTTGACCCCCGGTATCCCCGAAGCCAGCGCTTTGATCTGGGCGCCGGTCATCGTCGACGGAAGCCCGAGTGGAGGAGCAACCGTGGGCTCGGCCGGGCCGTTGACCTGGTACACGTAGCACGTGGTCGCCGGCGTGGTGAGGCCGGAAACCATCGTGGTCTTCACGAACTTGGCTTCGCCTGCCCTGCCGACGGAGTCACCCCAGAGGAGATATGTCTGCTTCTTCGCCCCGATAGGGAGGATCGGATAATAGTCGGTGCGGTCGGCGTCGCTGCCGTGCCCGGGCACGTTCTTCGATGTCTTGCGGTCCAGCGCGTAGTACATGGTTGTATTCTGGAAAGCCTTCCCGGCCGGGCCTATTGCGACCGCTGTCTCCTTGATCAGGGCGACCGAGCCGCTGCTCTTGTTGGGCTGACTCAAGTCACGTCTGGTGATTGCAAGAGGAATCTTGACAGCCATATCAGGTGGCAGGAGTGAGAAGCTGGCTGGATCGACAAACAGGGTTAAGGTGCCATCGTACACGGAGGTCGTGTCGATTGTGTCGGGTACCTTCACCAGCATCGGGCCTATGCCCCACTTCCAGATCGGTGTCAGAATGAGAATCACCAGACCGATGATCAAAACTACGAGCCCTGCCTTCGACCGCTTCATTTGACCCTCCTTTTAAATCCCCGCCGACACCTCGCACTGTATGCC
>Ga0209745_1002084_pt1 | contig 11561 bp, 11 predicted proteins | sample BarGraNGADG00312_FD_184495 | JGI IMG/M metagenome (GOLD analysis project Ga0209745, IMG submission 184495) | Arctic peat soil microbial communities from Barrow, Alaska - Barrow Graham LP Ref core NGADG0004-312 (SPAdes) (version 2) | ecosystem: Environmental > Terrestrial > Soil > Wetlands > Peat... | reverse complement strand
CCCGCCGGGACACCGTCGGCGGGGAGCTATCCGAAGAGAGAAGAGGCCACTGCCGCCAGTCTATCGGCGGCAGTGGCCTTCGATTCGGCCCTGGTCAAGGTGGCAAACCAATATTGTTGAAACAAATGGTCTGAAGCTCGCCTGTAGAGTCAGACCTACGGCTGCCTCACTCAGAGGATGTGATCGCTCTGGGGTTCGTAAACGCAGCAGGACTCCTCGGCCAGGTAGTCGCCGGTGAGGGCGAAGCCCCGCGCGCGGCTCCCACCGCACACCCTCCGGTACTCGCAGCGGCCGCAGCGGCCCTTCAGCAGAGAGGGGTCGCGCAGTTCCCGAAAGAGTGTGGAGTTGCGGTAGATCTCATAGATCGGCTGCTCTCGCACGTTTCCGGCAGACAGCTGCAGGAATCCCGAGGGGCACACCTCGCCGATATGGGAGATGAAGCAGAAGCCCTTGCCGTCGTTCACCCCCTGCTGCGGCCGCCCCAGCCCATTCTGGAAGCTGTAGCCCGCGCCGCTCAGCGCCTGGTGGATCGCCCCCTTCTCCCCCAACTCTGCCCTGGTCCGCTCGAACACCACCCGGCGGTAGTGCTGCGCGGCGGTGGTGCGCACGTCGAAGGGCGCGGTCTTGGAGAGATCGTACATCCAGTTGAATGTCTCCTCATGCTGCCGCGGGGAGATCATGTCCGACACCTTCCCGCGGCCGGTGGGGACAAGGAAGAAGATGTTCCACATCAGCGCACCGAAGTCCGCCATCAGCTTGGACATGGCGGGGAGGTCCTCCAGGTTGCGCTTGGTGACGGAGCTGCCGATCTGGAGCGACATGCCGATCTCCCTGGCCGCCTCGATCCCCTTGAGGGTGCGATCGAAGGAGCCGTGGACCTGCCTGAAGGCGTCGTGGATCTCCGGGGTGGAGCCGTCCAGGCTCAGGTGGATCCGCACGACGCCCGCATCCTTCGCCCTTTGAAGATTGGCCTTGGTGAGGAGCGCCGTGGCCGACGGGGAGAGGGAGACGCGTAGCCCCTTGCCGGCCCCATAGCTGATCAGCTCGAAAACGTCGCGCCGCATGAGTGGGTCGCCGCCGGTAACGACCAGGATCGGGTTGCCCATCTCCCTGATCCTGTCGACCAGCATGTAACCCTCTTCGGTGGTCAACTCCCGCGGGTCGCGCTTCGGTTGGGCCGAGGCACGGCAATGTAGACAGGACAGCCCACACGCCTGGGTGATCTCCCACGCCACGGTGAAGGGGGTCTGGTTGAAATCTACATCGCTCAGGGATGGCATTCCGTGATGCCCGGCAACCACCTGCGAGCCCGTCATCTTAGCCTCCAGCCAGAAGTTCGACCTTGAGAGAGCGACTCGTGATATTGGCTGCTTAGCTTACTCCGTCAAGGAGGAATGGTCCAGAGGTCCAGCGAGGGCCACCTGTCATGACAGTTGACAAGACAGCTCCGCTTGCGGTAGGCTTCCACCAGGGTGATCCCTCCTCAGAAGCTGCATAACTCACTATCCAAAGGAGGTCCGAGGAATGAGCGACGAACGACGGCACCGCCTCCTTGGTCTGCTCTCTACATCCCGCAGGCCCATCTCGGGGACGGAGCTAGGCCAGCGGCTCAACGCCACCAGGCAGACGGTAGTGCAGGAGATCGCCATCTTGAGAGCCCGTGGCGAGCCGATCGTGGCCACCTCCAGGGGCTACCTCATGGCGTCCAGCCTCGCTCCACACTGCCACAGGGCCATTCTCGCCGTCCGCCACAGACCGGACCAGGCGGAGGAGGAGCTGTCCATCCTCCTCGATCTGGGGCTCAGGGTGGTGGACGTGGAGGTGGACCACCCTGTGTACGGTGAGATCCGCGGCATGCTGATGCTGGACTCCAATGAGGATCTGCGGGAGTGGCTCCAGGGCCTGAGGGAGAAGCGGGCACGGCTCCTCTCCGAGCTGACCGACGGGATCCACCTGCACACCGTGGAGGCGCCCCGTGCCGAGCTGCTGGATCGTGCCAGGGAGGCGCTGCGCCGGCATGGCTTCCTCTTCGAGGAGGAGGCCTCCAACACTCTCCAAGGAGGCGCTGTTTCGTGATACACAATACTGAAGAACCCAGGTCAGCCGAGGCCGGCGTGGCCCAGAGGCTGGACCGCGTACCGCTCGGAGGATTCCACAAGAAACTGCTGATGGTGAGCGGCATCGGCTGGATGTTCGACTCCATGGACGTGGGCATCGTCTCCTTCGTGGTCGCGGCCCTCGCCAAGGAGTGGGGACTCGGCCCCGACCAGGTCGCGTGGATAATCAGCATAGGGCTGCTGGGCATGTTTGCAGGGGCCGCCACGTCCGGCAGCCTGGCCGACAGGTTCGGCCGCAAGACCATCTTCCAATTCACCCTCCTGGTGTTCAGCATCGCCACCGGGCTCTGCGCCGTGGCCTGGAGCTATGGGGCCCTGCTCGTCGGCCGCTTCCTGGTGGGCTTCGGCCTGGGAGGGGAGCTACCTATCGCCAGTACGCTGGTGAGCGAGTTCTCGCCGGCCAGGTGGCGCGGCAGAATGATGGTGCTGCTGGAAAGCTTCTGGGCATACGGCTGGGTGCTCGCCGCCCTCATCGGCTACTTCGTCATCCCTCAAAGTGGCTGGCGCATCGCCTTCCTGGTGGGGGCTCTGCCCGCCTTCTACGTCTTCGTTCTCCGTCGCTCAGTTCCGGAATCCCCCCGCTTCCTGCTGAGCCAGGGCAAGACCGACGAGGCGGAGGCGGTGGTGAGCATGGTAGAAAGAGCCTCCGGGGTGACACCGCCCTCGGCGGGCAGCCACGGCACCAGGCGGCAGTCCGTAGCCGTGGCGACGGAGAGCTCGATGCAGCGCTTCATGGAGCTGTGGTCGAGTCAATACCTGCGCCGAACCGTGATGCTGTGGGTACTTTGGTTCGCCATCACCTACGCCTACTACGGCATGTTCACCTGGCTCCCAACCCTGCTGACGGAGGGTGGCAGGGGCCTCACCAGATCCTTCGCCTACGTCCTGATCATAACCCTTGCCCAGATACCGGGCTACTTCAGCGCGGCATTCCTGGTGGATAGGGTGGGCCGCAAGTGGACCCTGGTCTCCTACCTATTCCTGACGGCCGTCGGCGCCTTCTTCTTCAGAAACGCCGGTGGGGAGGCGGAGATCCTCTTCTGGGGCTGCTTCATCTCATTCTTCAACCTGGGCGCTTGGGGTGTCGTCTACACCTACACGCCGGAGCTGTACCCCACTAGGGCACGGGGGACCGGGGCGGGTTGGGCGGCGGCCTTTGGGCGGCTGGGAGGGGTATTTGCCCCGCTGGTGGTCGGCCAGATGATCGGAAGCTGGGGGGTCGGCTACGAATCGGTGTTCATCATGTTCGCCCTGGTGCTGCTGGTCGGCGCCGTCAACGTGATGCTGCTGGGCGAGGAGACCAAGGGAAGAACCCTGGAGGAGATCGCACAGTAGCGCCGCGAGGGGGCGGGAGGGCTGCTCAGGAGGACAGCTGGAGCCGTTTAGGTCTCCGCGGGGGAATGGAATCGGTATACAATGGCAGAGTCCGCTAGAGCTTACGTCTACACTAGAGCCTGACCATCGACTGCCGGCGGGTGGACGGGGGACTGCGCGGAGTCCTCGCGGCGAGTGCGGAGTTTCCCAGAGCGGCGATGGCTGCTGCCGGCGTAGGTGGGAGGAACGAAAACGCGGCTGATTCGGGCCGCATAGTAGGTAGGTGGAATGAAAGCAGCCGTTCTTCGAGATTACTACAAGATGCTGATCGAGGAGGTGCCGGAGCCCGAGCCGCAGCCGAACGAGTTGAAGATCCGAGTTGTCGTCGCGGGCATATGCGGCTCGGAGATGCACGCCTACAAGGGGACGCATCCATTCCGTCGCCCACCTTCCATCATGGGGCATGAGATGGCCGGCGACGTTGTTTCCGTTGGCTCCGAAGTGACCAAGTTTGCGGTCGGTGATCGGGTCACCCTCGATCCCCAGCGGGTCTGTGGCGTTTGCGAAGATTGCCTCGCTGGATACCCCAACTCCTGCCAGAAAAAGATCATGCTTGGCGTTCAGCAGTGGCCGGGCGGCTACGGCGAATATATCGTGTGCCCCGAGTCTCAGGCCTACAGGCTTCCCGATCACGTCTCCTACGAAGTGGGCACGATGGTGGAGCCCCTGGCAGTTGGGGTTCACGGGGTCAGGCAGGCCGACATCCGTCCCGGCAGCTCGGTCCTCATTCTGGGAGGAGGCACCATCGGGCTGTGCGCCCTCGCCAGTGCCATCGATGCCGGAGCAACCACCGCCATTATCTCCGACGCCTTCGACTTCAACCTGGAAGCCGCCCGCAAGATGGGCGTGACGGCGACGGTCAACGTGACGAAACAGGACGTCAACCAGGTGGTGTCCGAGGTGACCGGGGGCAAGGGTGTGGACGCGGCGATAGTGGCCGTCGGGATGCCGATAGTGGTGAGGCAGGGCCTCGCGGCGATCAAGAATCGCGGCGTGGTCTCCCTGATCGGCCTCTTCGACAAGCCGATCGTCATCGAGGACACCTTCCCCGTAATCAGTGGCGAGCGGGTAATACGGGGCAGCCAGACCTACGTGCCCCAGGACGTGCAGAAGGCGCTGAACCTAATCGCCTCCGGCAGGGTGGACGTGCAGAGCATGATCACCCACAGACTGCCGATGGTCGAGGCCCAGCACGCCTTTGAGATGGTGGATAAGAGACTCGAGGATTGCATCAAGGTGGTCCTCACGCACTAAGCGGGCGTAGTACCTGACCGAAGTAGTGTCGCCATCGACATCTCGCGGGGTCGGCCACGTCGGTGCTGAGCAATGAGCGGAGCCAGGCGCGTTCGCTGCTCAGCGCCGCTTTCCCGAAACCTATGGACCGAGAGCCAGGCCGCGAACCGTCCTTCCATGTTGCCCCTCAGCCTCACCTGTCGTCGGCCCGAGTAGGCGCCGGATCGACCTCCGCCAACAGGCGTTGGTATACTTGAATCTCAGCCCTTCACGGGTGCCGGGTTTTGGCAAGGAATCACCCTGGCCGGCGGCAGCGACCCAAGTGGATCCTATCGAGGAGTGGACTGGTGGTGAGCGAGCCACATCTACTGGTGAATCTTGTTCTCGCGGTGGGGGCTGCTGCGGTCAGCGCCTTCATCGCCCTCAGGCTTCGCCAGTCCGTCCTGATCGGCTACCTCGTAGCCGGAGTCATTATTGGACCCTACTCGCCCGGCTTCGTGGGAAACGTCGACGTCGTCCAGCAGCTGGCCGAAATTGGCGTCGTCCTTCTCATGTTCAGCGTTGGCTTGGAGGTCTCCTTCAAGGACCTTCTGCGCTCCGGCCCGGTGGCCTTTGTTGGGGCCAACCTCCAGGTAGCGATTATCATCGGACTTGGCTACCTCGTGGGGACTGCCATCGGCTGGTCGCCCATGGAAGCCCTCTTCCTCGGAGCTGTAGCGTCCAACTCCTCCAGCATCCTGGTCATCAAGATTCTGAGCGAGCGAGGAGAGCTGGATACTCAGCACGGGCACCTTGCCCTGGCATGGCTGGCGGTTCAGGATCTGGGGACCGTGCTGCTTGTCGTGGTGCTCTCCGCACTGTCGAGTTCGGGCAGCGAAATGACGCACGACATAATGTGGGCGATCGGAAAGGCGGCGCTTTTCCTCGGTGTGGCCGGTCCGTTGGCTGCCGTGGTTTTCCCCAGGGTGTTTGAGCGGGTGGCCGAGCTTCGCAACCGAGAGCTGTTCATTCTGACGGTGACGCTTGTGGCTCTGGGGGCTGCTTACGCCTCGACCTTCTTCGGACTGTCGCTGGCCCTGGGCGCCTTTATTGCCGGCGTGGTGGTGGGGGAGTCGGATCTTTCCCATCAGATCCTGGGGGACGTGGTCCCCATCCGGGACGTGTTCGCCGGCCTATTTTTCGTCTCGGTTGGCATGCTTGTGAACCCCGCGGCGGCGGTGCAGAATCCGCTCCCCGTGATCCTGACTGTGCTCCTGGTGGTGGTCGCAAAGGGTGTCGTGTCGACGATAATCGCTTTGCTCTTCGGCTACCCCGGGCACACGGCCATCCGGACGGGCGTCAGCCTGGCGCAATCTGCGGAGTTCTCCTTCCTGCTGGCAAGTCTGGGGCTGGGGTTGGGCGTGGTGTCGTCAAGCGCCTTCAGCTTGACGATGGCGGGGATCGTGATCACGATAGCCCTGTCGCCATACCTGCACGATGCGGTTTCGCCGCTGGCGCGGAGGTGGGTTCGGGGGATCGGCGACGGCGCGCTGGCCAAGTTGCCGCCGCCTGTGGATCCAATCAAAGAGCTGAGGGGCCACGCCATCATCTGCGGCTACGGCAGGGTTGGGAGGATCGTCGCGGGCGCGCTCTCCCTGAGAGGGTTAACGTTTGTGGTGATAGGAGTGGATCCCAGGCTCGTGCGCCGTCTCAGGGAGCGTGGCATCCACGCCCTCCTGGGCAATGCCTCCAATCCCGTGCTTCTGGATAGGGCAGGATTGGCTCGGGCACGAGTCCTGGTCGTAGCCATACCCGATGCCCTGGAAGTCAGGCAGATCGTGGAGTATGCTCGAAGGGTTAACCCCGTTCTGGACGTTGTGGTAAGGACTCACAGCTTGACGGAGCGGGATTTCCTGCTCGACCGTGGGGTTGGAGAGGTAGTGGTGGGAGAACTGGAACTTGCCCTGGAGATGACCCGGCACACCCTGCACCGCTTTGGAGTCGGCACGCTGGAGGCGCAGAGGTCCGTCCAGGGGCTACGACGGAGGATTGAGATGGACCCACACGTGGAAATCCTCGAAGGGGGGGCATAGGTGGGCAAGATAGTGGGCAGGAACAACAGGCCAACCACGATCGTGCTGGCGATATTGCAGGGGAGGAACAGCGACGCCGAGATGGTCTTCGCCGCCTGCGATCTTGCCAGGAGACGTGATGCCGAAGTGAGGACGCTGCACGTCGTGGAGGTGCCTCACTCTCTCCCCCTCGGAAGTTGGGACGAGGCTGCCGAAGCGAGGGCGCGTTCCGCCCTCGCCGATGCCGCAGCGAGGACAGCCCCCATGGGATGCAGCTTGCAGGGCAGGGTGCTGCCATCACGTCACACGGGTCAGGCCATACTGGACGAGGCGGCTGAGCTATGCGCCGACGTTATCGTCATGGCGAAGCCCTGCCCTGCGCGGTCTGGAGACGCGGCAGTCTACGTGATGGACAGGGCTACCTGCGACCTCCTGCTCTGGCATCCAGCGGTCGGGGAAAGGGTGGGTTGATTTAAGCCGCCCGGCAACCACAATCACTCCCTGTCCAGGCCGTCCGTGGCGGAGGCGTCCGAAGCCTCCATGTGCTCCTTTGCCAGCTGGCTGTAGCGTTGGGCGGTGCGGGTCACCCCATCCACATCGTCGTCCGTCAACTCTCGAGACACCCTGGCCGGAACGCCGACGGCGAGACAGCGCGGCGCGATCGTTTTCCTCTCCCCCACCATAGCGCCGGCCCCGACGATGCTTCGGGCGCCGATCACGGCACCCGAGAGCACGGTGGCGTGAATCGCGATCATCGCCCCCTCCTCGACGGTGCAGCCGTGGACCACCGCCCCGTGGCCAATGGACACGTTGTCGTAGATCACGGCTGGCTTGCCGCGCCCCACGTGGATGGTAGAGTTGTCCTGTACGTTGACGTTCCTGCCTATGGTAATACTTGCCACATCGCCGCGGATCACGGTGTTGTACCAGACGCTGCTGCCGGACCCGATCGTCACGTCGCCGATGATCTGGGCGCCCTCGGCGATGAAAACGTCCCCAGCTATCCTGGGCATAATACCCCTGAAAGGAATCAGCGCCATTTGAACCCCCCTCTGCGTTGCGGCGACCCGTGGTTGGGTCCCATTCGTCTACTACGTTCTCTGGACCCTCTCGGCTATCGCTTAAGCGCCTCGGCGGTGAGGCGAACGATGTCGCTCAGCGTTTCGGCCATCCGCACCCCCGCGACCTCCAGCGCCTTCACCTTGTCCACGGCCGCGCCCATCCCCTGGGAGGCGATGGCGCCGGCGTGGCCCATCCGCTTCTCGGCCGGAGCGGTCTTGCCGCTGATGAAGGCGATCACCGGCTTGGACATCTCCTTGATGAAGCAGGTTGATTGCTCCTCCTGGTTGCCACCCAGCTCTCCGATCATCACGACGGCTCGAGTTTCCGGATCCTGCTCGAACAGCTTCAGGTACTCCTCGAAGTTCCGGCCGATCACCGGATCGCCTCCGATGCCAACACAGCTGGTCTGGCCGATGCCGGACTCGCCCAACAGCTTTGTCACCTCGAAGCAGAGAGTGCCGCTGCGGGAGGCCACGCCCACGGGACCCGGGGCGGCGCAGGAGGGAGGGTACATTCCCAGGCTTGTCTGCCCGGGGGTGATGATGCCGGGACAGTTGGGGCCGATTACCCAGGCCCCCTTCCTATTCGCAAGGGCGCGGATCCGCATCCCGTCGTGGACCGGGACGCCCTCGGTAACCACCACAACCAGGGGAATGCCGCCATCGATGGCCTCCTCGGCCGCTTCCAGGGCGAAAGGCGCGGGGACGTAGATCACCGTTGCGTCGAACTTGTGGTCGGCCTGGGCCTCCACCACGGTGTCGAAGATGGGGACTCCGAGGACTTCCTGGCCGCCCCGACCGGGGGTGACACCGGCCACGATCTTGGTGCCGTAGTCCAGCATCAGCTTGGTCTGGATCTGCCCAAAACGCCCCGTGGCCCCCTGGACAAGGACCCGGGTGTTCTTATCTACAAGTATGGACAACGCTGGCCTCCTTGCCTTTCTTTACGCCATAGCCGCGGCGCGCGTAGCCTCCTGGATCGACGGAAAAACCGAGACGCCGGCCGAGCGCAGCATCTCCTCGCCCAGTTCGGACCGAGTGCCGTGCACCACCGCAAAGATCGGCACCCGAGGCTTCCGCTCTGCCAGGGCATCCAGGACGCCGCCTGCCGCATCCTCCGGCAGCGATATGGAGAGGCTGAAGGCCAACAGGATCGACTTCACCCTGTTGTCCTGCTCGGCCTTCTTCATCACCAGGGAGATGGCGTCCTTGGCCTTTGCCCGGCTGGCTCCGCCGCCCGTGTCCAGGAAGTTGGCCGGGGTGGCCCCGAAGTGGCGCACCATGTCCAGAAGGCAGAGCACCAGACCCGCCCCGTTTCCCATGATCGCCACGTTGCCGTCCAGGTCCACGTAGCTCACCTTCTTTTCTCGGCCCTCTTTCTCCAGTTCGGTCTGTCCTGGCTCCAGGGGACGCACGCGGGCGATGGGCTGGCGGAAAGCCGCGTCATCGTCCAGGATCACCTTGGCGTCGGCCGCGATCATCTCTCCGGCCAAGGTCACCACGAGCGGGTTCACCTCCAGCAGGTGGGCGTCCATCTGGCAGAAGGCCCGATACAGCTTCTGGATGAAACGAGCGAAGGAGCTTGCATCGTCGCCCTTCAGGCCGATCTGCTTGGCAAGCTGCATCGCCTCGTGGGCCCTCAACCCCTCTAGCACGTCCACGTGGAAGCGCGCCACGGCATCGGGGCGGGTCTTCGCGACCTCCTCGATCTCCACGCCCCCCTCGGCACAGGCGAGGATCAGCGCGCAGCCAGACAGGCGGTCCACGGAGAAGCTGATGTACAGTTCCCGAGCGATCTCAAGCCGCTCCTCCACCAGCACCCGCTCCACCTTCTGGCCACCCAGGCTTGCCTTCAGCATCTCCGCCGAAACGGCGGCGGCCTCCCATCGGTCGGCAACCAGCTTCACCAGCCCCGCTTTGCCACGGCCCCCGACCAGCAGTTGGGCCTTGACCACCGCCGCACCGCCAAGGGATGCGGCCGCGATGGCACACTCCTCAGGATCGGCGGCGACCTGGCCACGAGGCACTGGGACGCCGTTCTCCCGCAGCAGTTGCTTGCCCTCAAATTCGTACAGTCTCATCTTCGAGCCCCACGAACACAGAATGAGTAATGGGGTAACGCCAGCCATTCTAAGTCGAAGTCGCGAAGTCGGTCAACGAAATGGCTACTCCCGGCGGGAAACCGACGTAATCGACATCGAGGCACCCTTCTTGCTCAAAGCAACTGAGCACGCGGATTGGGCCGGATACAGCCACCCCGATGCCCCGGAATGTAGATAACCTTGTGGATATTTCAATGGTAATGTGGATAAAAACCGCTTTCACCCCAGTGAGGACAACCATCATTACAGGGCAGAAGGACGCAAGGCTGTCAGCCCGGTGGTGCTGGCACCAAGTCCAGACATAGTGAGGAGGTCATGATGCAGAACAGGGAGTCGAGTTACTTTCGCGCCCTCTACCAGGTAGCCGTGACCATTAACTCCAGTCTGGAGCCACCAGACGTAATGAGAGCCATCGCTCAGGGCACTGCCGAGGCGCTGGCCGCGAAAGCCTGCTCGCTCTTGCTGCTCAGCCCCGACCGACAGGAGCTGCGCCACGGCGTGGATTACGGGCTGAGCGACTGGTACCTGCGCAAGGGTCCGGTAAGCGTGGACCTCAGCATGGCCGAGGCGCTCGATGGCCGATCGGTCGCCGTTCTCGATGCGGCTGACGACTCTAGGGTGCAGTATGGCCCCCAGAACCGCGAGGAGGGGATAGCTTCGATCCTGTCGGTGCCGGTACGGCTTCGGGGAGATGTTATCGGCGTAATGAGGGTGTACACCGCTGAAGAGAGAGAGTTCAGCGCCGATGATGTAGAGTTCGTGGAGGCCGTGGCCAATCTGGGGGCCATCGCCCTCGAGAATGCCCGGCGCCACGACGAGGTGAGGGCCGATTTCGACCAGGTTTCGCGCTACATTTACAACGACACCTGGATCAACCAGATGTGGATGCAGGGACACAAGACGTAGTCCTGCAGCTTTATCTCAGCCGCAAAACAAACATCGAACATCGGGGTCGGGGACGACCCGACTCCTGGCCGCAGAATCAGCGTGGCCCAGCGCTAGTCGCCCTGTGCACGCCCGCCTAAGGACAGATCGATCGCCCTGAACGCCTCACGAAGTGCCAAGGGCAGGATTGCCAGGTTGATGGCCGCCGAGCTGAGGCACCAGAAGCACCAGGCCCCCACCCTGAACGGCTGCTCCCAGGTAAGGAACAGGCTGGCGACGAAGGCGGAGAGAGAGGTGGCAGCCAGCGCCGGCGAGGCCCAACGGCGCACGCGCCTGCTGCCGGACGCCGTGGCCAGCGCCGCCATGGTCGCGTAGCCGGCCACCCCCACCGCCGCGTTGGGGATCCCCAGGTGGCGAGCATGAGACGACCTCCCAACCTTGTTACACCCCTGGCCGAAGAATGGGCAGTACAGGGAATCGATGGCGCCCAGGTGATAGGACAGCATGTAGATGGAATCCGCCATCCCCAAAATGGCCAGTCCGGCCACCGCCCGCCGAGCGTCGATCATAGCCCCATGTCCCCCATCTCCATCCCTCCGGGGACGATGAGAGCAGGAGATGTGCCCGCGATCGAGGCAGGAGGCATGGTTCATGAGCGGGGGTAGATAGGGTGACAGTGTGAGTCTGTAGCGTCGGGGACGAGCCCCGACGCTACAACTGCCACCCCTGTCGTGAACC
>Ga0209745_1002083_pt1 | contig 11561 bp, 11 predicted proteins | sample BarGraNGADG00312_FD_184495 | JGI IMG/M metagenome (GOLD analysis project Ga0209745, IMG submission 184495) | Arctic peat soil microbial communities from Barrow, Alaska - Barrow Graham LP Ref core NGADG0004-312 (SPAdes) (version 2) | ecosystem: Environmental > Terrestrial > Soil > Wetlands > Peat... | reverse complement strand
GGGATCAACAGCAACTGACCTGCCTGCACCTGGGAGGAGCTCAGGCCGTTGACGAGCTGAATCCGGGCCACCGCTTCGTGGATCGGCAGGTTCGGCAGCTGGGCTGCGGCCACCTCGGAGAGGGTCTGGCCGGCCGAGACGGTGGTGGCGTAGTTGATCTGCGGAGCGGCCGCGTCGACTGAGGTCGCGAGCAAGACAGCCAAAGTCACCACCGCAACGGTAGCCACGAGCGTGACAACGAGACGACCCCGGCGGGTAAGACGCGTCGCCATGGTTCCTGGGCTTGCCACAAGCGCCGACGCATTGGCACGATCACCTCCCCCGCCGAGCTCACCTCCCCCGCCGAGCTCATCTGGGCCGATGCGCTCATCTGGGCCGACCAGGCGCAGCCGCGGGCGGGCGCTACCTGACGGTATACGGGCAGGTGCGGTGACGAAGTCCCAGACGACTACATCTGACATGGCGTCCTCCAGTGTGGCTCTGATAGTGACGTTCCTCGAACGTGCGTCCGATAGAACGCTTGTACGATGTCTAACACTTGCCACCGACAATGTCGAGACACGGGTCGAACAGGTGTTTGAAACTTGTGTCCGAGCGACATAGGCTGTCCGCATGTCGAACAGCCCAGCAGACACCTCTGACAACGGGTGTCTTCCGGCACGAGCAAGGGGATGAACCATGGCTAAGGTCCACGAGATGCCCGACCGCGAAACCGGCGACGGTCTCACCACCCGTCAGCGCCGCGTGCTCGAGGTGATCCGCAACTCCGTGGACCGTCGCGGCTACCCGCCGAGCCTGCGCGAGATCGGCGCAGCGGTCGGGCTGCAGAGTCCCAGCAGCGTCTCGTACCAGCTCTTGGCGCTGGAACGAAAGGGCTTTCTGCGCAAGGACCCCAACCGACCCCGGGCGATCGAAGTCCTCTCCCCCAGCACCGACTCGAACACCGACTCAAGCGCGCGCGGATACCGCCAGTCCCATGCCGACGCAATCGACGAGACCGGCAGCGGGGACGCCCGACCCACCCCGGCTTATGTCCCGGTGCTCGGCCAGATCGCCGCCGGCGTCCCGATCACCGCCGAGGAGGTCGTGGACGACGTCTTCGCCCTGCCCCGCCAGATCGTGGGCGAGGGCGAGCTGTTCCTGCTCAAGGTCGTCGGCGACTCGATGATCGAGGCGGCCATCTGCGACGGCGACTGGGTCGTCGTGCGCCAGCAGCCGACAGCCGACAACGGCGACATCGTCGCGGCGCTGCTCGACAACGAGGCAACCGTCAAGACGTTCAAGCGCAAGGACGGCCACGTGTGGCTCATGCCGCAGAACGAGGCGTTCTCACCCATCGACGGCGATCACGCCACCATCTTGGGAAAGGTCACCGCGGTGCTGCGCAAGGTCTGATCCGCCTTATGTTCCCCGCGCGCGGACGAACCCTCACTCATCTCAGACCGCTTTCGAAGCCCCGGATCGACCTCGAAACCGGCCTGAACTGAGTAGCCCGCTCCCCTGGGTCTGATCTGCGGCCTCCTACCTCTGCAGGTCCTGCACAATCCGGCTCAAGGTGACGCCCAGCGGAGCGTCGAGCCGGATCGTTGCGTTGTCGTCGCCACGGCTCGGCCCACGCGTCACGATCGCCACCGGTATGCCGCTGGCAGCCGCCCGTCGCACGAACCGATACCCGCTCATCACCTGCAATGAGGAGCCCAGCACGACAAGCCCCAACGAGGCGTCAACGTACGAATAGCATTGCTCGACAAGAGTTTTGGGCACCGACTCGCCGAAGAAGACGACGTCGGGTTTGACCAGGTCCGACTGACAGACCAGACAACGCGGCGTGTGAAAGCCAGCCACGGCCTCGTCCGACAGGACCACGTCGCCATCGGGGCGGATCTCCCCCGCGCTCACCTCGAAATGCGGGTTCGCCTCACCCAGTCGCCCATCGAGCTCGGCTCTGTGCGTGGTCTCGCCACAGTCCAGGCACCGGGCCAGCGCAAGGTTGCCATGCAGCTCGAGAACGTCACGGGCTCCCGCCAGCTGATGAAGCCCGTCGACGTTCTGGGTGATGATCGCGCGAACCAGGCCCAGGCGTTGAAGATCGGCAACCGCGCGGTGTCCGTCGTTGGGTCCGGCTCCGGCAAACCGTCGCCAACCCACGAAGCTGCGCGCCCAGTAACGCTGCCGATTCGCCGGCGAGGCAACGAACTCGCCATACGTCATGGGCACCACGCGCCGCTTGCCGTCCGGCCCCCTGTAGTCCGGGATGCCTGACTCGGTGGACAGCCCTGCGCCGGTCAGGATGGTGACGTTCCCCCCGCGCAGGAGCTCGACCAGCCGCTCGTATACCGCCTGGTCCTGGGCCGTCGTCGGCGCAGACTCCACGTCAACATCCACGTCAACAAGTATGCGACGGGTTCACGCCCACCTGTTGGCGATGACTGTGAGGTTTCGGCCGGTTGAGCAACCGAAACCTCACGGTCATCGCCAACGGAAGGGGGGACCGCGGGGAAGGCTGTCAGAGCGTCAGGCGCCAACGATTCCCAGATCACACAAGCCACGAATTCTTGGTCAAACGATAACTCGCCGTTATAAACTAGTCTGCATGATTGATGCTGCCGGGCTGCGCGTGATGCGCGCCATCGCCGACGAGGGAAGCTTCACCTTGGCGGCTGTTTCGCTGGGCTACTCCCAACCCGCCATCTCCCAGATGGTGCGCCGGCTCGAGCAGCGCACCGGCACCGTGCTCGTCGAACGAGTGGGGCGCAACGTGCGCCTGACCGAGGCCGGCCAGGTGCTGGCCCGGCACGCCGTGGGAGTGCTGGCCGCGCTCGATGCCGCGGAGGAGGAAATCGCCGCGATTGCCGGGCTGCGCGCCGGGCGGGTCAGGCTGATGGCCTTCCCGTCGGCCTCGGCCACACTGGTCCCGCGCGCTCTGGCCCTGGTCAAGGAGCGTTTCCCCGAGGTCAAGGTGACCTTCAGCGAAGCCGAGCCACCGGAGTCCCTGGCTGCGATTCGCGCCGGTGAGTGTGACCTCGCGGTGGCCTTCGCCTACGAGGGCACAGACCTCGGGCGCGGCGAGGAGGACCTCGACATGTTCGTCATCCACAAGCTGCTCGACGACGAGGTCCGGCTCGCGCTGCCCAAGAACCACCCGATGGCCACCGCCAAGGTCGCCGACCTCTCCCTGCTCGACGACGAGTCGTGGATCGCCGGCTGTCCGCGCTGTCGTGGCCACCTCCTGCAGGTGTGCCACAAGGCCGGGTTCACGCCCAACGTGTCGTTCGAGACCGAGGACTACGTCGCCGTCCTGGGCCTGGTCGCCGAGGGTCTGGGCGTGGCGCTGATCCCCGATCTGATCCTGCGTAGCGCCAACCATCACGACATCGTCACTCTACCGATCTCGCCGGCCTCGCGCCGGGAGGTGCATGTGGTCACCACTGCGGACCTGCAACGGGTCCCGGCGGTCAAGGCCACGCTGGACGCGCTGTGCGAAGCAGCCAGCGCGCCGCCCCGCGTCTTCACCCCAGGCTGAGCTCCGCGCCGTGCAGGGGGTACTCGCCGGGTTTGTCACGCTCGAAGCCATCATCGCGCTGGGGTTCTTGCTTGCCCACCTCGGCGTGCCGCGCGCCGACAGCCAGCTGCTCCTCAGCCGACTGGTCTTCTTTGTGGCGACGCCGGCGTTGCTGTTCCAGACCCTCGCGACCGCGCCGGTCGACAAGATCCTGACCTCCGGGCTGGCGCTGTTCCGCCTTCTCAGCCAGCCGCTGCGCAACCCGATCACGGTCGGGTCTTTCCTGGCCTGCTCTGCTCGCTGGCCGGTTGGCAGGTGCCCGCCACAGTCGCCGCCCCGATCGGGTTGATCGCGGGAATGGCGGTGCCGGGGATCCTTCTGGCATATGGCGTTTCGCTGCGACTGGGCCCACGCCCGATCGCCGGCGGGTCGGTAGCGGAGCTCGCCGTCGTGTGCACACTCAAGATGCTGGTGCAGCCCGTGATCGCGTATGCCGCCGCGCGCTGGCTGTTCGACCTCGACGGTCGCGCGCTGCTGGCGGCAACCGTGGTGGCGGCCCTGCCCACAGCCCGGAACATCTTCGTGTACGCCACCCGCTACAACCGTTCGACGACTCTGGCCCGTGACTCGATCTTCGTCACGACCGCTCTGTCAGTACCCGTGCTGCTGACCATCACGGCCCTGCTCACCTGAGCCCTGCCTGGCGTGCCCTCCGAAATTGGGGGTCGAAATCCTGAGTCTTTTCTGTCAGAATTTAGGGTGCCCTTAGTAGCCGCATGAGCAACGGCCGCAACTGAGACGCAACCCAACTCAAGACCCCCGAAGGAGACAGATCATGGCTCAGCTTGAATCCCGCAACATCGACGTAGCGCACGAGACCCGGAAGTTCCAGGCGAATGGCCAGCTCGACGTGGTCACACTAGGGACCTTCACGTTGGGCAGAGGGACCTTCCAACCGGGCTGGCAGTGGTCCAGGGACGTCAGGCCGATCGCAGGGACCGGGTCATGTCAGACCCGGCACACGGGCATCTGCGTGTCCGGACAGATGACGGTGCGCGCAGAAGACGGCACCGAGCTGAATATCGGACCCGGCGACGTGTTCGTCCTGGAGCCGGGACACGACGCCTGGACGGTTGGCGAGGAACCCTGCATCTTGCTCGACACGGGAGTGGCGGCGTACGCCAAACCAGCGTCCTGACCCGGCCCGACCTGACCCGGTCCGACCTGACCCGGCCCGACCTGACCTGGCCGGACCTGACCCGGCCTGACCTGACTTGACCTGGCCGAAGCGTGGTGACCTTGCGGTGCGAGACGCAGTCACCTGAGACTGCTCTAACGCGACGTCCTAGTGACCTCGAGTCGAGACCAGGACGGTCCCGTTGCTCAGCCGAGCGACCGCGAGGTCACCACGCTGGTCAGTCCTGAACACCTGAGATCCGTTGGCCCGCAACAGGTCCAGGGTTCCTGCTGCCGGATGGCCATACGTGTTGCCCACTCCAACACTGATCAGTGCCACCGGCGCCCGTACCTCGGCGAGCAATGCCGGATCCTGTAGCCGGGAGCCATGGTGGGGGACCTTGAGCACGTCATAGCCACGCGCTCCCTCGCCTGTCAGGTCCTTGTATGTCGGGTCGCGCCTCAGTTCAATCAGCACCTGATGCGCGGCGACGGTCTCGACGTCGCCGGGCATCAGCACGCGCAGCCCACTGACGTCCACGGATAAGACCACGCTGGCGTTGTTGGGCACCGACCCCTCATGGATCACCCGGACCGGCCAGAGCACGGCCGCCTGCACCGAGCCCCAGCGGAGCTGGTCCCCGGGATACAGCGGCTGCACGGGGATGCCCGCCGCGGCTGCCCAACCCTGCACCTCGCGGACCTGGAAGGCAGGGTCGAGCACAGGCGACGTCAAGATCTGACGAACCACGCGACCATGTATGACGCCGGGCAACCCTTCCGCGTGATCGGCATGAAAATGGGTCAGGACAACGGCATCGACCACCTCCACGTGCAACCGGGACAGGCAGCCGTCGATGGCATCCGGATCCGGCCCCACGTCGACCACCACCGCATGACCGGCGCCACTGGCCAAGACCAATGCGTCACCCTGGCCGACGTCGCAGGCCACCATCCGCCAGTTCGCCGGCGGCCATGTGAGGCCACCGGTCGGCCATGCCGCAGCCAGGGTCAGCACGCCGAGAGCGACAACCAGATAGGGCCGGCAGCGGATCGTCACGATGAGCCACGGGCCCATGAACAGCAGACCAATCGTCACGAAGGCCAGCAGGAGCGCGCCGGGTGCGCCGTCCGGCCAGGGCAGCGTGCCCATCGGGACGTCGGCACAGACACGTGCCACCCACGCGATCCCGAGAGTGGGCACTGCGGCCAGCCAGCCGAGCAGCACCGCGACTGGATGGGAGACCAATGCGACCAGCGCCACCGATACTCCCAGCACCGTGGCCGGTGCCACGAGCGGGGCCGCAAGCAGGTTGGCGACGACTCCGATCAGGGTGACCGAACCCTGGAGCAGCACTATCACCGGGCCGCACATTGCCTGTGCCGCAACGGGAATGGCGATCGCGACGCCGAGTCCCTTCAGACGTCTGGGCAGAAAACGGGCAAACCACTCACCCCACGGTCGGGCGAAGAGCAACAGGCCGAGCGTGGCCAGGGTGGACAGGGCGAACCCGAATGACCTGGACAGCCAGGGGTCGATACACAACAGGACCAGGACGGCTCCGGACAGGGCGGGGACACCCATTCGGCGTCGGGAGGCGCTCAGTCCCAACAGGCCGATGACTCCCATCACCGCGGCTCTCAGGACGCTCGGCTCAGGCCTGGCGAGGACGACGAAGCCGGCCAGCAGGAGCAGAGCAACCGGCGGACGCCAACGACGCCGCACACCAACAACGCGACACAGCCCCAGTGCGGCCGCCAGCACCACCGCGACGTTGCTGCCGGAGACCGCCGACAGGTGCGTCATGCCCGTGGTCAACATCGCGTCGGTCAGCGACTGGGGAGTCCGGCTCGTGTCGCCGATCACCAGACCCGGCAGCAGCCCCCGCGCGTCGTCCGGCAGGCCCGACACGGCGTCGCGCAGCCCGGTACGAACGTGCTCGGCAACGTCAGCGATCAGCCCGGGCTCCCCTACTGACTCGGGCGCCGTGGAAGGGTTGAAGACCGCCACCACATCATCGCCAGGATCTGCGACATCGAAGCGACCGCTGGCGCGAAGCGTCTCCCGCCAGCGCACGCGTGCCCACGTCTTGTCACCGAACACCATCACCGGCGTTGAGGACTCACTGCGTTGACCTCTGCCCACCACAGTGCGCACCGATACCCTGACGATGACCAGCTCGGTGGGCCGAACACCTTTGGTCTGGACCACCCGTGGGTCCGACAGGACCACGGCCTCCACCGTCGCTGAGGCTCGCTGGACAGCCAGGCCGGGAACCAGGCCCGCCTCGCGGACACTCGAGCTGGCTGCGGTGGCTGCCAGGCACAGCGCGGTGCCCAGCAGTGTGAATGCGACGGCAGTGACCCAGGATCGTCGACGCCAACGACGGTGCATGAACACGACGCCAAGCCCTGCGAACCCTGCGGCGAACAGGGCGAGGACCACCGGCCGCAGTGAAAGCACCGCGGCCACGCAGACCCACCCGAGCAGAGCCGGCACCAGGAGCCGGACATCCATCCCGGGCCGGTCGCCGGCACTCTGCCCACCCGCTGGACCGCCTCTGCCCGATGACGCTGTGCTCGATGACGCTGTGCCCGATGACGCCCTGCCCGACAACAGAGCCGCCACTCTCAGACCTTGACCTTGGGCCCGATCTGGGCCAGGAGCTTGTCGCCGATACCACTGACCTCGCCGAGCTCGTCGACCGAGGAGAACCGGCCGTGCGCGGTGCGCCAGTCCATGATCCGTTGTGAGAGAACGGGACCCACGCCAGGCAACGAGTCCAATGCGGCCGCGTCTGCGGTGTTGAGATCCACGAGACCACCCGTGGAACCACCACCCGTCGACCCCTGACCCGCCGCCCCTGCGCCGGATCCCTGACTGCCGGAGGACCCTGGGACGATCTCCCCCGGTTTCGGCACCACGATCTGCTCGCCATCGGCGACGACGCGGGCGAGGTTGAGATGGTTCAGGTCGGCCGAGGGCATCGCCCCACCGGCCGCATTGACCGCATCAAGAACCCGGGAGCCCGGAGGCAGGCGAATGACACCTGGACGGCGCACCTGCCCAACAACATGGACCAGCAGGACACCGGCGGCTGTGGGCGACCCTGTGGCTCCCGGCGAAGCGAACGCGGCAGGTACGGTTCGGGAGACCAGTCCGCCGGGCGGGTCGTGTGATGCGGCGGCGATCGACTGAGGCTTGGCTGACGAGCGCGCCCACGCCACGCGAATCCCAAGAACCACAGCTACAGCCAACAGAAGAACCAGGACCCCCAGCACGGCAAGGCGGCGGGGTCTGGCGCGAACCCCGCGCAAAGCCACCGGCACGGTCAGGATCGCCGGCTTCGGCGGACCCGGACGCCGGTGCCGGGAGGTCTCCGGGAGTGCTGACGCTGACCCTGCTGGCACCCCTGCTGGCACCCCTGCCGGCGGCCAACCTGCTGGTGGCCAGACCGCCTCTACCGAGACGGCCGCTGCCGGGACCACCGCAGGCGGAACTAGCGCAGGCGAAAGCAGCGCAGGCGAAAGCAGCGCAGCCGGACGAACCACCGCAGGCGGAACCACCGCAGGCGGACGAACCACCGATGTTCGCTGCGGGATCCAACCCGCTAGCGGCGACGACGCCGCCCCCGAGGCGGCAGCGGACGGCAGACCGAGGATGGCAGCAAGACGGTCGGTTGGTGGGGGTTCGAGGCGACGGCGAGGCATATGGGCACGGTAGGGGCGCCTGGAGAGAAGATGGCGGCGCTCCGGGACGGACTGGGGACGGTGGGACGACCCGGCATACCGATGTGGACAAACGGATGCGGCCCCTTCAGAGCGACTCCCGGGACTCGGCCTGCCTGTCGCCCAGGGTGCTGCAAAGACCGAATGGCAATGCACGATCGAATCAGACCGCACCTGCAACTATGACGAGCGGCACAAGTCGGCTGAAATAGCCACGGTCAGACCGGTCACCTTCGGACCCAACGACGAATATTGTCATGGTGGCGGACGATGACGAGCAGGGCGATGCAGATCCCCCACACCCTGCCCGCGGCAACGGGGTCAGGCAGCGGCGCCAACCCGGCATACAGCCCGAGCAGTCCCGCGGCCGCGATAGAAGAGCCGGCCACCCACCGCGAGCGCCACACCATCAGTCCGAAGACCATGAGCATGCCCAGGGCAAACCACGGGAAGACCGCGAGTATGGCGCCCAACGACGTGGCGACCCCCTTGCCACCACGCCCGCGCAGAAATGGTGAAAGCACGTGCCCTAGGACGGTAGCCAGGCCCACGACGTATGCCGTGAAGCGGTCAAAGAGCAACAGCGCCAAGAACGTCGGTACGAATCCCTTGAGAACGTCGAGCAGGCCGACGACGACGCCCCATCGCACTCCCAGGACACGACCGACGTTCGTTGCACCGGGGTTTCCGGAGCCCTGCCGGAGATCCGCGTGGCGAGTCCTGGCGACGATGGTCGCCGGGTTGATCGATCCGACGAAGAATCCGAGCACGGCCGCCACTGCGACGACGATCCACGACTCGGGCATGGTCAGACCTGGCCGCCGTCCGGTCGCGGCGAGACTGCAACCGCGATCGTGCCCGGACCTACGTGTGCGCCCACCACCGCTCCGAGCTCAACCAGAATCACCGTCGCCGAGGATGGGACCCTCGTCCGCAGCCGGTCGGCCAGACCGCTGGCCCGGGTCTGCGAATCAAGATGATGGACGGCGATGTCGACGCCCGACTCCCCCGCGGCGTCGAGCGCCTGCAGAGCCAGCTCCTCCAGCCTGCTCAATGCGCGAGCCGCAGTCCGCACCTTCTCGATCGGGTTGATGTGCCCGTCCGATAGCGCCAGCAAGGGCTTGATGGCCAGAGCCGAGCCGAGCAGGGCCGAAGCCGCTCCGATCCGACCACCGCGACGCAGATGCTCCAGGGTGTCGACGTAAAAGATGACCGTCGCCGCGCGCGCCCGCGCACTCGCAATGGCCGCAACCGTTTTGGCGTCCTGCCCCTGCTGGGCGGCCACCGCTGCGGACAGCGCCGCATAGCCCATCGCCATACCCACCGAGCGGGAGTCGACGACCTCCACGGGGATCGGCGACTGGCTGGCCGCGAGCGTGGCGGATCCGACGGTCCCTGACATGTCCGATGAGATGTGCACGGACACGACGGCATCGGCGCCCCTGGCTGCCGCCGCTTCGTAGGCATCGAGAAAGGCCTGCGGTGACGGACGTGATGTGCTCACCGCAGTGGACTTGCGAAGGGCAGCCGCCAACTCGGCTGTTGTGATGTCGACGCCTTCGCTGTACTGCTGCCCGCCGAGGACGACGTGCAGCGGCACAACCGCGATGCCATGGCTCGCCACAAGATCCTCGGGCAGGGATGCCGTGGAGTCGGTGACGATCGCAACGCTCACCCGGGCAGGCTATCGCTGCAAACCCAGAGATCTTGTCCCGACACCGTCCCTAGGTTTGCACGGTCTGGAACTGCACCGTCCCGAGGTTTGAACGGTTTAGGGCTGCACCGTGCCTAGGTTTGTCGGCTGGCAACGATGTTGACCAGATTCGGCGCGCGCACGATGACCTTGCGGACGACCTTGCCCTCGAGTGCAGCCTTGATCCTGTCGCCGGCCAAAGCCAGAGCCTGCAGATCTTCCTCGCTGATGCCAGCCGCCACCTCGAGGCGATCGCGCACCTTGCCCTGGACCTGAACGACGCACGTCACGGTCTCGTCCACGAGCAGCGCGGGGTCGGCCACCGGGAAGTCCACGTAGGTCAACGACTCGGCGTGCCCCAGCTTCGCCCACAGCTCCTCAGCAATGTGAGGTGCCACCGGAGCAGCCATGACGACCAGCGCCTCGGCCGCCTCGCGCGGCACGTTGGGCAGCTTGGTCAGCGCATTGTTGAACTCGATCAGACGCGCAATAGCGGTGTTGAAACGCAGACCGTCATAGTCGGTCCGCAAGGCGTCGATGGTCTTGTGCAAGAGACGCTTCGTGGCCTCGTCCGGCGCCTCCTCGGTGACCAGCAGCTCCCCGCTCACTTCGTCGATCACGTTGCGCCACAAGCGTTGCAGGAATCGCTGAGCCCCGATGACGGCCCGAGTCTCCCACGGGCGCGACAGGTCCAGCGGGCCCATCGACATCTCGTACACCCGGAACGTGTCGGCTCCGTAGCCCTCGAACATCTCATCCGGCGTGACGACGTTCTTCAGCGACTTGCCCATCTTCCCGTACTCACGGGTGACCGGAGCTCCGTGCCAGATGTACGAGACCTCACCGCTGGGATCCGCCACCTCGATGACCTCGGTCGCGGGCACAGACTGGCCACGGCTGTCACGGAAGAAGAAGGCCTGGACGTAGCCCTGGTTGAACAGCTTGCGGAAGGGCTCCTCGCTGCTGACGTAGCCCAGGTCGAACAGCACCTTGTGCCAGAACCGGGAGTACAGCAGGTGCAGCACCGCGTGCTCGACGCCGCCGACATACAGATCGGCGCCCCCGGGATCCTGCGAGCCAGCCGGTGCTCCGACAACCGACTCGGTCTGCTTGCCCATCCAGTACTTCTCGACCTCGGGATCAACCAGGACGTCGTTGTTGGCCGGGTCCAGGTAGCGCAGCTCGTACCAGCAGGAGCCGGCCCAGTTGGGCATCGTATTGGTCTCGCGGCGGTAGGGCTTCATGCCGTCGCCCAGGTCCAGCTCGACGTTGACCCATTCCTGCGCCCGGGCCAGCGGCGGTGCCGGGGTGGACTCCGCATCCTGCGGGTCGAACGTGGCCGGCGAGTAGTCGGCAACCTCCGGCAGGAGCACGGGCAGCATGGACTCGGGCAGGGCAATCACGTTGCCGGCCTCGTCGTAGACGATGGGGAACGGCTCGCCCCAGTAGCGCTGCCGCGAG
>Ga0209745_1002082_pt1 | contig 11571 bp, 11 predicted proteins | sample BarGraNGADG00312_FD_184495 | JGI IMG/M metagenome (GOLD analysis project Ga0209745, IMG submission 184495) | Arctic peat soil microbial communities from Barrow, Alaska - Barrow Graham LP Ref core NGADG0004-312 (SPAdes) (version 2) | ecosystem: Environmental > Terrestrial > Soil > Wetlands > Peat... | reverse complement strand
CCCCCCGGCTGAGCGATCATCCGCCGATTCCCGGCCATCTCCGTGAACACGAGCGCCAGGGGTGATTGCCCCTCGTTCGCGCGTGGCGTGCAGAGAGCCAGAAGAGGAAGTGCCCTTCTGGCAAAGAAGAATGAGACGTGGTCGACTAAAAAGGCTTACAGCAAGATCCCCACAACGGAGCAGGGCATCCGGGCGATGCGACGACTGAAGGATCACGGGATCGGGGTTACCGCGACGGCGATCTACTCCAAGACCCGGGGGATGCTGGCGATCGCCGCTGGCGCGGATTCTATCGAGCCCTACTTGAACCGGATGGAGAGCCTGGACATTGACACCTCCGCCACCATCAAGTCCTTGGCCAAGTTCATCGACCGCCATGGCTCGAACTGTAAGATCATGGCGGCCAGCTTCAAAACCGTCGCCCAGGTCAGCGCAGCGTTCGAAGCCGGCGCCGCCGCCGTCACTTTGCCGCCGTCCCTGCTGCGCGCCGCGCTCGGAGCCCCCGATGTGGTTCAGGCCGTCAACGCCTTTGCCCGAGACTGGTACGACACCTTCGAAACCACCCACCTCCCGTGACAAGCTCAGCGTCGCCGGTGGGGCCATTGGTTATTGCCAATGACATCAAGCTCGTCGTAGCAGACATGGACGGCACCCTGCTGGACGAGCGTGGTGCGATCCCGGCGGCCTTCTGGCTCGTCCTGCAGCGCCTGAGCGAGCGGGGTGTCACCTTTGCCCCGGCGAGCGGGAGGCAGTATCCGGTGCTGGCAAAGCTCTTCGGCCGTGTCGGTGCCGGCCTGGCTGTCATTGCGGAGAACGGCGCCTACGTCGTGCGCGACAGGCAGGAAGTGAGCTGCAGCACGGTTGGGCGGGAGTTCAGTCATCACGTGGTCACATGTGTGCGGCAGTTGGCCGTGCGACACAACGTCGGACTCGTTTGGTCGGGACGGGGCCGTGCCTACGTTGAACGCAGCGATGCACGTTTCCTGGCGGAGCTTGATCCCCTCTACAGCAGCCTCGAGGTGGTCGAGGATCTGCTCGAAGTGTCAGATGCGGCATTGAAGTTCTCGCTTCTTGACTTCGCCGGAGCCAGCGCCAGCTCAAAGCCTCTACTCGCAAAGGCCCTTGATCCCTTCCAGGTTGTCACGGCCAGCGCGCACTGGACAGACATCATGGACCCGTCCGTGAACAAGGGCGTGGCCCTGCGGACGCTGCGCGCGTCGCTGAACGTGAGCGCTGATCAAACGATGGTCTTCGGTGACTATCTGAACGATCTGGAGATGTTCGCTGAGGCCACGCATACTTTCGCGATGGCCAACGCTCACCCGATGCTGTTGAGAGCGGCGCGCTACGTGGCTCCGTCGAACCGCGAGCATGGAGTGATAACGACGCTGTCCCATTGGTTGGAAGACGCCGGATCTTCGGAGGCAACTTGTGCGCGCCGTGGCTCCTTGTCCTTCGGCTAGCCTCGATCTTTCATCGGGCTGGGTGGGCGCGTGATTGCGGCTTGAGGATCACCGCTTGTGGGTGATTCTGTCGGGTGGGTGTGACAGCGTTCCCGTTGTCGTCACGGTTGGCGGGGTTCCACGGGTCCGGGGTTCTGCTGGCTGGTCGGGGCGGTCGGTTGCCTGGTCAGCCGGGTGCGGCGAGAGCGTCGAGCCTGTGGGTCGCGGTGGTGGCGAGACCGGCCCAGGGGTGATGGGCGGAGTAGTGGAGCTTGATCCGGCGGGCGGTGCGGGCGATGGTCGCTGGGATTGTGAAGAGTCGGTGGCGGAGTCGTTTGGGTTCCCACCGCCGGGCATCCTGGTTTGTCAGGGCGAGGAGCTGCATCCAGGCGGTCAGGTCGGTGGCGAGGGCGACGATGGCGCACCAGATCTGGTTCTGGGCAAACGAGTACAGCGGCAGGTTGGTCAGGCCGGTGTCCTTGGCGATCCGGATCCGGTCCTCGCACCGGGCACGCCTGCGGTGCCGCAGTTCCAGTGCGGCGAGCCGGGTGGCGGGGCTGGTGGTGGCGGTGTTGGTGGCGAACGCGGTGACCCGGTGCCCGTCGACGTCGGTGATCCGTAGCTGGGCTCCGGGGTGGGGGCGTTCCTTGCGGGCGATGACCCGCATCCCTGCAGGCCAGCCGGGAAGGTTGAGTAGCCCGGTCAGTTCAGCGACCCACGCCCCCTCGCGTGGTTCGCCTTCAGCGTCCCAGGCCGGGGTCCAGCACTGGTCGGGGATCTGTTCGATGAGTTCGGCGGCATCGGCCGGGAGGGTGTAGCCGATCGAGTACTGGACCCGCTGGCCGGTCAGCCACTCGACCAGGCGGTGGGTGCAGCCGGCCCCGTCGGTACGCACCAGGATGCTGCGACCGGGCCGGCGGCCAGCAGCGTGCCCGGGCAACTGGGCGAACGCCTGGCGCAGCACACCGATGTGGTCGCTGGCGGTGTTCGACCCGGCATTACCGGGGCGCAGCATGACCGCCACCAACTCTCCGGTCCCTTCGGCGCCATGGTCGACGAACGCGCACAACGGATGGAAACCGTAACCCCGTTTGAACGTCGGCCTGGCGTTCTCCTTGTCCGAGTGGGAGGTGACCAGCGTGGCGTCCACATCGACGATCAGCGGGTCCGCGGCACTGGCGTGATGGTCGGGGGCCTGCTCGCCGGCCAGCCGCCACGCTGCTGCCCTGGCCGCTGCCCGGGCGGTGTTGATCGCCCGTAACGCTGCCGGCGCATCAGTGGCGAGCCGGCCGATCAGCCGGGAGATCGTCGGATCGGAGGCAACCCGCCCGTACACCCCAGGCTCGGAACGGATCAGCCCCACATCGGCCAAACAGTCCCCACCCAGCGCGAGACTCACCGCCAGATCGGCAATGATCTTGCCCGGGTCATGCACCGCCAGCGGCTTGCGCCACCGGGCCAGCCCGGCCGCGAGCGCACCGCCCAGCCCAGTCAGGTTCACCGTCCTGGTCAACAACCCGCCACCGGCCTGACCAACCGCGCGACACCCCGCCGAGTCGACACTCACCTGCGGATACACCCTGCCGGTACGCTTCACCTTGAAAGTGCTCCCCACGCGGATCGAATGACGGCCTCAACAACCTCATTCTCCCAAGCCAGGAGCACTTTCGCCGTTCAAAACACCCCCAAGCCGTGAAAGCCCGAGGTTAGCCCTGTGCAAGCCGTCTGACTACGCTCGAGCACCGCAGCGAGGTCCGATCCAGCTCACAAAACAACGGCACGACCGGTCTGCGGACATCTAGGTTCTATTCATTGCAGACGTCAGCAGAACGGTGCTCGAATAGGCAGTTGTGAGCGATTCCGTGGTGCAGAAGGTGTGTTCTGAGATTCGTGGGTGTTCGGGGGGTTGTGGAGTTCGGCGGCGTAGCGGCGGGGAGGAGGCGAGGTCAGGAAGAGGCGGGAAGTTGAGCGAGACGGGGAGTGGTTCGGGGATAGGGCTAGGGGCGGTCGGTGTTGCGGGGTGTGGATAGGGAGACCTCGGCGAGCCGGAATATGTCGGCGAGCGCCTTTCGCCAACTGGCCAGGTCGCGCGACAACGTGACCCAGGTGAGCGCGCGGTCGATCTCGTCGTACTGATGAATGAGCCAGTTTCGGTTGGCGATTGCATCCGTCCAGGCCATTCCCGCCGGCGGCTCGACTTCTGCCCGCGCAAGTCGCCCAGCCGCTTCGCCGAGCTTCATCATCAATGAGTCGCCGGCCTCCTGCAGGAGCCCGTCAGCGGAGTAGGCGTCCGGACCTCGCGTGACGATGTCATCAGCCAGAGACAGCCAGTCGCGGATGTGCAGCAGTTCCTTCGCCACCCTCCGGTCCATCACAGCAACACCGCTTCGGACCGGATGTCGTCGTCGATCACAGCCTTGAGGCCGCCGTAGGTGATGAGGTCGACAGGTCTGCCGAGGATCTCTTGAAAAAGGTCGCGAAGCCCCACAAGTTCCTTTATGGCAGAACCTGAAGGGGCCTCCACCAGCAGGTCAATATCGGAGTCGTGACGCGCGTGGCCACGAGCCACCGATCCGAACACGGCCAATCGATCAAAGCCTTTGGACCGGGCGACGTCGACCAAGATGGGAGAGGCCGCCCTCAGAAGGATCTCCGGGTGAACGCTGGAGAGATCGCGTCCTGCCTTCAGCTGCTGGCTCACAGCGGACTGGCTGACGCCCAGAGCCGCGGCGATCTGGCGTTGGCTGGAACCTGTCGCGGAGAGCGCGCGCAACGCCAGGAGGCGGCGCAGCCGCGCGGACTCCTCCCGGGACCGCGCGTCTCGATACTCGACAACCAGACTCATAAGGCAACCTTATCGTCGCGGTCAAGGGACGGGCAGACCGGACGACCTCGACTCCAACTCTTGAGGGTCCGGGGGACGGTCAGCCCTTGACGGCGCCGCCGACCACGCTGGCGACGAGGTAGCGCTGCAGGAACAGGTACACGAGCAGCAGCGGGGCGGCGACGATGAGCGTCGCTGCCGACAGCAGGCTCCACTCGCTGGTGTAGGTGCCCTTGAAGGCGAAAAGCCCCAATGTGACGGGCCACTTGGCCTGGTCGGTGAAGAGGATGGTGGCGAGGATGATGTCGTTCCAGACGCCGATCGCCTGCAGGATGAAGATCGTGGACAGCACCGGTGCCATCAGCTTGGGCAGGAAGGTGAACAGGTATCTCAGGTAGCCCGCCCCGTCCATCGCCGCGGCCTCGTCGATCTCCCGCGGGATGGAGTTGAGGTAGCCGGCGACCAGCAGGGGCCCCAAGCCCACGCCTGACGCCATGATGAGGATGTACCCGAGCGCGGTGTCGTACAGGCTCATGCGCAGGGCGAGCTGGAACACGGTCACGAGCGTGTTGGGCAGGAAGAGCATGGCGGCGAAGACGCCCTGCCAGACCTTCGGGTGTTTCACGTAGCCGCGGGCAACGGGGAACCCGATCATCAGCGACATCACCGTGCCGAGGGAGGCAGCGACGAGCGTGTAGAGGACCGAGTTGAGGACGTACCTGGAAAAACTGCCCTGCTCCCAGGCGGCGGCGAAGTTGCCGAGCTGGGGCGCCTGCACGAGGCCCGTCGGGTTGACCAGGAACTCCGTGTTGCTCTTCAGTGCGGTGTTGACGAGGAAGACCAGCGGGTACGCGTACACGACGATGACGAGGAACATCAGGACGTACGACACGACGACCAGTGGGGTGAACCTCTTGCGGCCCACCACCGTGTCCGGGCGGGACTCGACAGGCGGCAGTGATGGGGCAGCGACGGGAACAGCGGTGGTCACAGGACCGTCTCCTTCCTGCGCAGGTAGGCGAGGGTGGCCAGCGAGATGACTGCGACGATGACGAACTGGACCATGGAGATCGCGGCCGCATAGCCTTGGGACTGCACGGTGCCGCCTTGAGCGCCGCCGAAGCCCTGCGTGAAGATCGCGAGGCTCAGCACCTGCGTCGCCGGGTTGCTCGGCCCGGTGAGGACGTAGATCAGCTGGTAGCTCTGCAGTGACCCGATGATGCACAGAAGTGTGTTCGCGGTCACCGACGGCATGAGCAGCGGGATCGTCACGTAGCGGAGCTTCTGCCAGGAGGTGGCCCCGTCGATGTCGGCTACCTCGTACAGCTCCGGAGGGATGGCCTGCAGGCCGGCGAGGTAGATGACGACCGCCACGCCGATCCCCGCCCAGACCTGCACGAAGATCACCAGCGTCATGGCCAGTTCGGGGTCGCCGAAGAACGCCGTCGATCTGCCGAAGGCAGCCCAGAGCTCGGCCGCAGGCCCCGCCGAGGGGTTGAAGATCAGCGAGAAGATCAGGCCGATGACCGTGACGCCGAGGATGGTCGGCAGGAACACGACGGCGCGCGCGAAGTTGCGACCCTTCAGCCGCTGGTTCAGCAGCACCGCGATGAGGAGGGCGATGGTGTTCTGGAAGAACGTGACAGCGAGCGCGAAGACGAAGGTGTTCTTGAGGGCCGCGAGGTTGTAGCCGATCTGTGCGGCCGAGAAGAAGGTCAGGTAGTTGTCGATGCCGACCCAGCTGGTCGGCAGATAGGGCAGCGACCGGATGTCGGTGAAGGAGATCACCAGGATCCCGACGGCCGGGATCAGCGAGAACAGCACGACGAGGCTGATTCCGATGGCGAAGGTCAGTTGGGCCGTCCACCGCTGACCGAAGACGATGTAGTTACTGCTGCGCATGGGGACTCCCCTGGGATGGTGGGGTGTGGGCGTCTGGGCTCACGCCCCGGCCGTCACTTGCCCGCTTCCCAGTCCTTCTGTGCTGCGACCGCAGCCGCCTGTGCGTCGCTCTGGCCCATGGGCTTCAGAGCGGTCCAGTTGAAGGGGAGGTTCGCGGCCTGGCCGGCCTTGGTGTTCGGGATCCAGATGGTGTCCCAGGCCGGTTCGAAGTTCTTGGTGTACTTCTCGATCTCGGTATAGAACGGGTCACCCTCCACACCCACCTGGGCGGGTGCGAAGCCGGCCTTCTCGTTAAACGCCTTGTAGTTGTCGGCGAAGACGCCCAGCCAGGCCATCGCCGCCGGCTTGTTCTTGGCGTTGCTCGGCACCGCCAGGGTCAACTCGACTTTGCCACCCAGGAACGCGTTGTCCGCGGCGTTGTTGCTGGCCGGCAGCGGGAAGTAACCGAAGTCGACCTGGTCGGCCTCGCGGAGCGAGCCCACGTTCCACGTGCCGTCTGAGATCATCGCGGCCTTGCCGGTGAGGAACTCGGAGGTCATCTGCGAGTAGTTCGACCCGGCGAAATTCGGCTGTGCGTAGGTGTAGATCTGCTCGACCTTCTGCAGCACCTCGAGTTGCTTGCCGTCGTCCAGCCTGGCCGAGTTCTCGTACAAGGACTTAGCGAGATCCTGCTTGGCCTGCGCCGTCGGGTAGAGGCTCTGGACGACGCTGAGCATCACGATGCCGGCCGTGTCCTTGCCGCCGATCGAGATGGGTGTGATGCCCTTAGCCTTGAGGGCCTCGCACAGCGTCACGAACTCGTCCCACGTCGTCGGCGGGGTGAGCCCGTTGTCGGCGAAGATCTTCTTGTTGTAGGTGAGGCCGGAGTAGTAGGACAACCCGGTGGGCACCGTGTAGTTCTTGCCCTTGTACGCGATCTTCTCCAGCACCGACGGAGTGAACTTCTTCATGAACGCCTGGTCGGTCAGGTCGACGAAGCCGCCGGCCTCGGCCAGCCGTGCGTCGTCCCCCATGTTGGCGGCGGGCACGTAACTGGGCAGCTCCTTGGGACCGGCGAGTCCGACGTCGATGCTGCCCGCCGTCAGGCGAGAGGTGCGGGCCTGGTTGTAGTTCTCGTTCGGGACCGAGGTGAAGTTGACCTTCACGTTGGGGAACTTCGCAGCGAAGGCGTCGTTGACCGCCTTGAAGCCTGCGTCCGAGCCCTTGGCGCTGGACACCAGGATGTTCAGCTCCCCGGTCACCGCGCCAGCGTCAGTGGGGACGGCGACGGAGCCTCCAGGGGCCGCTGTCCCCGAACAGCTGGCGAGTGCGAAGGCGGTCGCGGCCGCGATGGCAGCCAGCGGCGAAATCCTCAGAGTGCGCTTGGCGCGCGACGGCATCTTTGCCATGGGATCCTCCCGAGTCCGAAACGTTTCGGTGAGCTGAACATAGCATTGGGGCAACGTCAATGACAGGGGCGGCGCCGGTCCACCCCACCCGGTCGGAGCCTCGACGAGGGAGGACTGGATCATGAGTGAAGAGGGCACGGAGCGGCCCGTTCGCCTGGGCGTCGTCGGGGCCGGCGGGTTCGCGGCATTCGTCTCGCGCGTCGTCGGTTCCCTTCCCGACCTGCAGCTGGTCTCGGTCCTCGACCAGAACCCGGAACGCAGTGCGAGGTTCGCCGAGGAGAACGGAACGGGCGTCGCGTCGACGCTGGAGGACCTGCTGGCCGTCGTGGACGCGGTGCTCATCACGACACCGCCGTCCAGCCATGCGCCCCAGGTGCTGGCCGCGTTCGCCGCCGGACGCCACGTGTTCTGCGAGAAGCCCCTCGCCCTGACGCCGGCCGACGCGGGGGCGATCCTTGCCGCCCAGCCACCCGGGACGGCGCTGGTGGTGGACCACGTGATCCGCTACAACCCGCTCGTGCGGCTCCTGTCGCGGCTTCGAAGTGGGGGCGTGCTGGGCGACGTGCAACGCTTCTCGTTCGAGAACGACGCCGGTGACTCCGCCCTTGGCCCTGACCACTGGTTCTGGGACCCGGCCGTCAGCGGCGGCATCCTGCTCGAGCACGGGGTTCACTTCTTCGACGCCGCCTCGATGCTGGTGGGAGATCCGGGGACGGTCGTGAACGCCCTGGCCGCGGAGCGGCCGGACGGCCGGGTCGACACTGTGGTGGCGACGGTGAGGCACCGCAATGGCGCGCTCGCGACCCACTCCCACGGATTCAGCCACCCGAACCACGCGGAGCGGCAGTTGATGCGGGTCGACTTCGGCCTTGCCGAGGCCCGGCTCGAGGGGTGGATTCCGCTGTCCCTCGACCTGCGCGCCTGGACCGACGACGCCGGCCTTGCGGCGCTGACCGCGGTGGCGGACGACCCCGCCTCAGCGTTGGACCTACCCGGATACCGCCCCCACCCCAGGCAGCGAGCGGCCCTGTCGGTCCGGGACGCACCCGCATGGGCGATCAGCCGGGACCGCACGCACCGCGCGCCGCACGAGGTGGCGCTCCGCGTCGAGTTGGGAGGTGCGGAGGACAAGCCCGAGGTCTACGCCGAGAGCGTGAGGGCCGCCCTCACCGACTTCCTGATGTCGATCCGTTCCGGGGCCGTCCCGGCGGCGGGCGCCCGAGAGGGCGCAGACGCTGTCGTCGTGGCGGCTGCGGCGACGCGGGCCCTCGGCAGCGGTAGGGCGGAGCCCGTCAGTGCCGCCGAGGCTCGCCCCTTGCCAGGGTGAGGAAGGATTGAGCCGGTCAGCGCCGCCTGCGGCGCACGTCAGCCGGCGGGCAGCGCCCGTCCGCGCTGCGGCCTGATCACGCGACGCGGCTGGACGGTGGAGTCCCGGACGACCAGCTGCGCCGGATCGATGCTGACGCGCTCGGCCGGGTGGCCGTTGATCCGGTTGAGCAGCACCTCGGCGGCCCGGCGACCGAGTTCATGAGGCGAGGTCTGGACGGTCGTCAGCGCCGGCGTGGTGTAAGAGGCCAACTGGATTCCGTCGAATCCCGTGACCGAGAGCTCCTCGGGCAGGTTGATGCCCAACGCAGCGGCGCGGGAGATGAAGCCGACGGCCGTCAGGTCGTTCGCACACACGACCGCCGTGGGGGGCTCCGCCAACCCCAGCAACCGGTCCGCCGCGCGCACACCGCTCGCGGAGGTGAAGTCGCCTCGGACCAGCGGACCCTCGGCAAGGCCGGCGCGGCCCAGCGTCTCGCGCCACACCTGCTCACGCTCGATCGCGTGCACGAACGTCCCGGGACCGCTCACGTGCGCGATCGAGCGGTGGCCGAGCCAGATCAGGTGCTCCACCAGTTGGCGCAGGCCGTCGCGATGGTTCTGGGACACGCTGGAGATGTGGGAGGACGGGCTGGTGGCGTTGACGGCCACCGCTGGCAAGCCCAATTCCTCGACCAGTCCGAAGCGGGGGTCGTCCCGCTGGACATCGGTCAGGAAGATGCCGTCGACGGCGCCCCCCAGTGCCCAACGAGGCACCCGGTTGAGCATCTGGTCATCCGTGGCGGCCATCTGGAGGAGGAGCGCGTAGCCTGCGGCGTCCAGCACGGTCTCGACGCCGCCCAGGAAACCGGCGAAGAAGGGGTCCGCCTCGAGCACGGACGCCGGGCGTTGCAGGAGGAGCCCGACAGCCCAGGCGCGGCGTGAGACCAAGCTTCGACCGCGGATCGACGGCACCCAGCCCATGCGCTGGGCGATCCCGGCGACGCGTTCGCGGGTGGCCGCCGATACGCCGTCGCGACCATTGAGGGAGGCCGATACGGTGCTGATCGCGACGCCGGCCTCACGAGCGACGTCGACGATGGTCACGCGCTCTGCCACGCTTCTCCTGACCGTCGCCTCGCTGGTGTGGGCACAGCGTAGCCCTCGGGCAAAGCCGGCCCGGCGGTGCCCGTCGACGCAGGCAGGTGCTGGCCCGCAACGTGCCGGGACACGGGCGAGAATCAGTCCTGCGGCGGGCCGATCGCGGTGTCGGTGCGAGCCGGCCGCGCCGCTTCCGCACCCGCCGGCGGGGGAGGGTGTCCTACCGGCGAGGAGCCACCGTGAGGGACGGGACGCCCGGCTCCCCGAGTCCGTCGGGCGCGTCCGGCGGGATTCGGCCCGCCTGCGTGGTCCTGCGTCTCTCGCAGACTACGAGGGCGTGGAGCCGATCGTCGACGCCACAGTCCGTCAATCGAGCAGCGGGATGTCGAGGTCGTAGGCCAGCGCGACAGCCCGTGCGATTCGGCCTCTTGAGCGTAGGTAAGGAATCCGACGGTGCGGCCGAGCAGTCTGCTGGGGAACGGTGACGACGTTGTCGAGTGAGATCACGCCGTCGTGGTCGAGGCCGTTGGCCCGCCCGACCGGAACCTCGCTGGGTGGCTACCCTGCAAGCGGTGGCCGCTTTCCAGGCGGACAATGGGCTCAAGGCCGACGGCAGGGCGGGCAGCGACACCATCCGCGTGATTTTTGGCAAGGCTACCGCCAAGGCCAGCGAAACCCAAACGTTTGACTGGTACGCCGGCGGCAGCGAAGTCATCCCCTGGGGCGCCGTCTTTCAGGTAAAGGATGTGCGCAGCGGGGCCATCTTTACCTGCCGGCGCATGGAAGGCCATAGCCACGTGGACGTTGAGCCGCTGACGTCTTATGACACCGTTGCCATGCTCGGCGCCTATCAGGGGGAGTGGAGCTGGGACAGGCGGCCCGTGCTGCCGAAGTATCAGGGCGCTGTGTACGCGTCGTCCATGAACGGCATGCCCCACGGCTACATCTCCATCCGCGATACCGCGATGCCCGGCCACTTTTGCATCCACTTTCTGGGCAGCAGGGTGCAGCGCTCGCACCTGGTGAGCGCCGCGCACATGGCATGTGTCATCGAGGCTTCCCACGCGGCGTGGCAGGAATGAGTTCTGCTTATGCTTTGCCCAGCGGCATCCCCGCGACCTCACAGGCCGTGAGGGCGAAGACATTCCAGCAAAACACGCGGGTTGAGGGCCACCAGCAGCCCGGGACAGAGAGGTCGGTGGGGATGAACTCGTGGCTGAAGGGCTCGTCCGGGCGAATGTCGATTTCGCCCTGCAGGCGGGCGGTAATATAGTCCTTTCCTTTAACCCAGCCGTGGCGGACACCGGCCGCGTAGGCCATCACCTCTTCACGCATCCAACTGGCGCCGTTGTAGTATATGCCCCGCGGCCAGAAGTACTCCGCGTCAAAGGGCTTGTTCTTTTGCGTGAAGTACCCGTCGTGCACGTGGCCGATGATGAAGGCAAAGGAGCCGCTGCGCGGAATCTTTTCCAGGGTGTTGACGACCATATGGTCCAAAAGCAAAGGAAGATCAAACAGCCACAGGGACACAAACTCCGGCAGCAGGTCGCCGCAGCAGATGACGTCCGGGTGCCGCCTGTCACTGATGATGAAGCCTCGCGTTTCGTCA
>Ga0209745_1002081_pt1 | contig 11572 bp, 8 predicted proteins | sample BarGraNGADG00312_FD_184495 | JGI IMG/M metagenome (GOLD analysis project Ga0209745, IMG submission 184495) | Arctic peat soil microbial communities from Barrow, Alaska - Barrow Graham LP Ref core NGADG0004-312 (SPAdes) (version 2) | ecosystem: Environmental > Terrestrial > Soil > Wetlands > Peat ... | reverse complement strand
TGATACGGAGTTTCGCGTAGGTACACGGAGTTTTCTGCGAAAATCAGCGTGGTCAGCGGGAACAAAAAGAATTTTATTTTCCCGAAGATAACGCAGATCAATGCAGATTTTTTCCCAGTGGAATTCTGAGGTTACTCTATGGATCTCTGTGTAACTGTAAAATATACTTTTTATTCTTATCTTTAAACTTGAACAACATTAAAACGGGTTAAACAAAAAGAGGTTAATGCTGATGTATTTCCGGGATTTCATATTAATGATCTTTTTCATGCTGATTGCTGGCCATGCTGAAGGCCAAAAATATGGTTGTACCGACCGCCTGGCAATTAATTACGATCAGTTCGCAACAATTAATGACGGAACCTGTGGATATAGTCCGGCCAATATCGAAGCGCTGGCGAGCCTGAGCCTTGATGGAATTCTTTCCGAAACATCAGGACTCATCTTCTGGGAAAATCAGTTCTGGACACATAACGACAACAGTGATACCAACATTTATGCGCTCGATACTTTATATGGGAGAATAGTCCAGTCCTATCCCCTGAGCAGGATTACTAATACCGACTGGGAAGAGATCTCACAGGATGAGGACTACATTTATATTGGTGATATCGGCAACAATTCAGGTATCCGCGCTGACCTGAAAATATACAGGGCAGGGAAAAATTCGATTCTGAATAATTCCGCCGTGTTTGATTCAGTCTGTTTCACTCATTCTGACCAGACTGATTTTACTCCCAATGACAATAATAATGACTTTGACTGCGAGGCATTCATTGTTTCAAAGGACAGTATTTACCTGTTTACAAAGCAATGGGTAAGCAATGGTACGAGTGTCTATTCACTGCCGAAAACTCCGGGCAATTATGTGGCAAAACCAAGATCGTCCTTTAATGTCAACGGATTGATAACCGGTGCCGTTTATCTCGAAGAGGAAAGGATCATTGTACTATCAGGCTACAGTGATAGATTGAAGCCTTTTATTTATCTTCTCTATGATTTTAATGGTTCCGATTTTTTCAGCGGAAATAAAAGAAAGATCGATGTATTGCTGCCTTATCATCAGATAGAGGGTATTACAACAACAAATGGAATAAAATACTTCATCACAAACGAATATTTTTCGATGTCTCCGTTTATTAAAACCACGCAAAAAATTCACTTGCTGAATTTAAGCCCTTTCCTGGGAGACTACCTGAATCTTCCAGTTCATCATCCCGATGCAGAAAACAATTTTATTATTTCGCCTGTCCCGGCCCGTGAATTTGTGACAATACAAAGCCTTACGGACCTTCTTCCGGCGGATTATATATTGATAAACCTGTCGGGGCAGATTGTAAAGACAGGGAGGCTGAATTCGGAAAACTCAACAGTAAATATTTCCGGGTTGAATTCCGGTATCTATTTTATGAGGATCGGTGAAGAAAAAAGGCACTCGTATAAAATCGTTAAGGAATAAAATCATTTAACCACAAAGCAAATAGCTGGCGCCGATTTGTAATCGGTGCTCCAAAAGTAAAACTCCCCTTCTATTCCGTGGTTAAACAGTTTTTGGTTTTTTCAGTAAAAGGTAAGCACATAAGGCAATCACTATTACCCCTATTACCTTGAACAGGGTCAGCAACGAGATAAGCTCCGGAATTCCGAATTTAATCATGGAGAGTGTCATCCCTATAAATGGGATAATAAGTCCGAGGTAAACAGGGTACAATTTCGGGGTAAAAAGCAGTACGCCTATTGCGGCATAAATAATCCCAAAAACCAGCAAGCCGACGGTTCCTGGATTATCAGAAGTTTTAATGTACAAGATAACGTGCAAAACCCCTGAAATAACCAGGAGTATTCCTGCAATAAAACGGATGGTTTTCATGAGATAATTCTTTATGGATTTAGAAACTCATTGCTAAGTTACTATATCTGACAAGCTGAGTCAAGTTTTTTACAGGTTACCCATATTGACCAATATCTGAAGTGTAGTGAACATTAATATATTTTCAGGATTTTTTAATGTGAAAGAAATGCAGGAAGAATTAAAATAAAATTGACTTCAGCTAAATGAGGGCGTAACTTTGTTAATGTAATTGTCACGGAGGGTATATATGTTCCAGGGTCTGAAAATAGCAGTGAAACAACAAAAAAAGCTGCTGGTAATTTTTTTTATTACCATTTTCCTTCCTTCAGTTTCACTCAGTATTTTTGGTGTTATAGCCCTGCGCAATGAAAAATTCAGACTGGAAAAACAGATTGAAAATGAACAATTGCAAATTGCAGCCAGTATAAAAGGCAAAATTGAAACGAAATTGGCGGACATTGGGGAAAGGCTTAAAAATCTCACTAACTACCCTTCGTTCCGCCAAAAGGATTACCCTGTCATAAAAGAATTGTTAATTGAAGTTTTTGAAAAAGATTCACTGTCAGGAATTGTATTCCTTCTTTACAGAAATGCAGAGCCGCTTTTCCCGCTTTTCCAAACTGGATTTGAAGAAAATGTAAGTACTTCTGTGGTAACCCATGACAATTCTCTGCAACAGCAAATAAAGAATGCTGAAGGTGCAGAATACATCTGGAATGATTATCTTATGGCTGTCTCGATTTATAATGATGCCTTCCTGAAATCAAATAATCACACTCTTAAAGGTCGGTTACTCAATCTTATTGCCAGAAACTTAATGAAAGCCGATAAATTCAGCGAGGCAGCAGATGTTTATTCAAAAATAATAAATGATTATCCTGATGAAAGAACTATTGTTGACCCCGAAACAGGAATCAAATACACTAAAATCAGAATTTTCGTCGGGAAAAATGATGTAATAAATGACATCGGAGGTATTCACCTGTCGCCGGATGGCCGGTTTGTAGTTCTGGAGAATAAAGTTGTCCCTCTGAATGGAAGCGATCCTTTCGATCTAGTCGATATGAAAGCACTCCGGGCAACATATGCCTCCGGAATGAAAAAAGCCGCTTTTTTTGCCGACAGCGCTATCTGGATCGTACCTGTTTCACCTGAAACCGGTCGTGCGAACGGAAAGCCTGAAAAACTGCTTTCCGGAGGTTACAATTATCAACATCCTGTGAGCTGGTCACCGGACGGGGAAAAGATTGCATTTGTCAGAATGGATAAAACTATCACCGAGGATATCTGGACCCTTTCCCTTTCCGATAGGAAACTTTTACCTGTTACAGATTCCCCCGGATTAGAACATTACCCTGCCTGGTCACCTGACGGGAAAACCATTGCTTACCTGAAAGAACGTGGACTCTGACTGATCCCGGCCAATGGCGGTGTATCAAAAATAATATTAAGAAATGCAGGAGGCCCGCAATGGTCGCCGGATGGTAAGTGGTTGTACCAGGAACCCGATAATTTTTATTCACTGGATTCCAGTAAAAACATCAGGATTGCTTCCCCCGAACAGGTTGGTAATTTTATCGGTTTCTCACCCAATATGGAAAAACTACTTTTTTATCGTTCCTCCTATCATTATAAATGGGGATCAAAAGTGGTATCAGTTTCCGGTGGGCCTTCCTTTTCACCTTTGGCAATTGATGAGGTGTATAGTTCCCACTGGTTACCTGACAGCAAAAATATGCTGGTAGCCTGTAGTCCAAATGAAAGTGAGCAACCTAAGTATAAAATAATTCCTTTAGGAGGTGGAAATTCTGTGGAAGTAAAAACAGATGCAAAAATAGATATTCAGCAAGCAATTGGATTCTCACAGGATTTTACAAAGTATGCTTTTACAGTGAAAAGGGAGAACGGAAAAAGAGATCTGTATGTGATTCCGTTTTCGATGCAGGATGCAACAACTGTCGGCTCTCCCAAATTGATTTTTGAAGACTGGGCCGGAGGCGCATTCAATGTAACTGCTTCATGGTCTCCCGATGGGAAAAAAATGGCTTTGATCCACGAAGGAGATATCTGGATTGTACCCCTGGAAGGTGGGGATCCGGTAAAAATAACGGATACTCCTGAAGTGGAACGATGGATTAACTGGTCTCCTGACGGAAAATTGATTTCATATATATTTCCGTCAAAACAAACCGGGATGCTTTATACGATCCCGGCAAATGGGGGGATTTCCAAAGTGATGTACAACGGTTGCGAAGATGGATCAATCTGGTCACCCGACAGTAAAAACATAGCAGTGCCTTCAGGCAATAAATTGATAATTCTCTCAATGAATGGGGAAAAAGAAAAAGAAATTGATATTCCAAATAAACTGACAATTGGAAATACTTCCGGCCTCAGGTACAGCCCTGATGGAAAATACCTTGCTTTTATTGCCTATAATGAGGATGAAGAATCAATTTTTATGTATTCCATTGAAAAGAATGAATTTACACATTTAGCTTTTGAAAATCTTAATGATTATAAAATGTTTTTAAACTGGTCGCCTGATGGTAAATGGCTTTCATACAACACTTATGTGGAAGAAAAGGTGCGTCCTGAAGGGGTCCTCTGGGAAGCTGATTTTAAGGAAATTGTTAAGAAAATAGCGAAGTAAATTGTGGAATCGCTCCGCGATTCAAGATCTTAAGACTTCAAGACAGCGCGAAGCGTTAAGACCTCAGGACGGCGAGTGAAACGAGCAAGACTTAAAGACAGAGATTTTGTTTTTGCCATGACACAATTTTTACATAACTTATACCTTTTCGTGACAACAGGTATTTCTGGTCGCCATAGATTTGTAATAAAATTAAAAGGAGGACCACAAAATGAAACCAATCTTGATTTCCATCACTCTAGCCATCTTATTTGCTGTTGGAAACATTAATACTTCAATAGCCCAGACTCCCGAACAATTATATCAGAAAGGACTGGGGAAAGAGGAAGGAGAAGGCGCACTGCAGGATGCAATCAATCTATATAACCAGGTTGCTGACAATTCAAATGCAAGTATCTCCCTCCGTGCTAAAGCACTGTTACATATCGGTATGTGCTTTGAAAAGCTTGGAACAAATGAAGCTGTAAAAGCATATCAACGTCTTGTATCAAACTTCCCTACACAAAAAAATGAGGTTACCATTGCCAGGGAAAGGCTTTCAAGGTTGATACAAATTGCTGAGAAAATATCGGAAGCTCCACTTATCCCAAAATTCACAAAGATCGACATCCCGACAAAACCGGGAAATGGAGTTTTATCACCAGATGGGAACAAGTTGGCCTTCATCTCTGAAGACGCGGTGTGGATCATACCCCTTCATGGTAAGATCAACTCTGATATTGCCGGTGAGCCCGTCCGGCTCGCCAGGATACCAGGTTTATGGGACGGTGGAAGTCTGACAGCCTGGTCAGCAGACGGGAAATGGATCGCGGTCAATGGAGGGGTTGATGGCAATGATGCATATGTCATTCCGGTAGGTGGTGGACAGCCTCTTGTTGTTCCAATACCAAAACGCGTAGGCCAGGGCTTTGACTATCGCCTTAGCCTGTCACCCGATGGTCAGACGTTGGCTTTCTCGGCAGTCGACCCTGATATGCCACCGGAAACACCATATAATATGAATAAATCTATCTATACGATCCCGATAGCCGGAGGGAAATCCAAAAGAGTCTCTTCAAGATCGGCCAGGTTACCATCTTTTTCTTCTGACGGAAAGTTCATCTCATATGTGGGCTATACTGAGCGAGATGCTTTGCCCGAGAACACAAAGCGTTCAACTCCTAACGGTGATCTGTGGGTAGTCCCTGTAGCCGGAGGAACACCGCTGAAGTTAACTGCTGTGGATGGACGGCTAAGAGGACCTTTGTGGTCACCTGATGGCAAGTACATTGCTGCCCACTATGAGCCCGGAGGTAACAATGAGAGTAAGGAGATATGGGTTTACCCGCTGTCACCTGACGCATCCGGCGTGGGAGAACCTGGTAAAATTGCTCTTCCACGAAGCAGCTGGAATATACTCGCAGGATGGACACCAAACGACGAGCTCGGTGTATTTATTCAATCCGAGGAACATGCTGCAATTTACACAGTGCCGGCTTTGGGAGGCATGGCGGTTCAGATAACGCCTGAGATACTATATCCCTTATATCCGAGATGGTCAAAAAATGGAGATCGCATCTATTTCAGAGGTTTCAAGGAAGATGTTAAAGTTTCTATTGTCTATGTCCCTGATGCTGGTGGTGACCCTGTCGAAATTCCTGTACAGTCCGATCGAAAGCTTGTTTCAATTGTACCAGGTGGTGGTTTCAATGTCTCACCGGACGGAAAAAGGATTGTCATCAGCGCTTATCAGCAACCGTCCAAACCCGAGGAAGGAGTCGATTTATGGACAATACCGCTTGGTGGCAGACCTGCAATCCGGTTGACAAACGATAAATCAGCCGAATACTATCCTTGCTGGTCCCCTGACGGACGATATATCGCGTTTACCAGTTGGAAAGAGAAGTCTAAGGATGAAGGTTTTAATGCTGTATATGTTATCCCTGCGGAAGGCGGCGAGATCAGGCAAATCAGCTCCGAAACGGATAGCGTAGGAGACGGCGCCATCACTTATTCACCCGACGGTTTGCGGATTACTTTCTTCTCTGGTGGTGCTATTAAGACGATTTCGGTCAAAGGAGGTCAAACCGAAGTACTGGTTGCAGATATAAAGTACGATAGTGACAGTGAACTGGCCTATTCCCCGGACGGATCAAAGATCGCCCATAATGCCGAAAATAAAATCTGGATAACTTCACTTGATGGAGGCAAACCTCAGGAGCTTCAAACCGGCCTCCCGAAGGACACCAGACACAGTGGTTTCAGCTGGTCGCCCGATGGTAAGAAGATAGTTTTTTCCAGCTCTATCGGCGGTGAAGCGGAGTTCTGGATGATCAGCAACTTCTTACCGCTTGGAAAGCTTCTCAAAAAAAATGATACAGTAAAACTTGAATGAACCATAGTTTAAAACCTGCATCAAGGCTTACAATAATTTTTATTCTTGCAGTTATACTTTCAGGAAGTGTTTTGACATATTTCAGCATCAATAACATTTCAAACCTGAAAGAGCTGACTGAAAAAAAGATACTAGAGGAACAGAGGGAACTTTCATCAAGGTTTTTATCTGCAGTAAAAACCAAAATAGACAAAGTAACTGCAGGCTTCAAAAATGGAATCAATCTGCCTGGATTAATAAAAGACTCACTGATAAAAAGAGCTGCAGATTATGATTTTATTATTCAACCATTCATCCTGAAAAATAATAGTCAATTCATTTATCCGAATTTCATCGGGATTCCTGAAAATCCTCCCATTACAAAAGCCTCCAATAGGTTTGTTTCTGCTTTCGGTGCAGGAGAAAAAGCAGAATTTGCTGAGAAAAACCCTGGGAAAGCAAAGAGTTATTATTTATCATGCCTTGGTTATTCAACAGGAGGCAAGGATTCAGTCAAAGCATTAAATGCGCTGGGAAGGGCTTCAGTAAAACTAAATGATTTTAAAGATGCAATAGAATATTACAGTTTAATTATTTCAAACTATTCAACGGTAACAGATGAGAACGGACTGCCGTATTCATACTATGCTTTGCCACAGCTTTTAAAAACTGCAAACAGGAACAATTCTGAAAAGACTTCACAGGTAGTTGAGTTTTACCTTGAGACTATGAACGTCGGATCAATCCCTCTGGATTATGACACCGAAGAATTAATAAACCTTATTGCAGACTGGTTAAAGGATAAAAATTTTAGCAACAGGGAGAGATCAGCAAATATTAACAAGCTGATAGAAAGCATAAAGAAGCAAGTTCAATTTACCATTATATACGGAAATGAGCTTTCAGAGATTTTGGTGAAGGGAATTCAGAACAATAATTTTACAGCCGGGAATGATTTCAAGCTAGTAAATTCTTTTTCAGGTACCAATCAGGAGTTTTTTCTGATCAATACGAATTTTGAAAATCCGCGAGGCTTTTTAATTAATCGTAAGAAACTGTTTGATACAATCTCAAAAATAGACCTTCAATCCGGTTTTGATTTTGATTACAAAATCGGATTCCCAACCGTAAATAACTCAACTACAACAGGAGACAACCTTGTTTATACTTCCCAGCTAAATCCTATTTTCCCGGAGCGATTAATAGAAATAAAACTTAATGACGAAAACCTGATAAAAGATATAATAAAACGCCGAGGTTTGATTTACGGGATTGCCTCTTTACTGCTTCTGGTTGCAATGTTTCTTGGAGTGGTATTGATTTTAAGAGATATAAGAAGAGAAAACCATCTTGCCCGTTTAAGGTCTGATTTTATTTCTAATGTAACCCATGAATTAAAAACACCGCTGACCTCAATTCGTATGTACGCCGAATCGCTATTAATGAAAAGGGTAAAATCAGATCAGGTACAAAAGGAATATTTATCAGTCGTTGTTAATGAGACTGACCGGTTAAAACGGATGATAAACAATATCCTGGAATTTTCAAAAATGGAAAAAGGCAAACCGGAATACCATTTTGTCAATTCAAATCTGGCCTCAATCCTGAATGCCTCAATACAGGAGATGAATTACTGGTTCGAAAAAGAACATTTTGAGGTTGTCACTGAACTGGATGAAACCATTTACGCTGAGGTTGATCCTGAAAAAATGATGCAGGCAATCGGCAATCTGCTCAGCAATGCCATCAAATATTCAACTGACACAAAAAAGATCTTCATAAGATTATTTAAAAAGTCTGAACATGTCTGTATTGAAGTTGAAGACCAGGGCATGGGAATTCCGGAAGATAAGTTATCCCGGATATTTGAACAATTTTACCGGATTGAACAAAAGGAAAGTATCAGCGGAACAGGACTGGGATTAACTGTTGTAAAAGAAATTATCGAGGCTCACCATGGTACAATATCAGTTACCAGCGAAATCGGAAAAGGAAGCAGGTTTACGATTACTATTCCATTGCGTGGAATTTAAAGTCCACAGTCTGCAGTCCTCAGTCTGCAATTGGCAAAAAAATAAATAACATTTAAATTGCCGACTGAAGACTGAAGACTATTTTTAATTTCTATACATACAAAAGTGAATGAAAACAATCCTGGTAATTGAAGATGATATCAGTATTCTCAGGGGATTGAAAGATAACCTGGAATACGAAGGCTATACCGTTTTTACTGAAACAAACGGGGAAAAAGGCTTGCAGGCTGCCCTTAGGAAAAATACAGACCTGATATTGCTGGATATAATGCTGCCAGGCATGAACGGTTATGAAATATGCAGGAAACTTAAGAACGAAAAACCAGGATTACCTGTTATCATGATCACTGCCCGCGGATCTGAAATGGATAAAGTATCCGGACTCGATATCGGTGCAAATGATTATATGACCAAACCATTCAGTATACCAGAACTTATGGCCCGCATCAGAGCTGTTTTCAGAAGAACAGCAGTGAATTCTGGTATCCCGGACGAATATTGTTTTGGTAAGATAAAATTGGATTTTAAAAAATTAAAGGCTTTCCGGGATAATCAGGAAATAAAGCTGTCAAGCAAAGAATTTGCCATAATGGAATATTTTATAAGGCATGAAGGGGAAGCTGTCCACCGTCACGATCTGCTGAACGAAGTCTGGGGCTATGAATCCCTACCCACAACAAGAACTATAGATAATTTCATTCTTGATCTCAGAAAAAAACTTGAAGAAAATCCTTCAAAACCGAGGTTTATAGAAAGTGTGAGAGATATCGGATACAGGTTTAATTCCCTGAATGAATGATTTAGTACAACACGATTTAGTTCAAAAAGGAGTTTGTTTATTAGGTTATATTTACCACATCCCCCCAAGTTAATGTCATTTGACATTACAAATGGTGGATAAACATAATTATCGTTCTTTGACATAGTTGTTAATAATTTGAAGATACTGTTTAATCAATGGCCTGGACATGTTAGTGGTATGGTGGATAAAGTCAATATTCTTATTGTCATTTACTAACGTTTTAACTCTATAAAAGTCTTTAAGGTATTTATCTACAGCAGGTTGTGAATGGTTTGTCTCTCTTGCAACGATTGAAGGATCTTTCTTTTCAACGACATGTTTATAGATTATTATTCGTTTATGAGTTAAAGTGGTACCCATGTCGTGAATGACTCCTGTATGAGGAAGTATTGTTTGATGTTCCTTTTCATACTCAATCCTTTGGTGAGAAAGCCATGATGATGCTGATACCAGCAGAAGGCTTAAGTCTCTGGTAGACAAGACAGCTCCTTGTTGATATGCTTCTTTTATCATTCGGGCCATAACATTCTGACGTATCTGTTGAACAGGACAATTATTTTCGAACATTGAGACCTCATCATCGGTCACCAGCGATAAGCTCACAGGTTTATATCTCCGTTTTTCACTGTCTGCTCTGGTTCGTTTGTCCAAGGCATTCCAGACGATCTGTCCTGGTTTTAACCTGGACGATTCAGGGCAAAGAGAGTTGAAAAGATCGATAAGAGCATCAGCAATGTTTTCTCTTACAACAGGACCAAACATACCACAGAACTCGCGTTCAAAGAAGTTCACGATAGCAGGCTTCAGGAACCTGTCATGTGCAGAACTGTAATGCTTTACTGATGATATTTTTGGTATCATTCCTGTTTGCTGGTTTAAATAGTCTGTCGACTTTTTTTTATCAGATCATCCAACTCTTCTCTCCGATGGGGTACAGCATCGATTGTCTGATGCAGATCGTAATACTCCTGGGCAAGACTGGGTGATAGTTTTACTAAGAATGCTATGGTTTTTATCTCATAGTTGTTCTTAGCCAGGCAAACCACCCGTTTGAACTTGTCAACGTAGTTAGCCACTGCATCAATGCTGTGATGCGTTGCCCGGGCAATCTCGGAGTATTCTTTCCCGGAGAGCCACTGCTTAATGATCAGGGCACGATGTGTGACAGACTTACCCATGTCACGGATCGTTGAGCGAAGAGGAAGAACTATCCCCTCCTCCTTAAATGCTTTAATGTCCCTGCAGAGAGTCCGCTCACCACAGTTGAGAAGCCGGTTGGCAATGTCCTCAACGGTAAGCAGGCCGCCCTGCTGGAAAGCTTCATTTACTATCCGCTCCAGTCGGTGCCGTCGCAGGCCCTGAACACCCAGTTGTCTTTTAACCTGGAGGTCTTCTTCCCCTGCGTTGAGGGTAAGTACCACTGAGACCATCTTGCATTCAGAAAGCTTTTTCTGTGCACCATTCTCGATCGACACTACTTCAAAGAGAACTTGTCCCGGCTTCATTGCCCCGGAGTTATCAAAGAATGGCTGATAAGTCTCATAGACGGCATTCAGGATGGCTTTGGCTTCGAACTGAGAGCAGTTCATGCCCTGAATGAGAGTGTTAACAAACTGGGTATCCAGCTGCTTCTGCTTTAGACGATCCCATTTCTGAAGTGAAGAATTGTTGATCATAGTCAATATAAATAGTAAATTTAAGACTCCGTTTTGTGGGATTCCGCTTTGGCTACGCCTTCGCTCCATCCCACAAAACTCATCAACAAACTTAACAATTATGTCAAAGAACTTTATTCCCCATTGCCAAATGGCACAAATATAGGGGGGCTTTAAGCATTAAGGATCAACCCCCTAACCCCCCAAATGGGGGGCTTTAACAG
>Ga0209745_1002080_pt1 | contig 11574 bp, 15 predicted proteins | sample BarGraNGADG00312_FD_184495 | JGI IMG/M metagenome (GOLD analysis project Ga0209745, IMG submission 184495) | Arctic peat soil microbial communities from Barrow, Alaska - Barrow Graham LP Ref core NGADG0004-312 (SPAdes) (version 2) | ecosystem: Environmental > Terrestrial > Soil > Wetlands > Peat... | reverse complement strand
GCTGACCATCGCCAAAGCGATCGTCGCGGCCCACCACGGAGAGCTCAGGGCTCACAGCGACGGGCCCGGCAAGGGAGCAAGATTCGAGATCACGCTGCCTCTTGCCGCTCGCAACCGTTAGCCGCCACGGCCGACGTTCAGCCGCACTGGCCAGGACGCGCCACACATCACCTCGTGACCTCGTCGCCATGCCTCAGCAGGTTTGACCGCGCCTTCCTTGTTGTGCGGACATGCTGCTGGCGTCGGACTTTCTTTATCGTTTCTGCATGGTCCGTCCCTCCAACCGATACCTCAGGGCGTCAGAGTTGAAGAACACGCAGGACCCGGCGGGAAAGGAAACCGCCACATCGGTCCTTCGCATCGATGCACATTCACCAACCACGAAAGGCATTCATCATGAAGCCAGTTCGCATCCTCCTCGCGACCGCTCTGGCGGCCGGCACCGTCTTGCTGTCCGCCGCCGCCGCATCCGCCGCGACGCCAGCTCCAGACCCCGCGTTCGGCCAGCACGTCTCCGACTGTTCACGCACGATGGGCGGCTTTTCAGGCACGCACAACCCCGCCACCATGGGCGAGGGCATGTCAGGAATAGACATGGCGATGACTTCTGCGTCCCTTACCTGACCATCGGAACGGGTCGACGCTCGTCGAAATGTGAATCCGTGGCGAGGGCCGAGAATCGGGCCACGGCTGGTTCTTCACGACCATCTTCGACGCGGTCATTGTCGGTTTGACCTGGCGGGAGTGGCGCAAACAAAACAACCGACCGTGCCATCGGTGTTCGTGACTGCAACTCGCGCAACGCGATTCGCTGGCCGACAGCTCCTGCCGCAGGACCGGGAGGTGGCCACGGATGAGCCTCCAGCGCTCAGCCTGGCGGCCAAGACTTCGGCAAACCTTTATTGAATGACGGCCAAGACCTTCATCTCCCTGGCGGACTGTTGGACGCATGGCATGGCCTCTCTTGAGACAAGACCAGCAGAGAGGCACTGCTTCGGCCTGGAACTGACTGGAGCGAGACAATGAGCAGGAAGATCGAGAAGACGAGCCGACAGATGCGGCGCGACATCGCCCGGACCGCCAGGCTTGAGGCGGTGCGCAGAGAGCAGCGACGCAGTTCGCGCCGGCGTAAGACGGTCATGGTGGCCGCGTCGGTGACGGCGCTCGGGCTGGTCGGTGGCGGGTCCTGGGCGGCAGTTGGTGCCAGCGACTCAGGGTCCTCATCACGAGACACCGTCGCGCTGACCGGTTTGCAGACGTACTCCGGGCTGGCCCGCGACCATGTGACTGGCCCAGTGGCCTACCCCCAGACGCCCCCCGTCGGGGGTGCTCATTCAGGCACCTGGCAGAACTGCGGTGTGTACTCCGCGCCGGTGCCCAACGAGAACGCCGTTCACTCCCTTGAACATGGCGCCATGTGGATCACCTACCGTCCGGGGCTGCCTGCCCCTCAGCTAGCCAGTCTCCTCAAGGACGTCTCCGGGGAGCCTTACGCGCTTGTCAGTCCCTACCCGGGCCTGCCTTCCCCCATCGTTGCGTCCGTATGGGGAGTTCAGCTGAAACTGGAGTCCGCCACTGACCCCCGGTTGAAGAGCTTCGTCAACACGTTCAAATCGGGTACACAGTCACCCGAACCCGGCGGGGAGTGCACCGGTGGGGTCGGCACCCCGCAAGGTTGACCGCGATCACACGGCATCACGGAGACCGGGAAGCGGAGACGACCGGCTGGGTTACTCAAACGCGGGGCAGGAGGATCCGAAAGGTGGACCCCTGCCCTGTCCCGGGACTGGTTGCCGTGAGCTGCCCGCCGTGGGCCTCGACCAGGGCCTTGGCGATGGCCAGCCCGATGCCGGATCCCCCGTGAGTCCGGTCACGGGCGGTGTCAACCCGGTAGAAACGTTCGAAGACATGGGGCAGATGTTCGGCGGGAATGCCCTCGCCGGTGTCCGCGACGGACAGCTCGGCATCACCCGTCCCCGGCGACAGGGAGGCTGAGATCGTGACGCTCCCACCGGCGGGGGTATGCCGCAACGCGTTGTCCAGCAGGTTGCCGAGGACCTGGCCCATCCGTTCCGGATCCAGGAGAAGCCTGGGCAGCCCGGGCGCGATGCTGGTGACCAGCCGGACGCCTTTCGTCTCGTAGTCCTCGGCGACCGAGTCGACTGAGGCCGAGACCAGCGACTCCGGTTGCACCGGGCGCCTGTCCAACCGAACCTGCCCCTCTTCCGCCTGGGAGACGGCGGTGATGTCCTCGGACAGCCGGGTCAGGCGTCTGGTCTGGGAGTGCAGCAACTGGGCCGTTCCCACATCCAACGTAGCCACGCCGTCCTCGAGCGCCTCGAGGCCAGCCTCCAAGGTCGCCACCGGGGTTCGCATCTCGTGTCCGAGGTCGGCCAACAGTCTGCGGCGGGTCCCTTCGACCGACCCCAGCCGGGCGGCCATCTGGTTGAACCCGGTCACCAGAGCGTCGAACTCCGCGCCGAGCCCCGGCGAGGAGACTCTGACGTCGTATCGGCCGCCGGCAACGTGACTTGCGGCGTCGGCGATGGTGGCCACGGATCGCCCTATGCGCCGCGCTATGTACACGTTGACGGCCATGGCCACAAGCAGCGCGGCCAGCAACGCCAAGGACAGGGAGATGGCGTTGGCGCTCTGGTAGGCCCGCTCGATATGCAGGCTCTCGGCCGATGAGGCTCCCACGTTGGCCCTGGCCAGATGCTTGTGGAAAAGCGGTGGGCCGACCGTGGCGGCAATGGTCCATGCCGTGAGCGTGCTGGTCAGCAGGACCATGGTCTGGGCCACAAGCAGGCGACCGGCCAAGCCCCCCCGCCGGGGTATTGGCTTGCCAGCTGTCCCTTTCACGTTCCCTCGCCCATGCGGTATCCGATGCCACGGACCGTGCGCACATACCGCGGTGAGTTGGGATCGTCGCCAAGCTTCCTGCGCAGGTGCCCGACGTGGACGTTGACCAGGTGCTCGTCCCCGACCCAGGTCTGGTCCCACACCGCGTCGATCAGCGCCCGGCGGGTGAAGACCATGGTGGGTCGAGCCGACAGGGCGTCCAGCAGGTCGAACTCGGTTCGCGTCAGTGCCACCACCTGACCGTCAATAAGGACTTCCCGCCCGACCACGTTGATGCTCAAGGCCCCGAACACTCGCGGCGGCACTTCTCGGACGGGCTGCTCGCTGGCGGTGGAGGTGCGGGGACGGCGCAGCATCGCATGGATCCGCGCCAGCAGCTCACGGGGGCTGAACGGCTTGGTCAGGTAGTCGTCCGCCCCGACCGAGAGGCCGATGAGCTTGTCGATCTCTTCGGTGCGCGCGGTGAGCATCACGATGTAGCAGTCGGAGAACGTCCGCACCACCCGGCACACTTCGACACCGTCGATCACTGGCAGGCCCAGGTCCAGCACCATCACGTCGGGATCGACCTGCCGGGCCTGGTCAATTGCCTCCCGCCCGTCATAGGCCATCGACACCTCAAAACCGTCCCGGGTCAGGTAGGACCCCACGAACTCAGCCAAGCCTCGTTCGTCGTCCACGACCAAGACGCGAAGACCGCTCGGTGACACTGGCTTCGGGATTGGGTTGCTTGCCGGTTGGCTCATGGTCCCAGTGTCGGGGATCCGGAGGTGGACCGGGGCATCGGGTGAGGTCACCCCCCCCCCCCCCCCCCCCCGCGCCGCGGTCCTCGTTGGTGCGGCAAAGTCTTAGTCAAGCCTTCACTGTTTCTACATCGTGCCTCCGGTATCGGAGCGCAACCTTGGGGGATGAGAACCACAAGAACTCTCGCCGGCGTGGACCCGTCCGTCGGCGCGGGCCAGGTCACCCTCGGAACCGCGTCCGCCGGCACGGTCGATCGGAAGCGTCGAACGGTCTGGACGGTGCTCAGCGGCGGCCTTGGCGGCATCGTCGGCCTGGCGCCTCATGTGCTGCACCACATCGGGCCACTGGTGGGGACCGCGCTCTTCGGTGTTCTCGGACTGGTCGCCTCCCTGCCGATGCTCATCAAGTTGAGGCGCAGGTTCTCTAGCTGGTGGGCCCCTGCCATCGCACTGGGCGTCTTCACTGCGATGTTTCTCTTCTCATCGTTCGTGGTCGGACCGCTGATCAGCGCCCCTGACGCCCCGACTGCACCTGGCGTGTCTCAGGTCGACCATGCCGCCCACCATTCCTGAGTGCGCCCCTGACGATCAGACCCAGGGGCGTACCCATTGCGGTGAGGTGGATCTGCGACGGGTCGAGCGCCAGTCAAGCTCCCTGGCAGCACCCGCCAGCAACCTGCAGCCTGGGGCCAACGCCGCTAGCTCCCATCTGGCCGTGCCCGTCTTGACGTTCATGACCGCCGCAGCACGACGTGGTCTTCGCTAGGTCCACGACGACCTCGTACTTTGTCGCCCGAGGCTCGTCGCCCAGTAGTTCTCCGAGTCGGGCATGCACCCGCGAAGCCACCTCCGTGGTGTGCATCGCGGCGAACGTCTCAGCGCTTTGGTGCTCGACGAGCGCGGTGTAGGTGCCTCCTGCGGCTCGCAGCAGTCGACGGCCCCGGAGCCCTTCGATTTCGCGGAGCAGGTCGTTGGACCACGCGAACCACGCCTCGAACTGGACCTCCCGCTGGGCGGGGACCTCAGGGAACTGGGCGATTGCGACGAACATAGGAATTCCTCCATCAGGCGGATGCACACGGTCCAGCGATGCCGCGCACCACCGGTCCCCCAGCGGCAAGCAGCCAGGCCGGGGCAATCTTCAGCCTCCTGGGCCCACCATGGCCGAACTGTCGCGGTTCGATGAAGATGTCATGAAGATCCAGGCCCTGTGGTCGCCGGACCCTGTCGACTTCACCAAACGTTGACCGTTTCATCGCTCTGTCCTTCATCGCGATGCACCACGGTTTGCTTCAGGACGCAGACTCGATGGGCCACCCCACCCCCCTGCTGCGCCCGTCGACGAGCGGAGAGACACGTGCGGCCGGTCCTGTTTTCAGTCTTTGGACTCGACATCCAGTCCTACGGGGCGAGCAAGGCGCTTGCTGCCCTTGTGGCCGCCTTCATGCTTGCCCGCGCCTTCGAACAGCGGGGCTTCACACGAGACTCGGCGTACTCGCTGGTGATGTGGGCAACGATCTGGGGTTTCGTCGGCGCCAAGATCTACTACCTGCTCGAGCAGCTTCCCAACTTCGACGTGCACCACCTCGGCGGGATGGGCTTCACGTGGTATGGCGGTCTGATCGGCGGCATCGTGGCCTCGCTGGTCATCGTGCACCGCCACCAGCTCCCGCTCGGCGCAGTCTCCGGCGCGATCGCCGTCCCCCTCACCGTCGCCTATGGCATCGGCCGCCTCGGCTGTCTGCTCTCCGGCGACGGCACCTACGGCAAACCAACCTCGGCGCCATGGGCGATGACCTTCCCCCATGGGGTGGTGCCCACCGGCATACCCGTCCACCCCACCCCGTTGTACGAGGCCCTGGCCGCCATCGTCATCGCCACGGTTCTGTGGGCGCTGGGCAAACGCTGGAACCCGCCCGCGGTATTCGGCGCCTACCTCGCACTCAGCGGGATCTCCCGGTTCTTCGTGGAGTTCCTGCGCATCAACGAACCTGCCCTGTTCGGGCTGACCCAACCCCAGCTGTGGGCGCTCGCCAGCCTGTTGACCGGCGTCGTCCTGATTGTTCGGACCCCGTTCCTCAACCGTCCACGACGAACAGCGGTTCAAGCGGCAAACGCCGAAGAGGTAATGGCGGCAGGGGCATCCACCTGAGACCGGTGTGAAACTTCAGCGTTTCTTCACCATCCGAATACCAATTGGCGCGTGTTCGACGTCCACGTTTGAGGTGACAGGAAACCGGAAGGAGGCACCCAATGGCGATCAGCACATGGTTCGCCCTCGGCGTGCTCTGTCTGCTTTACGTCGCCTTCGCGATGTGGGCGGTGTCCCAGGTCTTCCCCCGCACCCGGGCCGCCACACCCCGATTCGACCCGGACAAACAACTGGAAGGGCCCAAGACATGAACCCCAACATGCAAGGTCATAACCACGGCGGGAAGAGCCATCTGTTCGGGATGCTCGGCATTGGGGCGCTCGCGTTGGTCGTCCTGCTCGGCACCGGACGTTCCTTCCAGCAGGCTTTGCCGCTCGCGTTCTTCTTGGCCTGCCCGTTGATGATGGTCGGAATGATGTTCATGATGCGGGGCGGCAACGGACAGCAGCACGGCCGCGACACCGCCGACCACCACGATCACGATGCCCCGGTCGAGTGGCAGGACACACCCACCTCAACCTCTGCTCAGCCCCCAAAGACCACGACCCTGTCCTGATCCTGGCTTGCCCAGGTACGGATCGGCTCCTGCAATTTCAGCTTCCTCAATGGGCCTTCAGCAAACCTTCACCAGAAAATTCCCAAGATCCTCATCTGCCTGACGGACCGTGGAGGCATGACTCGAGTTGACACGACCCCCGCAACGGGGAGGCAAGACCCGGACCGTGACGGCCCGCCGAACGACGAGGTGGGTGCACAGGTTGTGATCACTGTGGTGGAGGCTCCCGCGTGCCACTTGTGTGACGACGCGAAGTCCGCCCTGGCAGTCCTGGCACAGTCCTTTCCAATGACCGTCCATGTGCTGTCCATCGGCGACCAGCCCGGTCGCGCACTGATGGATCAGCACCGCGCTCCGATGAGTCCCCTGGTCCTGCTGGATGGGGAGTACTTCAGCTCCGGCCGGCTCCCCCGGCGCAAGCTCGAACGGCGACTGTCGAAGGCAATGCGCGGTGAGACCAATGGGTGACCTGCTGACCACGGGCTCGGTGCTGGCCGCCTTCTTCGCCGGCGGCGTGGCGCTGTTCGCGCCCTGCTGCATCGTCTTCCTGGCGCCGTCCTACCTTGCGGTGGCGGTCAAGAACCGCCGCTGGCGACTGCTGCCTCTGACGTTCATCTTCGCCGCTGGGCTGGCAGTGATCCTGATCCCCATCACCTTGGGGGTCAGCCTGATCGCGGGAACCATCGCCAACTACCACGAGCCGCTGTACTACGCCGGCGGTGTGCTGATGCTCGGCCTGGCCGTGTTCACCCTGTCCGGCCGGATGGTCAGCCTGCCCAACTTTGTCCGGGCCCCGGACACGTCCCGTGGGGACTCGGCCAGCTTCTTCGCCCTTGGCGTGTTCTCCGGTCTCGCCAGCAGCTGTTGCGCCCCCGTCCTGGTCGGGGTGATGACCCTGTCCGCTCTGTCTGGGTCGCCCGTCGGTGGCGTGGTACTTGGCCTGGCCTACGTCTTCGGCATGGCCTTTCCGTTGTTCGTGATGGCGCTGTTGTGGGACCGGTTCCACCTCGGCGAACGCAAGTTCCTCAAGGCGCGACCGGTCCGGATCCACCTGGGCGGCCACATCCTGGCGACCAACACGGTCAACCTCGTTGTCGCGGCGGCGTTCACCGTCATGGGGATCTTCGTGATGTACCTGGCCGGCAGCGGAAAGATGACTTCCGGCCCAGGGTTCCAGGTGGCTTTCGGCAAACGACTGGCCTCGACCTTCGGGTGGGTGGAGAAGATCACCGCCCCGATCCCGGAGGCATTCCTCGGCCTGGTCGTCCTGGCGCTGGCAGCGGTGTTCGTCTACGCCACGCTTCGCAACCGCCCCCGTCGGGGGCAGCCCCGCTCCCCAGCAGACGACGCAGAGTATGACGACGCATCGTCCTGCCACGAGGACGCCACCGACGTCCCCTCGACCCACAAGTAAGGACACTCAGATGACGACAGGAACAAGCGGACACGACACAGCTCAGAAGAGCCGGGAACACATCAACGCGCTGCGAGCGGCCAAGGTCGAGCAGGAGCGACGGAGGCGGCTGTGGGTCCGGCTCGCGTCGGTGGGTGCCACCCTGGCCGTGATCGGGGTCATCGTGGCGATGATGATGAGCTCACGTCAGGAGTCCACTGCCACAACACGGGTCGCCCCTGACTTCACCCTCACCGACACCTCCGGGACGCAGGTAAGTCTGGCAGCCCTGCGCGGCAAGAACGTCCTGATCTACTTCAGCGAGGGCGCCGGCTGCGAGGCCTGCATCACCCAGATGGGACTGATCGAGAAAGACCCGAGATTCGCCGCCGAAGGCCTCACGGTGCTGCCCATCGTGATGGACCCCAAGGATGACATCACCGCCGCCATGGCAACCAACGGAGTACGAACACCGTTCCTGCTCGACGACGGCACCGTGTCCAAGGCCTACGGGACCCTCGGCAAGGGTATGCACGCCAACCTGCCCGGACACAGCTTCATCCTGATCGACAAGGCCGGGAACCAGCGCTGGTACGGCGAATATCCCTCGATGTTCATCTCACCGGACGACCTGCTCAAAGAGGTCCACAACCACCTGTCCACCTGAACGAAGAGACAGGAAGCGAAGCATGAGTGGTCATCCGGTATCCGTGGGCGATCGCGCCGACGCGGCCCAGTTCAAGCATGAGCTGCTCGGTCGTCTGGGCCTTCGAGCCGACGCCAGCATGCAGGACGTCGAAACAGCCCACAACGTCTTGGTGGAGTTCCTCGAGCTGGCACCGCGCAAGGTCAACTCGTGGGCCGAGGCTCGAACCGCCGACATGGACGAAGCGTTCGCCCTGTTGTCGGGGCCTGAGCAGCGCCTGATTTCAGCAAGCCGGCGCGCCGCGAGGACTCAGGGCAGGCTGGACGAGACACCAGAGCGTCATACAGCCGCACCTGCCAGCCTTTCGGCACCTACAGCGCCGGCCACACGCAAACCACGGTGGAAACAGATCGTGTGGGCGATCGTGCCTCTTTTGCTCATCGCGGTCGTGCTTGGCGTCTATTACATGGGCAAGGCTTCCGAGGTCCCCGGCATCTCGGGCACGCCGACCGGAACCGAGACCACGGCAGTAGCCGGGGCTGCCATCCCGGTCGACCAGGCCAAGCTGGCCGCGCTGATGCAGAAGATCAGTGCGAACCCCAAGGACATTGCCTCGCTCCAGGACATCGGCAACCTCTACTTCGCCGCCACCGACTTCAAGAATGCAGTTGTCTGGGAGCAGAAGGTTCTCGCCGTCGACCCGAAGAACCAGGTGGCACTCCTGGCACTTGGTGCCGGACAGTTCAACCTTGGCAACGCGGTCGAGGCCAAGAAGCAGTGGCTCGTCGCCGCCGGGCTCTATCCCAAGAACGCCGAGGTCCACTACGACCTTGGTTTCCTGTACTTCAGCCAGACGCCGCCCGACACGGCCAACATGACCGCCGAGTGGAAGAAGGTCGTCGCGATCGACCCCAACTCCGCACTGGCGAAGACGGTCGCCAACCACCTGAAGAGCTCAGCCCCCAGCGCGTCGGCTAGCCCCAACACCAAGTGACTCAATGAACATCCTCACCATCCTCCTGGCGTTCTTGGCGGGAATCGTGTCGTTCGCGTCGCCGTGCTGCCTTCCACTGGTCCCGGCCTACCTCAGCTACATGGTCGGGACCACCCCTGCCGATTCACCCAAGGCGCGGCGAATCGCGTTCCACCATTCACTGGCCTTCGTCCTCGGCTTCACCATCGTGTTCGTCGGTCTGTGGGCGTCCATCGGACTCATCGGATACTTCCTCAACGACTACCTCGGGATCCTGCGACAGGTAGGCGGCGCCATCATCATCGTCATGGGCCTGCACGTCGCCGGGCTCATCCGTATCTCGGCCCTGTACCGACAGGTTTCGGTCCCGACCGGGCGACTTATCGGAAGGTCGGCCTCGGGGGACGGCACCGTCAAGGTCCTTGCCCCCAACTACGGTCGCTCGACCCTGATGGGCATGGCCTTCGCCGCCGGCTGGACCCCGTGCGTCGGACCCATCCTCGGCGGCATCATCGGACTCGCCTCGCTGAGCTCCAGTGTCGGCCAGGGCACGGTCCTTCTGATCGCCTACGCGATGGGTCTCGGGGTCCCCTTCATCCTCGTCGCTGTCGGTGCGACCGCGGCAAACCGGCGACTCGCATGGTTCCGCAAACACGAAGCGGGGATCTCACTGGTGACCGGCGCGATGCTCATCGTTGTTGGCTTCCTGATGATCACGAACGTGTTCGAAAAGCTGTCCGGCGTCCTACCCAATTTTGGTATCTGAGGAAGAGTTCACATGAGTCAAGATGTCCGCACACGCCCCACCGAGTCAGGTGACCGCGAGTCGCTCGACGGCCTCGACGGTCTCGACGGCGGCGGCTCCGTCTCCGCCACGGACGTCCTGGACCGGCTCTGGCGCTTCTTCATCTCGATGCGCACCGGGCTGGTGCTGATCCTCGGGCTGGGGCTGCTGTCACTGATCGGCACACTGCTGGTCCAGGCCCCGGCGGGGTTGGCCGCCGACCCGGCGGCCTACACGAGCTGGGTCGCCTCGATACATTCCAAGTACGGCGGGTGGACGCCCGTCTTTGACAGGCTCGGCTTCTTCGCCATCTTCACGTCGATCTGGTTCAAGGCGATCATGGTTCTGCTGACCACGAGCGTCCTGGCCTGCTCGGTCAACCGGGCGCCGCGCCTGTGGAAGATCGCTTTCCACCCGCGCACGCGCATGGGGGACACGTTCTTCACCCATGCGCCCCTGAGTGCGGCCGTCCTCGTGCCAGCCGAACCCGACGAGACGATGGACTACGTACGCGAGGTCTTGCAGTCCCACCGCTTCCGGACGATCACCGACCCGGACGAGAACGGGCTGAACCTGTATGCCGACCGGTTCCGCTGGGGTCCCTTCGGAACCGTCGTAGCGCACCTGAGCTTCGTCATCATCCTCGTGGGGTTCTTCCTCAGCGCGACTACCGGCTTCAAGAACACCCAGCTCGTCGTTCCCGTGGGCTCGACGGTCCAGATCGGCAACGGGACAGGGCTCTCGGTCAAGGCAATGTCGTTCAACGACGCCTACTACCCGGACGGTTCCCCAAGTGACTACGCGAGCGACCTCGTCCTGTACAAGAACGGCGCTCAGGTCGACAGACAGACGATACGAGTCAACCACCCCATGAAGAGGGACGGCGTCTCGTTCTTCCAGTCGTTCTTCGGCGAGGCTGCGGCGATGAAGGTCACCGACGCCGCCGGCAAGACCCTCTACGCCGACGCTGCTGCGCTGCAGTGGCAGTCCGACGACGGCAAGCACAGCATCGGCAAGTTCGACATCAAGAGCAAAGGGCTGACTATCTACGTTATCGACGTGGCCTCCGGCGAGGTCGACCCGAACATCAAGGCCGGGCAGATCCAGCTCGAGATCGACCAGGACGGGAAGGACGCGCCCATCGCCACCCAGGTCGTTGACCAGGGCAAGACGACGACGATCGCCGGTCTGAGCTACACCTTCGAGCGCACCCGTCAGTACACCGGTCTGATCGTGACGCGCGACCCCGGAGCACCCTTCGTCTGGGTTGGCTCGGCGCTGCTCGTGCTCGGACTCTATATGGTCTTCTTCTTCCCGCACCGTCGCGTGTGGGTCCGGATCCGCAAGACATCCGGCGGCACCGAGGTCCTCTGCGCTTCCACCATGAAGCGTGACCTGGCCTTCGAACCACAGTTCCACCAGCTTGTTACCGACATACAGCTCGCCGGTACCCCGTCGAGCACCA
>Ga0209745_1002078_pt1 | contig 11582 bp, 12 predicted proteins | sample BarGraNGADG00312_FD_184495 | JGI IMG/M metagenome (GOLD analysis project Ga0209745, IMG submission 184495) | Arctic peat soil microbial communities from Barrow, Alaska - Barrow Graham LP Ref core NGADG0004-312 (SPAdes) (version 2) | ecosystem: Environmental > Terrestrial > Soil > Wetlands > Peat... | reverse complement strand
GAAACAACAGGATGAACTGATTCGTCAGGGCCGGAAACACCTTGCGAATGCCGGGGGTGAAGACCACGTACCTGAAAGTCTGTCGCGAGTTCATCCCCAGCGCCTGCGCCGCCTCGCGCAGACCCCCGGGAACGGAGTCGAACCCCGCCCGCAGGATTTCGGCGACATATGCCCCGTTGTTTATCGTGAGCGCAATCAGCGTGGACCACAGGGGATCGAGATTGATCCCGAACTGGCCCAGGCCAAAGTAGATCAGGTAGAGAACGACCAGCAACGGAACGTTTCGAACGACTTCGATGTAGGCGGAGCTGATCCTTCTCAGAGTTGCCGACTCACCAGCCTTGGCGCGGTAGGCAACGAGGCCCAGTGCGCTCCCGGCGAGAAAACTCGCAACGCTGACGTAGATACTGACCCACAGACCCTTGAGGATGAGGGGGAGATAAGGTATCAGGTCACCTAGATACCACGTCATAAGCGAGTCAACTACTGGTAGGCGATGACCGTGGGCAGGTCGGCGTTGAACCACTTCTTGTAGATGACCGCGTTCTGGCCGGAGCTGTTCAGGTTACGGATGAAGTTGTTCAGGTAGTTCAGCCAGATCTGGTCGCCCTGCTTCACTCCCATGGAGATCAGAGCCGGGCTGATCGGTTGAACGTCCAGAGTAGCCAGGGATGGGTCATCGGCAACGGCTTTGCTCACGGTGGCGAAGCCTTCCATGACGGCGTCAACTTTTCCGGACTTCACGGCCTGGATCGCGTCGGCGATCGTGTCGAAACGCACCACCGTGGTGCCGGGGAACTGCTTGGTCATGAGGGTGTCGTTAGTGCTACCACGCGCGACGGAGACCTTCTTGCCCTTCAGATCGGCAATGCTCTTGATCGGGCTGTCCTTCCGGAAGAGCGGAAGGGCACCGGACGCCACGTAGGGGATCGTGAAGTCGACGGCTTTGGCTCGTTCGTCGGTGGCCGTGAAGGCGTCGATGTCGACGTCCACCCGATTGGAGTCCAGGACCGGCTTGCGGCTCGTGCCGTCGGTGTTCAACATCTTGAGTTTGACGCCCAGCGCGTCAGCCAGCTTCTTCGCGATGTCGGGCTCGTATCCGACGATGTCGCCGTTGGCCTGCTGCGAGCTGTATGGCGGGTAGTCGGGCAGAACGCCTACTTGCAGGACACCCCGTTTGATGACCTGCTGGAGGTGGCTGGTCTGGTTGGTCTGGCCGGCCGGTGCAGACGTGGGACTTGACGTGCATGCGGCCAAAGCGACCACCGAGGCCATCGCGACCAGAATGACGGACGACTTCAGAGTCTTGGACTTGTGAGTCACGGTGCTTCCCATCTTTTGATCTGCCTCAATGGTGGCATGCTACTTAATAAAGCCTACTTAAGCAACTCTGTGATCTAAACGATATGATCTACTACATGACGGACCTCACGAAGGCAACAGCAGAGCTCAACACGCTGGCTACACCGTCGGCGGTGCTCGAGGGCAACACGGCACTGACCGGTCTGCATGCCCGCCTTCTCGACCGTCTCGGCCTGGCAATCTGCGGAGGCGATCTCGAGGCCGGTTCAGTGGTACGTATCGATCAGCTGCAGGAGCGCTACGGAGTCTCCCGCTCGGTCGTGCGTGAAGCGATTCGCGTGCTGGCCTCGATGGGCATGGTTGCCTCGCGTCGTCGGGTCGGCGTCCAAGTGCGACCGGCGACGGAGTGGAACCTCTACGACCCGCAGGTCATTCGCTGGCGGCTGGCGTCCCCGGCGCGGATCGCGCAGTTGCAGTCCCTGACCGAGCTGCGAACGGCCATCGAACCCGAAGCTGCACGACTGGCGGCTCAACGAGCGCCGTTGGACGACGCCAGCGAGCTCATGGGGCTGGCAGGTAAGCTGTGGGCGGCAGGACAGGCCAACGATGCGGAAACCTTTCTCATGCTCGACATCCGGTTTCATCGTCTCGTTCTATCGAGCTCGGGTAACGAGATGTTCGCGAAGCTCAACACGCTGGTCGAGGCGGTGCTCACGGGGCGAACGCGATACGGACTCATGCCGCGGCATCCGCACGAAGAAGCCCTCCAGTTGCATGTCGACGTCGCGAGCGCGATCCAACGTGGGAATGGCAACGATGCTCACGCAGCGATGCTGGGCATCATGCAGCGCACATTCAACGAGATGAGCTCAATCTGGGACAAGGACTCGACCGACTAACTTTGTTCGCCAATGAGTGAGCCGTGATGGGGTCGCCAGGCGGGTGCACGCACCGGGCTGTTCATAGCAGGGACAGACAAGACCACCAGCGACTACGCGGGAGGTGCCACATACCGGTATCGTCTTGAGGCTCAGGGCCGTTCATGAATCCGTTGGCTCCTCATTTTCGGGATGGTCCTCCAATGCTCTCAACGCGAATGCGACTCCGGCATCGAACCATTCGTCCTGCATCAGCTGGCCGACGTCGTCCGCACCCGCGGCGAGCATCGCCTCATCGCCGAGGTCACTAGGCAGGTCTCCCCCGGTCCCGACACGGGTCGGTGATGTAGCTGATGTTGGCTGCTGGGCGAGGCGCTCCCTGTGGTTTGGCGCAGTGCCGGTCGGTCGGGCCAGCGTCGGCGCGCCGCCGCTGCTCGTGGATCTGTCTGCGGGTTACTGTCAACTACGCAGCGCCCGGCCTATTCTCCTGACCCGTTCCCGGGTCAGGAGAGGCCCATCAGTGATCGGGAGAGCCCTTGACACCTACTCGTATGCGCACGCTCTGGCTGGCCATGGCGCCCATGCCGGCCCGATGAGCGGGCCGCGCCCACTCCTTGAAACGGTCCAGCGCCAGAAGCGGGGAGAGCCGGTGGGCCTGACGTCCGTGTGCTCCGCCCACCCGCTGGTTCTGGAGGCTGCTGTCCTGCAGGCCCGGGATACGGGAGGCTATGTCCTGGTCGAGGCCACGTCGAACCAGGTGGACCAGACCGGCGGATACACCGGCATGCTCCCCAACGACTTCCGAGAGCTCATGCACGGCATCGCCGGCCGGTGTGGTCTGCCACTGGACCGGGTGGTGCTCGGCGGCGATCACCTCGGGCCCAACCGGTGGCGGAACCTGCCGGCAGAGCAGGCGATGCAGCATGCCGAAGTCCTGGTGGAGGCCTACGTCGCCGCCGGGTTCACCAAGATCCACCTTGACTGCACCTTCAGCTGCGCGGACGATCCGACGCCGGTGACCGACGACCTGGCCGCTGACCGAACTGCCCGGTTGATGCGGGTCGCGGAGCAGACCGCCACTTCAGACGGCTTGGTCAGCGAGCTTCGCTACGTCATCGGCACCGAGGTCCCCGTGCCCGGCGGCGCCCACGAGACGCTCGAGGAGCTCCAACCGACCACCGCAGGGGCCGCTCGTGCCACGTTGCGTCGCCACCACGAGGCGGTCGCTGAGTACGGGATCGACCACGTGTGGCCACGCATCATGGCCCTGGTGGTGCAGCCGGGTGTGGAGTTCGACCACCTGCGCGTCGTGGACTACCAGCGGGAGCGAACCACGGAGCTGCGCCAAGTACTTCAGGACGAGCCGAACATGGTATTCGAGGCCCACTCGACCGACTACCAGACCGTCGAGGGGCTCACCGCCCTCGTGCAGGACCACTGGGCCGTCCTCAAGGTCGGCCCTGGACTCACCTTCGCGTTGCGCGAGGCGCTGTTCGCCCTTGCCGCCATCGAAGAGGAGCTCATCACCGATGCCGACCAGTCCCACCTACCGGAGGTTCTGGAGCGACGGATGCTGGCTGACCCGAGCCAGTGGGAGACCTACTACCCCGGCAATGCTGACGAGCAGCGTCTGGCCCGCCGGTACAGCTACAGCGACCGGCTGCGCTACTACTGGCCGGACCCGCAGGTGCATGCCGCGCAGGACCGGCTCCTGGCAAATCTCGCTGCGGTCGAGCTTCCGCTTCCCCTGATCAGCCAGTACCTGCCCGACCAGTACACCCGCATCCGCCGTGCTGAGCTCACCGCACAACCTCAGGCACTCGTCATCGACCATGTCCGCGACGTACTGCGTGCTTACGCGCGGGCGTGCGGCCCCACAACCTAAGGGAGTACAGTCGCCATATGTGACTGTAGTGCCTAGTTTTCAATCACGTACGATCATGAACGCTTCTTGGCTCTGGAGGACTCAATGGCTCGGAAAATGACCGCATTGATCGCGGGAGCCGGCGCTACGGCGCTGGTGCTCTCCGCCTGTGGTGGCGGTAGTGGCAGCGGCACGGCCGGCGGTGGATCTAGCAGCGCGGCAAAGGTGACCTCGATCAAGCTGGTGGCTGCGGAGTACTCAAAAGACCACACCGCCGCGTTCTGGAAGCAGTTCGCGGAGAAGTACAAGGCCAAGACCGGCATCACACTTGATGTGCAGGTGGTCAGCTGGGACAGCATCGACCAGCAGAGCTCGACGATGATCCAGAACAACAACGCACCGGACCTGTTGAACCTGAACGTGTACGCGAGCTATGCCAAGGACAAGCTGCTGTACTCCGCTGATGAGGTGCTCGCCCCGGCGATCAAGGCAGACGTATTGGATGCCTTCGTCAAGAGCGGGACCTACCAGGGCAAGATGTACGGCATGCCGGACCTGTCCTCGGCTCGGGCCCTGTTCTACAACAAGGACCTGTTCACCAAGGCCGGGATCGCGAATCCGCCCAAGACATGGGACGAGTTCGAGGCTGACGCCAAGAAGATCCAGGCTCTGGGCAGCGGCAACATCGGTTACGCGATGCCGTTGGGCCCGGAGGAGTCCCAGGGCGAGTTCTCCATCTGGACCTTCAACAACGGTGGCGACTGGAAGACCGCTGGCAAGTGGTCCATCAACTCCCCCAAGAACGTCGAGACCCTGACCTTCCTGAAGAAGCTTTCCGTGACGGACAAGGTCACCCAGAACAACCCGGGCAAGACCAACCGCGCGCAGGCGTTCGACCTGTTCAAGTCCGGCAAGGCGGGCATGGTTGTCGGCTTCTCGCCGCTGGCTGGTGCGTTGGACGCGGACAAGAAGGTCAACTACGCCGTCGCGCCGATGCCGACCAAGGAGGCCGGTGGCACCCCGCAGACCTTCGGCGTGACCGACTACCTGATGGCCTTCAAGAAGCCGGGAAACCAGGCCGCAGTCAAGGCGTTCTATGACCTGTACTACCAGAAGGACCAGGTCAACCAGTTCATCAAGGCCGAGGGCTTCCTGCCCGTCACCAAGTCTGGGCTCGAGATCTTCGCCTCCGACCCCAAGCTCAAGGTCTATCTGGCCACCCTGCCCAACATTCACCTGACGCCCACCGACGACCCGACCTGGGACAAGGTCAAGCTCGCCGTGCAGCAGAACATCGGTGCCGGTGTCAGTGCCAACGGTGACCCCCAGGCGGTGCTGACCGCTCTGCAGAAGACTGCCGAGAACGGCGGCTAATCGGTGGCCGACCTTCTGTCGGACGCGGTGGCGGAACCAGGCCGTATGCCGGTTCCTGCCACCGCGCCCCTGCGCCGGCGCCGCTCGCGCGGGGGCGACACGCCGATAGGGGTGGCCCTGCTGTGGCTGGGCCCGGCGTTGTTGCTGATCTTCGGCGTCGTGGTCTTCCCGGCTTACGAGCTGGTCAGGGCGGCGTTCAGCAAGTACTCCATCACGGGTCTGCGCCTGGGCGATGCGGGGACCACGAACTTCAAGAACGTCCTGAACCACCCCTCGTTGATCACGGTGTTGACCAACACCGTGATCTGGGTCGTGGTGGTCGTGGCCTTGACCGTCCTGGTCAGTCTGGCTCTGGCCCAGTTCCTGGCCAAGGACTTCTTCGGCCGCAAGTTCGTGCGCTGGGCGATCATCGTGCCGTGGGCGGCGTCACTGGTGATCACAGCCAAGCTGTTCACGCTGATCTACGACTACTACTACGGCACGCTCAACATGATCCTGCAGGCGCTGCACATCACCAGTGCGCCGATCGACTTCCTTGGCGATGACCGCTGGACCATGCCCTCGATGATCCTGGTCGGGATCTTCGTGTCGGTGCCGTTCACGGCATACGTCTTCGTGGCCGGACTGAACGCGATCCCCGACGACGTCTACGAAGCAGCCAAGATCGACGGCGCCAGACCGTGGCAGACGTACTGGCGGATCACGTTGCCGTTGCTACGTCCTGCGCTGGTGGTGGCCAGCGTGTTGAACATCATCTACGTGTTCAACTCCTTCCCGATCATCTACACCCTCAACGACCGCAACCCCGGGTACCTTCACGACACCACCATCACCTTCATGTACAAGCTGGCGTTCAAGAGCGCAGAGAAGGATGTGGGCATGTCCGCCGCGGCCGGCATCTTCAATGTCATCCTGATCCTGATCGTGATCGCGATCTACCTGCGCACGCTCAAGTGGCAGGAGCAGGAGGACTGATGGCCACCGTGACCCACACAGCCCCGCCGCCCCTGGGCGCCCGACGCAAAGTCGGCTGGGCTCTGGCCCGCCGGTACGTCCTGCCGCTGGTCGGCCTGGCCGTGATGCTGGCCTTCCTGGGCCCCTACATCGTGATGGTGCTGAACTCGCTACGCCCCAGCAGTGACGTGGTCCAGACCCCGCCGACATTCCTGCCGCGCACCTGGCAGTGGTCGACCTTCGGTGACGTCCTGGGCGACCAGCGATTCGTGAACTGGCTCAAGACCTCGCTGCTGGTCGCGACCTCCTCGACCGTCATCGTGGTGCTGGCCGCGATCCCTGCGGCCTACTTCACCGCCCGGTTCCGCTTCCCCGGCCGCATCGCGTTCCTGTTCCTGGTCCTGGTCACCCAGATGTTCTCCCCGACCTCCCTGGTCGTCGGTCTCTACCGCGAGTTCTTCGAGCTCAACCTGGTCAACACCTACCTGGCGATCATCTTGACCAACTCCGCGTTCAACCTCGCGTTCGCGATCTGGATCCTGCACGGCTTCTTCTCCTCAATCCCCAAAGAAGTCGAGGAGTCCGCTCACCTCGACGGGTGCGACCGTTTCGGAACCCTGACCCGGATCATGCTGCCCCTGAGCCTGCCCGGCGTCGTGACTGCCGTGATCTTCACCTTCATTGCCGCCTGGAACGAGTACGTCGTCGCCCTGACCCTGATGCTCGACGACGCCAAGAAGCCGCTCACCGTCGGCATCACCTCCTACGTCACCGGCTACGAACAGCACTGGGACCAGCTCTTCGCCGCCTCCATCATTGCGATCATCCCCGTCGTGATCCTCTTCGCCTTCATCGAGAAACACCTCGTCGGCGGCCTGACCGCCGGCTCCATCAAGTAGCAGCCACGGCGACCTTCGAGGTCGCCAGCAGATGAGGAGACCACGCTCATGACGGACACGCAGGCAGGCACGGGGCACGCCGGTGAGTACATGGCGGCCGAGCTCGCCGCCCAGCCGGACGCGTGGGAGCGGGCGGTGGGGCTCACCGCCGAGCGAGCGCTCCTGCCGGCCTCCGGCGAGCGCATCGCGGTCGTCGGCTGCGGTACCAGCTGGTTCATGGCGCAGTCGTATGCGGCGGCGCGCGAGTCCACCGGTCACGGCGTCACGGATGCGTTCGCGGCATCGGAGGCGTTCGTCGATCGCGGCTATGACGCCATCGTGGCAATCACCCGCTCGGGCACCACCACCGAGGTGCTGGAGCTCCTGGAGGGAGTGCGAGGCCGCATCCGCACGGTCGGCCTCGTGGGGGACCCGAACACGCCCCTGGTCGATCTCGTGGACGACGTCGTGAAGCTTTCCTTCGCCGACGAGAGGTCCGTCGTGCAGACGCGTTTCGCCACGACCGCGCTCGCCTTCCTTCGAACCTCGCTTGGTCAGGACATCACCGGCGCCATCGCGGATGCACGCGAGGCCGTGGCATCCGAGCTGGCCGAGAAGCTCGTCACAGCAACGCAGTACTCCTTCCTGGGCTCGGGCTGGACGGTCGGCCTCGCCCACGAGGCCGCGCTCAAGATGCGCGAGGCGGCGCAGTCGTGGACCGAGTCGTATCCGGCCAAGGAGTATCGCCACGGTCCGATTGCGATCGCTGCGCCCGGCAGGGTCACCTGGATGTTCGGCACAGCACCGGAGGGCCTTTCGGCCGACATCGCTGCAACGGGCGCGTACTACGAGAACCGTCCCGTCGATGCCATGGCTGACCTGATCCGGGCGCAGCGGGTGGCCCTCGAGCGTGCGCGCCGGGCCGGGCTCGACCCCGACCAGCCGCGCAACCTCACCCGTTCCGTGATCCTCGACTCATGAGGTCGTGAGCTCGTGAGCTCGCCGGCCGCCGGGCACCGGACGCCGTCGCTCGGCGCCGGAAGTGCCGTGCTCGCCTTCGACGTGGGCGGCACGGACATGAAGGCGGCCCTGGTCGATGAGCACGGCAGTATCCGCGACGTCGTGCGGGTTCCCACACCGCTCGACGGCGAGAGGACCGCCGACGCCGTGGTCACCCGGATCGGCGAGCTCGCCCGAGAGCTTCTCATTGACCACCCGGACGTCCACCCGCAATCGGCTGGGCTCCTGGTGCCCGGCCACGTCGACGACGAGAGCGGCGTCGGCGTCTTCTCGGAGAACCTGGGCTGGCGCAACTACCCTTTCCGTGACCGGGCCAGGGACACGCTCGACATGCCGGTGTCCTTCAGCCACGACGTGCGAGGGGCGGGAGAGGCCGAGTACCGCCTGGGCGCCGCAGCGCCGTTCCGAGACGTGGTCGTGATGGCTATCGGCACGGGGATTGCGGGCGCCATCTTCATTCAGGGAGCGCTCTACACAGGTCACGGCATGGCCGGGGAGATCGGGCACTCGAAAGTCGCGGACGGCCCGCAGTGTGCCTGCGGCGGAAGCGGTTGCCTTGAGGCCGTTGCCTCAGCCGGCGCCATCGCCAGGCGCTACACGGAGGCGACAGGCCAGGTCGTCTCCGGCGCGAAGGACGTCCTGGACCGGGCGGACCATGGCGACCTGCACGCCAGGGAGATCTGGGAGAGCGCTCTGGATGCACTCGCGCTCGACCTCTCGCACACCGTCGCCCTGCTGGCGCCCGAGGCGATCGTGATCGGCGGTGGGCTGTCTCAGGCCGGGTGGGCCCTCTTCGAGCCACTCGAGCGGCGCCTGGACGCGATCCTCACCTTCCACCGCCGCCCAAGGCTGCTGCCTGCGAGCATCGGTGAGAACGCCGGCGTGATCGGCGCGGCGCTTCGTGCCCGCGACCTGGTCGACGAGAGCTCGAAGCGCCTCAGGCGATGACGATCTCGACGCCAAGGGCCCGCAACGCCTCGAGCTCGGACCCGGCGGCGCTCTGGTCGGTGACCAGGACATCGATCGCCGAGCTCTCACAGATGCGGGCGAACGACCTTGTGCCCACCTTGTCCCCGGTCGCCACGACGATGACGCGGTCGGCCCGACGGACCATGAGCGAGTTGATGCCTGCCTCACCGTCGTGGTGGCAGCTGGCGCCGTCCCGGGCCGAAACGGCCTGCACCCCCAGAATCAGCGTGTCCAGCCAGAGCTGTTCGAGGACCATCGCCGCCAGCGGACCCGACAGCTCGTAGGACTCGGGTCGCGCAACGCCCCCGAGGCTGACGCACCGGATGAACGGTCGCAGGACCATCTGGGCGGCGATGTTGAGAGCGTTGCTGACCACCGTGATCGCGGGGTGATCGGAGGACCTGGCCAGATCATCCCGGGCGGCCAGCTTCCGCGCTGTGGCACTGGTGGTCGTCCCGCCGTTGAAGCCGACCACCGTTCCGGGAGCGACCAGGAGTGCGGCGACGCGCGCGATGCGCTCTTTGTCGTCGTCGGCCAACGCGCTCTTGTAGCGCGCCGGCAGCTCATAGGCGACCGACGTCGCGACGACGCCACCATGGGTGCGGGTGACCAGCTGTTGGGCGGCGAGCTCGCGAAAGTCCCGACGGACCGTGGCTTCCGAGACGTCCAGCTCGGCGCAGACCTGGGACACCGACAGGCGTCCGTGCTCGGCCAGCAGACCAAGCAGGGCACTCCAGCGCTGCCCTCGGTCCTTGGCATCTGCGGGGGCCTGGGATGCGCTCATGTGCGTGGCTCCTCTTTCCTGTGACCGACCGGCCCACTGACCGTGTGGGCTCATATGGTCCCCGATCCACTCAGACTACGTCAGCAACCCCTCAGAATCCGCGCGACAGGCAGCCGCGATGGCCGAGGTCGGCATGTTCACGGCGTCAGTGGTCAAGGCCTACCAGGCCGATGTCGACCCCGACTGCCTCCGACATCTGGCGCGGTGAATGATTCTCACGTGAGCACTAACGGACCCGCCCTGCTGACCGGTCGCCTCGTCACGGGGCAGGCGGTCGTCCCCGACGGGGCTGTGCTCATCGACGGAGACCGGATCGCGTTTGCCGGTAAGGCGTCCGAGCTGCCGCAGCGGTGGCGGAATGTGCAGCCACCTGTGGGCTGGTCCGGGCGGCACACTCTGCTGCCCGGGCTGGTCGACGCACACTGCCACGGCGGTGCCGGGGGCGAGTTCGGCGCAGATGCCGCGTCCGCCGCTCTGGCCGTCGACCACCACCACCGAAGCGGCACCACGTCGCTGCTGGGCAGCCTGGTCTCCAACAGCCACGACGCCCTGGTCGGCGGGGTGACGACCTGCGCCGCGCTGGTCGCAGCAGGCGACCTGGCCGGCATACATCTGGAAGGCCCGTTCCTGTCAATGGAGCGCCGTGGTGCCCAGAACCCGGCGGCGCTGTGCGATGTCGACGCCGGACTGCTGGAAGCCTTGGCCGCGACAGCCACCACCGCGGGCGCACCGGCCGCCCTTGCCCAGATGACCTTCGCACCCGAACGTCCCGGCGCGACGGGCCTTCCCGCGCTGCTGGGCTCCCACGGCGTCCTGGCCGCCGTGGGCCACACCGACTGTGACGCCGAGACCGCCTGGGCTGCACTTCGCGCCGGCCTGGACGCGGCGCCACGTGGTGGACGGCCGCTGGTCACCCACGTCTTCAACGGTATGGCGCCCCTGCACCACCGGGCGCCGGGCCCGGTCAGCGCCGCCCTGGCCGCAGCAGGCCGTGGCGAGGCCATCCTGGAGGTGATCGGTGACGGCGTCCATCTGGCCCCGGCCACGGTGCGAATGCTCTTCGATCTCGTGGGCGCGCAAGGGATCTGCCTGATCACCGACGCCACGGCGGCCAGCGGGATGCCCGACGGCACGTACACCCTGGGAGGCCAGGACGTGATCGTCTCGGGGCGCACCGCCAGACTTGCCCGTGGCAACTCGATCGCCGGAGGGGTGGCCACCTTGCTCGACGTCGTCCGCTGGTGTGTGCAGTCTGCGGGCATCCCGTTGCTCGACGCCGTCACCGCGGCCTCGTCCACACCCAGCCAGGCTCTCGCGCTGCCCGGAATCGGTAGCCTGCAGGCAGGCCACGTTGCCGACGTCGTGGTCGTCGACGACGAGCTGTCACTGCAGGCTGTGCTCCGCCGCGGTGTATGGCTTACTCGTTGACGTAATCTGATTGAGTCAAGGCAGAATCTTTCAGATTCGATCACCGGAGGAGTAGCGCGTGGAGACGATTATGGCTCAGGAGATCGCAGAGCAACCGGTCGCGATCGCGGCAACTCTGGCGGCGCTGCGTC